>JAABUN010000479.1_pt1 | contig 103153 bp, 93 predicted proteins | sample 5559311 | NCBI WGS metagenome assembly JAABUN01 (sample SAMN10711877, study PRJNA513370) | rock metagenome | isolation source: Antarctica rocks | place: Antarctica: Victoria Land, Siegfried Peak sud | reverse complement strand
GCCACGGAGCCACCGTGGCGACGTGCCGCTTCGCCTCTGCCGCGACGATCGGAGCGCTGCTCATCTCATGACCCTGACCTGATGATCGGGCGGCAGGAGGGACGCGGACTGATGTGCCGCGTCCCTCCCTGCCGCCCTGCTCCGGACCCTACTCGACGGTCGACTCGATATCGTCGACCAGTTTGTCGAGCGTCTCCTTCGAATCAGCACCGCCGTAGATGTCCTGCAAGGCCTGCGCCCAGAGAGTCGTCGCCTCGAAGAACGCGGGCTGCGGCGTAAACAGGATCTTGGTCTGATCGATGACGGCATTGAATGTGTCGAGGAAGCCGGTCTGCGGCGCCATCCGATCCTTGAAGGCCGGGTCGTCGACGATCGACTTGCGAACCGGGTCGATCTGCTCCGCTTCGAGTGCCGACTTGCGGAGGTGCTCCTTGCTTGTCGCCCACTGCAAGAAGGCCCAGGCGGCGCTCTTCTTGCTCGACTTGGCGCTCATCCCGAGTGACCAGATCCACTGGTTCGTCAGGAGCGAGCCGTCCGGACCCTTCGGGCCGGGGTGCCAGCCGACCTTGCCGCTCTTGTTGTTGAAGTAGCCGAGGATGTCGGCGTCGAAGATCATCGCCGCTTTCTCGGCACCGAGGTCGTTGCCGACATCGTACCAGTAGTAGTTGGTCCAGTTCGGTGGGCCGGCGTCCTTGAGCATCTGGGCCCACTTGCCGGTGAAGTCGACGGCGATATCTGAGTTCATGACCGGTTTGACGGTGTCGCCGTCGATCTCGAAGTCCTTGGCGCCCATGCGGGAATACATCGTCATGAAGCCGGGGTGAATGGTCGCCCACTGGCGGGAGCCACGCGCTCCGATCCCATACATGTCCGGGTATCCGGCGCCGGACGCCTTCTCGTTCAGGGTGCGAGCCAGCTCGAGCAGCTCGTCGAGCGTCTCGGCGGGTTTGACGCCAAGTTTCTTGAAGACCTCGGTGTTGTACATCACCGTGTTGGTCTCGAAACCCCAGGGCAGGGCGTACTGGCCTCCGGTGCCCAGCGGATCGCCGACCTTCAGACTCCACTGATCGGCCGAGCGGAGGTTGGGGTAGATGTCCTCCCAATCGTAGTCGGGGCTGGTGGCGGAGCTGTTTTGAATCCAGGGATTGAAGTCTTCGAGGTAGCCCGGCGGGCCGTACTGCCAGACGAAGTACGCGCCGAGCATGAAGACATCGTACGACGGTTGCCCCGACTGGAGGTCGACGGTCAGCTTCTCGAAGTAGTTGGACTCGGGAAACTTGTCATACTCGACGGTAACCCCTGTCAGATCGCTGAACGCTTTGAGATCCTGCTCCAGCGCCGTCGTGTAGGGGTGCTCGTTGAGGAGCGCCTTGATCTTGGTGCCACTGTCGCGTTTCCAGTCAAAGGGACCAGTGACATCGGCGGCGCCCGTGTCCTGTGCCCCAACCCGCGGACTCGCGGCGGGCATCATCCCGGCGGCGAGGGCGGTGGCCCCGGCACCAGCGCCAAGCTGCATCGCCCGGCGACGAGACAGGCGGGCGCCGAGCGCGTCTGACATCGGCGATCGACCATGCTTCACCATGCGCGGATCTCCTCTCCCGATCGTTGGCCACGACCGCCCTGGTCGCCGGCCTCGCTTCCGAACAGAGAACGCGGCGCTCTGGGCCGCGCCGGCCCCGATTCCCGTGGTGGTACCTCAGCAGTCTGAGGCGAATGGCACCGGTAATTTAACGCACTTCATGTGACTATCACATTCTATCATGGAGTGTCATTAGTGGCAACGGGTCGACCAACCCGCCTGAAGTGCCGCTGTTGACGGCCTCATTCACCTCGCTCTGAGCGTCGAGCGCGGATGCTATGATGATAGCAATCGATCTTGGTGTGATCTTCACGACACTCTCTCAGTGCGGCCGGACGACTGGGACCGGAGTGAGGAGCGATGGCGGACAGGGTGGATGGAACCGGGCGGCTGGTTGGGGGAGACAGCCAGGCGCCGCTTAGTCCGCCGCGGCGACGCGAGAAAATTGCCGCCTACGTGCTGGCCCACGATGTCGTCACGGCCAAGGATTTGGCCGCGCGCTTCGCCATCAGTGTCATGACCGTCCATCGCGATCTCGACGAGCTTGAGCGCCAGGGAGTATTGCGAAAGGTTCATGGCGGCGCGACGCCGCAGCCATCTAGCCTGTTTGAAAGCAATGTCCGCTTCCGACTCGGGACGGCCCGGGCTGAGAAAGAAGCGATCGCCCGCCACGCGGTGAAGCTTGTCGAATCTGGGCAGGCGGTGATGCTCGATGACGCGACGACCACACTGGCGCTGGCGCGGCTGCTGCCGTTGATCGCTCCGGTGACTGTGCTGACGAACTACCTGGCGACGATTAATGAGCTGCGCGAGCAGCCCGGAATCCGCTTGATCGCGCTGGGTGGTGAGTATTTTCCGAGCCACGACTCCTTCACCGGCGTCGTCTGCGAGGCGGCCATCGGCGCCCTCCGGGCCGACATCTTCTTCATGTCGACATCGGCGGTCTCCAGCGGGCTGGCGTTTCACCAGGAGCAGGAGATCGTCAAGGTGAAGCGGGCGATGTTGAATGCCGCGACGCGGCGCGTGTTGCTGATCGACCATACCAAGCTGGGAAAGGTGGCGCTGCACCGGCTCGCCCCCCTCAGCGATTTCGATCTAGTGGTGGTCGATGCCGGGGTCGATGCCGAGCGGCTGCAAGAGCTGCGCGATCGTCGCGTCCCGGTCGAGGTGGCGCCGCTGTAATCGCCGACGGGGGAACGGACATGCTCAGTCCTGATGACGGGCGCGTGCGCGGGCGAGTGCTTGGGGTCGTCTTTGACCTGGATGGCGTGCTGGCCGAGTCGGAGCACCTCTGGGAGGAAAACTGGAGCAGCTACGCGGCCGATGCGGGCTTTGGATGGGCGCCAGGCGACACCGAGCAGGTCCAAGGGATGAGCGTCCCGGAGTGGTCCGGCTATCTGGCGGAGCGCGTCGAGCGGCCTCCCGACGATGCGCCCGCCGTGGCGAAACGGGTGATAGACGGTATGATCGCGGCGCTCCATGCGGGGCGGGTGGAATTGCTCCCCGGTGCCCGTGAGATGGTGGAAGCGGTCAGTGCCCGGGTGCCGATCGCGGTCGCGTCCTCCGCGCCGCGCCGCTTGATCGAGGCGGTCCTCTCGAGCACGGAGTTGATCGGGCACTTCACGGCGATCGTCTCCAGCGAGGAAGTGCCGCGGGGGAAACCGTCGCCGGATGTCTACGAGGAAGCGTCGCGGCGGCTTGGGATCGACCCTGCCTGGTGCGTTGGGGTCGAAGATTCGAGCAACGGGATTCGGGCGGCAGCGGCGGCGGGGATGACGGTGATCGCTATTCCCAACCCAACCTACCCCCCCAAGCCCGACGCGCTGGAGCGGTGCGCGCTGGTCGTCGAATCTCCCGCCGAGGCGAGCGCCGGGATTCTCGCCTGGTTGGATGAGCCTCGTGGATCGGCGCTGGAGATCAGTTAGATGTCCACCGCCGTCGAATGGCAACAAGGGGATCGATCGTGAAGCGGATGCTCAATGAGCGGACGGCGTTCCGGGAGGAGATGATCGCCGGCTACACCAGCGCCTATGGTCGCTATCTCCGCCGGGTGCCGGACGCCTCGGGCGTGATGGCGATCGGCGCGCCGCGGTCGGGCAAGGTGGCGGTCGTCGTCGGCGGTGGCTCGGGACATTACCCGGCATTCTACGGGCTGGTGGGGCGCGGCATGGCCGACGGCGCGGCGATCGGCGACATCTTTACCAGCCCCTCGGGTGAGCAATGCTATCGGGTCGCACGCGCTGTCGATGGCGGCGCCGGGGTGCTGTTCACGTTCGGCAACTACAGCGGCGACGTCATGAATTTCGGGATGGCGGAGACGCGTCTACGGGCCGAAGGGATCGAGACGCGGACGGTGCTAGTGACTGACGACGTGCTCTCCGCGCCGGTGACTGAGAGCGACCGCCGCCGCGGCATCGCCGGTGGGTTCTATGTCTTTAAGACCGCCGGGGCCAGCGCCGCGCGGGGTGACGACCTCGCGACCGTCGAAGCCATGACCCGGCGGGCAAATGAACGGGTGCGAACGGTTGGCGTCGCCTTTGGTGGATGCACCATTCCGGGTCAGGATGAGCCGCTCTTCACGGTGGCGCCGGGACAGATGGAGGTCGGGCTTGGCATCCACGGCGAGCCGGGGGTGCGAACGACCGAGCAGCTCCCGGCGCGCGAGATCGCGCGGTTGATGGTCGACACCTTGATCGCGGAAGCCCCCGCGGACGCTGGTGTCCGGGCCGCGGTCCTGCTCAACGGGCTCGGCTCCACGAAGTACGAAGAGTTGTTCGTGCTGTATGACGGCATCGCCCCGTTGCTCGCTGAGGCGGGGATCGAGGCATACGAGCCGGAGATCGGTGAGTTTGTCACGGCGCTCGACATGACCGGCTGCTCGTTGAGCCTCTTCTGGCTCGACGACGATCTGCGGCCGCTCCATGATGCCTCGGCCGCGACCCCCGCCTACACCCGGATCGGTCCGAACGGCTCCGACGAGATCGTGACGGTGGCCGCGATGGCGCCCGGCGCCATCGACACGACGAGTGCCGGAGCTGTACCGACCGAGGAACCGGCTGGTGAAGCCGGGCGGGCCGGGAAGCGCGCACGCGCGGCCGTGGCGGCGGCGTCGAAGGCGATCGAGGCGGCGGAAGAAGAGCTGGGCCGATTGGACGCGGCGACTGGCGATGGCGACCACGGCGCGGGGATGGCTCGTGGTTTCCGGGCCGCTGTCACGACGATGGGCGAGACACCGACGACGGCGCGCCAAACACTGACCCGGGCCGGGGTGGCGTTTCAAGATGCCGCCGGAGGGGCGTCCGGGGCGCTGGTGGGTGGCTGCTTGATCGCAATCGGTGGGGCGCTTCCAGCGTCGGACGAGGCGATCGACGGGCCCGCGGTCGCGATGGCGCTCGCCGCCGGGCTGGAGACGGTGCAACGACTCGGTCAGGCGCAGCCTGGCGACAAGACACTGGTTGACACCTTGGAACCGTTCGTGCGGTTGTTTCAGGAACGGGCCGTGGCAGAATCGACGGCGCGTGCATGGAGCGCTGCTTTGCCTGCTGCCGAGTCAGGGATGCGCGCCACGACCGATATGATCAGCAAACGGGGACGCGCTTCCCGGCTCGGTGAACGGAGTCGCGGTTTTCAGGATGCGGGGGCGACATCGGCCTACTACATCCTGCGGGCGGTGGCCGAGGCGCTGGCGGACGACATCGAGTCGTAACGAAGGTCGTCGACATCTGAGCCGGAGATTGGTTTGTGGCGAGTGATGCAGTGAATGGCGAGCGTTTTCAGGTCAAGGGAGTGTGGTGTGGCAGGTGGCGAGCGCTGGGTGATCGCGGTCGGAGCCGATAACGCGGGAGCCGACCTCAAGAACCGTCTCAAAGAGGATCTGGCGGCAGACCCGCGGATCGAGGTGCGCGACTTCGGGGTGCCCGATGCCGGGGACTCAACCGCGTATCCCCAGGTTGGGCTCGATGTGGCGCGGGCGGTGGCACGCGGTGAAGCGCGCCGCGGCTTGCTGGTCTGTGGAACCGGGATCGGCATGGCGATCACCGCCAACAAGGTCCAGGGTGTTCGGGCCACCGTCGCCCACGACTCCTATTCCGTCGAGCGATCGGTGCTCTCCAACGACTGTCAGGTGTTGACGCTCGGGGCACGGGTCATTGGACCGGAGTTGGCGAGCCGGTTGGTTCGGGAGTGGTTGACCTACGAGTTCGATCCCTCATCGGCATCGGCGGAGAAGGTCGCGCTGATCTCCGCCTACGAGGATAACGGAGAGCGCCGGTCGGTTCTGGTCGCCGATCTTGCCAGAGTCGGTAGTGGAGACTGCTGATGAGCGATCCTCAGAACCCCCATGGGGAGGTACCTCCATCGCAGAGCCGCGATGAGCACGAACCGGCCATCGCGACTGACCGCCCTGGGCACGAACCACAGGATGGGCCGGCGCTTGACGGTGGAAGTGGGTTAGCAGCCGACGATCCCGCGGCCGAGGAGGAGGTCGGGGGCGGGGACTAGACGATCGATTGATGACGGGTACGGCGATGGTCCTGACGGTAGCCGACCGCGTTGCCAAGGCGTTGATCGTGCGTTAAAGTATTCACAGAGTACAAACGTCTCGCCTCTCCTCTGGCTGGGAGAGAGGCGAGCACCGCATGGTGCGCCGGTGTTCGCGACCGGGCGTCGTTCGCCCCGACACGAGGAGGATTCGCCCACTATGATCACGCCCCCGACTCCGTCCGAGACCCAGACGCCGCGACCAAGCCGCGTCATCGCCGAGGCCCTCGTGCAGCGCCATGGGCCGGATTGCATCGTTGCCCGCGCCTCGAAACTCGGACTGCCACCCCAGTTGACTCGTGCCATGGTCGTGGCCTGCTCGGCGACGGCGCTCGATGCCGCCCGATCGACCCGTCGGCGGTCGCTGGCCGCCTCATAGTCTGGCAAGCGGAGATTCGTCGCCGGCATGCGGGCCGCTTCACTGGTCCCGGCGTCTCCGAGCCAGATAGAGCTGCTTCAACGACGGGCAGGGGTCGACACGGGCGATCTGTGCTGGTGTGGCCGCGGGCGGTAGCGGTCATGCCGGGCGTGGCGAGCCGTGACAGGAACAGATGAGAAGTCAATGGGCGAACCGGTCGGGTTTTTGCCACGCCCCACACGAGTCACGAGCAACGGCAATCACGAGCCCGCCACGATCGCTTCGCCGGCCGGCCGCGGTTGACGACTTTCGCGACGGTGTGCTAGAGTCGGGCGTCGCCGCCAGGGTCGAGCCAGGCGGTTTTTTGTGTGAAATCCGCCCGGCTACCCCTCGCCTCCTGATCCCGGCTGGCACCTGTGGTGGGGAAATGGCTACGCCGGGTGAGGATGAGCGCTTCATTGATAGCTGAAGCGATCCTTTCGGACCTCATTGCAACGCGAGGAGCAGAGACGCGTGATCAAACTTCGTCTTCGACGCATGGGCGCCGCCAAGCGGCCGAGCTACCGTATCGTCGCCACCGATAGCCGCTCCCCTCGCGACGGGAGAATCATCGAGTCGGTCGGGATCTATAACCCGCTGACCGACCCGGCGACGGTCCGCATCGACGAAGAACGCGCGCGTCACTGGCTCTCCGTGGGAGCGCAGCCGTCCGGCACGGTGCGCGACATCCTGCGGCGGGCGGGTCTGGTCGGCACGACGACCGAGATCGAGCCCGAGGTGGCCGCTCCGGTTGAGGAGGCGCCTGCCGTCGAAGCGCCCGCGCCACCGCGGCGCCGCCGGGCAGCGACTCCAGCACCGCCCGCCTAACATCCCGGCACCATGAAGCGTCTGGATGACAGGCTGAGACGACCATGATTCGGGGGAGGAGGCGGTCGCTTTGCGGCCGCCTCTTTTGGTGATTGATCGGCAGCGGGAGTGACAGTGATGGATGAACGAGCGCCTTCCGACATCGACGAGGACGCCCCGGCGCTAGATGCAGCAGCGTCGCCGAGTGAGAACGTGCCCCAGGCCGAGGATGTCAGCGACGAAGCGGTGGAAGCCGCGGTCGAGGAGCTCCGTGGTCTCGTGTCCTACCTGGCGAAAGCATTAACCGACAACCAGGAAGCGGTCGAGGTTGACGCTCAGCGGCGAGGAAGCAGCGTCCATCTCAGCCTCCGTCTCTCGGAAGATGAGCTCGGGAAAGTGATCGGGCGCCAAGGCCGGATCGCCCGCGCGATTCGCACCGTGGTCTCGATCGCCGCCGCCCGGCATAACCTTCGCGCCAGCCTCGATATCGAGGGATAGCGTGACGGATCCGCCAGCGGGCGACGACTCGGTTGCTGGCGACAGCGTCGCGCCCGGTCGTCGCCGGCGACCGAGAGCGCCCGGGCCGCCTCGACGACCTGTCCACCCAGGGAAACCACAACGGGACGCGACGTCGCGGCGAGGACCGAGCGGTCCCGCCCCGCTGATGACGACGACCGGACCGGAACCATCGATGCCGGTCGCCGCGGTCCGGCTGGTGATCGGAACGATTGTCGGGTCGCACGGTGTTCATGGCGAGATCAAGCTCCTCCTGATGACCGATCGACCGGAGCATTTACCGACGATCAAACAGGTCTACGTTGGCGACGAGACGGCGCCACGGCGGCTCACCGGCGTTCGCCTCCACCGGGGCCAGGCGCTGCTGCGTGTCCAGGGCGTGGAGACGCCGGAGGCCGTTGCCACGCTGGTTGGTGCCGCGGTGCGGATTGCCGGATCTGATGCGGCCCCACTGGCTCCTGGGGAGTTCTATCTGTACCAGGTCATCGATCTGGAAGCTGTCAACGAGGCGGGTGAGACGATCGGCCGGGTGACTGATGTCATCGAGACTGGAGCCCATGATGTCTTCGTGGTGCGACCTACCGGCGGTGGATCCGACCTCCTGCTGCCCCACCACCCTGATGTCGTTCTCGACATCCAGCCAGAGGCGGGACGCATGATCGTCCGCCCCCTAGTCTACGAATAACGCGCCCGATTCTCCTCCCTCGTCGAGCAACCTCCCTGGCCACAAGGTCCCTGTGCGTCGTGCCTGATGGGCGACGCACGCGGCGCCATGGGCCCCCTCCCGTACCTTGGTCACTCACTGACCCCACGTTCAGGTGGGTAGATAGCTAGAGCCTGTTAGGCACTTGGAGCAGTGCTGCCGAGCGTTTCGTGGGTTGTTAGGCGCTGAGCGGCTCCAGGATGAACTTCCTGGAGCCACCCGATGCCGAGCCGCTACCACCCAGTTGTCAACCGTAGGTTCGACACGAGATGTGCCTACCAAGATGCGGCGATGCCGTGATAAAGCCTGGCCGAAAGTACCTAACAGGCTCTAGGTCTCTCGACCTACTGACCTTATGACCGCGGAGTCATGGGATTCGGTGTGCCTGGAACCGATCATCACGTCAAGGCACGCCAGACCGGCGTTTCCCTTAGTTAGCAGGTCGGCTCGGATTTCCCATGGGGCAATCGCCGGTAATGGGAACAAACATGATGAGGTTGTTGGGACGATTCACCGGGGTCATAGTGGCGCTCGTGGTGATGTTTGGTATGACCGCCGCGACCGTGTGGGCGGCTCCGGGGCAGGGAGCCGTACCGCCACGCGGAGCCACCCTGGCGTTCAATATTGCGACAGCCAGCAGCTGCATCGACACCGAAGAGTTTCGGGTCGTCGAGTTGATCAACGAGTACCGCGCGCAGAACGGGTTGCAGCCGGTGGCTCTCTCACAGACGGTTACCGCGGCGGCCGAGCACCATAGCACCAGCATGGCCCAAAACGTTTACTTCTCCCACGATCTGACGCCGGAAGGCATCTCCTGGTCGCAGAATATGACGAACCATGGCTATACCTACAACGCCTATCGCGGTGAGATTCTTGCTGGTGGCCAGTCGACCGCCCAGCAGGCCTTTGACGGCTGGCGCAACTCGCCGACCCACAACAGTGTGATGCTCGGCAAAGAGTTCAATGTGATTGGGATTGGCCTCGTCTACGACCCCAACTCAACCTACAAGTACTACTGGTCGGCGGATTTCGGTGGCTACGTGGATGGCCCGGCCAAGCTTTGCGGCGACGCGGCCGGGACGGCCCCTGCCGACGCCGTGCCAGTCGATAATCCGGCCGCGGCCACACCTGTCCGTCTGAAGATCGTCGGCAGTTTGCGAACGAAGAACTCGAACGCCGCCACCAATGCCTACGACGGGAAGCACAGCACGACCTGGCGCACCGAGACCAAAAACACGCCGAACAGCGCGATGGTGACCTTTGAACTCAGGGACGTCAGGACGCTCAGCAGCATTCGCTGGAAGTTCGGCGGTATGGGCGGCGCCGATGCGATGGAGATCTCCGTCTCCAACGATAAGCAGACCTGGACATCGGTCGGCTCCTTCACGAACGCACCGGCCGACACCTGGCAGTCGGCGCCCTACACCGGTGAGGCCCGCTACGTCCGCTTTTCCTTCACCAATCCGAATCGCGACAAGGTCCTCGGGCGGATCAGCGAGGTCGCGATCTACGCGTAGCCACACGGGGTATCCCCGGAACGCGAAACGCTGATCGGTCACACGGGACGGAGAGCTGGCAGGAGTGCCGGCTCTCCGTTCGCTGTGACAGATGCATCGCGATCACCCTCACGACCCCCCTGAATCGAAGAGCGGAGGCTGGTTTGTCAACGGGTACCCCGTGGGATGGCGGTGCCGGTGACTGGCGCGACGGATCGTCGTACCTTCTCGCCAGCATCGACGGCCATGGCCTCTCCGCTTCGTAGCGATGACTGGAGTCATCGGGTGGTGACGACTCCCGGACCGAGGGTGACCGGCACGAGAATCGCCAGCACGGATGGGTGGGCGGACGGATCGCCGTTCACCTCCATGACGACGGCCATTCCCGCGACCGAGGCGGCGAGACAGGTAAAAAAGCCGCAGAGCCCATATGCGGCTCGGATTGCTCCAGGAGCTCCCCGCAGCAGACCAATGCCGACCGTCACCGACGCCGGGATGAGGAACCCGAAGTTGAGAAGCTTGATGGTCAGAAGCGGGTTGGTCCCTCGACGCACTCAACCGGTGGACGGCCGGTGAGGACGAGGCCGATCTGCCGCGTCCAGGCAAGAGCTATCAGCGCCGAGCAAGCCAGAAAGATTCCAGCGACGGTTCGCCCGAGCGGCGCCGGCGGCACGGTCGTGTCGCGTGCGCACAACCTTGTCCACGCGGCGGCGGCGACCGCGACTCCGCCGGCTACCAGCCCGGCATAAAGCGGGAAGAATCGCTCGACGCTGCCGTCGTAGCGCCCGTACTCCTGCCCGGCGATGACGCTCGTGTACGTGTAGACGGCAGAGAGTGCGGGCGCCAGCGGATGGTCGCGGCGCCAGAGAACACCGGCCGCAAGGGACATTGGCGCCACCGCGCCAAGCGAGACGACCTCACCGCCGGTGAACTGTGCCTCCATGCGCTCGGACGCCCGGAACGTGATGCCCTTGAAGGAGAGCGGTCCGAGCGCCGCAGCCGTGGCCACCCCAGACCAAGAGCGACCAAGCCGGCACCGGTCAACTGGTGTCGGATCGTCATGTTTCCCCTCCGAATTCAACGCGACCACGCCTCACGTCACCAGTCGATGCACCGGTGACGTGCGCTCGGCGGGCGCTACCACCCCGTCCGAGGGAATTGGCATCACTCTGGACGCAACTCCAGGATACGAACGTCGGGCTGGCAAGGGCGTGGCGCTCATGCAATGAGATGTAACAGACGCGTGTCAGCTGGGTGCTGCGGACGCGGCGCCGCGGCAACCTCAGCCGCCGGAGGCGAGGCGCTCCAGCACACGAAGGGTCAGGGTGGCGGCGCGTTTGCCGACCTCGGCGGTTGGGAAAGAGGTAAAGCCTTCGGAGATGTCGGTGACGGCGTGGTACTCGTTATTCGAGATGTCCTTGATCGTCAGGAACGGCACCGCGTGCCGCGCGCAGATGTGGGCGATCGCCGCCGCCTCCATATCCTCGCAGAGCGAGCCATGGCGCTGATGCAGGATGTCGAGCCGGGCGTGCTGCTGGGTCCAGATATCAGCCGAAGCAACGACGCCCTGATGGACCTGCGCCGCGCGAGGGGGAACGCTCGCGGGCCAGCCGAGCTCCCGGGGCCATGGCTCCGGCGTCCAGCCCGTGGCCGCGTCGCGAGCGATGGAAAGCAGGTGCGGATCGGCGGCGAGCTCGGCCGCGTCCATCGACTCGCCGCCGACCTCATACGACGACCCGACGAAGTGCTCCTCACCGCTCGCGAGAAGGTGGACCGCCGCGTGATGGACGGCCCGCTCGCCAACCACGACATCGCCCGGCATGATGTCGCGGCGGTGGGCGCCCGAGCAGCCGAAGTTGAGGAGGGCGCGGGGTTGGTGCCGGTCGAGCACGGCCTCCGTGGCCGCCGCCGCGTTGACCGTCCCCATGCCCGACCGCACCGCGACGACGGGCGTCCCGGCCACAATCAGATGGTGCTCGGTCCAGATTCCGGCTTGCGTGTCACGATCGCCGCCAACAGCTTCCAGCAGGTGACGAAGCTCGGCGACCATCGCAACCACGATGCCAATCGGGCCGGTCGCGGATGTTCCCTTGGCGGCGGTGTTTGGTTCGCTCATTGCGGTCTCCTGGATGGCGCCAGCCCCGTCTCTGATGCCGGTTGATCGTTACTTGGTGAGTGCCAGGGTTATGCTGACGCCAAGTACCGCGAGCGCCAGCAGCGACAGCAGGACGAACCGGCGATCGCCGATCCGGAGAAAGCCGATCGCCACGACCAGCACCGTCACGACGGGGGTCGCCACGATCCAGAGGATGGCGAGGTCGATGATCCCGGTGACCTCGCCGCTGAGCGCGGCGGGAATCACGTCGATGAATGGCTTGACGGTGTGATCGAGCGGTTCCTGGCGAATCACCGCCAGTGCCACCCCCAGCGCCAGGAGCAGGGCGCCGCCGCGAAAGCCGAGGCGCAGCGTCACCTCGGCGGCGCGATAGAGCGGATCGAGCTCCCGGGCGCGACTCACCAGGCCTGGCGGCGCCTCGGTGGGCTCGACGGCAGGTGTCGATCGCACGGGGACGATCATCGTTGCCCCGGCAGTGTGACACCGGCCGCTTTTAGCAGCAGCGAGAGGGAGAGATAAAGCAAGATGACGACGAAGAAGAGACTCAAGCGTTGAGCGGGGAGCCGCCGCGTCAGCTGGGAGCCGATCTGCGACCCCGCGAAAATGCCAATCATGGCGGGAACGACGATTTGGGGATCGATCTTGCCGTTGGCGTAAAAGACGAGCGCGGTTGCGACAGACGTCATCCCGACCATGAATGACGCGGTGCCGGCCGCTGCCTTCATCGGGACACGCATCATCAGGTGCATCACCGGAACCTGAACGACCCCACCGCCGACGCCGAGCATGCCCGAGATGACGCCGGCGACGCTACTCAAACCGAGTCCGACTGGAATCCGTCGCGGGAGATAGGTGACGACACCTCCCGATTGCGGGTCCTCGAAATAGGCGCCGAGACGGTTGGGATCGCTGACGTCCTCCGTGACCGACGGCGTGGCGACCCGCCTCCGGGTTGCCATCGAGATCGACGCGTAGAGCAGAGCGAGCCCGAACGCGATATTGAGAATCCGCGGGTCGGCGTAGACGGCGAAAAGCGCGCCCGCGGTCGCGCCACCGGCGGTAATGGCCTGGAGCAGCATGGCAAGGCGCAGGTTGGTAAAGCGGCTGCGGAGATGCAACGAGGAACCGACGACGGAGTTGGTGACGACCGCGACGGCGCTGGCCCCGATGGCAAGTTTCTGATCGATAGCGAAGAAGAGGGTCAGGATCGGGACGAGAAACACGCCACCTCCCAGTCCCACCATCGATCCCAGGATCGCCGCGATGGCCGCGACCGCTCCAATCTCAACCGACCGCCCGATGTCCAACCGGTCTCCCCATTCGCGACCCGTCCGTACCCCCGGCCTTATAGCACCCAACGGGGCATGGGGCCACCTCTAGACGTTCAGGACTGGTGGTTGCCGCTGAACGGGTGGCGTTCCAATCGACAGGGTTCAGCGACGGTCGTCCGCCGCGACGGCGCTCACGTGCGGTCGCCAGAAGACCCAGCCGATGGTGGCGCCAATCACCGAGGCGAGGAGGTGGGCGAGCGCGGCATCGATCCGTTGAAAGGAGAGTGCCACCACGCCATAGGCGAAGAATCCACAGAGCGCGGTAACGGACCAGCGGTCGGGCAGCAGGGCGAAGGCGGCTCCGAGTGCGCCATGGGCAGCAGCAGACGAGCCAGCGTCCGGGATGTGGAGGGTCTGCAGCGCCTGGGTCGACCCGAGGTGCGCCAGGCACCAGAGGGCCAGCACGGTCAGCGGCGAGCTGATCCAATCAGTGAGCAGAAAGGTGATGAGGGCGCGGAGGCTGCCGGCGCGGTATTCGAGGAGGGCGAGCGACCCGGCGACGAGGAGCAGCATATGCCAGCGGAGACCCGGCGATGATGGGACGAAGGTGGCGACCGGTAAGGCCCAGAGGTGGTTGAGCCGGAGGAGGTCGAGATCGATCCCGATGCGTCGCAGGGTCTCCTGATGGTGCGCGGCGCTGTGCCGGGAGGTGATGGCCCCAACCGCCACTACCACACCCGTCAGTGCCAGCGTTGTGGGAAAGCGGCGAATAGCAGCAGTGAGCGACGAGCCGCGACGACTCATGGCGGGAAGCCACGCTGGCGCCGAGACGGCTCGCGTCCTTCTGTGAGACGCACGATCGCGAGCGCCACGGCCGGCAGCGACAGCTCCGAGTGGTAGACGAGGTAACGGGGCTCCCAGATCGGGTGAAACTTGTCCTTATAGGCGCGAAGACTCTGGGCCGAGAAAAAGCGGTTCAAGTGAGTTGAGAGAAGGTGGATGCCGCGCTCCAGGGGCCGCGACCCTGGTTCTCTCCCGATGGGGGCAAAGGGGACCATGCCGAGCGAGACGGCGCGGTACCCCTGAGATTGGCAGAACAGGAAGAGCTGGACAAAGAGATAGTCCATCGTGCCGTTGGGAATCGCGCTGCGGTGCCGCATCAGATCGATCGTCGCTTCGCCGGGAACCCCATCGGGGATCAGGTTGACGAAGGCGAGAACCTTACCGGATGTCTCGTCAATGGTCATGACGGGACAGGCCCGAAGGTACGCATCGTCCCAATGTCCCAGCGTGAACGCCCGCTCGCGCCGTCCCCCCAGGGTCAGCCACTCGTCCGACACGTCGCGGAGCCGGGCCAGGAGCGTGTCCGGGAGCGGCGGGGGCGTCACGGTCGCCTGAAATCCGTCGCGGACAAACTTGTTCACGGTCGATCGGAGTGATTTCATCGATCCGCCCTGTAGGGTGAACCGGTCAAGATCGACGATGGCGTCCTCGCCGATCTTGAGCGCCGACAGACCAGCGGACCGGTAGTCGTCGAGAAAGTACGGCGACACCTGATGAAAGGCGGCACGCCAGCCATTGGCATCGCAAAACGTCAGGAACTCGGCCAGCAGCGACCGAAACGCTGCCCGGTCGGCGGCGACCGGATCGCCGAGCACGATCGCGGTCGCGTTCGACAACCCATAGCTCACGACGCCATCCCCACGGGCCGCGAAGAAGAAGAGCTTGTCGTCTCCATGCTTAAAGAAGTCGAGCGAGGAGTTCCCATGCAGCTCGATGAGTCGCCGCGCTCGCTCGCGTTCGGCCGGCAAGATGCGTCGGCGCCAGACCACCGGCCGCGCCAGAGAGAAGATCGCATAGGCGACGGAGATCACTCCGACGACCGTGAAGGAGTCGAGAAACCAGGCCGCGTAGCGAGTCCGGGGTGACAGACCCGGATCGCCAATGCCGAAAAAGAGTCGCACGGTGCGATCGACCGATTCGATGACGGAGAAGGTGGTGCCGAAGGCCGATCGATCGAGGAGCCAAAACCCGGTAACGCCATAGCCGAGCGCCAGCAGAAGGTTCAAGCCCAGGCGAGCAAATCCCTTAGCGATCGTTGGGACGTCGCTGCGGACGCGAAACCGGCGACGGTAGGCGAGGAGGAGTCCGATATTCACCAGCGCGATGACCGCGATGATCTGATCGTGTCCTTTCAGGAGATGGGTCATCACGGTGACCCCCAGCAACAGCAGCGCTGCCAGCCAGGCGAACCGTTTCCGGCGCCACAGACTGAGAGAGAGGAACAGCAGGAAGAACCCTCCGACGAGCGTCAGTGTTCGTGAGACATCCGAGACCGCGAGGGGCCAGTAGCGATCGATCTGGTTGACGCGTCCGGGCAAGGTCGGCGCAAGGACTGACAGGATGGACGCCAGCCCGGTCAGCCCCGTTACCAGCGCCGGGAGATGTGGTGACAGGCGGCGCACCGCGTGGTGACCGCGCGACTGCAGCATGAGCCCGACGACGAACGGCAGCCAGAGCTCGCAGAAGCGATACAGCAGCGCCGCCGCGACGGCGCTCCCTCCAGGCACGCCGAGACCGGTCAGGGCGGCCGCCATCGAGAGCTCGACGATGCCGATGCCCTGGAAGACCGGCGAGACGAGGAGAAAGACCGTGCCGACGGCGTAGCCGCCAAAGGCGACGGCCAGCGTGGACTTCGCGCCGACCGCGCGAAGAGAGGCATAAAGCAACACGCCGCCGGCGAGATCAACGATGATGGCAAGGATGAACGTCGCGGCGAGATGCCGGGCAGAAAGATCTCGTGCCCGAGCGCGGGAGGTAAAGACATCGATGCGATCGGCCACTTGACTCTTGAGGCGGCGAGGGAGTCTCCGTCCCGAAAGCACCCACCGAAGCGCGATCGCCAGGATGGCGACGAGCGCCAGGAGAAGCAACGAGCCCCCCAGCAGGAGGGATGAGACCTCCCGTTCGAGCCCCAACCAGACCAACACCGGCACCAGGAGCAGGACGAACGAGGCTGATCCGAGGAGGCTGAACAGCAACGCGGCGTAGAGTGCGTCGTCAGGTGGAACACCGTAGGTGGCGACGGCACGCACGAAGAGCGCGAGGGACGCCGGAGCACCGAGAGGTACGGCGGTGGCGATGACCTGGCGTCGAAAGAAGATGCTGCCTAACGGTCGCCAGCCGACGCGATGCCCGAGCGCCGACAGCAGTCCTTGAGTCTTCAGTACCGTCAGCACGACGATGGCCGCTTCAATGGTGACGGCGATGGCGACCCACCAGATGTCGGCGGTCCGCAGCACGTGACCCAGCTGAAGGAGACCGCGCCGCTCGCGCAGGACGAGCGTGGCAGTGGCCACGATAAGCAGCAACACCCAGAGAAGGACACTTCCGCGCCGACCGGTCCGGCGCAGCCACGACCCCGTCCCCTTGGCGTTGTCGAGAGAGGGGCGAGGGGTCATCAACGTCCGCGCAGCGGTGAGCGCCGGGACGAACCGAACAGCGGGCAGGACGCCTCGAAGGCGCCTCCGCGGCAACGGCGGTGGAGGTTGCACCGCCAGCTTAGCCGCGCCAACGTGTCCACCAGGGACGATGGGACGTCCCGTCGGTAGCGGCTGTGTCGGTCATTGGCGGACGCAGCTCCTCGAACGGGAAGAGCTGCTGACGGCGGTCGCGCTCCTGCTCGAACGCGACGATGCGGTCTGCCAGGGCTGTGGCGTCGGTCTCGGGCCAGCCCAGATCGAATTGCCCCCACTTCTTATCGAGATCCAACACGGTGGCCAGCACGCTGCTCTCGTGCTGCTCGGCACCTTCCAACGCGAGCGCATAGGCCCGCTGGTCGCTGGCCAGCTCACGTTGAATCTCGGTGCGAACCTCGTCCAACGTTCGTCCCTGATAGCGCGGGTGCCAGGTGAATCGCTGCCCGTGCTCGGCCATGGGGATGTCCTTTCTCAGCGGGTCTCGGAATGCTCCACCCTATTGTGCCCCGTTCGCACAACCTGGAGGAGTGGGGTGCTGCACGCATCCCCGAGATGCGTTGGTTTGACAGTGGTCTTCGCCGGTGCGACACTGGCGGGACTGGGCCGTGTGGCCCGCGTACCTCACCAATCGAGCTCTGACTTCGCGGTCGGGAGTGTCCGTCCAGCGCCCAGCATGCCGGCGCCGGACGGAATTACAGGGAGAAGCCGGTGCGATGCCGGCGCTGTCCCGCAACTGTATCGCCGTTCCGGGTTTCACCGGACGGCGGAGCCAGGTCGCCCGTCCCTCCGCGTCCGACGCCCTTCGCGCGAAAGGGGGAGGAGACCGCATGCCGCTGCCACCCTGATGGCGCCGCTGCCCGCGGTGATCCCGCCCGCTCTCGACGAGAGCGGGCTTTTTGTATTGGAGAGGATCGATGGGATCGATGGACAACGCTGCGGCGCGGACTGCGGAGGGAGCGATGATGAGGATCAAGCGGATCCAACGACACGCGGTGGCGCTGGTGCTCGCCATGGCCCTGACGATGGCGTTCCTCCTCGGCGGGTCATCCCGAAACGCGGTGGCGGCACAGGCTACCCCGCCCGCCGGGGCGTCAACTCCGTCAACGGCGACCGCGACGGCTCGCGGCGCGGCATGGTTGATCGGTCAGCAGGGTGACGATGGCGGCTTTATCGGCTTCTCGGGAGAAAGCGACCCCGGGTTGACCGCCGACGCGGTGGCTGGTCTCAAGGCGGCCGAGTTCCGCGGCGAGGATGTTGCCGCGTCGCTGGATGCGGCGCGGGTGTACCTGACGACCGCAGGCGGCGGATACGCCGCGGTCGGACCGGGCGCTTCCGCCAAGCTGGTGCTCGCGGCCGTGGCGCTGGGAGCCGAGCCGTCCGACTTTGGGGTGGCATCGGGTGACGTCGTGGCCCGCACTGGGACGCCGAGCCCTTCTAGCGGGCTCTATGGCGCCGGCGTCTTCGACCACGCGCTCGTCCTGATGGCCCTGGCGGCCACCCATGCGCCGGTGCCACCGGCCGCGGTCGAGGCATTGCGCGGCGCGCAGGCAACGGATGGTTCGTGGGCATTCGACGGCTCGACTGGCGAGGGAGCCGGGGATACCAACACCACCGCGATGGCGATTCAGGCGTTGATCGCGACAGCGAACGGCGGCGACGCGACGGTCGATGCCGCGCTTGCCTACCTCAAGGGAACGCAAACCCCGACGGGAGGATTTCCCTATCAGCCGGGAGGCGCCGCGGACGGCAATTCGACCGCCCTGGTCGTGCAGGCGATCGTGGCAGCTGGCCAGGACCCGGCTGGCGGCGAGTGGAACGGTGCGGCGGGAGCATTGGCGGCCTTTCAAAACCCGAGCGGCGCGTTCCGCTACACCGATGAGGAACCCGGGGACAACCTCTTTGCGACCGTTCAGGCGCTGCCGGCGATCGCCGGGCTGCCGCTCCCGGTCGCGGTCGCCTGTCAGGTGAGCGACGCGACGACGGCGGTCGGAACGCCGGTGAATGTGTTGCCGGCGCCGGGCCGGGCTGAGGCGCCATGTGTCGAGCTTGACGCGGCTGCCTAGCGGTCGACGCTTCCCGGCGCCCGGCCAGCGGGCGGCCCTGGCTCCACAGCGCACAGCGCGGGGGCCAGGGGTCCGCCGCCGGGGCTTCGGAACGCTGCCGTTCCGAGCCAGCCTGCCGTGGGTGCTGCTGGTCGGGCTGGCCCTGCTCGGATCGGGGTGGTGGGGATCGGCGGAGGCGGCGGCAACGCTGCACCATGCCGGGCTGGTCGTTCGCCACGGTGATGGACGGCTGACCTATGGCTATGTGTCGTTTCCCGAAGAGGAGATCACCGGCATCGAGCTGCTGCACCGGAGCGAGATCGAGCAGGTCACGATCCCGTTTGGCGGTCTGGGGGAAGGAGTCTGCTCCCTTGAGCAGGAAGGATGTCCAGTTGGACCGTGTCGTCGTAGGCTTTGTCAGGATGGAGGTGACGACGCTCCCTACTGGCAGTATTTTCGACAGGATCGCTCCGGAACCTGGCGCTGGCTCACCCTTGGCGCCAGCGCCACGAAAGTCCACGACGGTGACCTCGATGGGTGGAGCTGGACCGGCCACGACCCCGGGCTGCCAGCCATCTCGCTTTCTCAGGTCGCCTCGTTGGTGGGCGCCCCGGAAATGGCGTCGTCTGATGAGCGCATCCCGGCCCCGCGGAGGCGGACGATCGAGGCAGCCGGCGCCGAGCGCGCCACGAACCGGAGTGATCGATCGCTGGTGGTAACGGCGGTCGGTGTCGCCGTGCTGGTGCTGCTGACCGCGTCCCTCCTGGTCGTGGTTCAGCGCGCCCGAGCGCTTCCCCGGGACTCGGGATGAGCGCGGGGTGGGGTCGGCAGCTCGACCCGCGGGCCTGGTTGCTCTGGGGCGCCGCGGCGAGTCTACCCGCGCTGGTCGGGAGGAACCCGTTTGTCCTCTCGGCCACCATTCTGGCGGTGCTCGGTGTCCGGGCAACGTGGGTCAGTGGTGGGGTAAGCGGCGGAGGTTGGACCACGCTGGTGCGCCTGGCGCTGGTCTTCGCCGCTATCGGAGCGATCTTCAATCTGCTGACGGTCCATGTCGGCGATCGCGTCTTGTTGCGGGTGCCGGACGTTGTGCCGGTCGTGGGGGGGCCGCTCACCCTTAACGCTCTCGTCTACGGGCTTCTCAGCGGAGCGGCGATTCTCACCTTGGTGCTGATTGGCACCACCTTCGGAACGGTCCTGGACGGTGCGACCCTCCTGAGGCAGCTTCCGGCGCGCATGATGACCGTGGCGGTCGCTGGCTCGGTGGCGTGGGCGTTCGTGCCGCAGACTGCCATCGCCTTCACACAGATTCGGGAAGCGCAGGCCGCACGGGGACATCGACCGCGGGGCGTCCGCGATCTGGCGCCGCTGATCGTGCCACTGGTCAGCGGCGGGCTGGAACGGGCGATGACGCTGGCCGAGGCGCTGGAATCGCGGGCCTTTGGCGCATCGCTGGGCGCGGAGGATGAGGGGAGCTGGCCGCGCCGCCTGCTGCTCGCCCTGGCACTCAGCGGCGGGACGGTCGGCGCCTATCTGCTTGCCGCGGGTCGGGCCGGGGCCGCGGCCCTGGTGCTCGCCGCTGTCGCCGCCGTGCTGGCGATCGCGCTCCGCGACAGCGGGGGGCACCGGCCGCGGCGGACGCGATACCGGTCGCCGCGATGGGAACGGTCGGAGACATTGATCGCGGGCAGCGCCGGTCTTGCGCTGACCGGTGAGATCGCGGTGCTGGCGGTCTTGCCCTCGGCGTTCGCCTACGAGCCGTACCCGCGCTTTGGTCTGCCGGAGGTCTCTCTTCCCCTGTTGGTGGCGATCGCCTTGCTGATGACCCCGGCCTTCGTGACTCCGTCAGGTGAGCCATGACAGTGACCGCGGCTCACTTCGACGGAGTCACCTATCGCTATCCGGAGCGCCCCGACCCGGCGCTGACCGACGTCCAATGGGAAGTGCCCGAAGGCGCGTTCACCCTAGTCGTCGGGCCATCCGGTAGTGGCAAGTCGACCCTACTGCGATGCCTGAACGGATTGGTCCCTCACTTCGCCGGGGGCGCCTTCGGCGGCCGGGTGGTTGTTGATGGACACGATACCCGCCGCTTCGGCCCCCGCGTCTTGAGCCGGTCGGTGGGCTTCGTCTTTCAAGACCCGGAAGCGCAGCTGGTCGCCACCCGGGTGGACGATGAGATTGCCTTCGGGATGGAGCAGCTCGGGGTTCCCGTGCTGACGATGCGGAAACGGGTCGAGGAGATGCTCGACCTCCTCGGTATCGTCGACCTCCGCGACCGGGATGTCTCGACGCTCTCAGGTGGGGAGCGTCAGCGGGTCGCGGTCGCCGCGGCCCTCTCGGTCCAGCCAGCCCTGCTCGTGCTGGATGAACCGACCAGCCAGCTCGACCCGTGGGGCGCGGAGAGCGTGCTGTCGGTGTTGACCCGCCTCAACGAGGATCTGGGGTTGACCGTCGTCCTCGCCGAGCACCGCCTGGAGCGGGTCCTCGCCCATGCCGATCACGTCCGCTTTCTTCCGGGCGGAACTTCCCCGGCGATCGACGGAGCGCCGCGAGACGTGGCAATCGCGATCGATGAGGCACTTCTGCCGCCCCTGGTCCGACTTGGACGACGCCTCGGCTGGGAGCCATTGCCTCTCACCGTCAAGGAAGGTCGGGGGCGCGTTCGATCGGAGACGCACGCTCCCACCACGCCACCGCCTGATCCACCGCTGGCGAGCGGTCCGCCAGCGGTACGGCTGCAGGGGGTCGACGCCGGTTATGGCCGGCGGTCGGTACTGCGGGAGATCGACTTCGAGGCGCGGGCGGGCGAGCTGATTGCGCTGATGGGGCGGAATGGAAGTGGAAAGACGACGTTGCTACGAACGATCATCGGGCTGCACCGGCCAGACGCCGGCCGGGTGATCGTCTGCGGCCGCGATGCCTCACGGCTGGAGGTGGCGGAGCTGGCCCAGGATGTCGGCTACGTCCCGCAGCATCCGGGGGCGCTCCTTTTTGCTGCGACGTTGAGGGACGAGCTGGCGTTCACCCTTACCCATCGCGACCGGGGAGGAAATGACCCGGATGCGACGCTCGAATCGCTCGGTCTCCTCCATGCCGCCGGGCGCAACCCCCGGGATCTGAGTGGTGGGGAGCAGGAGCGGGCGGCGCTGGCGGCGATTCTGGTCGGCGCCCCGCGGGTGTTGCTGCTCGACGAGCCGACGCGAGGGATGGACGCGGCCCGGAAGCAAGCTCTAGGTCTGCAGCTGATGCGGCTCTGCCAGGAGGGTGTCACGACCTTGCTGGCGACCCACGATGTCGAGCTCGTGGCGGCGATCGCCAGCCGGGTGGTTCTGATCGGCGATGGCCGCATCGTGGCCGACGGCGGCCCGCGGGCGGTCCTATCCGGTTCCTTGACCTTTGCAACCCAGATCAACAAGCTGTATGGCGACGGATTCCTGACCCCGGGGGACGTGCTACACGGGCTCGGTCGCTCGACCACTTTGGACGGCTGACGTCTCTCGTCGACCTGAAGATTGCGTCGCCAAGGGTGTCGACGACGGCAGCAGCGAACGTGCCTCCCCCGGTCCCGAATGTGAGGCGTCCGCCCTGGCAGCGCGCCTCACGGCTGGCCGAGACGGTGAGCGCTGCAGCATTGGCACAGGGTCGCCGGCGCAGGAAGAGGTCGCTGCGCTAACGCGGTTCGCCCAGGTGAGACTTAAACCAGTCGTGGGTGCGAGCGAGGAAATCCTCGCGATATTTCGGGGGATCACAGACGAGAAAGAGGTGTGAGGCGCCCGGGTAGCGAACGAACGCGGTCTCGCAACCAGCGTCAGAGAGCGCGATGAACATCTGCTCACCCTGACCGATCGGGCAGCGCTGGTCGGCTTCCCCGTGAAGGATCAGGGTTGGGGTGCGGATGCGATGGGCAAAGGTGACCGGCGAGCGGTCAGCATGCCACGGCTCACCGTCATGAGGGATATCGCCCCATTGCAGCGCGCCGAAGACCTGACCGATATCGCTCGTGCCATAGAACGAGGTGAAATCGAAGACGGGAGCGCCACAGACGGCGGCGGCGAAGCGATCGGTCTGGCTGATCGTCCAGGCGGTCATGTAGCCACCATAGCTATAGCCAAAGATGCCGAGACGGTCTGGATCGGCATAGGGATGTTCGAGCACCGCGTCGACGACGGCCATCAGATCCTGGAAATCCTCGCCGCCCCAGTCGCGGACGACCTGCTGCGTGAAATGCCGGCCATAGGACGATGAGCCGCGCGGGTTGCAGAAGACCACCAGAAAGCCATCGGTGGCGAGCGCCTGCTGGATCCCGTTGATCCCATAGCCGTGAAAGCCGTTGGGCCCACCGTGCACGTCGAGCACGACGGGATAGCGTTTCGCCGGGTCGAAGCCGGGTGGCTTGAGCAGCCAGGCCTCGATGGTGAACGGGTCGCGCCGCACCTCGAAGCGTTCCCACGTCGCGGGCGGTGACTCGGTGAAGACCTGCTCGTTGCAGGTGGTAATCACCCGGCTCGTGCCCGCCTTGAGATCGTAGACCGAGATCTCGCCGACGGCGGTGAGGCTGCCATGCCCCTGGACGACCGAGCGGTTGGCCGTATCGACGCTCAGACCGGCGTTGAGCGCCTGCGATTCATGGACCGTCTCGACCTTCCCACTCTCGGCGTTGACGGTATACAACCCGCTGGCGCCGGCGCGGACGGCGTGAAACAGCACGCGTCGATCGTCCAGCCAGACGGGGTGCGATGGTGGAGCGAGAGTAGGGTAGCCCGCGTCGGGGAGGCAGGAGAGATCGTCGGTGAGGCGCTTGATCTCTCCGGAGGCCGCGTCGTAGACGAAGAAGTCGAGTTGCCAGGTCTGCTCCTGGTCGCCAGCGAAGATGATGCGGGCGCCATCAGGCGACCACGCCCAGACGCCAATCACGCCGGATGGAGGGCCGACGAGCTTGGTGGCGCCGGTGGCGACGCTAACGAGACCAAGCTGCGAGTAGATGCTGTTGTGATTCGGCACCTGGACGGCCAGGGTCTGGCCGTCGGGCGACCAGCGCGGGCCGTTATGGTCGACGGGGTCGTGAGTGAGCATGCGGCAGTCGCCGCTGGCGACATCGACGACGAACACTTGGGTGCGGGTGTCACCCAGGTAGCCGTCTCCCCTGTTGTCCTCTTTGTAGTCGAGGCGGCGGGTGGCGCGGACGCGCGGCACGGCGTCCGCGGCCGGCGGCGTCCCGTCCGGATTGTCGGGGTCGAAGGGTGAGGTGAAGGCAATCGTCCGCCCATCGGGCGACCACGCAAGATCGCCGAGCGGCCGCCATGAGCGCAGGATCGTGCGTGCGTCGCCGCCGTCGAGTGGGAGAAGGAAGAGACCGTTCTCCTGCGAACCGAGGCGGTCGGACGTGAAGGCGATGCCCGATCCGTCCGGCGACCAGCGGGCGTTGCCGTTCTGTTGCCCGTCCCAGGTCAGGCGGCGAGCGTTCTGGCCATCGATGCCGCAGAGCCACAGCTGGCTTCCGCTCTTCCTGGTTTCCCGCTCGACCTCACCCCGGGCGTAGACGATATGGGCGCCATCGGGCGAGATCCGCGGATCGGCCGCGACGACCAGATCGTAGACAAGCCGTTCCGGCGACAGCGGCTGGATCATCTTCGCTCCTGGTCCATGACTGGCGGCGATCGACTGCGGCGGCGACCGATACATGAGGTGTGCGAGACGCGAGCATATCGGTTCATCAGGGAGGTGGCAATCAGGGGAGTGGTGACCGCGGGATGTGCCGCCTGGTGTGCGATCATCGGACGCAGTCCGGCGGGGGCCGCGGCAGGCCAGGGGCGGAAGCATCGATCGCAGGGAGGGAAGCGTGGAGGGCGGAGCAGCGCGGGTGATCGCCGAGATCGAGCAGGAGCTCGCGGGATTCGCGGGAACCGGTGGGGTCGCGGCCACGCGGCTCGACACGGGCGAGGAGATTCGGGTTAATGCCGAGGCGGTCACCGCGACCGCCAGCACGATCAAGGTGCCGATCTTGATCGAGCTGTATCGCCAGATCGAACGCGGTGAAGTTGGGCTGGATGACCGGCTCAGCGTGACCGAGGAAACGCAGACCCGTGGCTCCGGCATTCTGCGGGAACTGTCACTCGGTGTTGAGTTGTCGATCCACGACGTGGCTACGCTGATGATCGTCGTCAGCGACAACACCGCGACCAACATGCTTATTGACCTGGTCGGGTTGGAGCGCGTGAACGCCACGATGGCGGAGTTTGGGTTTGCGGGGACTCGGTTGGTGCGTCGCCTCGACTTCCCGGCGATCGGTAAGGACGCCCGAAACCTGGCCGTCACCACCCCGGCGGAACTCGCCGGCATCATGAAGGCACTGGCGACCGGGCGGATTCTGAGCGACGCCAGCCGCGAAGGGATCCTGGAGATTATGCGGCGCCAACACTATCTGAACCTGGTGCCACGGTATCTCCCGTTCAACCCGTACGCGGAAGAGCTGGGCGAACCGGACAGCGGTCTACGGATCGCGAACAAGACCGGCGGCTGGACCGGGATGCGCGCCGACATGGCCCTCGTCGAGTGGCCCGGCGTGCGCTACGTGATCGGGATCGTGACCGAGGGAGACCCCGATACCCGGTTCTGGGCGGAAAACGCCGGAGACCGCGTGATCGGGCGCATCTCCCGCTCAATCTTCCGATATTTCGGTGGTGACGCGCTCGAACCGGAGGCGACACCGCCCGGTCCAGCCGAGTTGTGACACCTGACTGCAGGGTCCAATGCGTTGCCTCGCCCACCGCTCGTTATCTATTGATCGTTGACAGCACTTGACGTCCGTGCTACTAGATGCGCTACCCAGTGCAGGGGGATGATCGGGCGGGCGTTCGTGTGTGAGCCAGTGGGCAACTGGTCGAAACGCTGCTCGCTATGGAGTGGCCGGTCGGAGCGACTCATGGCAGAGATGAGTCGGTGACTCGGGGCTGTTGGAGTCGACAAGGAGGGGCGTTGGACGGAAAATTTTGCGGGCTGGTCAGGGATACGCGGGGCGCTACGCTGGAGGACGAGCGAGGATGGTAGGGGGCACGTCATGAAGGGTTCTCGACGGGTTCAACGGACGATCGCGCTGGTCGCATTGACCTTCGTGTTGAGCGTCACCGCTGCCTTCGGGGCATCGGCAGCTGGTCGGCTGCAGGAGACGCCCGTTCAGGGTGGCAGTCTCCGGATGGCCATCAGCGAGGAACCGGACCAGCTCGATCCGGCGCGGACGATCGAGTTGCTAGCGGCCATCATCATGCAGAACGTCTACGATCAACTGGTCTACATCGGCGCCGATGGTCTGCCGCAGCCGTCGGTTGCGGAGTCGTGGACGATTTCGCCAGATGGCAAGGTCATCACCTTTAAGATCCGGCAGGGGATCAAGTTCCACGATGGAACCCCCCTCGATGCAGCCGCGGTCAAGGTCTCCTACGATCGCATCCTGGACCCAGCCATGGCCGCGCCGTACAAATCGTTCCTCGGCAGCCTCCAGAAGGTCGACGCCCCTGATGCGTCGACCGCGATCTTCACCTTCACCAAACCCTATGCGCCCTTCTTCACGAACGGCGGCACGATCGGGCTCGTTTCTCCCACCGCCGTCAAGAAGCTCGGCGACGACTTCGGGCACAACCCGGTTGGCTCCGGTCCGTTCAAGTTCAAGGCGTGGGAGTCGGGCTCCAGCATCGTGCTGGAGCGGAATCCGGACTACGTCAACTATCGGGCCGATGACACCAACAAGGGCCCAGCCTACGTCGAGGAGCTCGTCTACAACGTGATCCCGGAGGCAGCGACTCAGACCGCGGCCTTCGAGTCGGGCGAGCTCGATCTGCTCAGCGTGCCGCGGGAGGATGTTGCCCGGCTTTCCGAGGACCCGAACATTACGATCATCTCGCTGGAGAAGTCGAACAACATCAACTTCATCGAGTTTGCCAACAAGCCGCCGTTCAACAACCCCAACTTCCGCAAGGCGGTCGCCCACGCGATCGATGCGCAGTCGATCGCCGAGATCGCTTACCTCGGCAACGCGACGCCCAACCAGTGCCCGGTTCCGATCGGCAACGCGGCCTATGACGCCGAGCTTTGTTCCGAGCATGGCTATGCCTACGACCTGGAGCAGGCGAAGAAGAGCCTCGCCGATGCTGGATTTACCGATAGCGACGGCAACGGCATCGTCGAGATGGATGGCAAAGACCTTGAGGTCACCCTCTGGAGCTATGCCCCCTATCCGGTCCAGCAAAAGACGATCGAGCTCGTCCAGGCAGATCTCAACAAGATCGGTCTCAAGGCGGACATCCGGACGATTGAGTTCGGGGCGATGCAGCCGATGCTGGAAAGCGGAGAGATCGGCTTCGATTTCATGCGGTGGACGTTCGCCGACCAATCGATCCTGTCGGCGCTCTTCAAATCGCCCGGATGGGTGAAGCAGACAAACGATCCGGCACTGGACAAGCTGATCGAGGTCGCTGACACCACCGTTGACCCGGTCAAGCGGTTGGAAGCCTCTCACGCGGCAATGACTTATGTGCTGGACCAGGCGATTATTGCGCCGGTTGTGAGCGACTGGTTGCAGACGGGTGCCCGGCAAAACGTCCATAACTATCACTGGGACGCTCTCAACAACGAGCGACTCAACGACGTCTGGCTTTCTGAGTAACGGGTCGGTCTCCATTCGTCGCGGGTCGTCGCGATCCGTGATCAGGCGTGAGCGGCGGCCGGGCGACCGGTCGCCGCGCTGACGCGGCGAACCATGGACGTCGATTGCCTGGCTTCCCGAGGTGAGACATGGCTGCCTATCTCATTCGCCGGTTTTTGATGACCATCCCGGTCTGGTTCGCCATTTTGACCCTGGTCTTCCTGATGCGTCCGCTGGTACCAGGCGATCCGGTGAAGATCATGTTTTTCGGCCGCTCGACCAGCCCTGAGGTGGTGGAAGCAATGCGCCACCAGCTCGGGCTCGACGATTCGCTACCGGTTCAGTACGTCCATTACGTCGGCAATGTGCTGCGCGGTGATCTGGGGACCAGCATTACCACGCGCAAACCGGTAACCGAGGAGATCATCAATCGCTATCCGGCGACGCTGAAGCTGGCGGTCGGTAGTCTGCTGGTCTCGATACTGGTCGGGTTGGTGACCGGGATCTTTGCCGCCGTCTACAAGGACTCGTTGATCGATACCGCGGCGATGATCTTTGCCATGGGCGGTCTCTCGATGCCCGCCTTCTGGTTCGGTCTGGTGATGATCTACTTCTTCTCGGTGAAGCTCGGATGGTTCTCGGTGATCCCTGACGGCTCCTTGAAATCGCTGGTCCTGCCAGCGGTGACGCTGGGGTTGATCGCGTCGTCGGTCGTGGCCCGGCTCGTTCGCTCGGCGTTGCTTGAAGTTCTCGGGCAGGACTTCATCCGTACCGCGCGGGCCAAGGGCTTGCGCGAGCGGCGAGTCCTGATCCGGCATGGGCTGGGGAACGCCATGGTGCCGGTCATCACTATCCTGGGGTTGCAGTTTGGCGGATTGCTGAGCGGGGCGTTCATTATCGAGGCAGTCTTTGCCTGGCACGGGATCGGCGAGCTGGCTGTCAAGGCCTTCGCCAAGCGCGATTTTCCACTGATCCAGGGGATCGTTCTCATCGTCGCCACCTCCTACGTCCTGGTCAACCTGGTGGTTGACTTGCTCTACGCGTTTCTCGATCCGAGGATCAGCTACAAATGACCGATGCCGTTACCGCCGCGGTCCTTGTCCCCAGCCGCGTCTCCAGACGTACGGGGCCGAGCGCGTTTGTGCGGACGCTGTTTCGCCAGCGCCAGGCGCAGCTCGGTGGCGTCATTATTCTGGTCCTCCTCACGATGGCATTCTTCGCGCCGCTCATCGCTCCCTACAGCCCGACGGAGATCAAAGTGGGACGGCCGTTGCAGGAGCCGACCCGGAGCCATCTGTTTGGCACCGACGATCTCGGGAGGGACATGCTGAGCCGGATCGTCTACGGGTCCCGGATTACGCTGCAGATCGGCACGATCAGCGTGGCCCTGGCCCTTGTCCTCGGGGTGATCGCCGGTATCGTCTCGGGCTACTATGGTGGCTGGGTCGATGCCCTGGTGATGCGCTTCACCGATGTGATGCTGGCCTTCCCCGGTTTTCTACTGGCGCTGGCGATCGTCTCGACCCTCGGTCCGGGCATCAACAATGTGATGATCGCCGTCGGGTTGGGATCGTGGCCGGCGTTTGCCCGGGTCATCCGTGGGTCGGTCCTCTCGGTCAAGGAGATGGAGTACGTCACCGCCGGACGGGTCCTCGGGGCGACGGGACCGCACATCATGCGCCGGGCGGTCCTGCCGAACGTGCTGGCGCCGATCATCGTGCTTGCCTCGCTGGAGTTCCCGGCCGCGGTGCTGACGGCGGCCGCACTCTCATTTCTTGGTCTTGGAGCCCAGCCGCCGTCTCCCGAGTGGGGGGCGCTCCTGGTCGATGCGCGCAACTACATTCGCACCGCGCCGTATCTGATCAACATCCCCGGCGCGGCAATCTTCCTGGTCGTGCTCGCTTTCAATCTGCTGGGCAACACCCTCCGCGATGTCCTCGACCCGCGCCTCCGCGGCCGCTAGAGCGTCGTCGCGTCAATGGGCTGCACCCGTGCGTGAGCGTGCCCCGGTTCACCGTGGACCGTGTCACGCGGTGTGACCGACCTGCATCCAGCCATGCTCGCCATGTCACCTCCACGAACCACCGGGATCGTTCGACGGCCTCAGTGAATGAGCAGAGGCGGGTGCGATGAGGAAAAACCCTCCTAATTCCGGTAGTTCCCGGACGGGGCCGGCGCTCCCGTCGATCCGGGACCGAAGCCACTGCCATGATCACGATGTTGTCGGCCACGACGCCAGGCGCATCGCCGTCGCGTCGAAATCAACTGGCGATGCGGTCGATGACGAAGGTCTCGGCGGCCGCGACATCGATGTCGAGCGCGACGTCCGCTGTCATCGGTTCGTTGGCAGAAGGCGAGCGCATCAAGCTCAACCCGGCGCTGAGGCGGCCCCCGGTCTCGATATCGACGTGCAGCGGCCTCAGGGTGACCAGATCGGGGCGAAGGATGATGGCGGCGGCGAGGGGGTCGTGCAGCGCCGTGGCTCCCTTCTGGGCGAAGCGGGGATAGCGCTCGACCTGATCGGCGACGGCCGTATGGAACGGGGTGCCCCTGGCTCGGAGCCGCCGCGTTCCCGCGGTGGTGATCTTGACGCGCGTCGTCACGTCGAGGGGGACGAGGGTTATCGGCGCGCCGGCGGTCAGCACGATGTGGGCCGCCTCGGGGTCGCAGACGAAATTGTGCTCGGCATAGGGCAACGCTGCGGCGTCAGGCCCGCGGAAGACGCCGCCCATAATCGTCAGATGAGCCAGTGCCCTAGCTAACAGGGGTTCCCGCTTGAAGGTGAGGGCGACGTTGGTCAGCGGACCGATCGCCAGGAGATGAATCTGCCCGGGGTCGGCCATCACGGTCTCGACGATGAAGTCCACGGCGTGGCCGGGTGCCGGCGTCAGGTCAGCGTCGCCGTCGTCGAGCAGGCCGACCCCTTCGTGACCTCCCCAGTAGACATCGCGGAGCCCGAGGAGAGGCTCGGAGGCACCGAGCACCACCGGGACATCGTCGCGACCGCTCAAGCGGAGCAGCTTGGTAAGCATCCGACCCCGAAGCGCCACATCGCCGTAGACGCAGGTCAGCCCAGCCAGCTCAAGCTCTGGCGAGCCAAGGATGAAGGCAAGCGCGAGACAGTCGTCGACATCCGTGCCGATGTCGGTATCTACAATCAGCCGTGTGGTCACCAGATCCTCCCTGATGGTGACGAGCCACGCCGGTGGATATTTCGCTCGATGCATATGGTGCCTGGAGCGTTCCTGCTCTGATCATTCCTCGGTGAGAGCAATGGTGCCATTCGTCATTCCTCCAGATGTCCTCGCGATACCGCGGAGCAACACGAGCTTGCAAAGGAATCAGGCGCTGATTGGGAAGGCGTTGATCGCCGGAACGAACGTAATGCAGCGTGTGGATCCAACCAGGAGAGCCGTCCACTCCAAATGTCGATTGGATTACGGCGTGGAACCGGTCGCCTTCGGCGTATCGGACCGGGCGCCCCATTCTTTCCAGGATCCGGTGTAGAGCGCGACGTGGTCGTAGCCGATCAGGCGCAGCGTGAAGAAGGTGACGGCAGAGCGGACACCGGTGCTGCAATAGGGGATCACCAGCTGATCGGGGGTGATCCCCAGCGCGGCGTACATCTCCTGCAGCTCCGTCGCCGGTTTCCATCGCTTTGGGGCGTCTGGCAGGGCGTTGAGGGGATAGTTGAGATTGACGGCGCCGGGAATGTGGCCCTCGGCGTATTCCGCCGGCGTTCGGGCATCGACGATCACCGCCGCGGGATCTCCGAGATGGGCCTCGACCTCAATTAGCTGAGCCAGCGCGTCGGGGTGTGGCTCGATCGGATAAGTACCTGACGGAGGCGTCGCCGCGTTCGGAGCGGGCGGACCGGTCTCGACCTCGCCGCCAACGGCCTGCCAGGCAGCCAGACCGCCATTCAGCACGCGGACATCGCGATGACCCACCTCATGCAGAACCCACCAGAGCCGGGTCGCCCAGAGCGTTCCATCGTCGTAGACAACGACCGTCTGATCAGGGGTGATCGCGAGGCCGGCGACGTACCGTGCCACCTGCTCGTGCCAGCGCGCAATCGACGCATCGGAGGTGTCGGTCACCTCCAGGGCGGGCCAGTCGATCTGACCGGCGCCGGGGATGTGAGCGGCGGCGAACTCCTCAGCAGAGGTCAGGGCGACGACGCGAAGGGCCGGGTCATCGAGATGGTCGTGGAGCCAGTCGGCATCAACCAGCATCTCGGGATGGGCGTAGCGATCCGCCGCTGCTGACGGCGTGCTGCCAGTGGTCGCCTGGCCAGCGGCGACATTCCCGCTCCGTGGTGCAGTGATGGTTCCGAGGATGCCAAGAAGGACGACCCAGATGCGCCAGCGAGCGGCCACGTATGCCTCCTTTGGATGTCGGACCGTTCGGTGGTCACTGGGGCGTCGTTCGCGGTGGTTGCGGTATGACTGACGAGCGTGCATCCATCTCTGCGGCGAGACCGGCTGTGACGCCGAGATGCGACAAGGGGCTGCCCAGCCGCTCGTCCCGAAAGGGAGCACTCTAGCATCGGATGGTAGGTGCCTCGATCGACAAGGCAAGATCAGACGACTCCTCAGCGATCGCGCCTCACGCGAAGAGCTCGGTCAGCGGCAGCCGGAAACCCGGCAGGACGTCGCCCACGTCGAGGTCGTCTCCCTCGACCAGGACACGGGCGGTTCGATCCGCCGCGTAGGCCGTGACGGAGCGGCGGCGAGGGTCGATGATCCAGACCAGACGGACGCCCGCCTCAAGGTAGACAACGACCTTCTCGTTGACCTCAATCGCCCGATCGGATGGCGACAGGATCTCGACCACGAGATCGGGAGCCAATTCCAGGAACCCCAGGCGCTCGTCCTTCGGTGGTAGACGGTCAGCGCGAACAAAGATGATGTCGGGAGCGAGGACCGTATCTGGATCACGGGTCAGGATGAATCCAGCTTCACCACCCACAACACCCAGGTCATGTTGCTCGGCGAAGGTGCCCATCCGGCGATTGAGGAGCCCACCAATTTCCAGATGCTGAAACCCGGTTGGGTTCATATCAGTCAACTCCCCGCGGATAAGCTCGTGGCGGACATCCCTGTCCGGCATCTCCATGAGGTCAGCGGCGGTGAGCAGAGCTGTGGTCGCCATGGGGGCGGAACCTCCTCTCGAGCGCGTCGCCCAAACCCCTAGAATGGGAAGGCGAATACGATCGATGTGCATCGTACCACCGGCGTGATGATCCCTTCAGCTCTGGCTCAAGGTGTCCACGGGGGCTGGTTCCATGGGAGAGGCGGGAACCGCCGCCTGAGTCGCCGCCACGGCACCGTACGACCGTAATAACCGCGGTTGGCGCGATCGATCCCAGTGGCAAACGCTTCTGATCTGGCCGCGCCGGTGGCACCAGCCGGTGTGAGGCGTGGTGATGGCGCCGGTCTCACCGAGATGGCCAGCGGCCCGGCGAACGGTCCGTGGGCGACCATCACGAGCGATGCACACCTTGGAAGAGAGGGCGTCAGTCGCTGACAGCGGTTATGGGACGGAATGGACTAGCCCAACCGGCCGAGGAGAAGGCTGACGACGAGCGCGAGGATGGTGGTGTTGAAGATGAATGAGAGTACGGCATGGAGCAGGACCGTGCGCCGGATCGTCGCCCTGGAGACGGCGACGTCTGCGACCTGATAGGTCATCCCGATGCCAAATGCGAAGTACGCGAAGTCAAGATCGTCTGGCGGTCCGCCGGCGAAATCGAGACCGCCGCCCGGTCCTTCGTCGTCGTAATAGAGGCGGGCGTAGTGAAGGCTGAATGTCGTCTGCATCAGCACCCAGGCGCCGGCGACCGCGACCACGCCGAGCATGACAACGAGGCTGTCGCGTCCGGGCGCGATCGCGCTGGCGCGAGGCAAGAGTGCGGCGGCGGCGACCAGGCTGACGGCACTGGCAATGAGGGCGATCACCACGACCCCGATTGAACCGGGATCCTCGGCGGCGGCTCGCATCCGGGTCTGGTCGGCATTGGCCCGCGCCATCACCCACCACAAACGCGCCAGCAGGACGACTAGACCGGCATCCCAACCGGCGATGATCCGCGCCAGCCAGCCCAAACTCCACGGCAGCGCCAAGAACACGATCACCGCGAGCGACGCCGCGATTGCCCAGCCCCGAAAGGTTTCGAGTCGGGGTCGCGGCGATCGAGTCCCGTCGACGGCGGGATGGGCTGCCGAATGATCCACCATGAGGCGACGTCCCGCTGGCTGAAGGCGCTCCAGGTTAGGCGACGGGGGCATCATACGGTGAGCGCCAGCCCCAACGACCCCCAGTCGTCACCCCCTAGAGCGTTGTTTCTCCAATCGATTCGCGCGGACCGCTCTCGGGCCGGTGCGACTAGTAGCGAACCGTGGCGCCGGTGTCGTTCGCGGCGACCTGCTCACGGATCGCCGGTTGCCACTGAGATTCCAGCTGGGCAAGGTCGGCCCGGAGACCGCTCAGTAGGTAGCGCAGCTCGCTCGCCATGGCGCAGAAGCGGAACCCTTCGCCGAGGCGGCGGGCGACGCCGGCCGCGTCGGAGCAATGGATGCCCGGCGCGACTCCGTTGCGAATCGCGGTGTCGCGCACATGCATGATTGCCTCGACGAGGCGTGGCTCATCACTCTCCAGGGGAACGCCGAGACCGAGACCCATGGAGGCGGCGAGATCGTTGGGACCGATGAAGCAGGCATCGACACCGGGAACAGCCAGGATCTCCTCGACGTGCTCGACCCCATCGATATGCTCGATCTGGAGGACGAGCAGCACCTCATCGTTGGCATGTTGGTAGTAATCGGCGGCGCCCGTCTCGAACGAGAGGGCATGGCGCCCGCCGCCGACGCTGCGGTTCCCCCGCGGGTAATAGCGCGTGGCTTGCACCGCCTGCTCCGCTTCCTCGCGACTGTTGACCATCGGCACGACGATGCCCCAGGCGCCAGCGTCGAGGCACCGCTTGAAATGCTCCGGGCTGTTCCAGGGGATCCGCACCATCGGCGCGGTCGGGGAGGCGGCCATCGCGGTGAACATCTGGGAGAGGGTCCGAATGTCCATCGCATTGTGCTCGGAATCGGCGACGAGCCAGTCGAACCCGACCCGGCTGGTGTATTCCGCCGCTTCCGGGCTGGGAAGTGAGAGCCAGGTTCCAATCGACGCCTCGCCCGCCGCCAATCGCCGCCGGACATGATTCGCGCGCATCTCCACCTCCCGTCGTTTCCTCTCTGGATGGTCGATCGATACGGGTGATTGTAGGCCCATCGGGGGTCGCGTGCCGGACGCCCTGCGCGGCGATGCGGTTGCGGGATGAACGACTTCGGCGTACGCTGACGGTCCTTCACCGGCGACGGTGTGCCGCCGGGACGGGGCAGTGGTGCCCCGGATTGCCCATGGGACGGCGGCGCGGTGGAGCGCCGGCGGGGGCGAGTCTGGGACAACTCACGACAGAGGAGGACGACCCGATGGCCGACGAACGCGTAGCTCAACTCCTTCGAGAAGCCGCGGCGATGCGCTATTCGCGGCGCGGTATCGTCAAGCGCGGCGCGGCGCTGGGCCTTTCGGCCACCGCTCTCAGCGGAGTACTTGCCGCATCTGGCCGCGCCGCTCCGAGCCGGCGCGCCCCGCTCTTCCAGGGTGACAAGAAGCTGACGATTCTCGCGTCGTCCTATTTCGTCGCGCCCGCGCAGGATTTCTACACCAAGCAGGCACAGGACTGGGGCAAGCAGAACGGCGTCGAGGTGACGACCGACTATGTGAACTGGCCCGACCTCCAGCCTCGGATCGCGGCGGCGGTCGAAGGCGGCTCGGGACCCGATATCATCGAGATGTGGGACACCTGGCCCTTCCTCTATGTCGAGAACATGGTGCCGATGGACGACCTGGCCCAGTCGGTCAGCGACGCCTATGGTGGCTACTACGAGTGGGTCACCAAGACCGCATCGGTCGATGGCAAGTGGTACAGCGTCCCGATCGGTGCTTCCAGCGCGGCGTATGCGTTCCGGATCAGCTATCTGGAAGAAGCGGGTGTGACCGATCCAAAGACGAACTTCCCGAAGACCTGGGAGGAGCTCTTCACGGTTGGGAAGAAGCTGAAGGAGATGGGCAAGCCGATCGGGCAGGCGCTCGGTCAGAGCCTCGGCGACCCGCCGAACTTCGCCTATTCCTACATGTGGGCACACGGGGCGAAGGAGGTCGAAGAGGACGGCAAGACTATCGCCTTCAACACACCCGAGTTCGTCGATGGGCTGGGCGCGTTCGTCCAGGGTTGGAAGGACGCCTTCGACGAGACCGGTCTATCCTGGGATGACAGCGCCAACAACCGCGCCTTCCTGTCCGACCAGATCTCGGCCACGATCAACGGCAGCAGCATCTACATCACCGCCCAGAACGCCAAGGCGGGAACGGCGAACACCGACTACGAGGTCGTCGTCGATCCGTCCGATATCTGGCATGCGCCCTACCCATCGGGTCCGGCGGGGCAGTTCAACCTGCTTGGCAGCCGATCCTACGCGGCCATGAAGTACTCCAAGGTCCAGGACGTGGCCAAGGAGTTCCTGACCTGGTGGTTCCAGAAAGAGCAGTTCATCCCCTGGCTGGAAGCGCAGAAGGGCTACATCATCCCGATGGCCCCCGGCTATGCGGAGAACGAGATCTACACCGGCGACCCAGCGCTGGCGCCGTATCCGGGCGTCTCCGAATACTCGCGCAATAAAGGGTTCGCCGGTCCCGCGAACCAGAAGGCGGCTGAAGCGGCGGCGAAGTACATCGTCGTCAATACCTTCTCGAAGGCGATTCAAGGGGGCGACGCCAAGAGCGCGATCGAGCAGGGCGCCAAGCAACTGGAGCGGGTCTACGGCGGATAGCCCCAGCGAGAGGAGGGATGCGGAGCGCGTCGCGACGGCTGGCCTCGCCGCGACGAACCGCCGCTCCGTATCCCCCGGACGCGTGGGCGAGGAGAGGTCAGATGAGCGTCATACCAATCTGGACCGTCACTGAACCGCGACCCGAGCGACGCTCGCCGGGGTGGTCGCGGCTGCTCGAGCGCGAAGGGTTGCTCGCCTACCTCTTCATGGTGCCGGGCGGTCTGGTGCTGCTGCTCTTTATGGCCTATCCCTTCTTCCTCGGCATCTATCTCTCCCTGACCGACAAGATGGTCGGCTTCGCCGATTTCAGCTTTATCGGCTGGGAGAACTATCGCTATCTCCTCAGTGACAGCGTCTTTCGGCAGACCGTCCAGAACACCTTCGTCTACAGCTTCTTTACGGTGCCATTCAAGCTGTTGCTCGGTCTCGGGCTGGCGCTGGTGCTGAACCAGACGTTTCGCTTCAGCCGCTACCTGCGGGCGGGACTGCTGCTCCCCTGGATCGTTCCGACCGCGATCAGCAGCCTCGCCTGGCTGATGCTCTTCGACAGCGTGCTCAGCCCGGTCTCGTGGGTGCTGAAGGACTGGGGGCTGCGGGAGACCAACGTCAACTTCCTCGGCAGCCGCTTCAACGCGATGGCGTCGCTCTGCGTCGCCAATGTCTGGCGCGGTATCCCCTTCTTCGCCGTCTCGATTCTCGCCGGCTTACAGGCGGTGCCCCAGGACCTGCATGAGGCGGCCGCGCTCGACGGCGCGAGCGCGTTTCAACGTTTTCTGGCGGTGACGCTGCCGGTGATCCGCAATATCGTGCTGATCTCGACGCTCTTCTCGATCATCTGGACCTTCTCCGACTTCCAGCTGATCTACGTGCTGACGAAGGGCGGGCCGGCCGACTCGACGCACGTCTTCGGGACCTTCGCCTACCAGGCGATGGGGTACTCTGATCTCGGTCAGGCGGCGGCGATCGCTCTCTACATGTTCCCGATTCTCGCCGTCTTCGCGATCATCCTGCTCCGGTATGTCCGCGCCGAGGACTGAGCGGGGCCGGTCTGGTGATGGGGATTGCGCGGAGGGCAGCCAGCGGTTGGCAGCCGCCCGAGACGAGCGTCCCGCTCGTGCCCAATCGTGAGGGTCGGCGGGTGGTTTCCGGGGTCACGCGGCGCACGATCCGGTTGAGCGCCACGCGAGACGGAGGGTCCGATGGTTGGCAGCAATAGCTTTGGGAAACGACTGCTGCGGCTTTACCTGCCGCTCGCGGGCTATGCCCTCTTCCTGCTCTTTCCCTTTCTCTGGATGCTGATTGTCTCGTTCAAGCCCGATCAAGAATTGCTCGATACCCGCGCCAACCCGTTCTTCCTGGCGCACGTCACCTTCGAGCACTACCGCTATCTCTTCGCGGAGACCGACTTCATGCGCTGGACGATGAACACCTTCATCGTTACGGTCGGGGCGACGCTGATCTCGTTGCTCTGCAGCGTGCTGATCGGCTACGCGCTGGGGCGCTTTCGCTTTCGCGGTGGCAATCTGCTCGGCGTGGCCATCTTCCTGGCCTATCTCGTCCCACCGACCCTGCTCTTCATCCCGCTCTCGCAGGTCGTCTCGCGCTTCGGACTCTACAATCGCTATTGGGCGTTGATCTTCACCTATCCGACCTTTCTCATCCCCTTCGCCGGGTGGCTGCTGATGGGCTACTTCCGGACTATCCCGATCGAGCTTGAGCAGGCGGCGCTGGTCGACGGCGCGACCCGGCTGCAGGCGATGTGGCGAGTGGTGCTGCCGCTGGCGCTGCCGGGAGTGCTTTCGGCGGCGATCTTCTGCTTCACCTTGAGCTGGAACGAGTTTCTCTACGCCCTCGTCTTCATGGGCTCGGGCGAGATGAAGACGGTGCCGGTCGGCGTCGTCAGTGACCTGATCAAGTCGGATGTCTATTTCTGGGGCTCGCTGATGGCGGCGGGCATCCTCGGCTCGGTTCCGGTCGCGATCGCCTACTCGTTCTTCGTCGACAACTACATCTCCGGTCTCACCGCCGGGGCGACCAAGGGGTAGACGAGCCGTCAGGGTTCCAAACGCCTGAGCCCAAGTATGCGGTCGAAGTCGCGGTCGTAGCTAGAGATGCCGTCGAGTTCCAGGCGGCGAATGTGCTCGATACAGAGGCAGTCGGCGAAGCCGAGGTTCGTCTCTCCGTAGCGATCGAGCACACGCAGGATCTCGCCTTTGTGATCCAGCTGGAGACCGGGATTACTGAGAACCGTTGTAAGGGCGGTGGCAAGATCCGTCCGCGGTGTCCGATAGAGAGCTGGTGAAGCCAGGATGTAGACCACCTCCGCACCGCACACAGGCCGGGATTCTATATACCCGACCGAGGGTTGTGAAACACGCTCGCTCTACACCGAGGCGAGCTGAGACTCTTGGTCGCAGGGTTCCAACGAAGGGGTCTTGACACCGAATCTGACGCGCGGTAGTTTATCTTCGTTCAGATCGATTAATGTCATTAAACATACTAACGATAATTCATGCGATGAGGGGACATGGCGACTGAGGCGAGCACGAGCACACGCGGTCTCTCCGTTCGGGAGCGCCGGCAACGCAACTACGAGGAGATGCGCACCGGCATCCTGGACATCGCGCGCGACATCATGCGCGAGCAGGGAGTCGCGGCGCTCAACCTGAATGAGATCGCCCGCCGGGTCGGCATCACGCCGCCCGCCCTTTACACCTACTTTCCCGGCAAGATGGCGCTCTATGACGCGCTCTATCGCCTGGGGATCCGGCTCTTCCGTGAGGCCGAGGCGGAACTGTGGCGGACGACGGTACCCGACTGGGAGCGCATCCATGCGTGGTTTTCGCTGCGCCTGGCCTTGGCCGAGGAGCACCCTGATCTCTACCACCTGGTCTTCGACGTGCCGATCCCGGGGTTCGTGCTGAGCCCGGAGAGCCTGGAGGAGGTGCGGCAGTTGTATGAGGCAGCGGTGGGCGGGATCGCCGAGGTGATTGAGGCGGGGGTGATGCGACCGAACCTCTCGCCCGAGGAGGCGACCCACCTCCTGATCACCATGCGCCTCGGCCTCGTCGCCGCCCACGTTGGTAAGCACCGGCTGGTGAGCCCGCCGGATCGCTTTGCAGTTCTAGTGGATGAAATCATGGCGATTCTCCGGGCCGCGTGGGACCCGAAGGAGAACGGGTCGCCGCACGACGCAGCCAACGAGAAAGGAGGCGGTGCCATGCAGCCAGGGCGCAAAGCATAACGTCGGATGGAGACTCGTCCGGCGGAGTGGGCGTGAGGGTTTCGATCGTCGAGGAGGACGCATCATGTACCGCGTGGAACGCATCGATCCTGGTAAGACGGCCCTGATCGTGGTGGACATGCAGAACGACTTCGTGGCCCCGGGAGCACCATTAGAGTCGTCTGCTGGCCGTGCCATGGTGCCGCACCTGCGGCGGGCGCTCGTCTACTGCCGCGAGCAGGGCATCCCGGTTATCTACACGGCGCATGTCCATCGGCCAGGCGGCTATGACCAGGGGCTCCTGGCGCATGCCCCGGCGATCGGTCGGGGGGTGGCGCTGGTGGACGGCTCACCCGGCGGCGCAATTTTCCCGGAGGTCGCCCCTCGCGACGGCGAGATTGTGATTTCAAAGCACCGCTTCAGCGCCTTCTATGGCACCGATTTGGAGATCATCCTGCGCGGGCTCGGCCTAACCACCGTGGTGATCACGGGGGTGACCACCGAGAACTGCTGTCACGCAACCGCCCGCGACGCGTTCTTCCGCGACTTCCAGGTCGTCTTCCTCGCCGACGCCACGGCGACCTCCGACTATCCCGATCTCGGCTACGGCGCCATGTCCGCCGATGAGGTCCATCGCGCCACGCTGGTCGTTCTGGCGCGGGACACGGCTGACGTCGTGACGACCGAGACCTTCCTCGCCCGAGTCGCGACGGGGCCAGACGTCGAGAAGTCGGGGGCGGCGGCCCGCACGAATGGCATCGCCGATGCGGCCCGCCAAGCGGCCCTCGTCCGCTAAGCCGACCATGAGTGACCCCGCGGACGTCGCGAGGCAGTACGCGACCGCGTCCCTGCTTGAGCGCATCGACGCCGCGCTCGCGCACGCGGGGTTGACCGCGGCGCGGCTCGACTGGCGCGACCTGGCGCCGCTCGACCACTTCCACTCGCGCGGGGTCGCCGCGACCGCGGAGTTGGCGGCGGCGCTCGCCCCAGAGCCCGAGACACACGTGATCGACGTCGGGTGCGGGGTCGGTGGCCCCGCGCGCCTGCTCGCTGCCACGTATGGCTGCCGGGTCACCGGGATCGACCTCACCCCGACCGTCGTCGAGGCGGCGGCGCATCTCTCGGCCCGAACGGGGCTCAGCGGTCGGACGCGGCCATGAACATCGCGGACCGAGCGCGCCTCTACGCGGAGATCCGCCGCGTCCTGAAGCTAGGCGGGCAACTCGCCACCCACGACGTGGTTGCTGGGAATGCCGGCCCGCACCTCTTCCCGGTGCCCTGGGCGCCCACGCCGGAGAGCATGATCCTGCCCGTTCCGCTCCTGAGGCGACGGGCGCCTCCTTTTTTCTCTCCGGTGTGACCGGCCTCAGACGTGCGCCGGTCCTCCCCGCCACGGGCCCTGTTCAGGTTCCTCTCCTCTGGACGTCGTGTCCGGTCGCCGCGCACCTCCCGGACCGATTATCCACGCCACCCCGAAGGGAGCGTCTTCCAACTTGTCCACCGCTCGACTGGCGCGCATCAGCGCCCGCCGTCCCTGGTTCGTCCTCGTCACCTGGCTCATCCTGCTCGTCCTGGCCGGCGTCGCCGCCACCGGCCTCGGTGACGCCTTTACCACCGAGGGCAACTTCACCAACAAGCCGGAGTCAGTTCGCGCCGACGAGCTGCTGAGCCAGCGACTGCGTGGCAACCAGGACCAGCCAGTCACCGAGACCCTCGTGATCCGGTTGGAGACGTCGACGCCTTGACCGGCACCAGGGGCGAAGCCCCTGCCCCAGAACGACGAGGCTGATGCTAGGCTGCGCCTTCGAGCCAGTCCGTCATGACGTCGGGTCCGGCCTCCGCTGGGAAGAGCGGACAGCCGGCTTGATAGAGGGGACACCACGGGCAGAGCGGGTTCTCCGTTGGGATTCCCGCTTCGCCAGCCAGAATGCCCACCGCCAGGGTCTTCATCCGCTCCCACCCAGTCTTCACCGCCTCGTAGGACAACTCCTCGGTGCGGACGGCCTGGTGGACCAGGAAGGTCGTCGAACTGAGCACGCGGGGACGCTCCGTGACTGCCTGTCCCACCACGATGCGGGCGGCGACCCGTTGGAGCTCGTCAACGTGGTAGCCGTTGCCGGTCTTGCGGTCCAAGTGCTCGATGGTGCCGTCCGCGTGCTCCAGCACCAGGTCGGGGATGTGGCGAAGTCGCCAGGGACCGCAGTCACCATTGCCTGGGAACGCGTACTCGAAGGTGCGCTCCACCGCCGCGACCCGGGCTGTCCCGTCGAAGGCGAGGAGGTCCCATTTCACCCAATCGAGCACGGTTGAGACATCGCCCTCCCACGCTGCTTTATCCGGGTAGTGGACGAGCGGCAGCTGCGCCTCCACGCGGGCTTGGAGGTCAACGGGGAGCGTCTGATGGCGCTGATAGTGGCGATACGCGCCTTCCAGAACGCGATGGGCCGCGTTCCCGCGGGCAAAGGTCGGGTTGAAGGGCTCGGGCGGGAGGTTGCGGTCAACGTAGCGGCGCTGGTAGAGCAATCTACAGCGCTCGTACGTCGCGAGCATCGTTGGCGTGAAGGTCGGAATCCGTTGTGCAGTGGTCGCCGTCATGGGCGGTCGGCTCCTTGTTGAGGTCAAGGCTCCGCCTGCCGCGCTATACTAATGCACGGCACAGCAGAAGCCCGGGCACGGGAAGCAACGCGGTGTCACCTGAGGAGCGGACGTCTTGACCACGTCAGCTCCTCTCCTTTTTCTCTTGCCCATCATGGACCGCGCATCATTGTCATGTGTACTCCACCATGTCTATATATGACTGAGTGTCTTACCGACCTCCAAAATGCGTACGTTCACCGCAGTATATCAGGCAGGATTTTACCCTCCAATGTGCCGCGACGAGGCTTCCGCCCCCCCGATTGATGACTCACGGGCATCAAGCAGACCTTGGTACAGAGCATCAACCGGTGGTGGGGCCATTGGCGTCGACTTCAAGGCGGCCGTCCACATTCCGTCCAGGCTGCCGCCCGTCACTGAGCTGGAGTGCGACCCTCTTCAGGTGCTGTACCTCGGACGCCACAACGAACGTGCGGCCACTCGTGTCGTCGCGGACATAGCTGAGTGTTCGGTCATCCATCCAGCGGTAGACCACAGGCCGAGTAACGCCCAATTGCCGTCCCGCCTCGCCAATGCTCATCAGCTCGTCCGGCTTGAACACCCGGAATTTCGCTTGCGCGATTCGCCGCCCCAGGTCCGTATCCCAGAAAGAGCGTGGCACGGTGTAATCGTCGGCGGCGGCTGGCCAGAAGAGGAGCTGGAGGACGGACTGGATGGCGGCTAGCACCATCGACTTGGATGCCGTCTCCTCCCCGCGCGCGACCCTCATGAGGCGGACGAGGTCCTGCCCGAGGGGACCAGCACGTAGCTGGTCCAGGGACTGGGGTTGGAACATCCATGGGCAAGTTTGCATGAGCACGCGATGCGCGTGGCTGTACGCTAGCTGAAGCGCCTGATCGACGACATCCTGCTCATTGATAACCATGATGCGAGTATCGCCGTCTGCCGTGGCCAGCTTGATCGGAGTGGGCGCTGATTGGGGCGGGAAGCCACCCTCGTGCTCGGGCGAGACCGGCTTAGGCCCTGGTCGGGAGGAGGCCGCCGCGAGTGTATCGACCGCGGCTGGGTCAACGAGCCGCTGGCGATGGTCGGCCTCGCTGGCGACAGAGGTCAGCCGACCGGAACGAATCCAGCGCTCAACGGTGCGCCGGCTGACGCCAGTCCGCTTTGCGGCCTCGGTAATGCTCACTAAACTCGTCGCTACCGTTGTCGTACTCATGGTTACACCAAGGCTCGATTTTCTAAATCATCGACAGCGTACACGATGAACAGGCCGTAGTCAAGCCCAAATCACATATGCGACAATTATTTAGGTCAGCTACATTGTGGTGGGTATATGCGACAACATTAGGTGTGGAGACTGAATTTCCTGTTATCGGAACAGCGATTCCCGCCTCCCGCGCCGTGGCGTTGCTCGCTGAAAGATGTCCTGCGGCACAGTGATGGTCCGGACCGGCCGGACGCAGTCGCGGAGGAACCGTTCTTCAACCGCTGCGAGCCTGTCGGGGTCGACCATTGGCTCGGGGACATGCGGGCTCGTGACCTTCATCAACAATCGCCTCGCTGGTGACGAGGTTGACCTCACCACGCTCGGAGAGCTCGCGACATTGCTCATACGTGCATTCGTGATCGCGAGTCAGAAGCCGCACGAAAACGGTGGCGTCGACAAAGCAGGTCACATGAATTTCTCAACGTAGCACCGGGCGACCTCCTCGTGCGCGATATCTGACATCTTCTGGTCAGTCAGCCCGGGGATAGCCGGCAGACTCCCCGCCACCTCACGGAGCGTCAGCACGCGCCGGAGCCTGGCCCCTTTGCCGTCGAGGACGATCTCAACTTTGTCGAACGGCTTCAGGCCGAGGGCGTCGCGAACCTCCTTCGGGATCGTCACCTGCCCCTTGGTGGTCATGCTGGAAACCTGTCCCGCATCCATCCTCCCGGCTCGCTTGAGTAATACTTGATGGGGAGAGGATTACCACATTCCCGAGCGGGGGGAACAGACTCTCGCTAATACCCGAGGCGCTTGTCGACGACGTTGTGAAGGGGCTCGTTGTTGGTGAAGCGGAGCAGGTTGTCGCGGAGGATCTCGACGCAACGGCGCTCCTTCTCGGCGGAGGCGCCGGCCAGGTGGGGGGTGATAATCAGATTCGGGACATCCCAGAGCGGGCTGTCGGTGGGCAGCGGCTCGGTCTCGGTGACGTCGAGGGCCGCGCCCGCGAGGCGACCGGCATGAAGCGCGTCGGCCAGCGCCGTTTCATCGACGATGCCGCCCCGTGAGACAACGATCAGGTAGGCATCCTGACGTATTCGCGCCAGCATCGCCGCGTCGAGTAGATGGTGACTCTCTGTGGTGTAGGGGGCGGCGACGATGACCGCGTGGGATTGCTCAAGCAATTCCGGCAACCGGCTCACCGGCCAGACCTCATCGAGATAGGGCTCGCCGTCGACCGCCCGGGCATCGACCGCGAGGAGCCTCATCTCGAAGCCGAGGGCGCGCTGGGCGACCCCGCGGCCGATGGCGCCGAAGCCGATGATGCCCATCGTGCTGCCCATGATCTCGCGCGCGGAGCGGTACCCCTCGACCCGGCCCCAATGGTGCTGATGCTGCCAATCGAGGCAACTCGGGAGACGCCGGGTGTGCGCGAGGAGGAGCGCGAAGACATGCTCGCCGATCGACGGTCCATGGGCGCCGCGGGTGTTGGTGACGATGATATTGCTCTCGACCAGCGATGGGATGCGGGCGACGTGCTCGACGCCGGCGCTTGGCGACTGGATCCAGCGCAGCGCCGGGGCGGTCGCCCGGGTTTCGGCGGTGGGGTAGCCGTAGTAGACCTCGGTATCCACGATCTCGGTGGCGATCTCCTCGGGGGTCGAGGCCCGGGCGATGGTGAGCTCAGGAATCGGGAGATCATCGAGGAGATCGAAGAACGCTTCCCCTTCTCGAGCCGCCAGCAGTACCTTCACGAAATGTCGCCTCCTCAGTGTCTCTGTCCAGCGTTCCCCGGCGCACGGCGCGCCCGCGGGATGACGGTTTGGCGTTAGTTCCAGTGCAGCTCCCGCTCCTCCTCGACTTTGCCGGAATCGATCTCGATGCCCATCCCTGGCCCGCTCGGGACCGTGACCATGCCGTTGACCGGCCTGAGCGGCGTCGTCCAGAAGAACTGGAGCAGTTGGTTCCATTTGATCAGGTATTCGAGGAGTGGACATAACGTCGCCGGTTGGGAGGCGAGGAGATGGGCGGTCGCGTGGACCGAGTGGCCGTGGGGGATCACCGGGATGTCGTAGGTCGAGGCCAGCGTGCAGATCTTGACAAGCTCGGAAAGCCCGCCGGCCCAGTAGATGTCGGGTTGCAGGACATCGACCGCGCCGGCATTGAGGAGAAGCTTGATGCCCCAGCGGGTGTACTCATGCTCGCCGCCAGCGATCGGCACCACTGAGCGGCGGCGGGCCTCGGCATAGGCGCCGATGTTATCGGGAAGCACCGGCTCCTCGATCCAGCGCGGCCGGTATTCCCGGAGGAGCTCGGCCATCCGCACCGTGTAGGGGACATCCCAGCTCATCCAGGCATCGAGCATGACGTCGACATTGGGGCCAGCCGCCTCGCGCAGGGTCCGCATCAGCTCCAGGTTACGCGTGATGCCGGCGGGACCGTCGGTGGGACCGTGGCGCACAAACCACTTGGTCGCCGTGTAGCCCTGGGCGACCATCTCGGAGACTCGCGCCCTCGCCTGCTCCGGCTCGATTGAATAACCGAGTGCGCTGGCGTAGGCGGGGAAGGTCTCTCGGATCGGTCCGCCAAGCAGGCGGTAGACCGGCTGGTTGAGCCAGCGTCCCTTCAGATCCCAGAGGGCGCAGTCGATGGCGCTGATCGCCATCATCGGCGTCCCTTTGCGGCCGTGCACCGCCAGCCGGTACATCTTGTCCCACAACCGCTCGATCGCGATCGGGTCTTCGCCGATCAGCAACTCGCGAAACTGACAATCGACCAGAAAGGCCACGTCGCGGCCGAGCGGCCCGGCGAGACCGGTCGCACCCTCGTCGGTCTCAATCTCGAGGATGACGCCATGGACGCGGTAGCGCCCCTCGCCGAGGCGATCCGACATCCACCAGCCGTCGTCTTCGGCTCGGTGCTCTGGGTAGACATCGATCGGCCGGATCAGCCGCTCCTCCCAGAACTCACCCTCGTGGTGAAGCGTGCCGATCAACTCGCGCAGTCGCAGATTGGTGATTTTCATCGCTGCCTCTCTTCCCTGCCCTGATATCCCCGCGCGTGCGCGTCAGACCTGGTCTGGACCGTCCGGGATCATACCCCCGCGGACGGCACTCCGGGAGCACTGGCGTCAAGCGATTCCCTGACCATCATCGTATCCTTCTGGTTGATGAGCCGGGTTTGCGCCCTGACGCGCCAATCGCCAGAGGAGATGACAGATGGCTGAGACGATGCTCGCGGTAATGACCTATGGTCCGAAGGACTACCGTGTCGAGGAGATCCCGGTGCCGGAGGTTGGTCCCGGTGAGCTCCTGATCGAGGTCGGCGCGGTCGGCATCTGCGCGTCCGATATGAAGTGTTTCCTGGGCGGTTCACTCTTCTGGGGGAAAGATGGGAAGAGCGGCTACGTCGAGGGTCCCTGTGTCGCTGGGCACGAGTACGCCGGTCGCGTCGTGAAGCTCGGGGAGGGGGCAGCGGAGCGGCATGGTGTGCAGATGGGCGACCGGGTCGTTGCCGAGCAGATCGTGCCGTGCGGGGAATGTCGCTTCTGCCGGGACGGCCACTACTGGATGTGCCAGCCGCATCATATCTTCGGCTTCAAGCGCTACCTCAACGGCGGTATGTCGAAGTACAACCTCTTTCCCGCCAAGGCGCTGGTCCACAAGGTTCCCGAATCGCTCTCGGACGGTGAGGCGGCCTACATCGAGCCGATGGCCTGCGCCTGGCACGCCGTCGATCGTGGGGAGATCAAGGCGGGCGACACGGTGGTGATCTGCGGCGTCGGCAATATCGGACTCTGCATGCTGCAGATCGCCAAGCTGAGCAACCCGGGTCAGCTGATCGCGCTCGACACCAAGCCGTATCGCCTCGACCTGGCACGCGACTTCGGGGCCGACCTCGCCATCGACGTCACCAAAGAGGACGCCGTGCAGCAGGTGCGCGATCTGACCGATGGGTATGGGTGCGATGTCTACATCGAGGCGAGCGGCAATCCGGCCGGTGTCACGCAGGGGCTGGAGATGATCCGGAAGCTCGGCACCTACGTCGAGTTCAGCGTCTTCAACGAGCCAGCGACGGTGAACTGGACGATCATCGGCGACACCAAAGAGCTGAACATCCATGGCAGCCATCTCGGTCCCCATTGCTATCCCAAGACGATCGAGGCGCTGGCCGAAGGCCGGATCGATGTCACGCGCCTGCTCGCCGACTCCTACCCTCTGACCGACTTCGACGCCGCGATGGCGGCCTCCCTGTCGGGTGACGTGCTCAAGAACCTGGTCGTGCCGGTCTAGCGGCCGGGTTCAGCCGCCCCGCGTCGTTCCGGGCAATCGCGATACTGGGGTACGGAGCAGAGCGGGCCGGCACCAGATACCGCCGCGATGGATCGGACGCACTGGACGGAGGTGGACGTCATGTGGCGACGGACACGACACCGGGGTCGATGGCTTCTGCTGCTGCTCGGCGCCCTCGTGCTAGTGCTGGCGGTCGCCTCCCCGATCGCTCGGGCCGCGACCGATTGCTACTACCTGCCGCGGGTGATGCTGTGGCGGGATGCCGATGCCGGCGATGTTCACCGCTTTCCCGCCCGCGCCGTCCATGCCACGGCGCCGCCGTTCGTCTATCCGACGGCCCGAATCTTCCCAGATGCAGATCCCAGGCTCCAGACGGTGGTCGTCGAGCGCGACGGTCACCCAGAGGAGCGAGGTCTAGACGATCTCCTGGCATCGACGGGCACGACCGCCTTTATCGTGATCCAGAACGACCGGGTGATCGCTGAGCGGTACCCGAATGGCGGCAGCCGTGAGGCGACGCAGACGTCGTTCTCGGTCGCGAAGTCATTCGTCTCGGCCCTGGTCGGGGTCGCTATCGCCGAGGGGAAGATCGGGAGCGTCGATGATCCGATCACGACCTATCTGCCAGAGCTGCGTGAGCGCGATCAACGGTTCAGCCAGGTAACGATTGGGCATCTCCTCTCGATGTCGTCGGGGCTAGCCTACGACGACAGTGGTCTGCCATGGAGCTCCGACGACACCAAGACCTATTATGCGACCGACCTGCGCAAGCTCGCGCTCGAAGACTCGCGCGTCGAGAGCGAGCCGGGACAGCAGTTTGAATACAACAACTACCACCCGCTGCTGCTCGGTCTCATTCTGGAGCGGGTGACTGGCATGCCGGTTGCCCACTATCTGCAGGAGAAGCTCTGGCGACCGTTGGGCATGGAGGCGGATGGCTCGTGGAGTCTCGATAGCGATGCGAGCGGCTTCGAGAAGATGGAGAGTGGCATCAACGGCCGGGCAATCGACTTCGCCAAGCTCGGCAGTCTCTATCTGCATGGCGGTCTCTGGCGCGGTCAGCAGGTCGTTCCCCGGACCTGGGTCGAGCAATCGACCCGTCCACACGTCACGACCCCATCGGGTCTCGGCTACGGGTACTTCTGGTGGATCGGGAAGGATGGCCACTACGCCGCTCGCGGCAATCTCGGACAGTTCATCTTCGTGGCCCCGGAGAAAGGGCTCGTCATTGTCCGATGTGGGACCCGCTACGGGATGGAGGGTGAGGGCCAGGCATGGATCGAGGCCTTCGAGGCGCTCACGACCCGGTTGTAGACGCCGCTATGTGAGGGTGCGGAACCCTCTCCAGGGTGAGGGACGTCTTTCATCCTGGGACGCATAGTCTGACATTCGACTGGCGAGTGGAGAGATGAGAGAGGAGCGTGCTCCGTGATGGAATCCCGATCCATGCCACCACCGTCCGGGGCCCGGTTTGTCGGGAGGAGGCGCCGGGCATCCTTCACGCGGCGATTAGCCACCGCGTTGATCGTCACGGTGCTGCTGCTTAGCGCCGGTGGGTCGACGACGGCAACCGCACGGCAGGCGGTCTCCCTCTCCGATGGCTTGCCAGCGGTGCTGGCCCAGGGAACGGATCTCATGCCGGCGCAGGCGGTGGCGTGGCGCATTGTCGCCGATGTCGCCGAGGTACCGGGTGAGGCGGCGTTCGAGGAGCGCGCCCTCGGCTTCGCCTTCCAATCGACCGATCCGCTGCGCCTGACTGACCAGACGACCGGTGTCGAGCGCGTGATCGACAACACCGAGGCGGCGTTCGTCGCCGATGGCGCCACCGAGAAGCGGGAAAGTCTCGGGGGGCGCACCGCCTCCTACCTGCGCATTGCCGTAGTGCCGAGCGAGAAGCGAGATGATCCCGGAGGGGACCGGCTCATCTTCGCGGGAGATGCCTTTCTTGGGCCGGAGGGTGAACGGTCGTTGACGCTCTATCAAACCGAGCTCCAGGTTGGGGACCCAATGGTCGTTGTCGGCTCGGGGGCGCCGGTCCTGGTGCTGGTCTTGCAAGGATCGGTCACCGTCGCCACCGACGGCGGGCTGACTGACCTGACAACGGTGGTCGGAAGCGGGACATACTACGCGGCGGGCTCGTTCGACGGCAGCATGCGATTGGTCGCCAATCGCGACGCGACGTTCGTGGCATTCGCGACAATCGGCGCCTAGCCAGCGCATACGTGCCGTGGTCAGCAATGACCGTTTTGATCGCACTGAAATGTCGCCGCGGCGCTGGCGACTGATGGAGCATGGGAGAGGTGACGGGACGATGGCGGAGGCGCCGCGGCTGACGTTCTTGCTGGACGTCGATAACACGCTGATCGACAACGACGCGGCGAAGGAGCAGATCGCACGGGAACTGCTCGATCTGCTCGGCGAGGAGGAAACCGCCCGCTTCTGGCGCTTGTACGAAGAGGTGCGGCAGGACGAAGGGATGGTCAATGTTCCCCTGACCCTCGCCCGGTTTGAGCGGCCGGAGGGGAGAGCAGGGTTGGAGCATGCGACCGCGGCCGGTCGCGCCCGCTGCTTCGCGATGGCCGACCTGTTGATGGCTTTTCCCTACGACCGGTACCTCTTTCCCGGTGCCCTCGACGCCATCGCCCACCTGCGCACGTTCGGCCGGGTGGCGGTCCTCTCCGATGGCGATCCGACGTTTCAACCGAGCAAGATCTGGCGAGCGGGGCTCGATGCCGCCGTCGACGGCTATGTGCTGGTCTTTGGTCACAAAGAACTTCATCTGGACGAGGTGATCGCCGCCTTTCCGGCCGATCACTATGTGCTCGTGGAGGACAAACCCGACATTCTGACGCGCGTTCGGGCACGGCTGGCGGACGACGCACGGGTCGCCCTGACCACGGTGCTGGTGCGGCAGGGGAAATATGCGGCGGCCGTTCCAGCGGGCGCCTGGCCCGGCGCCGATCTGATCCTCGACGCGATCGGCGACCTGCGCGATCTCGACGCCAGGGCGTTCATCCGGCAAACGTGACGCTGGCGCCGCCGTGGGCGAGGAGATTGATAGCTCCTGACGGCTTTGGCCAGCATTGACCGTCGTGCGCGTTCAGGCGGCCACCGGTTCATCGTCGAGGAGTGCAGCCAGTCTACTGGAACATCTCCTCCGCGCCCCTACGCTGTCAGGCGGTAGAAGCGGAAGAAGTCGTGATCGACGGGGAGTATCTCGACCGCACTGAACGCGACCTCTGCCGCATATCGTCGCATGGTCGACTCGCGAATCACCGTGCCTGTCGCCGCTGACGGTTGCTCCACCATCCCGACCGGAAGGCAATGGAGAATGCTGAACCCGTACATATACCGCTCCACATCATCACCCGCTGGTGTGAAGCGATCGGCCACCTTCTCGTCCACAATCAGCACCGGCCCGCCATCGCCGACAAGTCGCCGCATGGCTCCGAGGACGGCAACAGGATTTGACATGTCGTGGATGCACTCCACGGCCATTGCGAAATCGTAACGACCGGCAAACTCGCGGTCCCCCACATCTCGAACGTGAAATCTAACCCGGTCGGCAACACCGGCTGTCTCGGCGTTGGCGCGGGCTGCCTCGACCGACGCATCGTCAAGGTCGAACCCATCCACACGAACGTTCGGGTAGCCTCGCGCGATGGCGATGCTGGACCACCCGAGTCCCATCCCGATGTCGGCGACGCGGGCTGGCGGATCGGCTTGGAGCCGCGCGTGGACGTCAGGCATGGCAGGGAGCCACTGCTGGGCTAGGAGATGACGAAATTGGGGCCGGGTCGTCCCGGCCTGCCCTTCGTGCAGGTCCACCCCATAGTCTTCGTACGGCACGCCGCCACCGGTGCGAAACGCTTCCAGGATTTGGGGCAGGGGTTTGACGCACCCCACGACGATCTGCGCCATCGGCGCCATTGCGGTCGGGCTCTCCGGATCGACGAGTACCGCCTCGTAGCCAGCAGGGAGCCGAAACCGCCGCTGATGGGCCGGAGCGTCTGGATTCTCGGCGGTGACGATTCCGGTGACCGCTTGCTGCTCGAGCCATTCGCGGGCATATCGCTCCGCGGTGCCGGTCCTCCGCGCCAGATCGTCACTGGTCGCCGGTCCTCCCTCGGCGAGCGATCGATAGTAGCCAAGGCGATCTCCGAGATAGACGGAGAACAGATCCAGCGCGGCAATGGTGGCTCCAAAAAGCCGCTCAACGAGTAGGTCGGCTGGGGCGGGGCTCCCGGCGGGGTCGGCGGTATGCAAGGATCACCTCCTGGGGCGTCGCGGCATCTGCACTGATGATCGAGGTTCCGCCTCTTTATGGAGCAGCTTTGACGCCGACGTCAAGACCCTCTCACGCAGACGGGCGCCCGCGACGCGTCGACAACCTTCTCGCCAGGTGTTGAGCCGCGCTCAGCGGACCGCGTTGACGAGGATCGCCTCGCTGGTCAGGTGGATGCGCCCATCCTTGCGATGTCGCTCCAGTATGGTGATGACCTGCTGATGGAGCCGTTCCATCTCCTCGGCGCCGATCGTGTCAATGGCCTGGGCGAGCGCGCCGGTCGGCGACGAGGTGCGGGACTGCCACTCGTCCTCCGGCTCGCCGTAGACCCCCTCGAATGATTGGCGCGTCACGGCGATCTCTCGGAAACCAGCCGTGGCAACGTGCCGCTCGATCAATCCCGGTTCGCCAAGATCAAGCGGTGTCGGCAGGCGCTGGCCGGCCGCCGGTGCGGGGGCGGCGGCCAGGATCGTACTGGTCACGAGTTGATGCTGGACCTTATCGACGGTGCTCCAGACGGCGATGCCGAGGCGTCCTCCGGGCCGCAGGACCCGGTACATCTCCCGCAGTCCCTGGATGGGGTCGGGGAGAAACATCAGCCCAAACTGGCAGAGCGCCACGTCGAAGGTCTGATCGGGCAGATCAAGCTCCTCCGCACCCATGGCCTGGAACATCACGCGATCGTCGACGATCGCCGCGACGGCGCCCTCAGCCACGATCTCTGCCCACTCCGGCGTGAGGTCGGTCGCCAGGACCGATCCTGTTGGTCCGACGCGAGCGGCGGCGAGGAGAGCAACCACTCCGGGGCCGGTCGCGACGTCGAGCACGCGCTCTCCCGGTGCGATGCGGGTCAGCTCGATCAGCGCCTCGGCGCAGGGACGGTTCCGGGGCGCCGACATCGTGGCGTAGGCGCGGGTCCGCCGGCCCCAATCCCGTCGCATCTCCTCTCGAACGAAGGACGAGCGATCGTCAGTCATCATGCCCTCTCGCATCACCGTCAATGACACTTAGCGTAACAAGACCCCGGCTCACCCGCTGTGACCGGTGAGCGGCAACGACGTGGGAAGCACCTCAATCGATCCACGATCGCTATTCGAGGTTCGTGTGACGGGCGCGCACGTCGTCGGACGATTGATTGGTCCGGTCCCGTAGCGTGAGGGCCACCAGATCAAAGAAGATCAGCTCGGCGATCTCGAAGAGCGTCCCCATCGGGAGGATACTGCCTGTGCCGTCGCGATCGTCGGCCATCGTCTGAGCCGGTACATGGATCACGGTGTCGGCCATACGGGGAGCGGGTCCATCGGGCTGGGCGGTGATGACCGCGATCCGAGCCCCGGCGGCGCGGGCGACGGCCAGCAGCGCCTCTATCGTCGGCAGGCGGCCGGTGCCGACGGTGGCAATGAAGAGATCGCCCGGACCGACCGTCGGTGTGGTGACATCACCGGTCATGTGCGCGTCGAGACCGAGGTGCATCAGCCGCATGCAGAAGGCGCGGATCATCAAGCCCTCGCGGCCGGCGCCGGCACAGGCGATCCGGCCCGCCCGGAGCAGCTCGGCGATCAGCGCGTCCGCCGTTTCGGGCCGGATCGTCGCGAAGACGCCGTCGAGTTCGGCGAGCGCCTGGCGGGCGCTGTCACGGAGACCGGGTCGGGGCGAGGCGTCACGCGATTGGTCGCTCATGTTAACCCTACGCTTGCCGCTTGCTTGCGGAGAAAGGCGATGCCTTCGGTGACGAGTTGATCGGAGGTGTAGGACGGGGTGCGCCACATACAGGTTGCCCCGGCCAGATCGGGGTTGATGGCCGCGAACGACTCAAGGACGAGTGGACCGCAGTAGTCGATGGCGGAGAGCCCGGCGAAGACCTCGTGCCAGTGAACGTTGCCCTGCCCTGGAACACCCCGGTCGCTCTCGGAGCAATGGATACAGCCGAGACGGCGCCCGGCTGCCTGGAGCGCCTGGCGGAACCCGGCCTCCTCGATGTTCATATGGTAGGTATCGGCGTGGATCGTGACGTTGTCGGCGCCGATCGCGTCGATCAACTCCAAGGTGTCACCGATCGTGTTGTACAGGTAGGTCTCGTAGCGATTGACCGGCTCCAGGCCAAGCGTGATCCCACGCGATTTGGCCTCGCGCGCCACATCGCGCAGGACGCGGGCACAGGTCGACCGTTCGGCGGCGGTCGGCGGTGAGCCAGTCAGCAGACCGAGATGGGCGAAGAGAACGCCGCCCAGGAACTCGGCGCCGATCCCGGCGACCTGATCGAGGGCGAGCCGGAGAAAGGTGAGGGCCTCCTCCGGATGGGCGGGGAGATGCGCCTCAGCCGGCAACACCAGCGAGCAGATCGCGCTCAGCTTGGCTGCCTCCAGTTGTCGCCGGGTCAGGGACGCATCGAAGCGATCGGGGCGAAGCATCGGAATCTCGATGACATCGACGCCGGCGCGGCCCGCCGCGGCGATGGCCTCGCCACCGCTCTCGCTGGTCCAGTCACCGACCCAGATAAATGCGTGGCCCCCAAAGGTGGGCATCGTCAGACTCCAATCATCCATCGCGGACCGAGCGATCCGCGGAAGGTTCAGGTGGGTGGGTCAGTGCCTTGCGCTCGCCCTATTGGCGTGCCGTCGAGTCGCGGGTAGCGAGCGACGCTGACCACCCGCGACCGAGGAATCGATTGTTGCCCCGAGCGACAGCTGGTACTAGGGGGCCGGTGTTGCGGCTCCGCCGAGCATCTCACCGACGTTCTCGGCGGTGATCAACTTGATCGGCGATGGGATGAAGCCGTTGACCGGCTTGCCCTGCAGGGCGAGGATCGCCAGACCGGTCGCGATCCGGGCTTCTTCGGCCGGGAACTGGGCCACGGTTGCTTCCATGTCGCCGGACTGCACCGCCGAGAGCGCCGCCGGGACGGCATCGGTCCCGATTACCAGGACCTGATCCTGCTTACCCGCGGCCCGAACGGCCTCGACGACGCCGAGCGCCATCGTGTCGTTGGCGGCGTAGATGCCGACGATGTCGGGGTTCGCCTGCAAGATGTTGGTCGCCACGTCGAGCGCCTTCGGACCGTCCCAGTCCGCCGGCTGGCTGGCCACGACCTGGAAGGTGCCGGCGGCCTCGATCGCTTCCTGGAACCCTTCTTTGCGGTCCTGGCCGGATGGGTTACCGGCTTTTCCTTCGACGATGGCAACCTGCCCACCCTCGGGCACCTTCTCGATCATGCGCTGGGCCGCCTTCGCACCAGCGTCCCGGTTGTCGGAAGCGATCACACTGGTGATTTTCGCGCCGGCGTCCTCCGCCCCCTGGGCGTCGACCTTCTCATCGACGTTGATGATCGGGATGCCCTGCTCCGAGGCCTGGGCCAGGGCGGGGATCAGGTTGACCGAGCTGATCGGCGAGACGAGGATCGCGTCGTAGTCTTCGCCGAGCTTGGTCTGCAGCTGGCTCAGCTGCTGCTCGGTGTCTTGCTCGGTTGGCACCGAGATCACGTCGATCGTGACACCCTTCTCGGCGGCGGCGGCGGCATAGCCGTCGGCCATCGTCTGCCAGTACTCGTTCGAGAGCGTCTTGACGACGGCGAGCAATTTGTACGGCTTGTCGGCTTTGACGGCGCCGACCTCCTCAACGGTCATCCCGTTCGACAGCTTGCCGCCGGCCGCGGGGGTACCTTCCTGGGCCGCGGCGGCCGAGCCGATGCCGAGCAGCAGGAGCAGTGCTACCAATCCAATCGTCAGTCGGGACATCGCGCGTGTCATGGTCATCGATCTCTTCTCCTCTATGCGTCGTCGATGGATTGCCGCCGTCCCCCATCGGTGTGCTTCGGGGAGTGGCGGACCGGTATGCCGGTTGGTTATGGGAGTGCGGTGAGCGGAATGGTGATCTGCGGGGCGCTCGACCTCCTTTCGCCGCTGGACGTTGCGTGGCGGCTGACGTGTTGATTATTGCCGGAAGCGGTCAAGGGCGACGGCCAGGATAATCACCAGGCCGATGGCGAGTTGCTGGTAATAGGCCTGAACGTTGAGCAGGTTCAGCCCGTTGCGGAGCGTGGCGATGATCAGGGCGCCGATGATGGTGCCAACCACCCCGCCCTCGCCGCCGAAGAGACTGGTCCCGCCCATGACGGTCGCGGCGATGGCGTCAAGCTCGTACCCCGAGGCGGCGTTCGGCTCGGCCGCGCGCAGCCGGGCCGTCAGCATCACCCCGGCGATCGCGGCGAAGAGCCCGCAGAGCATGTAGATGGCGACCTTGTAGCGATCGACGGCGACACCGGAGAGTCGTGTTGCCTCCTCGTTGCCGCCGATCGCATAGGCATATTCACCCAGCCTGGTGTAGCGCAGGACGAACCAGGAGAGGATCGCCATCACCGCGGCGATGACGACCGGCATCGGGATCGGTCCGACATCACCGGCGATTGTCTGACTGAAGGTCTTCGGGAAGCCAAAGACGGGACGCCCGGCGCTGTAGATCAGGGTCAGCCCCCGCACGACGCTAAGGGTGCCCAGCGTGACGATGAAGGGTGTGATCCGCAGGCGGGTAATGAGCAGACCGTTGACGGCGCCGACCGCGAGACCGACCGCGAGGGCGAAGAGAATCGCCAGACCCCAGGAGATCTCCCCCTTCATCGCCTTCGCCCCGACCATCCCGGCGAGGGCGGCGGTCGAGCCCACAGAGAGATCGATCCCCGAGGTGATGATGACAAAGGTCAGACCGAGGGCGATCGTGGCATTGATCGACGCCTGCAGCAGTACCTGGAGAAGGTTATCGACGTCGAGAAAGGCCGATGTCAGGAACGACAGCACCGCGCCGAGAGCGATCAGCGCCAGGACGATCCCATAGCGCAGCAGGAACTGCGCGACCTGCCCGCCGCCACCCGACTGCGCGGCCGCCTGTTCCTCCCGTGGTGAGGGTGAGGTGTCCGCCGCGGGCGCGGTCGGCAGCTGCTCCCGCTGCTCGTCAGACATGGGCGGTCTCTCCGCTCGCGTACGCGATGACGCGCTCCTGCGTCGCATCGGCCCGGGCAAGATCGGCGACGATCCGGCCGTCGTGCATGACGAGGACGCGGTCGCTCATCCCCAGGACCTCGGGCAGCTCGGACGAGATGAGAAGAATCCCGACACCGCGACGCGCGAGCGCCGTCATCAGACCGTAGACCTCGATCTTCGCGCCGACGTCGATGCCACGGGTCGGCTCATCGAAGATCAGCACCCGCGGGTCGGTGGCGAGCCACTTCGCCAGCACCACTTTCTGCTGATTGCCCCCGGAGAGGTTGCGGACGCGAAAGAGAATGCCAGGGGTCCGAATCCGGAGGTCGCGCGTGAAGCGCCGGGCCAGCCCGGCCCGTTCGCTATGACGGACGATCCCGCCGGCCGAGACCTCTGGCAGGCTGGCCAGCGAGATATTGGTCGCGATCGAGAGTGGGAGGACCAGACCCTGAGTCTTGCGATCTTCCGGCAGCAGACCGATACCGGCCGCGATCGCGTCGCCCGGCGAATGAATCTCGACCGGGCGGCCATCGACGAAGACCTGGCCCGTATCTCGGGGATCGGCGCCAAAGAGGGCGCGCGCCGTCTCCGACCGCCCCGCCCCGACCAGACCGGCCATGCCGACGATCTCACCGGCGCGCACCGAGAAGGAGACATCGCCGATGACTCCCTGTCGCGTCAAACCCTCCACACGAAGAACCTCATCGCCGAGCGGGACTTCCTCTTTGGGGAACTGCTGCTCCAGGCTGCGGCCGACCATTAAGCGAATCAGATCGGGGATCGAGGTTGCCCGGGTATCGAGGGTCGCGACATACCCGCCATCCCGCAGCACCGAAACCCGGTCGGCGATCTGGCCCAGCTCTTCGAGGCGGTGCGAGATGTAGAGGATCGAAACCCCCTCGTCGCGGAGCGCCCGCAGGATCCGGAAGAGCTCGCCGATCTCGGTGTTGGTCAGGCTGCTGGTCGGCTCGTCAAGGATCAGCAGGGACGGACGCCACGAGAGCGCACGGGCGATCTCGACCATCTGCTTCTGCGCGGTGCTGAGGCGCCGGACCGGGGTGCGGGGGGAAAGCCGGAGATGGAGCCGGTCGAGTAGCGCACCGGCGTCCCGGTAGAGGGCTGGCCAGTCGACGAGACCCGGTCCCCACGACGGCTCGCGGCCGAGAAAGACATTGCGGGCAACATCGAGGGCAGGAACGAGGTTGAGCTCCTGATGGACCATCGAGACACCGAGGCGTTGGGCGACCTGGGGTGACGAGATCGTGACCGGCTCCCCACCGAGCTCGATCGTCCCGGAGTCCGGTTGATGGACGCCGTAGAGAATCTTCATCAGCGTGCTCTTGCCGGCCCCGTTCTCCCCGATCAGGGCGTGAATCTCACCACGCGCGACCTCAAGATCGACATCGTGCAGGGCGCGGACACCGGGGAATGTCTTGGTGACACCCCGCATGCGCAGGGTCAGCGGCGCCTCTCTTTGGTCGACCACCTGCTCGCTCATCGTGTCCAACCCATCGTGCGATGGTGAAACTGCCCGGTCGAGCGCCGGGCAAGCCCGCCGGACATGCGGCCCAGCAACCGGACAGCTGACCGGGCGGCACGATAGCAGATCAGCGGACCGGGTGAAATACCGCCCGCCGAGTCGATGCCGCCGGAGGTGGACCGTCGCTTTCCAGGGCGCGAAGCGAGAGCCTCCCGCGAGCATGGCCTGGCAGATCGACGAGTCACCGCGATACGACGCGGTACTTGGGGCTGGCACGACCAGTCGAACCCCGTGCCGATCCACGGGGTAGGTCCGTTGTTACACGGCAATGGGGGATTAGAGACAGCCCTCAATCAATGGCGGCGGTTGCCAGCGCGGAAGTGCGGCTACTTCTTCTCTTTCTTCCCCTTCTTGCCGGGGTTGTCCTCGTCGGTGCCGTCCGCGTCATTGCCGTGACCGCGATCCTTATCGGCCTCCGCGTCGCCGTTGTTGTCGTTGAGATCCTCGACCATGAACGCGACCGGCACGTCTTTCTGCGCTGGCTCCGCTCGGACCTGTGCGATCAAGGTGCCATCGGCGATCCGGATCGACGCCTTCGCCAGGACGATGAATTGCTGGACCTCGACGTTCGCCCTGGTCTTCGTGGTCTTTCCCAGGTTGATCACCGTTACCTGGTTACCGCCCTCCTTGAACATGCGTGACGGTACGATGAAGACGACCCGGGTCCACCCCGCGTTACCGCCCTGCGGTTTCGCGTTCGCGAACGGACTCTCCCCTTTATAGATGCGCTTTCCGTTGAGCTCGATCGCGATCTGGGTGTGGGCTTCGAACTCGTCGTCCACGGCCACGATGCGGAGGGCTACTTGCTGCGTCGGTACTACCTCAAGATCAATATCGAGGCTCGCCTGTGCAGCGTCGTCCGGTTCAGCGCCTTCCGGGGCATAGATCGCCACGCAGGGCCGGTCGTAGATGCGGGTCTCGACGACCCGGGTCGTGGTCCGGCTCGTCGTCCGGATCTCCACCTTTCCAGACGGATCGAACTGACCGCCCTTCCAGGCGTCGGCCCGGGCGGCGACGGCGCCCCCGGTGTTGATCGCCACCGAGTTGTTACTGCCGCCATTGGCGCTGGCCGACGCATTGCCGCCGTTCGCGCTGACGTCGACATCCCCGCTGGCAGAACCGATCACGACGGTCCCGCCACTCGCGTCGGCCGACGCACTGCCGCCGTTGCCGACCGAGACGTTGGTGGACGATTGACCTGTCGCGGGTGAGGGTGTCGGGGTCGGCTTGGCGACGGTAAAGCCGACCGGCGTAGGCGTCTTTGGCGATGTATCGGCGGCGCGAGCGACCGGGGCCGCGAGCCCAATGACCAGCAGCGAGCCAACCAACGCACCGCGAACCGCCCCATGTCCAGGCGCCCGGTATCGTAGTGTCCGGCGGTGGGAGGACCGGACCGTTGGAGTTGGTGAGGTGGGGTCGATCATCGAAACCTCGCTTCAGGTGATCTCGCGGCTGAATACGGTAGATGCCCGCGACTCATACGTGGCCGCTCCTCACGCGTAGAGGAGCAGGCCGGTGCCTGGTTTCGCAAGTTCCGCGCCTCTCCGCTGTGGCGCCCTCTGGTAAGGGCGGCGATAGAGAGGCGATGGCATCATCAGGTGCTCTGATGCCGAAGAAGATCTCGCCTCGTCGACTTGCGGCGGCCCGAGCCTTCGGGATAAGAACAGTTCGGCTCAGCGGAGTTCGACATGCCCGAGGACGGCGTAATCGATTCTCAGGCCGCTGCCGCTGACCGAGAGCAGGGCTGGCTCATCTTCGACGTGGTCACCGATTGGATCGATCGCATAGTTGATAGAGTCTCCTTCGCTGCCATCAATGATGATTGGCTCTGGCTGAGAGCGACCGCAACGGGGACGAGCGCGGCCCCGCCATCGTAAGACGGCTCATCCGCGAGCTCTGTCAGACGATAGCGGGACCACTGAGAGACCTGCAGATAGCGAACGACCCGGTGGAGTTACCACCGGGTCGTTCGCTATCTGTCCCATCGATACGGAATCGATCCTTCGCGCCAATCCCGAAAATCTAGCGAATAGGCGGCTCGGCTACCAAACTAGAGGACGCACTGGACGACATTGTTGACCAGGCTACACGTCGAACTTGCTGGGCAACAGAAGAACTGACCACCAACAGATCCAGCGCAGGTGACCGGACAGGTCCCGCACACACCAACACCGCTGACTATTGACCCGCAGTGTCCGGAGCGGCAATCTGCGCCCGATGTGCAAGGTCCACCAATCGTAGTGCCTCCGACGTTGATGATGATGCCGGGAACGGTGGTGCTGCTCTTGCGGCACTTCTTGAGGCAGCGCCGGCGACGGGGACCGTTGCTGAAGCGACGCCGGCAACTGCCGCGACAACTTGCCGCATCCGCCTCTTCAACATCAACCGCGGCGATTCCAACCGCGGCGAGGGCGGCGGCGAGACTGCCACCGGCCAGGGTCTTCATGAAGCCGCGTCGCGATTCGGTGGTGCCTAGCTCCTTGGTCAGCTTATCGAAGCGATTCTCTCCCATGAGACTCCCTTCCCGTTGGGGGACGCCGAACCTGAACTGCCGGCTCCCTGTGCCAACTCAATCCACCGCGCGTGTGGACGGGCTTCATAGCCAATCTCAATGTAGCAAAAAGAGTGACAAAAACGTAGCACATCATACCGACATAGGTCCTAATTAGCGTCATCCAATAGTCTTATCTTGCTATGAGTACTTTAGGACCATATGTAGCAACATAGTCACCGAACAACTTTAGCTGATCGACCTATGACCCGCACGGACCGGGCGGCGCGGCGCAGCGCGGCTAATGGAAGACTGCTCCGCCCTGCGAGTGAGACGAAGATACGAGCGGCAGCCCCGCGGTGGATACTTTAGACGACGTCTCCGATTCGTAGGATCGCTGGCACGTCCATTGATGGAGGGGTCAGGGCTGGAGCACGGCATGTGACGCTCGGTGCACCGGCGAGGTCTCTGCCGGTCGCGATTCATGCCGAGAAGCGCATCGATGTCGGAGTTGTACCGCCCACCAGCCCCGTCACGCCGACTGGGCACCTCGTTGTGGCGTGGCTCGCCCGTTGGACCCCAGGGGCGAAGGCTCGACAACGGGAGGCAAAGCCTCGCGGATGAGATCCGCTCACCACCGTATATGCTGGTACTCCTGGTCCTACTGCAGCTCCTCGCGCTGGGCGAGGTCGGGGTCGAGCTGCCAGAGGGCGCCGAAGACGGCGCCGTGGAGCTGGGCGTCCTTGCCGAGAACCGAACGCATCAGGGCCGGGCGCATCGTCAGTTCCTGCTCGACCCGCTCGCGCACGGGGTCGATCAGGTGCTCGCCTGCCTCCGCGGTGCCGCCGCCGAAGATGATCGCATCGGGGTCGAGCAATGCGACGATGGCGATCGTCGCGATCGCGATGTGGTCGGTGACTTCGGCGGCGATCTCGGCCAGCCGCTCGTCATCGGCGGCCCGGATCAGAACCTCGGCGGCGGTCAGATCCTCGCCGGTGGCCGACCGCGCTCGCTCCCGGATTGCGGGTCCGCCGACGAGCAGCTCAAGGTTGCCGTGGTGGTCTTGCTTCTGACCGAGGAACTCGCGCCCCATCACGAAATTGCCGACCTCGCCGGCCGCGTGGTGGTAGCCGCGGCGCAAGCGGCCATTGATCATCAACCCGCAACCGACACCGGTGCCAAGGGCGAGGAAGACGAAGTTGTTCATCTCCTTCGCCGCCCCGCGCCAGTGCTCGCCCAGCGCCGCGGCGTTTGCGTCCTAATCGACCCAGATCGGGACATCGAGCTTTCGCGCGACAAGATCGCGAAGCGGGATGTCCGCCCACCCGCTCAGATTACCGGCGGTGATGACACGCCCCGATTCGGTGGCGACGTGACCCGGCACCGCAATGCCGACGGCGCGAAGCTGCTCCCGATCGCGGCCGGCCTCGGTCAGGAGCGTGACGACATCGTCGGCGATCTGGTCGGTCATCGCTTGTGGACCGGCATCGGGGTCGGTGGTGCAGGTGTGGGTCGCGAGCTCCTTGCCGGTGGCGACGTCGGTGGCCATCAGCGCCGTCTTGGTGCCGCCGATGTCGACGCCGACAACGACGGCACCATCGCGGTTCGATGCGCTCCTATCCGGCGTCTTCCCGGGTAATCGATCATTCGTCGTCGCGGCCAATCGTCCCATCCCCTTCAGATGTCACACGATGCGCCATTCATCTGCCGTGGCAGTTGGCGTGAACGGTCCGTGGAGCGCAGGAGTCGGGCCACTCGTTCGCGGAGGCGTCGCTCGCATCAGGTTTCCGTCACCTACGCCGGCACCCGCCGGTTCCGCGAGCGGGGTGGGCGACCCAGGGGCAACCGGTCCCCGTCACGCGTCGATCTCGTGGAGAGGCCGCTTATCTGGATGCCATAGAGAGCGACCTGCCGAGCCATGAAGTCACCCTGGCGACGCCGTGCTACCGTCGCCGGTCTGGTGGCCTGGGGTACAATCTCCTGACGCACTGCGCCGTTCATGCCCTATCGCTGCCGGCCGGCCGCGTCCTCCATTCGTTCGCCACCAAGGAAAGATAACGCCATGCCGGCCCGGCCTCGGGGCAAGATGGATGAGCTAGCGGCAACCCCGGACATCTCCGCCAACGAGCCTGTCGCGGACGTGGAGGTGACCGGCGCGAAGCCGGCCAGGAGCCGTCCGACGGCGAAGCCGCGCGGGAAGTCGACGGCTGCCAAGCGGAAGCCGCGTCCAGTGCTGCTGCCGGTTCTGGTGGTCGACGAGACGCTCCTGCTCCCCCATATGTCGATCCCTTTTCCCATTGAAGACGATGAGGCTTCGATGGTGCTCGACCGGGCGGCGCGAATGACGCCCCGGCAGGTGCTGGTGCTGACCGAGCGACCGGTGCAGCGTCCCGAAGTCCCACCCGCGGATGGGGAAGGGTTTCGCGAGCTGCTCGCCGATGCGATCGCGGATGCGGCGAACCGCGCCGCTGAGACGCTTGGCGATGGCGACGCGCCGGATGTTACCGCGGAGGATGCCGATCAATGGCAGCCGGATGAGCCCAGCGATCAGGAATATGAGCTCTGTGGGATCGGAGTGGTGGCTGAGGTCGGGCAGCGCATCTCGCGTCCGGGTGGCCATGCCCATGTGATTCTGCAGGGTCTGGCGCGGGGGATCGTCACCGAGGTGATCCAGGAAGACCCCTACGTGGTCGCCCGGGTGCGTCGTCACGATGACCTGGTCGACGACACCGATCAGGCCGAGGCCGCCATGACGGCGGTCCTCGAGCAGGTCGAGAGCTACATCAGCATGCTTCCCAACGTGCCGGAAGAAGTGCTGACGATGGTTCGCAGTGTTGACGAGCCGGGCTGGCTCGCCGACCTGATCGCCTTCTCCCCGGAGTTCAGCGCCGAGCAGCGGCAGGAACTGCTGGAGGTGCTCGATCCGGTTGACCGGCTCCGCGCGCTCAGCGTCATCATCCAGAAGCGGCTCAACGTGCTGAATCTACGCCAGCAGATCCAGAGCGAGGCCCAGGCGGGGATGGACAAGCAGCAGCGGGAGTATTACCTGCGAGAGCAGCTGCGGGCAATACAGAAGGAGATCGGGGAAGGGAGCGCGGAGGAGGCGGTTGCGACCGAGCTGCGCCAGAAGATCGAGGCCGCCGGGATGCCAGAGGAGGTCAAGACGAAGGCGTTGGTGCAGGTCGAGCGATTGGAGCAGCAGCATCCATTCTCCCCGGAGATCGGCGTGATCCGGACCTATCTGGAGTGGTTGACGGAGCTGCCCTGGGCGGTTGAGACCGAGGACCGGCTCGACCTGGCCGAGGCGGCCGAGGTGCTGGAGCACGACCACTACGGGCTGGAGAAAGTCAAGGAGCGGATTCTGGAATACATCGCGGTGCGGAAGCTGGCGGGCGACCGCCTGCGGGCGCCAATCCTCTGCTTCGTCGGTCCACCGGGTGTCGGCAAGACGAGCCTGGGGCGCTCAATCGCCCACGCGATTGGCCGCTCCTACGTGCGGATGTCGCTCGGTGGTGTCCGGGACGAGGCGGAGATTCGCGGTCACCGGCGGACCTACGTCGGCGCGATGCCGGGGCGGGTCGTCAAGGCGATCCGCGACGCAAAGAGCCGCAACCCGGTGCTGGTGCTCGATGAGATCGACAAGGTCGGCTCCGATACCTTCCGGGGCGACCCCGCCTCGGCCCTGCTTGAGGTCCTCGACCCGGAGCAAAACGGGACCTTCTCCGATCACTATCTCGAAGTGCCGTTCGATCTTTCCAAGGTGATCTTCATCACGACGGCCAACCTGCTGGAGCCGATCCCGCCGGCCCTCCGCGATCGGATGGAGGTGATCGAGGTTTCCGGCTACACCGAGGTCGAGAAGCTGGCGATCGCGCGCAACTTCCTGCTGCCGAAGGCGCTGGACGCGCACGGGCTCGACGATGGCCAGTTCCGCGTCACCGACGACGCGCTTCGTCGCCTGATCCGGGAATACACCGAGGAGTCCGGCGTCCGAAACCTGGAGCGGGAGATCGGGGCGCTCTGCCGCAAGGCGGCGCGCCGCTTCGCGGGCGATGCCCCACCGGAGGAGATCGAAGTCGACGCGCCCCAGGTCAGTGAGCTGCTCGGGATTCCGCGCTACGAGTTCGGTCTGGCCGAGGAGCAGGATGAGATCGGCGTCGCGACCGGCGCCGCCGTGACCAGTGTCGGTGGCGATCTGCTCTCGATCGAGGTCACGGTCATGGAAGGCAAGGGCGACCTGATCCTGACCGGTCAGCTGGGCGACGTGATGCAGGAATCTGCTCGCGCGGCGATCTCCTACGCGCGCTCCCGTGCCTACGAGTATGGTCTGGAGCCGGGTTACTTCGACCGCCGCAACATTCACATCCACATCCCGGCCGGCGCGATCCCGAAGGATGGACCATCGGCGGGGATCACGATGGCGACGGCCCTGATCTCGGCGTTGACCGGACGCAAGGTCCGCAAGGATGTGGCGATGACGGGCGAGATCACGCTGCGTGGCAAGGTGCTGCCGATCGGTGGCCTGCGCGAGAAGACCGTGGCGGCCCACCGTGGGGGGATCAAGACGTTTGTCCTGCCGCGCCGCAACGCGAAGGATCTCAGCGAGCTGCCGGCGGTCGTCCGCGAGGGGATGGAGCTGATCCAGGTCGATACACTCGACGAGCTGCTGGCGATCGCGCTGTTGCCGGCCGCTCCGGAGTCGGAGGCGACCCGGCCGAATCTCCAGGTAGCATAGCGGCCGGGTCGCCTCTCATGAGGCCCGCGGCCTCTCCCCGTTCCCTCAGGACCGAGCCGGTCCCCGGCCGGCGGACGGTGAGCAGTGTCCGCCACAGCCCGACCGTCGTTACAAGCCCGATAGCGCCGACGATGAGCCACGGTAGATTGGGTCGGTCAAGCCGCTGCCCGAGGTCGTAGAGGGTGCCACCGGCGTAGTTGCCGACTCCACCGCCGATGGCGAGGGAAAGGGATCCGGCGCCGAAATACGACCCAAGCGCCGCCGGATTGGCGAGCGAGGCGGCCACCGTTTGCTCGCCGGGCCGGACCAGCACCGTGCCAAGCGAGATCACGAACACACACAGCAGCAGCGCCGCGGTGGTCGGCGCCCAGGCGACGGCGCCCATCCCCAGCGCCGTCAGTGCCACGCCCACGGTCAGGGTTGTCGCTGGTGTCAGCCAGCGACCGGCGAGCCGCGGCAACGGGTAGCCAAGGACCACTGTGACCGCGGAGTTGACGCCGTAGAGCCAGGCGACGATAGCCGTGGTGCCGGCGATGGCGCGGCCAGCGAGCGGCAGCGAGAGAGAGAACTGGCTCCACATGAACCAGTAGCCCATCATCACCATCTGGAACTGCACGAACGGCCGGTCTGCCAGAGCCAGGCGCAGCCCGCGTCCCAGAGACCCTGTCTCGTGGGCCACCCGCACCGGCGGCATCAGGAGTAGCACCAGCCAGAAAAGCAGAAAGAAGCATCCCGCGCCGGCGAGCGACACCGCCGCGAAGTCGACCCGCAGGAGGAGGGCTCCGGCCTGGGTGCCGATGGTCACTCCCAGACCGCTGACGACGCCGGAAAGCGCGAAGTAGCGTGGCCGGTCGATCTCGGTGGTCAGGGCGGCAATGGCGGCGGCTTTTGGCGACTCGAAGAGGGCGCAACCAAGAGCGGCGACGATCGCCGAGAGCATCAGCGGACCGTAGCTTTCCGCGCGCGCCATCATCACGAAGCCGATGGCGCGCACCAGCATCCCGGTGGCGATCAGCCCCTTCGCGCCGAGCCGGTCGGCAAGCACTCCACTGAGCGTGGTGACGCCTTGCTGCGTAAACTGCCGGACGGCGAGGACCAGGCCGATCGAGGCCGCCGCCCAGCCGAGCTGGTCGACGTAGTGAACGGAGATGAGGGGAACGACGAGGAAGAAGCCGCCCCACGAAAAGAACGTGGAGGCCAGCAGCACCCGCAGTCCACGTCGCCGGTCCGCGTCGCTCAATGTCCGTGTTGCCGGCACCGGGGCACTCACCCTCAACGTCGCCTTGGCATGCCGCGGAGGCGTGCGATCGCGGTCGCCGTCCAGTGTCGCATGGGTGTCACCGGAGTCGCGGTTGGATTGTTCGGCTGCCGAATGTGGCAGCATGGGCCGCGTATGGGTGGATACCTGACGTGCTGATCGCAGGAGGAGGAGACCAAGGTGCCGTACGCCCATCGATCGGAGCTGCCGCAGGGCGTGCGCGAACACCTTCTGGCTCACGCGCAGGACATCTACAAGGAAGCGTTCAACAGCGCCTGGGAGCAGTATGGCCACGACGAGTCCCGAGCCCACCGAGTGGCCTGGGGGGCGGTCGAGAAGAAGTACCACAAGACGGTATCGGGTGAGTGGGTCGAGGGGGCGACGGCGGATGACCGATAACGGCATGTCTTCGGTGACGACGAGCCATCAATCGGTGACGGCTCGCCCGTGGCGGGTGGGCCTGGAGCGACGCGATGTGGGGTGATTGGGGGAGTAACGGGTGGAACGAGGGGAAGCTGAGCGCTACGACCTGGTCGTGATCGGTGCCGGAGCGGCAGGGAGCACCGTGGCATTCGAGGCGGTCGGGCGTGGCGCCAGGGTCGCGATGATCGAGCGCTGGAAAGTCGGGGGTACCTGTCTCAACGCCGGGTGTGACCCGACCAAGACACTGGTTCGGGCCGCTGAGGTGGTGCATCTGGCGCGACAGGCGGCGATTCATGGCGTTGATATCCCGGAGGTGCGCGTCGACTGGCCGGCCGTGATCGGCCGGGTCGAGGGGGTCATCGACCGAATCCGGGGCGGTGATGGCGACAAGAACGTCCGGGCCGCCGGGATCGATCTCTACAAGGGGAACGCCCGCTTCCGCTCGTCGCACGACATCGACGTCGAGGGAGCTGATGCGGCGTCTTTGATCGCCGACAAGGTGCTGGTGGCGACCGGCGCCACCAACCGGCCCCTCCCGATTCCGGGGCTGCGCGAGGCGGGTTACCTGACGAACGAAGAAGCGGTTCGCCTGCCAACGCTTCCCGCGTCGCTGGCGATCATCGGCAGTGGAGTGGTTGGGGTCGAGTTCGCGCAGATCTTCGCTCGCTTTGGTGTCGACGTGACGATCTTCGCCGCGCGCGATCGCATTCTGCCGCGTGAAGATGAGGAACTGGCCGACCTTCTTCAGGAAACCCTGCGCGCGGAAGGAATCCGCATCGAAACTGGTCTGCGTGCCGGCTCGGTCAGCGTGGTCGACGGCCAGCGCCGGGTGGTCGGAGAGCGCGAGGGTGAGCGGGTCGAAGCGATGGCCGATCAGATTCTTCTCGCCGCCGGCCGCACCCCGATGGTAGAGGGCTTAAATCTGCCGGCGGCGGGTGTCCAGGTTCGGCCGGAAGGAATCGTCGTCGACGATACGCTTCAGACCACCGCGCCGAATATCTGGGCGGCCGGTGACGTGATCGGTGGCGACCCCTTTACCCATGTGGCCGACTATCATGCTCGGATCGTTGAGCATAACGCCCTGAGCGGTCTGCCTCCCCGGCGGGTCGATCAGCGGGTGGTGCCGTGGGTGACTTTCACCGATCCGGAGCTCGGACGAGTCGGATTGACGGAGCGGGAAGCGCGGGAAGCGGGCTACGATGTGAAGTGCGCCACCGTCCAGATGTCGGATATGGCCCGGGCGATCACCAGCGCGGAGACGAACGGTCTGGTCAAGCTGGTCAGCGACCGCCAGACCGGCGAGATCCTGGGTGGGCACGTGCTGGCGGCACGAGGCGGGGAGCTGCTGCCGCAAATTGCGCTGGCGATGCGCCTGCGGTTGCCGGTGTCGACGATCGCCGAGACGATCCATGCCTATCCGACCCTCTCCGAGGCAGTCTTCTGGGCCGCGTTCGAGTTGGCCAAACCTGACGATCCCGCGCTCGACTCGGTGCGCGGGGTGCAGGCGCCGATGGTCGTCGACGACGAGGTGTAGATCGGGTTTCGATCGTTTGGATTTGGTGGCCGGGATGATCGGCGTCGTGGTGTGCTCCCCCGTCCGCACCTCACCCGGTCCGGCAGGTCATTGCCGGGTCGATGCCGTGGGTGTCCCAACGCGTGGCCGCCATTGAATCGGACGTGGTTGGTGAAGGGGTCTGGTCATCGTCGGCACGCAACACGGTGCGCTTCCCGACGCCAACCGCATCGGTACGCCACCATGTTCCTGTCGTCCGCATCCGCGGGATAGAGCCATGATCTGGATCAGGACGGAGAGAAGCGAACCGTGCCGGGGGCGGTGTCACCCGTCGGTGCCCAGGTCTCGACCGTCTCCATGGCGAGCCGGAGCGCGAGGGTGAGCCGGTCGGCACCGGCACCAGCAGGCTCGTGGGCGACTGGTCGGGGATGTGGGTTGCCGTCGTCGGCACCGGCCGCACCAGCGATCTCGACCGCGCCGTCCGTCGATCGCCAGATGACGACCGACCGGTGCAGCCCGCCGCTGAACCAGGAGAGGACGAAGAGTGATGCCTCGCTGCGACGGGCTCCCGCCTCGACCTGGGTGGGCCAGCCGCTGACCACCCGATCGATCGCGTCTCGGAGTATCTGATCGGTGGGATGGGTGGGGCGATCTGGCGCCGCGCCGGCCGCACCTGGTTTGACGCCGCCGAGGGGCGCCCGTCTGGCGCCGCCGGGAAGTCCGGTCAGACTGGCGATCCTCGCCCCGACGCGCTCACTTCGCAGTGCGAGGACGCCACCGATCAAGATCGCCGCATGGACGGCGAAGATCGCGGCGGCCAGGGCCGGCACGCCGCCGCGGTAGACCTGCGTCCAGTCGCCATTCAAACCAGAGGTGAGATCGAGCGCCGGGTAGACGATCAGCGCGTTCCCGAGCGACAGCACCGTGAACTGCACGAGCATCTCATTGAAGGCCGCTCGCATCGGACGCCGCCGGCCAAAGACCAGCAGCAGGGCTAGCCCCGCCAGGAGCACGTTGACGATTGTTCCAGCGATGACGATCAGGACCCGTTCGTCACGCGAGAACTCGGTCGGGTCGAATGAGACGTACCCCGCGAAGAGATAGTAGCCCCATCCCTGGACGGTGCCGCCAAGGAGCCAGATGGCGATGGCGTGGCCGAACTCGTGAAGGGCGACAGAGACCGGGACCAGAATGAAGAAGGCCGCCTGATCGACCATCGCCCGGTCGATCTCCGTAAAGCGGCGGTCAAACGTTTCCCGCCACTGACCAATCAACCGGAAGACGAAGCGGACGCCGATTACCGCGTAGAAGAGACTGAGGAGGACGAACGGTCCGAACTCCATCAGTCGGCGGCGTGGGAGGAGGCTGACGATACCCGGTCGCTGGCCCGGGCGGGTGATGCCGGCGCGGCGGCGCGAGCACTCCAGATGCCGACACCGATCGCCGCGGCCACCACGATCAACCCGCTGATCGCCACCGAGACGGGGGTGCCGAATGCGTGCGCGGTACCTCCAGCGATGAGTGCCCCAAAGGGTGTCGTCCCCGCGAAGACAGTCATATAGATACTCATCACCCGCCCGCGCAGGGCGTCGGGGGTCGCTTGCTGGACCGTGGTGTTGGCCAGCGCCATGGTTGTGCTCATCGTGAAGCCGATCAGGGCCATCAGCCCGACCGCGAACAGGACGGGAGCCGAGGCGGCCCCGGCGATGGCGAGACCTCCCTCAAAGGCGCCGAAGGCGGCCGCACCGAGCAGCATCAGGCGCCGCCGGGGCCGACGACCCGAGAAGGCCAGGGTCAACGCACCGGCCAGCGACCCGACGCCCATCGACGAGAGCAGGAGCCCGAAGCCACCGGCGCCGATATCGAAGTTGCGTTTGGCGAGCAAGGGAACCCAGATATTGAAGTTCATACCAAAGGTCGCCACCATCCCCACGAGGACGATGGGCAGCAGCACGTTCGGCGTGGCTCGCACATAGGAAAGCCCCTGCCGAATACGGTCGAGACCGCTCCCCTCCGTCTCGGACCGCTTCGGCGCGGCAATCCGCATCAGGGTCAGGCCCATGACCACCGGCGCATAGCTGGCCGCGTTGAGGATGAAGCAGACGGCGGCACCGACCTGGGCAAGCAGCAAACCGGCGATCGCGGGACCAAGCACCCGCGTGGTGTTGAAGAGTGCCGAGTTGAGTGCGACCGCATTCATCAGGTCGTCCTTGCCGACCATCTCGGCAACGAACGCCTGGCGGGCCGGCATGTCGAAGGCGTTAACGAAGCCAAGGCCGAGTGCTGCCGCGTAGATCTGCCAGAGCTGGATGTGGCCCAGGGTGACGAGCACCGCCAGCACGCCGACGATCAGCCCGGCAATGGTCTGGGTGACCTGCAGCAGGCGCCTCTTCGGGATTCGGTCGGCGTAGACGCCGCCGACGAGACCAAACAGGAGGGTGGGGGCGAACTGGCAGACGTTGATCAAACCGAGCTGAAATGCCGAGTCGGTCATCTCCAGGACAAGCCACGACTGGGCGAGGGATTGCATCCAGGTTCCGGTCAGCGAGATGAGCTGCGCGAACCAGAAGATGCGGTAGTTGCGGTGCCGGAACGCCGAGAGCCCCTTCGGCAAGCGTGAACCGGGGCCGGGCCGCCCTGATGAGGCGGTGCCTGTCGTCTGTAACTCAGCTGTCGTGGCGTGAGACATCGAACGCGATTACCCTTCGGGAATGCCACCCCCGAGCAATCGCAGAGCAGGTGGACCTTCCTTCAGCCCAAGTATCGCATGCTGCCGGCCACGGCGCGGCTGACGAGCGGTGGTGGGCGACGCATCGGCCACCACCGCGTCACTCCCTTACGGCTGATCCTCGCTCGACGCAACCCCTGCCGGGTCGATCACGGTGAGCTCCAGGCGAGGCGGTGTCGCACTCTCGCGGCTGGCAATGCCGGACGGTTGATCGGGCAGGCCCGCGATCACGAAGGTGACCAGTCCATCGGTCGTGACGGTTCCGGTTACGTCGATTGGTATCTCCGCTCCTGCTTCAAGCCAATCGACGGTCGCGACCGAGCCGTCACCCCGTAGCGCCGGTTGCGCTTCAATGGACGCCAGCGTGTCGTCACTCGCTGTCGCCTCGTCGATGGCGAGACCGGGCACCACGCCGAGCACTCCCCCTTCGCCCGCTGCTAATCCCGCCCCGGTGAGGACGAGCCGCCCATCGACGACCGTCCCCGCCGCCACACCGTCGATGGCGAAGGTGATGAATGCGCGGCTGCTCGCGGCACCGCCGACAGGCAGGGTCGTCACGTCGTCGACCGGCGGTACGGCGCCCGGCGTGCCGGTATCAATAACCGCACCGATGCTGGTGTCAGCGACTGGGACGAAGACGAGAGATCGCGGAAGCGGTGGCTCAGGTGTCGCCGTCGGCTCCGGGGCGGCGGTCGGTTCTGGCGTAGCGGTCGGTTCAGGTGTTGCCGTCGCCGTCGGCTCCGGGGTCGCCGTTGGTTCCGGCGTAGCCGTTGCCGTTGCCTCCGCGGTGGCCGTGGGGGGCACCGTCTCTGGGATATCGACCGGAGCCGTCTCCGTCGCGACGGGCGAGGCTGGTGCGGCAGTCTCAGGGGGGCTGGTGCTGACAGGTGCGTCGCCGGTGACGGTTTCCGTGACGACCGCGGTCGCCTCGTCTATCGCCGGCGACGCCGGAGGAGCCGTGGTCGATTCCGGCGAGGCGACATCCGTTGCTGTTGGTGTCGCCCCGACCGCTTCCGGAGTGCCACTCTCAGGCGCCACGGTGGACGGCTCGGTTGCGGTGGGGCTCCCCGTTACCGTTGCGGTCGGGGCGGTGGCGGCACCCGGGGTGCCGGAATCAACCGAGGCCGACTGCGCCGTTGTGGCACCGGATGTGACGTTGAAGGTGGTGCGTGCTGCCAGTCCATCGGTCCGGGCAACGACGGGATAGCTCACGCCGGCGGCGGCGGTTGGCGGCCGGAACGAACAGGTGAAGGTTCCACGCGCGTTGGCCGTCCCATCACAGACGCGGGTGCCGGGTGATGCATTCTGGCGATTCCAGAAGATATCGACGGTCGCCCCCGCCGCGAACCCGGTCGCGATCGCATCGATCCGGGTTGTCGTCGAGCCGGAAGTTGGCGATAGCGTCAGCGATGGCTCGACCGTGACCGTCGCCCCTGCCTGATCACCACTCCTGCTGCCAACCACTCTGATCCGATAGTCGCCGGCTGGCACGCGCGGAATGGTGACGTTCATCCCCGCCGCGCCGGTATCGTCCGCGGCCTTTGTCGCTACCGGCTCTGTCCCAGTGGCCCAGAAGGTCTGGACCTCTGCACCGGCCGCCAAGCCGGAGACTCTCACTCGAATCTTGTCCCCCGGAGAGCCGCTGGCCGGAGAAATGGTCACCACCGGCTTCGTTGTGTCACTCGGCGCGCCGCTGACGGTCAGTTGCGCCTGTGCCTGAGTTGAGCCCGACTGTCCAACGACCGGGTAGATCGCGCCGTCGTTGGCGCCCATGGGGACCGTGAAGGAGCAGCGGAAGCTGCCGCCACCCGTCGTCGTCCCCGAGCAGACCGTGACGCCAGCGACGGTCGCCTTCCGGTTCCAGGCCACGACGATCGGGGCGCTCGCCGGATAGCCGGTGAGGGTGGCATCGATCGCCTCGCCGGGCGCCGCACGACGTGGCGAGATCTCGATCTGCGGCAGGACGCGAATCGCCCCGTAACCGCGGGCGCCGCTGGTCAAACCGAGACCGGTGTAATCGTGCCAGCCGGTCGAGGCCCGCGGGATCGTGATGTCGACCGATCCCGAGCCCTTCGCGTTGGTCGTGGCGACCGCGAGCCGGTCACCGTCCGCGCTGTCCCAGGTCAGCTTGACCGATTCATTGGCGCCGAACCCTCGCAGGGTCACCGTGACGTCGGTCCCGACCGTCCCCTGGACTGGCGACCGGTCGAGGCTCGGCCCAACCGCGTAGGTCGCGGCCCCCCGCCGGCCGCTGGTGACCCCACGAGCGATCACTCGATGCTCGCCTCGCGGCGCGGGGGGCACCGGGAAGGAGACGACGATGCGGCCGGAGCCGTCCGCCGTGCCCGATGCGATGACCTCACTATCCAGGTTATCCCACGTCATGTGGACCGTCTCGCCCGCCTGGAAGCCCGACCCGGTCACGGTGATGCTGCTGCCGACCTGACCACCCGTGGCGGAAAGGTTGATTCGCGCACCGTCGTGTGATGGCGTTGGGGTCGGCGTGGCGGTAGGTGGCGGCGATTGACCGCACGCCCGAGAAGCGGTCCGGGGATCCTCGCCCGACTGCCAGAGGAAGGTGGCGACAACGGTGCCGATCCCGGCGTTGAAGTCGAGACCGATATCGGTCCAGGTTCCGTCGGCGAGGTCAATCGCCGAGCGATTCTCGGTGACATACCCCTTGTTCGAGATGCCAATCCCGGACGATGAGATGCCATAGCCGACATTGAGCCCGTCGCGCGCGGCGTCGGCGCCCGTGTATCCCTGAGGGAGGATGTGGACCGTGGTCGCCAGGTTGTTCAGCACCCGGATCGAAGCGGGATTCCACCAGTCGTCGTTGGTGAACCACGGGCCGACGTCGTAGATCGGCGCCACCGAGCAGTCGCCGGTTGCGGGGTTGGTCACCCGGACAAAGCAATTGGCGCCGCACTCGACCCGGCGTCCCCAGAGCGGATGAGTGATGCCGGGCGTCAGCCATGGACAGGAGGTAGCGGTGCAGGCGGGGAGGGAGACGAAGTGATCGTTCGGCTTGATCGTGTGGTTGTTGGAGGTGACGCCGCCAACCAACCCTTCGCGGGTCCCGGTGACGCGGTACGTTCCGACACTGAGAATCGATCCACCCGGGACGGTGTCTGCCGTGACCGCCTCGTCGCTCTGCTGGAAGTTCTCCTCGTCAGTCGTTGCCGCGGTACTGGTGCCGCCAGCGCGGCGACGAATCGTTGTCGTGGCTGTTCCGCCATAGTCAGCGACGGCGACGAGCGGGAAACTACCGGCGCTACCGTTTCCCACGGGAATCGCGAAGGAGCAGCGGTAGGTGCCAGCGCTGTTGCTGATCCCCGAGCAGACCTCCCTGCCACTGTCGGCCGCCGTCCGGTTCCAGATGACCTTGATGCCAGCGCCCGCTCGGAACCCCCTCGCTGACGCCTCCACTGTCGTCCCGGCGCTGCCGGCATCCGGGGAGGCGGTCAGCCCGGGAACCACGCGGATCGCACCGTAGCCCCGGGCACCGGTCGTGAGACCGACGCCGGTGTAATCGGTCCAGCCAGTGATCGAATCGGGGATCGTGATCTGGGTCTGACCCGAGCCGCGGTTGCTGGTCTGGACCGTACCCAGAGTCGGACCGCTCGCGCTCTTCCAGGTGAGTTTGACTGACTCCTGCGCTCCGAAGCCATTGACCGTCACGGTCACCGGCGTCCCTGGTGAGCCGAGGATCGGCTCGCGCGCCAGCGTCGGCAGAACGCGATAGGCGTCGCCTGCCCTGGCACCGCTCGCGCCGGTGGCCACGAGCCGGTGGTCGCCCCCTGTCGCGCGAGGAATCGTCACTGTTGCCCGGAAGGCGCCCGATGCATCGGCATGAGTGTCGACCAGGGCCGGGTCCGATGCCGCATCCCAGTGGATCCCAATGGCCTCATTTGGCGCGTAGCCGGTGCCGGTTACTGTCGCGCTCGTGCCGACACCGCCACTTGCCGGTGAGACTGACACATCGGCTGTCGAGCCCGGCGGAGGGCCGTCCGGCGCGTCGATCGTAAAGACCCATACCGCGCTCAGCGGGCTCCGCCCGGCATCATTCTTGGCCCGCACCTGCCAGCTATAGCGGCCATCCGGCAGCGGCCCGATCGTCCACGAGGTGCCGGTCATCCAGTCGCTGACCCGTTCACCGTTGTTGATTACGACCTGATAGCGCGTTGCCCCACTGGAGGCGCCCCAGGAGAGGGTCGGAGTGGCGCCAGCGGTAGTGAAGGTGGTTCCGCTCGCCGGACCCCGTAGCACCGGGGTGCTCGGGGGCGAGGCGTCTGTCGTCGCCCCATTGGTGGAAACGACGGTCCTGTTCCAGTACTGATTGCGGGTCGTATTGCTCTGGGCCGGGAAATCGTAGCCATCGAGCCGGTTCTGATCGCTGAACGGAACCGCGATCCGGCTCCAGTTACCGCCGTCGCTTGTCTGCCAGAGGGTGAGGTGAATATGAGGTGTGCCGCCATTGCCGCCACCGCCGGGCCCCGCCACTGTGCCGAGCTGTTGCCCCTGACGAACCGTTTGTCCGGCCGCGAGACCGCTGGCGAGGACCGCATGAAAGAAGGCGACGGCATAGCCATCGCCCAGATTGATCGACATTCCACCATAGGCGTTATCGATCCAGCGAATCGTGCCATTGACGGGTGAGAGGACTGGTTGACCGGTGGTGTTGCCATCGGAGCGGCGGAGGTCGAACGAGTACTTGTATTGCCAGCCCGCGCTGCATGACGTCGTCTGCGAAATCTGATCTTTGCCGGTCTGAGGATCGCAGTTGTAGTGGCTCCATCCCTCGGCGGGTGAGGTGTTGTAGCCCTGGGAGATATACCAATTGGCGCCCGCCGCGAAGGGCATCTTGATATTGGTATGGGTGGCGTTCACCGGCGCGGGAGCCCACGAGGCGAGATCAGGCGAGATCAGGCCCGCCAGGTTTGAGACGATCACCAGCGCGACAACCAGGCGGCTGAGTGCTCGCCAGCGTCCGGACGGTCGAAACGATCGCGTCGACGCGGTCGATGCCAGCCAGCCTTCGGGCATGCCCGGATCCTCCCTCATGGGGCCCCGAGCGGAGAGACAGAGCGCGAGGACGGCTGCAACCGTCAATGTGGACTTTCGCGCGTGGAGGAATAGGTCGAGGACCCGTTCAATTCATCTCGCCGTGGGTCGTCGACCAGCCTCGACGAAGCCACTGCACCTCTGCAGCCTTCCTTCCGGGGCACGAGAACGCAATGGCCTCAGAGTCACCGCCGACACTGATGGACGGCGTGCTGAGGGAGCGGCACCCACCATGGCACGGTTGTCGGCGCGGTCGACCGGGACCGATGCCTGACGCTTCGGGGTCATGCAGGAACCGTCCATCCGCGGATCACGTCGAAGGGGAAAGGCGGCGCTGCTACGGTGCGGCTGAGAGCCCGGGGTCGGACGGGTCGGGGATGCCGAGGTCAAGCGATTGGGCGATCTCATAGAGATCCGCGGGCGGCAGGAGCGCGCTCAGGTGACGGTCGATGAGCGCCAGCGCCTCACGGTCGGTCATCTGGTGTCCAGGATCGGGCGAGATACCCGCGGCGGCAAGGTAGTCACCCCAGAGCGATGAGCCGGTGAAGCGAGATGTGCCATCGGCGGCGCCGGTGAGACGACGCTGATGATCGATATAGTCAGAGAAGGACGACGCGTCGTCATGGAGACCAGGCAGGACATCGTCGCCGGACGCGGTTCCAAGGAAGCCGACGCGATCGTTCGGCTTGCCGCTCCCTGCCGAGTTCAGAAGCGTCAGCAGCTCACGGTTCCGCTGGACGGTGGCCGGGGTCGCCGCCGCGGCCAGTTCCGGCGTCCGAGTCAGGAGGTCGCCGTAGGCGAGGACGCCGAGCAGGGCGGCGGCAACTGTCTCGCCCGCACCCGCCGGTTGCCGCGCGGGTGAGACCGGAAGGAGTGTTCCTTCAACGAGATACGATGCCAGCAGCGCCGGCTGCTCGTTCTTCAGATCTCGATTGACGATGATGATCGCATGACCGTCGTCAGAGACCTGCCGCGCGACCGGTACGGCGTACGGAAGATCATCGAAGATGACCGTTGTGCCGCCCTGCAGGATGGCACTGAGCGAGTTGTCCCACGGCCGCAATCCAGCAAGCAGGAGCGCGGCCGAGCGAAGTGAGGGCGCCGATATCTGTCGATGAATCGCCGGATCGGCGAACTGATGTAGCGTTGCCGCCCGGCGCGCCCCCGACGCCTTCGCCCGGTCCAGCGCCTCGGTCAAAGCAACCCTCGCTTCCGCCTCACCGATCGATCGGGTGGCAATGACCGCCCGGCGCGGGTCAAACAGGGACGCATCCCGCGGCACGAATGGGCGGTCGCTCAACGCAATCTCCGGGTCAGGCGGGAGCCCGACCACGACGGGACCTTCGGTCGTCCCGCCGATGACGTCGAAGCCAAGTGTTTCGGCGAGAGTCACTACTTGCACCGGGGATACGACGTCACCGATACCTCGGTCGATCATGGTCAGGAGCGGATCACCGAACGCAGGGTCGGGACCCAGCTTGCTCGCGTCAGGAAAACGGGCGATCAGCGCATTCAGGGTTTGCCGGCCCGGTGAGCCACCGGCGACCAGACCATCGTAGATCTCATCGCCCGCGACCGATTCTCGAAAGCTGGCGGCGTCGATCTCCTCAAGATAGGGACCGAGCCAGACATCGCCGAGCAGCGCGTCCTCGATCCCGATCTGAGCCGGCCCGCCGCGACCGGTGGAGTTGAGCAGAGCTAGCAGCGTTGCATTATTGAAGGCGGTGAGCTCGGTCCCGGCGCTCGCCGCGTCGGGAAAGGCGAGCAGCACATCGGCATAGGCCACGCAATCGAGGATGTGAGCGGCGACCTCTTCTTCCACTGAGTTTTGATCGCCATGGAGAGACTCGTGGACGAGCACCGGCATCAGCTGCTCCGGCGGCTCGGCGGCGTACATCTCGTTGACGGTGATCACCGTTCGACCATCGCGCTCGACATCGGTGGCGACGGCTCCGGCGGGATCGGTCGGGCCAAAGTCGATGCGGTCGACCGGGTTTCTCGATGGGTTCTCGCCATCGAGCAAGGCGGCGACGACCGCCTCATACGGAACCCAGCCGGCCATCATCAGCATGGCAACCCTGAGCGACGGTGCGGGGATGATCTTCCTCACCTCTGGATCGTCATAACGATCCAGCGCCTCGTCCCGCCTCGCCGGGGCGACACCGCGACCATCGAGGAGCTCGCCGAGCCGGAGCCGGCCGTTGGACTCGGAGAGAGTGATCGGGGTGGCATCGCGGCTGAAGGACGCCGTCGCATTCGGGCCGATGATGAAGGGACGGAGGCGCATGATCGCCTCCGGATCGGCGGTGGTGTCAATAGGCACCACGGTGAGATCAGCCAGCTCGTCGTCCTGTGCCGCCGCGCCCAGAGGGGTGAGCCATGGCAGCAAGGTCGTCAGGACGATAAGGAGCCGCACGGAACGGACGAGTCGAGAGGATGGCGACCGATGAACGGGGGAGAAAGAGGCGGCGTTGCTGGGGGATAAGTGGAGAGGAGGGAGGGTCGAGAGAAGAGTCATGGTTGCGAGTATAGCGTCCTGCGGTGGACGGGGCGTCTCCGCCAGCGCCATCTTACCGGGTAACCTGCCGATCGTCGTTGCACAGGATATTGACACGCCTGAGACCATGACTCTAGCATCGATCGGTTCCCTCGGGGGGCGGCAGGATGATCAGCCGCTCCGGACAGACCGGTATAGAGGAGGTGAGTGCAGTGACGCACGATCATCTGTTAGACGGGTTCCTGGACGATCTCTTGCTCGGTCGACTTACCCGCCGCGAGGCGCTGCGACGAGCGGCAGGTCTGGGCATTGGGGCGCCGATGGTTGGGGCGCTGCTTGGTCTGAGCCCACGCGGCACAATGGCGAAAGGGACGGGTAAGCTGAACCTCGGCTCCTACTCGAGCGATCCTGAGCCGAAGAAGCAGATGGAGGAGACCGTCAAGGACTTCTCCGCCGCGAGTGGGGTCGAGGTCGAGCTCAACACCGTCAACCATGAAGATTTCAAGCAGGCGATCCGGACGTATCTGGCGTCCGACGATCCCCCCGACGTCCTAACCTGGTTCGCGGGAAACCGGATGCGCTTCTTCGCCGATAAGGAGCTGGTGCTGCCGGTCGATGATGTCTACCAGCAGGAGGGCTGGACGACGGCCTATCCCGAGGGCATTCTGGCAGTCTCCAAGGGGAATGACGGCAAGTACTACTTCGTGCCGACCAACTATTACTGGTGGGCGATCTACTACCGCAAGAGTTTGTTTCAGAAGGCGGGCATCGAGACTCCACCGGCGACGTTCGATGAGCTGCTGGCGGCAGTCGACAAGCTCAAGGCCGCGGAGATTACCCCGATCGCGATCGGCACCAAGGCGCCGTGGCCGGCTGCGGCCTGGTTCGATTATCTCAATATGCGGACGAACGGTCCGGAGTTCCACGTCCAGCTCACTGATGGCAAGGCGGCTTATAACTCGCCGGAGGTGAAAGAAACGTTCGCCAACTGGCGGAAGCTTCTCGACGCGGGAGCGTTCATCGATCAGCCGGAAGCCCTGGAGTGGCAGGACGCGGTTACGCCGATGTATCAGGGCAAAGCCGCGATGTATTTAATGGGGCAATTCATCAACGACAGCTACCCTGACGACGGGGAGGAAGACCTCGACTTCTTCCGGTTCCCGACGATCACCGCGGGGGTCAAAATCGGCGAGGATGCCCCGACCGACGGCTTCTTCGCGGCGGCGAAGGCAAAAAACGTCGAGCCCGCGAAGCAGTTCCTCGCCTACGTCGGCGGTAAAGACTCGCAGGAGAAGGTCGCGACCCAGCTGGGCCGGATCGCGATCCACAAGGATGTTCCCCTCGACATCTATGAGGCGCCCGTCCAGAAGGGCATCAAGATGCTCCAGGAGTCGGACTACATCGCCCAGTTCTACGACCGCGATACGTCGCCGGAGATGGCCGAGAAGGGGATGGCCGCGTTCGTCGAGTTCTGGAACAACCCCGACTCAGTCGACGATATCCTCGATGGACTTGATGAGGAGCGGAAGCGAATCTTCGAAGCCGAGGCGTAAGTGGGTGGCCGAGCGATGGGCAGACCGGCCCGTCGCCCGGCATCGTCCCCTCTGAGGAGATTCGCCATGGCACAGGTCACCGGCGACCCGTCGATGGGCGCGGTCGGCGTCCCAACGCCCGCCACCACCGATGCCGCCGCGACGAGTGAGCCGGTGCTTCGGGTCGGTGAGCGGCGAGCGAACTGGACACCGTATTTCTTCCTCGCCGTGCCGCTCGCGCTCTACGCCCTCTGGGTCATCGGCCCGATGTTCTACACCTTCTACATGAGCCTGACCGACGCCGATGGTATCTCCCAGTCAAACTGGGTCGGACTGGAGAACTACCGACGTCTCGTCGACGACCGGGTCTTCTGGATCTCGTTCTGGAACAACGTGAAGTGGCTGGTCGCCTTCATTACGATTCCGACCGTCGCCGGCCTCGGGTTGGCGTTGCTACTCAACAACAACCTGCCAGGGGTCCGGTTCTTCAAGGCCGGCTTCTTCTCACCGATGGTCCTGTCAAGCGTGGTGATCGCCAATGTCTGGGGGTGGATGTATTTCCCCACCGACGGGCTGATTAATTCCACCCTCAGCGCGCTCGGCTACGATGGGAAACGGATCGGCTGGCTGGCCGACTTCGATCTCGTGACCTACGCGATCATCGCCGCGGGGATCTGGCGTCAGATCGGCTACGTGATGCTGATCTACCTGGCGGGGTTGAAGAACGTCGACCCGTCACTGGTCGATGCGTCGCGCACCGACGGCGCCTCGGCATTCCAAAGCTTCCGCGACATCGTCTTTCCTCAGTTGCAACCAGTCACGGTGATCGTCGTCGTGATTTCGATCATCGATGCGCTGCGCGCCTTCGACCTCGTCAACCTGATGACCCGTGGCGGGCCGTCGAACCGATCAAACGTGCTTGCGAACATGATGTACATCGAATCCTTCAACAACTACAAGATGGGCTATGGCGCCGCCATTGCGGTCATCCTGGGGTTGATGTCGATGATCTTCATCTTCACCTACCTGCGTCACATGGTGAAGAACGAGTTGGAGTATTAACGCCGCCGGAGCGGAAACGGCGCCGAGGTCCGCACCGGCGACGCCTGTGGTCGCGCGATCACCCCTGGAGATGCCATGGCCACCGTCTATCGCGCATCGAACACCACCCCGGTGATCACCTATCAGCGTCGATCGACCTTTCCGTGGCGCGTGATTCTCTTCTATCTCTTCATTATCCCGCTGCTGCTGGTCTGGCTGGTGCCACTCTTCACCGCGATCGTGACCTCGGTCAGGTCGCTTGATAGTCTGGTCGCAAACGGCCCCTGGAGCATTCCGACGGAGATCGAGTGGGGCAACTTCAAGGAAGCCTGGACCAAGGGGGGGCTGCGCCATTACATGGCCAACTCCTTTATCATCACCATCCCGGTCCTGTTCGGAACGTTGCTTCTCTCCTCGATGGCGGCGTTTACCCTGGCGCGCTACAAGTTCCGGGGAAACCTGCTCATCTATTTCACCTTTGTCGGCGGCACGCTGCTGCCCTATCAGATCCTGATGCTGCCGGTCTTCCGACTCTCCAACTTTTTCGGCATCTATGACACCTACTGGGCGCCGATCGTGTTCCACATCTCCTTTCAGCTCGGGTTCTGCACCTTCGTTCTCCGCAACTTCATGCGGACGATCCCTGGCGAGATCTTCGACGCCGCCCGGATCGACGGGGCGAGTGAGATCCGTATCTTCGGACAGCATGTGCTCCCCCTCTCCCTGCCAAGCCTGGCGGCGCTGGCGACGTTGGAGTTCACCTGGATCTTCAACGACTACCTCTGGGCGCTGATCCTAATCCAGCAGGACCGCCTCAAGCCGGTCACGACGGGCCTCGCTTCCCTGATGGGCGAATACCAGCGCAGCTGGAACATCCTCTTCGCCGGCACACTGATCGCCGTTGTGCCGACGGTGCTGCTCTTCGTCTTTCTGCAGCGCTTCTTCATCCAGGGTTTGACGATGGGATCGAGTAAGTAGCCGGGAAGTGAGCCTTGTGACCGGAGCGCGCGATCTTGATTGCCCCGGTCTGTCAGTGATCAGTCGTCTTGAGGTGTCGATCGTCCTCAGTACGCGGTCGGGAGTGACACCTCCGTGATCGGGTGCGATCCTGTTCCTCCATAGGGCTTGCCCGGCTGAGGTGCCGGGGCACGTTTGTTGACATCTGTCGGCCGCGTTCTTGAGGCTGAGGCGGCGTGGACCGTTCGTGGAGGGGACATCACCGATCGTGACGGAGCTCATCGACGACCGCGACGGGTTTGCGCTTGGCGTCTGCTACTACCCGGAGCACTGGCCCCGCGACCGGTGGGAAGGATACGCCCGTCGCATGCGAGAGCTGGGACTGCGCTATGTCCGGATCGGGGAGTTTGCTTGGAGCCGGATGGAGCCGGAACGCGACCGGTTTACCTGGGAATGGCTTGACGAGGCGATCGCGGTCCTGGCTGTCGAGGGGTTGAAGGTCGTGCTCTGCACGCCGACGGCGACCCCGCCGGCCTGGCTGATCCGCGCCCACCCCGAGATTCTGGCGGTCGACCGGGAGGGTCGCGTTCGCGCCTTCGGCTCGCGCAAGCACTACGACCACGCCAGCCCGGTCTACCGGCGCGAGAGCCGCCGCATCACCACGGCGATCGCCGGTCGGTACGGAGAGCATCCAGCGGTCGTCGGATGGCAGACTGATAACGAGTTCGGCTGTCACAGCACAACCCGCTCCTATGGTCGGGCCTCGCGGGAAGCGTTCCGGGTCTGGCTAGAGCGGCGCTACGGCACGACCGACGCGCTCAACGAGGCCTGGGGCGCCGTCTTCTGGAGCCAGGAGTACACCGCCTGGGACCAGATCGATCCACCGCACCTGACCGTGGCTGAGCCAAACCCGTCCCATGTCCTCGATTTCCACCGCTTCGCCAGCGACATGGTCGCCGAGTTTCAAGAGGAGCAGGTTGAGATCCTGCGGCGCCTCTCACCGGGACGGTGGGTGACCCACAACTTCATGATGACCTTCTCCGAGTTCGACCATTACCGGGCAGCCGAAGGTCTCGACTTCGTCACCTTTGATTCCTATCCGGTGGGACAGGTGGAACGGGCGCCCTTCTTCGACGGGGAGAAGCTGCGCTGGGTGCGGACGGGGCACCCCGACCTGATCTCGTTCAACCACGATCTCTACCGTGGCTTGAAAGGCGTTCGCGGGCACTGGGTGATGGAGCAGCAGGTCGGGCAGGTCAACTGGGCATCGTCGAACCCATTGCCGGCCCGCGGCGCGGTCGCCTTATGGACGGCCCAGGCCTATGCCCACGGCGCTGATGTCGTCAGCTATTTTCGCTGGCGCGCCGCGACGATGGCGCAGGAGCTGATGCACTCCGGATTGCTCCGCCACGACGAGACCCTGGATCGTGGCGGCGAGGAGATCGCCGCCCTGGAGTTTCTGAGGCAGACGACGAGCGTTCGGCCGGCGCCCGTCGCGCTGCTCCACGATTACGAGAGTCTCTGGGTCTACGATGAACAGCCGCACAGCGAGGGGGCGTCCTACTGGCGCCAGGTCCTTCTCTTTTACCGGGCACTGCGGGCGCTCGGGATCGATGTCGATATTCGTCATCCTGACCACGACCTGTCAGCCTACCGCGTGGTCGTCGCCCCGGCGCTGCAAATCATGAGCCAGGAGCGGGCGGCACACCTTAGCGAGGTGGCCGGCGACGCGGCGTTGGTGTTTGGACCTCGCACCGCCTATCGTGCGCCGTCGGGCCGGGTTCATGAGGAAGGGCAGCCGGGACCCCTCCGGAATCTGCTCGGGTGCTCGCTGCGGAACTTCGACGCCCTGCGGCCGGGGATGAGGGTCGTGGTTGCGGACCACACGGTCGAGACCTGGGCCGAGAGCTACACGGTTCAGGATGGAGCAATCGTGCTGACCTACGCTGATGGACCGTTAGCCGGTGATGCGGCAGTGGTACGGCGTGGGGAGGTGATCACGATCGGGGCATGGAGCGCCAGCCTCGTGACTCAGATGCTGCGTGGTGTGCTGGAGTCGCGGCAGATCGCGGTCACTCCGCTGCCGGAGGGGGTGCGGCTGGCGCGGCGCGGGGATGTGGTCACGGCGCTCAACTTTAACCAGGAGCCAGCGACATTACCGGACGGTCGAGCGTTGGAGCCCGTGTCGTTCCAACAATGGAGCGTTTGAGCGGCCAGCAACGTCGATCGATCGCTCCCGATGCTCCATCTGGCGTCGTCCGGCCCTATGGGCGAACGCAGCGTTGTCTCTCGGAGCTAGAGCGCCGGAGCTCCGCTGGCTCGGTGCTGTCAGCTGTCGATTTGGAGGGCGGCCCGGGGCAGTTCAGGGTGGGACGCCCAGCCCGCCCAGCCGGCGTCATAGACCCGCACGAAGGGGTACCCGAGCAGCTTGAGGATCAGCCAGATCGAACCAGCCTCGACCCCGAAGCGGGCATAGATGATCACCCGCCTGTCCCGATCGGGAACGACACCGGCCGCCTGGTAGAGCGCGCGAAGCTCGGTCTCGGATCGGAGCCGGCCCGCGTCGTCTCGGAGTGCCGCGGTCCACGGCACCGAGACCGAGCCAGGGATCCGACCGGCGGGGACGGTGCCGTTGGCGTCGTCGGTCGCCTCCTCGGGGGTGCGGACATCGAGCACGATGAGCGATCGATCGGTGAGACGTCGTTGCAGCTCCCGCGTCCCGATCAGATAGCCATCCTGAGGGTCAGGGTCCGTGGTCGTCACGGATGATGCGGTGCGGCTGGTGGTCTCGACGTCGCCGCCGTCACCCCGCCAGGCGGCGAGACCGCCGTCGAGCATGCTTGCCCGGGACACCCCCAGGTAGTGAAGCATCCACACCAGCCGACCCGCCTGCTGACCTCTGGTATCGTCGTAGGCAACAACGATGGTCCCTGGCCCGACGCCGAGATCGGAGAGCAGCGACCGCCGCGCTTCAGGGTCGCTTTGCTCCGAGGGGAGGACCCCGTAGACGTCGTTGTAGCGATCCATCGTGTCCTGCCACCAAACATGGACCGCGCCGGGGACATGACCACGGCGATAGGTGGCGATCGACGACAGGTCAAGCACCATCAGACCCGGCGTGGTCTGGTGGCTCCTGAGCCACCCCGCATCGACCAGCAGAGGCGCAGCGGCGTCGTTACCGGGAAATGGCGCCACGGTGGCTGGTGGGACCGACCCCGGCGCCTGACCGCGACCCGGCGAGACGCAGCCGCCGAGCAACGGCATCAGCACCGCGACGATCAACGCTGGCCCGCCAATCTGCTGCAAGGAGCGTGGCCACCTCAGCCAGCGCCGAGGGACGGGTCGATGACCTGCCGACTGTTTCACCGGCCGTGCTAGGTCATCTCGAAGGTGATATCGACCGCAACGCTCACCTCTGTCGTGCCAACCTGAACGGGCACCGGGCCGGCACGGCCCGCGGCAGAATCTTCGGCGACCGACTTAAAGACTTCGGGGCTCGGCGGCGGTGCTTCGCTCTCCGAGATGGCGACCGCCTGGCCGAGGGTCATCCCGGCGGCATCAGCCAGCTCGTCCGCCTTCTGGCGGGCATCGTCGACGGCATGGGCACGTGCTTGGCTCGCGGCCCTTGACGGGTCATCGACGAGGAACGCGATGCCGTAGACGTTGTTTGCACCGGCTTCGACGACTGTGTCCAGCAGGTCGCCAAGCCCATCGAGATCGCGGAGCTTGACATTGACCTGATTGCTGACCTGGAACCCTTTGATTGCGGCGGGGTTGCCGTTCTCGTCGTAGTCGCGAAGGATCGAGACGGAATAGTTCACCGTCTGAATGTCCTTCTCGTCGATGCCCGCCGCTTTCAGGGCATCGATAACGGCGGTCATCTGGGTCGTCGCTTCGGCCTGGGCATCCCCGAGCGTTGGCTTGAGCACATCGACGCCGACGGTGACAATGGCGGTGTCCGGCTCAATCTGCACCCTACCCATGCCGCTGACGCGTACCGTCCTCGCCGCTGGCGTGCCCGGCACCGGAGTGCCGCCGTCGTCCTGGGCTGCACTCGCGCCGTTTGGTGTCCATGCTGCCGCGGTGGGAGCGGCCACCGCGACGAGCGCGAGTCCTCCACCGCGCTGAAGCCAGTGCCGGCGCGTTACCTGACGGGATCGATCCATGTTTCGCCTCCTCTCATAATGCGTCGAATCTACCGCTGACGCCACCGCATCTGCTGAAGCCCTGTCATCGAGACCAGCAGCCACGCCAGGATCAATGCCAGTGCCACCTCACCAAGCCGCCAGAATGACGGACCATCGTCGCCCTCCGACCGCGTCGACTGTGCTGGAGCGGCCTCCCTCGGAGCGGCGGTTGTTGCCAGCGACGGTGGACTGTTCGTCGTAACCGCCGCTCCAGCGGCGCTGTCGGCGGGCGCCGCCGCCGGGGCGCTGAAGGCGCCGGGCGCTCCGCTGGCTGAAGAGGGAGCCTGGTCCAGGTCGAGCGCCGGTTGCTGTTCAGCGGCCTTCGCGGCTGGCAACGTCGCGATGGCTCGTGCGGCCGGCTGGGCCGAGTTGCTCTCGCTCGTCTCGTCACGGTGGGTCAGGAAGTCTCCCGTACCGACCATCAGGAGGAGCATGGCCACCGCGACGGTGGCGATCCGGAGGGATGGGAACGAGGGTAAGAGACGAGCCAGCCGTCTGCTGTCCCCCGGGGCCTGGCCGCGCGCCGCCTGATGGGGAGAGATTCGAAAGGAGCGCCGCGGCTCGTACTGCGGCAGGCCACCGAGCAGGGCTACCGTCGCGCGGATGGCGGCGATCTCGCTGCGGCAATCTCTACAGCCCGCGAGGTGGGCCGAGACGAGACGCTCCTCTCTCGGGCTGAGACCGCCGTCGAGGAACGCGCCCAGTGTCTCCTCGTCGGGGTGGCGCAGGCTCATCTCAGCGGGCTCTGCACCGCCAGGACTCGCTGGCTGGGTCGAAAATGGGTCGTCGATCAAGATCCCTGTCCTACGTTAAGGCTGGTGAACGTCATGGGCATTCCTCATGGAGACGGCTGTAACGCTCGAAGAGTTCCCCGCTGTCAGGGTTGTCACTGAGCGCCTGCCGCAGACGGCCCCGCGCCCGGCTGAGGCGCGACTTGACCGTGCCGAGGGCGGTGCCGGTGATCTCGGCGATCTCCTCGTAGTCGCAGCCATGGAGATCGGAGAGGATCACGGTCAGGCGTTGCTCGTCGGGTAGCGAGGCAAGGGCGCGCTCCAGGTGGACCGCCAGCTCGCCGCGCAGCGCAAAGGCGTCGGGCGACTCCTCGCCGGGTCCCTGACTCGACCAGGCTGGCTCAATCTCGAACGGCTCGGCGTCGAGGGACGTGGCGGGGCGGCGATTGCCCGCCCGCAGCAGGTCGTAGCAGCGGTTGGTCGCGATCCGAAGGAACCAGGCGCGGACGATCCCGCCGCGGAATCGACCGATCCCCTGCCAGGCTTTGACGAAGGTGTCCTGGGTCGCATCCTCCGCCGCCGGCACGTCGCGGAGCAGGCGCAGGCAAACATTGAATACTGCGCGCTCGTGGCGATTGACGAGGGTGTTGAAGGCCGTCAGATCGCCTCGTCGAGCGGCGTCAAGCAACCGCTCCTCGTCGAGCGGGAGCTCCTCGGTGGCGGTCGCCGTCGCGCTGCCGGAGGCGGCGATGCCCGCGCCGGGAGAGGCAACCGTTGGTTGAGGCGTGCGCCGGCGGAGAAACATAGGCTCGCTATCGACGAGACGCGACCGACCGGTACTGGCCGGTTATCAACCCTGACGCACCGGACGGGTGCGTCGTTTCGCGGGAGCCTTCCCCATCGTCATCGGCGATCGAGGCGATCCGACGGGGCGTGCCGCGCTACATCACCGGCGTCAGCGCGACCCGATCGAGAACCGCGGGGTTGGCAACCGTGCGAGGTCGTTGCCCGCGCAGCACCGCGAGTGTCTCGTTGAGCGTTTCGACACGGACTGTATGCGCGGAGCGCTCCGAATAATAGGCGGCATGGGGGGTCAGAATCACGTTCAGCAGCGTCATCAGCGGCGAGGTCAGGGGGAGCGGCTCGGGGTCAACCACATCAAGGGCGGCGCCGGCGATTGTTCCGACCTGGAGTGCGGTCGCCAGCGCCTCAAGCTGGATCAGCGGACCGCGGGCGGTGTTGACGAGCACCGCCAGGGGCTTCATCTGACGCAGCTCGGCCGCGCCGATGAGACCTCGCGTCTCCGGGGTGAGGGGACAGTGGAGGCTGACGATGTCTGATCGGGAGAGCAGTTCGGCAAGGGCGACCGGTTCCGCCCCTTCGGCCGCAATCGTCGCCGCGTCGATATAGGGATCGGCGGCAAGCAGCGTCAGACCGAAACCGCGGGCTCGGTCGGCTACCGCCCGGCCGATCCGGCCGAAGCCGACAATGCCGAGGGTCAGCTCCCGTAGCGGCGGTATTGGGCCACGAAGCACATCGCTCATCTTGTGCTGGTGGCGGGCCCAGGCGCCGGCATGCACGTCGCGATCGAGCTCGACGATACGGCGGTTGAGCGCCAGGATCAGCGCCAGGGCGTGGTCGGCGACCTCGTTGGTGCAGTAGCCCGGGTAATGGGTGACGACGATTCCCTGGTCGGCGGCGGCATCGAGGTCGACGTTATCGAGACCGACGCCGTAGCGGCTGATGACCTTGACGCGTGGCAGGTGTTCCAGCACGCGCCGGGTGACCGCTTCGCGGGTGCTGACGAGGAGCGCGTCCGCGTCACGACCGGCGGCGATGATCTCGTCCTCGGTCCGGCACACCGCCGCGCGCAGGTCGACGTCCAGATCGGTCGCCTCGCGGAGCATCGCCTGCTCCAGCTCGAAGTCGTACCGATCCGACGTAACGACGATAGTGAAGTGCTGGGGATCCGGCATCACACTCTCCCGATCAACGTGCTCTCGCGCGGGGGCACGCTTGCTTTAAGCGCGCCGTTCATGCGGCGATGGTAGCCGATGGTGCGATGTCGTGACGCGGCGGCGGATCGCGAATCGACTGCTGTGCTCCGGGGCGGGCGAGATGTCGCCGTGCAGGAGTAGCCGCGCGCTGCCCCGTACTTTCGTCCCGGAACCCCCCCTCCCAGGAAACCCGCCCCGGTTGGAGGGTGGAGTTGTGACCTCCGCGCCATACCCGTCGGTCCCTTTCCCACCCAAGCTAGAGGGAGAGAAGTACCCGAATCTCTGGCAGGGACCAGAGCCGGGCCGGGACGAGGCGGAGAAGAGGCCCATGATCGCAGCGGTTCGAACGACACTCTTATCAACACTGATGGCTGCCATGTTCCTGACAGTGGGGTCGGCGACGACGGCCCGTGACGCAGCCGCGGCGGGGGTGTCGTGCATCGATGGCGAAGAGATGGCCACGGTCAATATGATCAATGACTACCGCACCCAGAATGGGTTGCCGCCGGTCTGGATCACCCAAACCCTCTCCGACGCCGCCGAGCACCACAGCGCGAGCATGGCGGCCAATGGCTACTTCTCGCACGATCTGACCGCCGAGGGGATTACCTGGTCGCAGAATATGACCAACTACGGTTACAGCTACAGCACCTGGCGCGGTGAGAACCTCGCTGGCGGTCAGTCGAGCGCCGGTGAGGTCGTCGGGGCCTGGCAGGTGTCGCCGGCGCACAACTCGGTCATGTTGGGGGCCGAGTTTACCGCGGTCGGTATCGGGCTCGTCTATGTTGACGCGGCGACGTACGGCTGGTACTGGACGACCGACTTCGGTGGATACGTCGATGATCCAGCACGGCTGTGCGGTGGTGGCACCGTGCCGACACCGGACGGCGACCGCAACGCGAGCGCTGGGACGGCAGACGCGGAGACCGAGCAGGATGCAACGGTCGCGGCTGCCTCCTTGACCGCCCCAGGCTTCGACGCCTCGGCGCAACTGGAGATCGCCGCCAGTGGACAATCCGCGAACGCGGCCGATGCCACTGCCGCAACCGATGGTGACGTCGATACGGAGTGGACGAGTATCGCGAATCGACCGTCGGCGGCGCAGGCCTGGTTCGATCTTGGCAAGGAGCGCCCGATTGGGGCGATCGCCTGGCTTCGCGGTGAGAGTGACGGGTCGGATGCGCTGACCGTGCAGGTGTCCAGTGACGGCGCGACCTGGACTACCGTCGACCGCTCAAGCGAGCCGTCGGATGGCACGGCATGGCAAACGGTGGCCGCGGGCACGACCGGCCGCTTCGTCCGCTTCTTCTTCTCCAACCCGTACCAGGCGAAGACGATCGGGCACCTGAGCGAGGTCCAGATCTTCCCGTAGGTGATGCCAGCAACAGTTGACCAGGGAACTCACGACTCCCGCTTCCGTCAGGGAGCGGGAGTCGTGTGACCAGGGCGGGAGACGTACCGGGCATGGCGCCGCCTGCCATGGAAGCGCCGCATGTGCCACGAGATATCCGTCGTCGCGTGCAGGGTCCGTCACAACCCGGCCATGGTTCTGTCGTCGTCACTTCCTATCCTCGGAGCGATCGCATATCGGCCTGAGCCACGATGCGTCGAGCGGGGAAGACCGGCGACGGCGGTGGCTGAGAACCGCTGAAGGAGAGGGTGGAGCCGACACGCTTTGATGACCTGCCCCGCTCGATGTCGAACATGAAATCCCGGCGCGGGCTCTTCAAGGTCCTGGCTGGCGCCGCGCTCGGTGCCGCCGGCTTGATTGACCGCTCACCTGAACGGGCCGAGGCGGCGAAGCGCTGTCCGCACGGGAAGGAACGCTGCGGCGGGCAATGCCGCGCCACATGTACCGACGTCAAGGTACGGAACCGAGCCACCTGCCACTGTGAATGCCCCGACGGCATGAAGAGCTGCGGCACGAACTGTGTCGGCAAGGACATCTGCTGTCCTGGCGAGAAGGACTGCGGCGGTGGCTGCATCAGTGAGGACTCTTGCTGCCCCTACACCCCCAAAGAGTGCCCGGACGGCTCCTGCCTGAAGAAGGGGACGGGTGCGTGCTGCCCGGGCGTCGAGGAGGCGTGCCCGACCGATCCGGAGGGGTGCTGCAATACGCTTGCCGGGCAGGAGTGCAGCACCAGCGGCTGTTGCAACACGCTGGTCGGCAGTTCGATCTGCAACGGGGCTTGCGTCGACACCGACACCGATCGCAACAACTGTGGCGCTTGCGGCACGACATGCGGACCGTGTCAGGTCTGCCAGGGGGGCGAGTGCCGTTCCATCTGCCAGCCCGGCTACGAGTGCTGCGCCGGGTCGTGCTGCCCCACCGGCAGCTGCTGAGGCCACAAGGTTTGCTGCACCAGCCCGGACACCTAGTGCTGCACCGGTGGGACAATGCCGGGCCGGGAAGCTGTCTGCTGCTACCCAACCAATGACTACTGCAAGGTCAGTTCGACCGGGGCGGCCACCTGTTCCTCAAACCCGTAGGGACCACTGGCGATCACCGCTGGTCCGGGACGGTGGTGGAATCTCTCTCTACCGCCCCGACCTGTTCGTCAACGGCAAGGCATGATTGTGGCACCGGCCAGTGACACCAGCCGGCTGCTCTCCGTCTCTTGATTCAACCGCGGAGCTGAGCGCAGGGATCCCTCATGGGCCTCGTCAACGGTTGCAGCTTGAGGCACTGGCTCATCAACCAGGGACGGTCCCATCGAGGACGCTAGCGCCGGGTGTCAGATCGGTGGGGTGAGGGGTGAAGGGGATGATTTGTTGCAAGGAGGGGAGCGATTGGTGCTGGAATGGAACAGCCCCGACGAGCTTGACGTCCACGGCGCTCCCCATGATCGAACGCTTCCTCACGCATCGCCCCGCAACGTACGTGAGTCGTCGTCTCTATCTCGTCCACGACTCGGCTTGTCTCATTGCCTTGCGGCTATCGACCCGCCGATCGTCGTGTCCGGTGGGGAGCCTCGCATCCGCTCGGCTCCTCGGGACTATACGTACACCATAGCCGTACACCAAACGCCTGTCAAGAGGGGTAAGCAACTGCGAGTTCATACCGGGCCGGTGGGGTTTAATCGACCTCAGCGACGGCTGGCGCGGGACGCTCCGTCGGTCGACCCCGGCGACACGGCACGCCATGACGCGCCGCCAATCGCCGCCAGGCGTCGGCGACACCCGGGCGTCCTGATGATTGATCTCCGCCGCTCCTCCGAGTAGCGTGCGATTGTCCGGGTTCGGGGAGAGGGAAACGTGATGATGCACGTCAGGCGCCCTCTGGCACGAGTCGGGTGGTCGCGTGCTAGCATCGCCTGGAGAGCCGCGGCCACCACGACGGCGACGAGCGGCGACCGACCGACGGTACCTTGAGAGGAGAACCATGTCTGAGTCGTGCGACCGTTACCTGGCCGAGCAGCATGAGCGGTTGCTTGGCGAGCTCGACGCCCTGCTGCGCATTCCGAGCATCAGCGCGTTGCCGGCTCACCACAGTGATGTCCTCCAGGCGGCGGAGTGGGTAGCCGACCGGCTCCGGCGGAGTGGGGTGCCTGAGGTCGAGACGCGCACCGTTGTCGATGGTGCGCCGCCGATCGTGCTCGGCCGCTGGCACGTCAGCGACGACCAGCCAACCGTTCTCATCTATGCGCACTACGATGTTCAGCCGCCTGACCCACTCGATCTCTGGGAGTCGCCCCCCTTCGAGCCGACCGTCCGTGATGGGCGGATCTATGCCCGGGGCGCCGCCGATGACAAAGCGGGGCTCTTTCTGACGACCGCGGCGATCGAGGCGCTGGCCAGGACGGCCGGCGCTCCGCCGGTCAATGTGATTTTCTGCTTCGAGGGGGAGGAGGAGGTCGGCAGCCCGAACCTGTCAGCGTTCGTCCAGGCCGAGCTCGAGCGCCTGGCCTGCGACGTCTTTCTCAGTGCCGACGGATCGATGTGGTCCCCCGATCAAACGGTACTCACTATCTCGACCAAGGGGCTCGCCGGATGTCAGATCGATATCCGCACCGGCCAGACCGATCTTCACTCCGGGGAGTACGGCGCCTCGGTCCCGAACGCGGCGCAGGTTGCCGCATGGCTCGGCGCCAGTTTCCACGACGACACGGGGCGCGTCGCCGTCGCCGGGTTCTACGACCAGGTGCGGGACCTCACGGACGAGGAGCGGGCCGAGCTGGCGGCGGTTCCATTCGACGACGACGCCTTTACGACAGAGGTGGGTACTGCCGCTCGCTGGGGCGAGCCTGGGTGGTCGTCGCTGGAGCGCCGCTGGGCGCGGCCGACGGTCGATATCAACGGCATCTGGGGTGGGTTCCAGGGCGCGGGTGCAAAGACGGTGACTCCCTGCGAGTCCCACCTCAAGATCACCTGTCGTCTGGTGCCGGGTCAGGAACCGTCCCACATTCTGGACCTGCTGGAGCGGCATGTGGCCGCGCATTGCCCGCCCGGCGTGGAGGCGACCGTCCAGCGCCAGCCAGGCTCGGCCCGTCCCTTCGCGATCCACCGCGACGACCCGGGCCTCGAGACCGCCCGGCAGGTGCTGCGCGACCTCTTTGGGAAGGAGCCGCTCGTCATCCGGTCGGGTGGGACGCTCCCGGTCGCCGAAGTCTTTCAGACCGCGCTCGGCGTCGACATGGTCTTCTTCGCCTGGAGTCTTCCGGACAGCAAGATGCACGCGCCGAACGAGTGGTTCCGGGTCGAAGACGTTCAGCGTGGCGCCCGAGCCTATTGTGCGTACCTGTTCGCACTGGCGCGGTAGCCGGTTGGGTAGAGGCCCGATCATGGCCCCACCCGGCGATCGAGGGATGCTTGCGAGCGACCGCGGGGGCAATTGCCGGGACGTGACCGGGCCGGAACCAGCGATGTGCTTCCCATAACGGCGATGATGCGGGACCGGCACGGGGAACGGGGGAAGGGGCATGGGATTGGCGCGCGCTGAGCTGCCAGATCAGTCATTCTCTACCGCCGAGCGCGGTCGCCTCCATGATGCCGATCTGATCGCCTATCGCGGCCTTTACCAGGCCGCCGCGCCGGTGCTTGGCACGGGAAGTATGGACATCGACGGGGCGCTTGCGATCTGGAATCCGCACGACGAGGACCCATCCTTCAATTACTTCACCGGGTTTGAGCGGGTCGCCGATCCGGATGGTGCCTGGCGGCAGGCGGAAAGCGCCGCGCGCGATGGTGGCGCTCGTGTCTTCGGGGTCGGTCTGACGGAGGAACGCCTGGCCTGGGGCTCGCCGGAACGAATGGAGCGTCTGGGGCTCCGCTACGACAGTGACGAGATCGTCTGGGCGGCGCACCTGTCGCCGAGTGAGATATCGCCGCCTCGTCCTCTCCCGGAAGGGATCGAGCTGATCTCAGACGCTGTCGATCCTGCCGTCTTTGCTCGCGCGTTGAACCGGGGCTGGCAAACGCCGGAAGGACATGGGCGCGGCCGCCTCTACGCCGCGGCGATCGGCCTCCCGGGTTGGACGCATTACCTGAGTCTGGCAGATGGTCTCCCGGCAGGCGGCTCGGCGCTCTTCACCGACGCCGGGGTCAGCATCTTCATGGTGGCCGCCACTGATCCGATGTTTCGGGGCCGCGGCATTCAAACGGCCCTGATCGGTCGCCGTCTGGCCGATGCGGCCGCCGCCGGGTGCGACCTCTTGATGACCGAGACCGTCGCGAGCAATGCATCACCGCGCAACTTCGAGCGTGCCGGCTTCGCCGAGATCGCCCGCCGTCGCATCTACGCGAAACGGCTCGACTCGTGCGGTCCGATCGTTCGCTAACGACAACACCGCCGCGATGTCCGACCCAACCGATCATCCTTGCAATCCGGGAGATGTGCGAAAGGGGTGGCCATCGTGGAGTCTCGCGCGATTCGCGCTCCGACCCCCCCCATCAGCACGGGGCCAGGAGCGCGCTCCGCCGCGGGATGACGGCATCCGGCCAGTTCGGGCTAGAATGCGTGCGGTGAACGTCGGTGATGGGGAGCGACGCCGGTCGCCGGCCAGTCGTCGCCGTGGGAGCACGAGGTGGACTTCGTCGTCGTTGGCTTTGGGTTCGGGGCCCTCAGCGTGCTCCTGGGGTTCCTCCTGCGCGACCTGGTGCCGTGGTGGTTCCGGATGTCTGGTTCGCGCCCGATGCCGGAGCCGGTGGTGCGGCGCCGCGTCGCGCATGGCCGGGCGGGCCGGGCCGGCGGAGCTGTGCTGGCGACTGCCGGTGCGCTGCTCGCCCTCATTACCCTGGTCACCTTGCTCCTAAACGCGCGTGACCGGACGGGCCTGGAGGTGGTCTTCGGGGCGCTGGCCGTCGCGCTGCTGGTCATCCTCGCCTGGGGTTTTACGTACGTCCAGCGTTTCCATAGCCGGCCGCGCGGCTATCGCGCGCGGACCCCGGTGCGTCGACGATCGGGTGAGACGATCATGGTGGACGATGTGCCCGTGCCGATGAGCGAGCCTCGATCGCGCTGGGACGCGTTTGAATCAGACGCGGCGCACATCGCCGATCCGCGGCGCCCGGACCCATCGGCGTGGTCCCACCAGGGAGCGTTCCACGCCGGGAAGGACCTGGAGGCGGACCCGCCGCCACCGACCGGCGGAGCGGAGGATGACCACTCCCCGCCAGAGCCGGACCACGATTTAGCGGTGGCAGAGCTGGACGGAGTGGAAAGCGGCGCGACATCGAGCGCGGAGACTGAGCCGACGCGGCAGCGGCGCGAGACGGCGCTGCGGGCCAACGCGACCGGTGGCGGCTAGAGTGACTCTCGCACTCGGTCCTGACGGCTGCCGGCGGCAGGAACTCCGCGCCCTGCGTGGTCCGTTCGCGGGCGTCTGACCGGGGAGCTCCTAGCACACGACCGAACACTGCCGACGCCCGCGGCATCGACTGCGCCTACAGGACCGGTGCGCCCGTAGCGACAGAGGTCGCAGGCTCGGCTCCCTCCGATGGTCCATCGACCTGGCCATCGCTTGTCGGGTCTCGGTCATACCGATCGACGGCTCCATCTCCTGGCCATCTCCGCGCGACCCTTCAGGCGATGACATTGCGGAGGCGCCCTAATCGCTCGATCTCCAACTCGACATCGTCGCCGGCGACGAGCCAGGGATGCACTTCCTCACCCAGCTCAAGGAGGCAACCGGTTCCTACCGTGCCAGAACCGATCAGGTCGCCCGGGAGGAGCTCGACGTCCCGCGAGGCGCGCTCGATCATTTGGGGCAGCGTCCAGTGGAGCTCGTTCGCGTTTCCCCGCGACACCTCCTCGCCGTTGATCCGCGCGGTCATCCAGAGGTCGATGGCGCCCGTCTCCGATGAGATGCGGTCCGTCAACTCGTCGGGCGTCACAATGGCCGGACCGAGCGAGGTGGCAAAATCCTTCCCTTTGGCGGGTCCAAGGCCAACGCTCATCTCCTGCCGCTGGAGGTCGTGCGCGCTCCAGTCGTTGAGCACCATGTACCCCGCGACGTGGGCAAGCGCTCTCGCGGCCGGAATATCGCGCCCCGCGCTCCCGATCACGCAAGCGAGCTCCAGCTCGAAGTCAAGCTCGGCGGTGCCTGACGGCCTGGGAACTGACGCCTCAGGACCAAAGAGATTGCCGGTATGGCCAAAGGAGAAGACCGGCGCCTCGTACCAGGCTGGAGGAACCGGCCGGTTACGTTTGGCAAAGGCGACGGCGAGGTGCTGCTCGAACCCAGAAAAGTCGCGGAAGCTCCTGGGCCGGGGCAGTGGAGCGAGCAAGGTTGTTTCCCAGAGAGGCACGGCGACCTCCGGCGGGACGTGGAGACTGGATCGATGGGCATCAGCGAACTCCCGACTGGCGACCGCCAGCGCATCGAGCATCGGTGGTCCTCCATCGAGGAGACCGAGCATGTCGACGGGTGGTTGCCCCGCGCCGGCTTCACGCAGCAGAGCGGTGACATCGAGCACACGATCGCCCTGCAGCAGACCGGTACGCGCCGACGCTCCATGGCGCCGGTGGGAATAGGTGACGAGTCGCATTGAACCTCCGTCGGGCCTGGTATGGGTGCCGGGCGGTGTCCCAGGATGACCGTCGTGCGCGGACGTTCGGATGGTGCACGTGCCGGACCTAGTACAGCGAAACTGATGAGCAGTGCGAGCGATAGTACCAGGGCATCGTGGCTGTACGTGCACCGGCATTTCCCGAAGGGAAACGGCGCGTCCGTGGCACGGCCTTTGCTTTATCGACATAACGGTGGAGTGCTGATCGCCCCATGGGTGGGAAAAACGACCAGTGCCCGAGTCGAACCTGGAGGATATCGATGGGCGACTTTATTGCGTTTGTCATTCTTGGCATCCTTGCCGGATGGCTGGCAGGAGTGATTACTAGATCGGACCGCAGCATTTGGGGCGACCTTTTACTGGGTCTCGCTGGTGCCATGGTGGCTGGATTCGTCGTCAAAGGACTCTTTGACACGAGCGGTGGTATCGTCTCAATTCCAAGCGTCATTGCTGCAACGGTTGCTGCAGTCATTCTTGTTCTGGCAAAGAACATGATTATGGGCTCTCGATCGACCTAGACCGCCACAGCGCATTGACGTCACGAAGACACAAATAGGTCGGACCGAAACAGTGTTTCGGTCCGACCTCGTTTAACGCCGAGCGACTGGAATTGATTATCGGTTCGACAGTCGTCGCTAACCCGTCCTAATGTCGGTGGAGGGTTATCACGCCTGACGCCCTGTTGAACATCCAAAACGTGAGCGGCAGGGTAACAATAAGGATGGAGATGGCCCAGGCGAAGACCAGCCAGATCGCGCCGAACCACCAACCCACAGCAAGAAAATAGACAACTCGTTGCCACCAGGGCCGCTGCTGCTCGTGCCCTAACTCTACGAAGGTAACGTCACCCTCAGTCCGCGCCGACCAGCGAGACGTCCGCGGCCTGAGAGTGAGAATGGTCGGTAGCCGATTGAAGATCGCGAACGCCAGCAGCAGACCGATGATGACCGCCATCGCCAGATATGCGACGACAATCGCCAGCGCCGCCGCCCACCAACCAATGAAGACATACCAAAGGGCGCGGACAAAGAAGCCAGGTCCGGTCTTGTGATGGCTAAACACCATCGTCGGACCGGCAACATTCGTGGTCACGTTGACATTCATCGTTGGGTTCATGGTGTTGTGCTGTGGTGGCGGTGCTTGTGGTGGAGGTGGGACCGTCGCCTGAGTCACTGGTGCGGCGGGAACAGGCGCCGACACTGTAGCCGGTGGTAACGGGTTTGTCTGGACCAGATCACTACTTGCTCTCGGAACATCAGGGAGTGCATTCGATGTCTCCAACGCGCGATCTGGGCGGTCAGACATGGCATTCCCTCTTCACTTCTCGTGCGGCTAATGGCGACTATTATAAGCATCTATCAACGACGGCACATAGGTCATCGTCTGATCTCTTGCAGGTCGTCTTCGTCTCAAGGAATCGTCGGTTAGCGATATTTTCATTACCCCGTTAATCGCGTGGAGTTACCGTGTTTCGTCACATGCCTCATCGGCCCCGTGGTCTCATGGACCGAACATATCTAGACGTCCCAGGAGGGCCTCCACGCATCCTCGCCATCGACATTGGGGCTGGCACCCAGGACATCCTGATCTACGAGGCGGGTCGGGAGCGGGAGAACTGCCCGAAGCTGGTGCTGCCGTCCCAGACGCAGATCGTCGGGGAACGGGTTCGGGCGGTGACCGCGGCCCGGCAACCGCTGCATCTGACGGGGACACTGATGGGGGGTGGCGCATCGTCCGATGCCGTGCGGGATCACCTGGCGGCGGGTCTGCCGGTGACCGCCACCACCCGTGCCGCGAGAACGCTGCATAACGATCCGAACCGGGTGCGTGAGATGGGGGTTGCGCTCCGTGAGACACCGGTCCGAGGGGCGGCGGTCGTTGAGCTACAAGATCTCGACCTGCCGATTCTGGAGCAGGCCCTCGCGCCGTTCGGGATTGAGCTACCGGAGATCGTCGCGGTGGCCCTGCAAGATCACGGCTATCGCCCCGGCGCAGGCAATAATGACGTTCGCTTCGAGTACCTGGCGAGCCTTCTGGCAGCGGGTGGTGATCTGGTCGGGATGGTCTACCAGGAGCCACCGGATGGCATGACGCGGATGGCGGCGCTCCGCGAGACGGTTCCTGGCGCCTATGTGATGGATACGGGAGCAGCGGCGGTGCTCGGTGCGATGGGTGACCCCGTCGTGGCGGCGGCGGCAGAGTCGGATGGTGCGATTCTCGTCAACGTCGGCAACATGCACACCTTTGCCGTGTTGGTCCAGGGGCGCCGCCTGCTGGGTCTCTTCGAGCATCATACCGGCGGCATCACCCCGGCCATCATCGCTGCTCTGATCGCCCAGCTGCGCGACGGCTCCCTCGACGCTGAGATGTTTCGTCGTGACTTCGATGGACATGGCGCCGCGATCGACGATGCCTATCACACCGTCGGACCATTCTCATTCGTCGCGGTCACGGGACCGAATCGACGTCTCGCCCGCAGCCTCGGCTACCACGAGGCGGCTCCTCACGGCGACATGATGCTCGCCGGCGCCTACGGTCTGGTCGACGGGGTGCTTGCCGCGCGAGGAGCGACCGCGCGGGACCGGTGATCCTGCCCGATACCGGGGTGTTGATGCCCAACCCCCGTTTGCGACCCCTGAGCAGAGCGCATGGCGCGGGTGCGTCCGCGGCTGTTGACGTGACGATGAGCCACACGTTATCCGCTTCAAACACATGGAGTGTCCACGCAGGACTGCCGCTGGACTGATTCTGGCGCGGCGTTGATGACGCCGTCCGCTTTGGATCGCTTCCCGCCGTTCCGGGCCACGTCGAGGAACCGCTCCTTATCCACCCTGGCCTGACGCCTGTAGTATCGCTGCGCTGCTTGCTCCTCCACGGCGACGGGGTGCCGGGACGCATGCCGTGAGCTCTGAACCGAACGGTAGGCGATTGGTCCGCGTACTGGATTAATTGGAACGCCGTGACCCGCACCAGCGGGCGCACGCCATGCGCCCCCAATCACGAACGGAAAAATGATCCGGTCTTGGTGGTACTGGGACCGCGTGAGCCGTGCCCGCGGGCGCAGCAAGCGGCGCCCCGATCACAGGGGGGTGATGATCCGTGTCAACCTTCGTTGGGACGCACGCGACCCGCACCGGCGGGCACATGGCATGCGCCCCTTCTACGGGGGAAAATGATCGCGTCATGGCCTATGGGACCCGCGTGACCTGCACCGGCGGGCGCAGCAAGCAGCGCCCCTCACACGAGGGGTTGGCGTGCATGACCTGACTGCCCTGCGGGTGGCGTCCCAGACTCTGACGGTGCGCCATAGGGACGTGCGCCATGCAGGTTACGTGAGAACCGCCGGAGCTGTGCATCGCCGCACCCCCTGCCCCATCACGCCCCTGTGGTAGGGGCGCATGGCATGCGCCCTGGTACCCGAGCGCCTAGTGACGATCAGGACGGCGTGCGCCCTCATTGCCGGCCAGCTTCCCGCCAAGCGCGCGGCGTCTGTCCAACTGCCCCATCTCGGCATGGCGAGAACCACATCGGCGGCGCCGCTGGGGTCCGGCGAGGGGCCGAAGATCGGGCTGATAGACGTTGCTCAAAAAGACGGGTACCGCTGGGCGCAACAGGCGCTGGATGGACGTCTGTCGGGGCAGGCGAAACACGGGTCCGGGCGGCGCGCGTGACGATCACAGGATGCGCTTCCCGCGGTCGCGACCGGTGGATCAGCCCCGACTCGTCACGATGTGCCGAGAGCAGCCCCGCATGCAACGCTCACGACCCCGTATCGGTCCCGGAGCGCAGCAATCTGAGGTGGCTGGATGAGGACCGCCGTGTGCCGGTAGGCTCAGCCGGATTTCTTCCTATCGCGGGTGCGGTCGGTATCGCGTGAACGGGGGGTAGGCCGCACGCGCTCGGTCGGCGCCGGGGCGCCCCCGGATCCGGTGGTCACGGTGGGTCGTTCCCGCTTGGTGCGGTCAGGCGCCGGCGCCGCATTCTGGACTGGTTTCGGGGTCGCGGTCGGTCGGGCACGCTCTCGGGGCCGCCGTGTTGGCTCTGGTGCCGGGGTCGCCGTCGCCACGGCCGGGCTCACGGTAGGAACGGTGGTTGGGGTTGGCGGTGGCGGCACCGGGGTGGCCGTCGGCGGTGGAGGCGGGATCGGCGTCGGCGTCGACGGTGTCTCGATCGGGGCGGCGACGGTGGCGACGATCGCGGGCACAAACGTCGTGACCGGCCCCGCCGTTGCGACGATCGAGCGAGCAGCGACCGTGACTCTGGTCGGCGCAGGTGACGGTCGTGGCGTCGCGGTCGAGGCCAGTCGGGTAACGGAGACCGCCCGCGGCGTCGGTGTCGGCGCTCGCGGCGTCATCGTAGCGGCCGTCGCCGGGAGTTTGACGACTCGTGGTGTCGGCGTCGGACCGGTTGCCCCGTCAGTATCGATCGGGCGATCGGAGCCAGAGAACGCCGCGACATCCGTGTCAGGACGGGAGGTTGGCAGCGGCATCTGAGCGATATCTGTTGACGCGGCGATGACGGTGCCGCGGGGTTCCCGCCTTGGGGTTTGTTGCCGCGCTGACGGCAGAACCATCATCGCCAGGGCGGCGGTCACGCCGAGCGCGACGACGATCGCGGCGACCGTGGGAGTCAGCAGAAACGTTTTCAGAAGCAGGCGAAGCGGCCGCAGCTGAGGCATGGCGTCGGGGTCCCATAGTGAGTCGCCGTAGCTCCCGCGGAAGGCATCGATTTTATCCGAAAAGCCCTCGTAGCAAGAAACGCGCCGTATCCGCGATCGGTTTCATTTACGCCCGGCTCGCGCCGACCAGCGTGTACTCGTCCAGGTCGCAGATGATCTCAAACGCAGGGAGCTTGAGAGACGAGCCATCACATGGCACGTTGCCCCCAAAGAGGCAGATGAGCATGGGTGCTTGGTGTCTGCCGAAGAGGCTGCATCTGACAGTGCCCGTTCGACCGTGCCGTGGGCTCAGGCCCGTCGGCGCGCACCGTCGTCCTACCGTGGCTTCCGACGGTGTCACCAAAACCCGATCGACGCCATTGCATCTCGCCAGCGATCGTCGACGAGGTGGTTGGCATCGGTGATCCGGCCGTCCCCGTCCGGATCGCGAACTCTTCCGAGGGCGATAGGCGACCTCACCAACGGCCGCTCACTCGGAGCGAGGTGCCGACGGCGGAACAAGGGACCGGGGCGCGAGAGCCGCTACGCGCCGGGCGCTCGGTATTGGAGTTGGTCGGCCTTGCGTAAGGCTTCCATCGTTTCGTCGACGGTCAACAGGACGGTCGTTTCGAGCGAGCTCAGCGCCCCGCCGCCACTAGAGCCGCGTGCGCAAGTTCTGCCGCTATGGCAAGATCCGGCGATGGGCACCCGCCATTCCGTCGATCTCCGCGAGCGGGCTGTGGCCGCCGTCG
>JAABUN010000478.1_pt1 | contig 103219 bp, 87 predicted proteins | sample 5559311 | NCBI WGS metagenome assembly JAABUN01 (sample SAMN10711877, study PRJNA513370) | rock metagenome | isolation source: Antarctica rocks | place: Antarctica: Victoria Land, Siegfried Peak sud | reverse complement strand
CGCGCTGCGGAACACGCTTGGCAAGGTCGCCAACGTCGACGCTCCGACCAGGCCGGCACCTCCTCCGAGGTGCAGCAGCTTGCGGCGATTGAGACGGTCAAGGTTGAGCCGGGGTGAAAACATCGCCACGAATCCTTCGCGAGACCACATCCATCCATCGTCTAGTTATGAGATTATACACTACTATTTTTGTAGATAGTCATAGCTATTTCAGCGATCGTGTCGTGGTGATACCGCCGTGTGCTGCCGGAACTGGTGCCGAGAGCGACCGGGGATTCCGGACAACCTCGATCACAACGGGTCCATCCCCGACGCTCCGCGTGAGCACCCCGGACGGCAATGGCACAGGAGACGGTTCACTCGCGTTAGCCCTGCCCGCTCCGCGACAGGTCGCATCGTGTGGGATTCCCTGGACAGACATCGAGCAGGGACGCGACGGTCGGCCACCGGAGGCCTCACCGGTCGGCCGATGGCCCGGTTTGACCAGCCTGAGGTCACCGCGTTGGATCGCCGCAGCGCCATCGCCGCGCATGGGGGCGATCATCGGATAATCTCCTCCCGGATTGCTGCAACGTGCGGTAGGCTACCGGAGCGACGAGGGACTGGGACTGGGACTGGGACTGGGACTGGGACACCATGCGCTGCTGGACGATCGTGGGGTCCGCGCGCGGACGGAATGGTGACCGCGAGCAGAACAGGGAGCGCGGACGTGAGTGAGCCCGGGGTGGCTGGGGAGCAGACGGACCGCGTGCGCGCGGATGAGGCATCATCGTTCGCCGGGGCGCGGGTCGTCATCACCGGGGCGGCGTCGGGGATTGGCCGCGCGTGTGCGATCGCCTTCGCTCAACGTGGCGCGCGTGTCGTCCTGCTCGATATCGCGGCTGACGGTCTCTCCGAAACGAAACGCCTGCTTCCTGGCTCCGATCACGTGGCGCTGCCCTGCGACGTAGCTGACGTCTCGTCGGTCACCGCCACCTTCGCTACCCTGGCAAGCGATGTCGGCCCGATCAATGTGCTGGTGAACAATGCGGGGATCAATCCGCCTGCTGCATCGACGCTAGAGGTCGACGAGACGTTGTACGACCGGATCATGGACGTCAACGTCAAGGGAATTTTCTTCTGCGCGCAGCAGGCGGCCGCCTCGATGATCACCGGGGAATCCGGGACGATCGTAAATCTCGCCTCCGTTTCAGGGATGATTGGCTGGGGCGGCTCCAGCGTTTACTCGGCGTCGAAAGGCGCGGTGATCGCGCTGACCAAGTTTCTCGCCATCGAGCTGGCACCGCACGGGATTCGGGTCAATGCCGTCTGTCCAGGGTCGATTCGCACCCCTATGGTCGAGAACAACCTGCGTCGCCTGCCAGACGCTGAGCAAGCCTGGCGCGAGACCGCGGCGATCCATCCACTCGGTCGGGTTGGCGCGCCGGAGGAGATCGCGGACGCCATTCTCTTTCTCGCCTCCCCGCAAAGCTCGTTCGTCACCGGAACCTGCCTGGTCGTCGACGGGGGCCTGACGGCCCAATGATGAGTGGGGTAAGCGTGCGCCCGGTTGGGATTGGTCCACCAACGCGACCGCCCGCCTACGGCCAGCGGCTCGGGCATGCGCTTCATCGACGCAATCAGCGAATCGTGGCGATGACGGCACAACCGGAAGGGGAGCGCGGCCGGGGCTCGTCGTCTATTCGTCGCGAGTAGCACGGTGCCGCGGGCACGGATTGCCAGATCACCGCCCCGCCCGGTCGCGGTGACGACGCGCGGTGCCGCCCTGGTTTCGGTCATCCAGCGCGCATCGCTCCGCGAAGCGTCGGCACGGTCAACGACCACGTCGCCAGCTGCTTCCGCGCCCGCTCGGGACCATCGCGATAGGCTCGGATTCGCGTTTCGGTCGTGGCTCATCACCCGGGCGACCTGCCGGACTCAATCCACGATTGACGAGGAAGATACTGCCGACGATGCACGACGCGCCGGCGACCGAGAGGGCGGTCCAGGTCTCGCGCAGCGCCACCGACCCGAACACGGCCGCGCAGAGCGGAACGAGCAAGAGCGAGGTACTGGCCGCCACCGCGCTCGGTCCGGTCAGCAGCCGGAACCAGAGGAGATAGGCAAGACCCGAGGCCCCGAAACCGAGAAAAAGCGAGAGTGCGACCAGCCGGGCAGTGACCCGCACCTCCGGCCCCTCAATCACGACCGCCGCGATCCCGATCGGGATCCCGCCGTAGATGGTCTGTAGGGCGATAGCCCACAGAAACGGCAGCGCGGGTTTCAGTCGCCGGAAGAGCATCGCCCCAACCGCCCATGCCAGCGCCGCGCCCGCGAGCAGCAGGTAGCTGCTCCATGGGATCGCCGCCTCAACACCGATCTGGCCGGAGACGACCAGGACGAGCCCGGCCAGACCGAGCAGCACCCTGGCCACCTGCACGCCCCGCAGGCGCTCGCCTAACCAGACGACCGCCAGGACGGCGACGATGGCTGGCTGGCTGTAGACGATCAGCGACGCGACTCCGATCCCGGCGCGCGACGTGCCCAGATTGAGGAACGCGCTAAACGCGGCGACCTGAATCAGACCGACGGCCGCGATCTGGCGATGGGCCCGCCCCGACATCGGCATCGGGCCCGCCCCACGCCAGGCCACCACGATCAACCCGATGGCCCCGATCAGGACGCGCAACGCCGCGAGCGTCAGCGGACCGGCGTCGCGCAACCCCCATTTGATGGCGAGAAACGTGAATCCCCAAAGAAGACCGAGCGCCAGCGCGATCAGTCCTTCGGTCACCCACGTGCCGCGCGCGGGCTCCATCATCTCTCGCCGCACGGCAGCTCAGCCAGACCACGACGGTTCGCGGCTAGCCGCGTGTCCAGGATGGCGTCTCGCCGGGCGACACTTCCCGGAAATCGGGCAATCCGGCCAGCGCCTGCTCCGGGCCGCCCGGGTTGTACATCGCCAGCACGCGGAGCGGTTCCCAGCCGATGTTCTGTGTCGAGTGAAAGACGCCGATCGGCACGTAGACCGTATCGCCGGCGCCGATCGCGAACGGCTCACCATCATCGAGCATCTGCTCACCCTCACCGGAGAGCACGTAGAGCAGCTCCTCGGCGTCCGGATGGTTGTGGCGCCCGTGGCCACCCCCCGGCATCATGATGACCTCGCCGAAGGTCATGTTTGCCCCCGCCGTCACGGTCGGGGTAACGAACCATTTGATCACCCCCCAATCAAAGGTCTGGGTCGGCACCGAGTCCGGATCGATCAGCTGGGTGTTGCCGTTGCTGCTCATGAACCCTTCTCCCCTATCGTGATCGCCTTGAATCGGCGCGCGGTCTCCGTAATCGCCCGCTCAGCGGGCAGGCGCTCCATGCTCGACGCCCCGTAGAATCCGGCGACTCCGCGCGTTCGCGCCAGCACGTACGTCGCGTCCTCCGGTTCAGCGATCGGTCCGCCGTGGCAGAGGACGATGATCTCGGGGTTGACCTCCTTCGCCGCATCGCTGATCGCCTGCACCCGCTCAACCGCCTGGTCGAGCGTCATCGCGGTCTCGGCGCCAATCATCCCCGATGTCGTCAGTCCCATATGGGCAACCAGGACATCCGCCCCGGCCGCCGCCATCTGCCGCGCCTCCTCCTCCGACGCGGCATACGGGGTGGTCAGCAGATCGAGCTCGCGGGCCGCCCGGATCATGTCGACCTCGAGACCATAGCCCATCCCGGTCTCTTCCAGGTTGGTGCGAATCGTCCCGTCGAACAGGCAGACGGTCGGGAAGTTCTGGACGCCGGTGAAGCCAAGCTCCTTGATCTGCCGCAGAAAGACCGGCATGATCCGGAACGGATCGGTCCCGCAGACCCCGGCCAGCACCGGCGTCCGCTTCACCACCGGCAACACCTCGGCGGCCATCTCGACGACGATCGCGTTGGCGTCACCGTACGGCATCAACCCCGCCATCGATCCCCGACCGGCCATCCGGAAGCGGCCGGAGTTGTAGATGACGATCAGGTCGATGCCACCGGCCTCTTCGCACTTGGCCGAGAGACCCGTACCCGCCCCGGCGCCGACGATCGGCTCCCCGGCGGCGATCAGCTGTCGCAATCGTTCGAGAACGTCTCCGCGCGTTGGCCTGCTCATGCCCCTGTCTCCACTGACCGCGACGCGACGATCTGCTCGTGCAACCGGTCCGCCATCGCGCGCGCGAACGCCGGGTCATTAACGTCGGCATCGACGTAGCGAACATCGATCCCGGGGTCGAGATGCTCGCGAAGCGCATCGATCAACGCGGCATCGGCCGCCGGGTCGTCGAAGACCTGACCCCTGGTCGAGATCGCGGAGACGCCGCCGAGCGGCACGAAGAGGGTGAGCGGACCGCGCGCGGCGTTCAGCTTGTGGGCAATCCGCCGGCCAAGCTCGGCGTTCTCCTCCGGGCTGGTACGCATCAGGGTGATCGTGGCGTTGTGAACGTGAAGGTTGCGGCCGGCGTAGCGGGTGGGGACATTCTCGCGCGGGCCGAAGTTGACCATGTCGAGCGCCCCCAGCGACACGACCTGCGGCACACCGAGTTCGCCCGCCACCTCCAGCCGGTGCGGACCGGCCGCACAGATGCCGCCGGCCAGCTCGTCGGCCAGCTCGGTCGTGGTGACGTCAAGGACGGCGCCGATAAAGCCATCCCGGACCAGCGACTCCATCGTGTCGCCACCGGTGCCGGTGGCGTGGAAGACGAGCACCTCGTAGCCCAGCTCCTCCAGCCGCTCCCGCGCCACGGTCACGCTCGGGGTCGTGACGCCGAACATCGTCGCTCCCACGAGCGGCTTCTCCTCGGCTGCCGGCACGAACGCCTCCGCGGCGCGAGCCATCCCCGCGATGGCCGCCGCCGCGTTGGTCAGGACACGCTCCGAGAGCCGGTTGATCCCGGCGATATCGACGACCGAGTACATCATCGTCAGATCGGTCGCTCCGACGTAGGGCCGGGTGTCGCCAGCGGCGACGGTGGAGACGAGCAGCTTCGGCACTCCCACGGGGAGCCGCTGGACCGCCCGGCTGACCAGCGTCGAGCCTCCCGAGCCGCCGAGGCCAAGCACGCCGTCGAGGCGCCCCTCCGCGTAGAGGCGGGCGACGATCTCACCCGCCCCGGTTGCCATGGTCTCGATCGCCGCCCCCCGATCGTTCGCGGCGACCAGCGTCTCGATGTCGCTGCCGCCCGCCTTCGCCACCTCGTCCCGCGTGATGTCGGGGGTGGCCAGCGGCTCGCCTAACACGCCCGCGTCGACGAGCAGGACGTTCACCCCCTCGGCGGCGATCCGATCGCGGACAAAAGCGTATTCATGCCCCTTGGTATCGAGTGTCCCGACCAGGACAACGGTCGGTGTCGGCATCGGCCCCGTTCCTTTCGATGCGATCGAATCGGTCATTATCCCTTGATCCCGGTCAGGGCGATCCCTTCGACAAAGTAGCGTTGCGCCACGACGAAGAGCAGCAGCACCGGCGCCACCACCAGCACGGAGGCCGCCATCAAGAGGTGCCACTCCGAGTTATAAAGCCCCCGGAACTGGGCCAGTCCCAGCGCCAGCGTGAACTTGCGATCGTCATTGAGGTAGATCAGCGGCTGCAGAAAATCGTTCCAGCTGTTGAGTGACGCAAAGATGACGACGCTGATCAGGGCGGGCCGGCTCAGGGGAAGGACGATGTCCCAGAGAATCTGAAGCGGGTTGGCGCCGTCGATCAAGGCCGCCTCGTCGAGGTCGCGCGGGATGGTTCGGAAGAACTGGCGCAGCAGAAAGATAAAAAAGATGTGCCCGCCGAACCACGACGGCACGATGAGCGGCCAGAACGTGTTGATCAGTCCGAGATGCGACCAGATCAGAAAGGTCGGGATCAACGTCACCGCATAGGGCAACATCAATGTCGTCATCAGGATACCGAAGACCAGGTCACGACCCGGCCAGCGCAGCCGGGAGAACCCAAAGGCCGCCAGGCTCGCGGTGACGACCGTCCCGATCACCGATGGGACGAGAATCGTCAGCGTATTCTGGAAGTAATGCAAGAACGGGACGGTGTCGAAGACCTCGGGGAAGTTCTGGAACTCCCACGGTTTCGGGATCCACTCCGGTGGATAGACGAAAATCTGGTTGATGTCCATCAGCGAGCTGCGGAGCATCCAGATTTGCGGCATCAACATGATCGCGCTGCCGGCGATGGCCAGCAGGTAGAGCACGATCCGCCCAACGATCCGGCCGGTCTTCCGCTGGAGCGCACCGCCCGGTTGGGAATAGGCAACCGCCGCCATCGTCAGGAGCCTCCTTCGTAGTAGACCCAGCGGTTGGACGAGCGGAAGATGATCACACTCAGCGCCGCGATGATCATAAAAAGGACCCAGCCGAGAGCCGAGGCATAGCCCATATCGCCATCCTGGAAGGCTTTCCGGTAGAGATAGTATCCATAGAAGAGACTACTGTTGTTCGGGCCGCCACTGGTCATGATGAACGCCTGGACGAAGGTCTGGAAGGCGGCGATCACGCTCAGGACCAGATTAAAGAGGATCGTCGGCGTCGTCATCGGGATGGTCACCGTCATGAAGCGGTTCCAGGCATTGCCACCGTCGACCGAGACGGCATCGTAGAGATGCGCCGGCACTCCCTGCAGCCCGGCCAGGAAGATGATCATCATCGGGCCGATGTCCCACAGACTCATCATCACCAGCGATGGCAACACCGTGTCGGAGCTATAGGTCCAGCGCTGCTTGTCGAGACCGACATCGCGCAAAAAGCTGTTGAGGAGACCGAAATCGGGATTGAACATCCAGAGCCAGACGACGCTGCTGGCGATCAGCGGGACGATTGATGGCAGATAGAAGATCGCCCGAAACAGGGGAAGCACGCGGAGTCGCTGATTGAGCAACAGGGCCAGCAGAAACGCGACAATGACCCGGCAGGGGACGCTGAGGAGCGAGTAGGTGATCGTCACTTTCAGTGCTTTGACGAACAACTGGTCCGACCCGAACATCGTTTGGAAGTTATCGAGCCCGGTCCAGTGGGCGCCGCCCGCGACCTGATAATCGGTGAACGACAGCACCAGACTGGCGATCATGGGACCCAGGTACCAGAGCACGAACCCAAGCACCGCTGGCGCGACGCAGAGCATCCCCCACAGCGCTTCACGCTGACCCGGCCCCGCGAACCACCGCACCGTCCCGCGTTTCTTTGCGGCACCCTCCACCGCGATCGCCATCCCGTGCTCCCTTCGCCGGTGCCACGCGGTTCGGCCGTACCCCCACCCTCCAGCAGCTGAGCCGGGAGGGTAGGGGCCGACACGCCGCGTCTAGTAGCGTCCCTGCATCACGGCGATCTTCGCGGCTTCATCCATCGCCTCCTGGGCCGACTTCTCACCGGCGAAGACGGCCTGCAGACCCGGGACGACCGCCTCGTTCTGGATCTGACCGAAGTTCTTCAAGGAGTAGATCGGCGGCGGCGAGGCATTGTTCAGGGCGTAGTCGATGAAGACATCCTTTGACTCCGCGGGGAAGGTCCCGGGGTTCCCGTTGATCCAGGAGTCGATCTTGGCCGGGTCGGTGTAGTACTCACCCTGGATCGGCATCCAGAGACCCCGCTTGTAGAGGTCGATTCGCTCCGGACTGTAGCGCCAGCGGTAGAACTCGTAGGCCGCGGCCGGGTCCTTCACCGTGGACGACACGACGATCGGGATTCCCCAGCGCAGCGTGGCGGGTTTCTTATGGTAGGGCAGGACGCCGACGCTCCAGTCCAGATCCTTGTACTGGCTGTAGTCGAGCACCTTCCACATGCCGTTGAGATCGATCGCGAGTTTACCAGTCCGCAGCAGGATGTCGGTCGATGGCATCGACGACGACTGCTCGGGGGTCGGGGCCACGTGGTGCTTGTAGGTCAGATCCTGCATCGCCTGGATCGCCTCGACGGCCTCGGGTTTGTTCAACCCGAACTCCATGCCGTCCGGGCTGGCAAAATCGCCGCCGTTGCTGAGGACGAACGGGAGATACCCGCCCCACCAGGTCTGGTAGCTGACGCCGTAGACATCGATGTCGTCGGGGTTGAACGCCGGATCAGTCGCATCCTTCCCACTACGGTCTTTGGTCAGCCGCTTCGCGATCTCGACGAAGTCGTTCCACTGCCAGGCCTCGGCAGCCTTGGACGGCGGCATGTTGACCCCCGCCTCGGCGAACATCTTCTTGTTGTAGTAGGTCAGCATGATCCCGATCGCGAGGCTGGTGCTCATGATCTTCTTGCCGCCATCGTAGGTGTAGTTGGTATTTGGCAGCAGCGTCGCCGACTCGGGATCGGCGGCGACGAACGGCGCCAGATCGAGCGTTTTGCCCTGGAGCGTCCAGTCGAAGGCCTGCTCGGCGTCCATGTAGGCAATATCCGGCGGGGTCCCCCCGGCCAGCATCGTCGTCATCTTCTCGGTGTAGCCCTCGTTCGGCACGTATTGCGGACGCACCTCGATCTTCGGGTGCTCCTTGTTGAACGACTCGCACATCTGAGCGACGGCTTCCTGCTCCTGAGGCGATCCCCAGTAGGTAAAGACCAGCTCCACCTTGTCCTGGGCCGCCGCCGGAACACCACGGGAGCTCAACAATGCGGCTCCAGCGGCAGCCGCCGAGGTGCCGAGGAGTCGTCGCCGGGACAGTCCTCGATCGGTCAGCGAAGCGGCCAGCGGTGACATGTCGTGTCGTTCGTCAGACGTCATCATGCGTCTCCTCTCCTGCGATCTCCCTGGCGCGCCTGCGCCAGGGCCTGCATCGTGGCCGTTGCGAGCACCCGTTCGTCCGGCTCGTCACCGGACGAGGATGAACCTCACCGGGTGGACCCGGTGCATCTCAGCTGTCTTGCGGGTGGTGGAGGTGACCGGGGCGCTTGCGACCGGCGAGACCATCCTCGACCCAGAACGACTTCAACGGCGCTTCGAGAATCTCCAGGATGTCGTGCTCGTCACCCATCTTGGTGACGAGGATGTCGCCTGGCCCGATCTCGTACTCCTGTCCCTCACTCAGCACGCGGGCGCGTCCTTGAAAGACGAACCAGTACTCGTGGGCATCGTGGAAATGGCGATCGAACGATTCGGCATCGTCGATCACCCCCACGCCACAGCCGCTCCACGGGAGCCAGTCGGGTTTCTCGGCGGCGCTCCGGATCACCGGCATGCGGCAGCACTCCTCCCGGGCGGTCATCGCCCTGTCGCTCATGACTGGCTGGTCACGCCCTCACGCATCGCGAAGCGCGGTGACGACGGCGCCAGTCCAGCCGCCGCGACCTTCGCTCGCACGTCGATCGCCTGCTTGCTCAGCACCGCCTCGACGGCGGCGAAGGCGAGCGCGGCGGTGTAGATGTTGTCGTCGATCGTCGTCATCGGCGCGGGTCCACCATCGAGCCAACCGAGAAAGTCGTCGATGACGCGGAGGTGCCCCTCCGGCTCGTCCGTCACCGGCTCGACCTCGGTCACGCGGAGCCGCCCTTCGCCGAGGTGCTCGGTGATCCGGACCACGTCGTCAGCGTCGACGGTGACGACGCCGCGCTCGCACTCGACCCGGTAGCCCTCATGATGCCAGCCATTCTGGGCGCCACGGGCGAGATGGTTCAGCTCGAACTGACAGACGACCCCGTTGGTCATCTCGATCAGAAAGAGCGCCGTCGGCGCGTTCTCGAAGGTGCTCCAGAGGGGGTTCCACTGATGACCGCTGATCGTCCCGCCATCGGCCCCGGCGAGATTGCGAAGCTGGTCGAAGTGATGCACGGCCCCTTCGAAGAGCATCGCGTAGGGGATCTGATGCCGAAACGCGCCACCGGCGGAGTGGATGGTGTAGTCCGCGGCAAAGCGGGCGACGATGTAGTTGGTCCGGCCGAGTGTCCCCTCGTCGAGGACCCGCTTCACGGTCCGAATGCGGTTCGTGAAGGGATAATTCTGCATGATCGCGATCTTGACCCCGGCGTCCTGCGTCAGGTGGAGGATGTCGAGACTCGTCTGCCAGGTATCGGCGATCGGCTTCTCGGCCAGGATCGGCAGACCTCGGGCGACCGCGAGGTTCACCGCGCGCCAGCGGAGGAACGGCTGGACGACGATAAGGCAGAGATCCGCATCCGTCGCCGCGAAGGCATCCTCCATCTCGGTAAAGCGACGCGACGGGTTCACCCCGAGCGCATCACCAGCACGGTGCAGGGTCTCGGGATCGATATCGACCAGATCGACCACCTCCAGGCGGTCGGCAAACGCCGGGAGGAACTGGTTGACCCAGACCGAGGCAAACCCGCCGGCCCCGATCAGCATCGCGCGCCGTTTCGTCATTGGCGACCTCGGGTTCACGGCAGTGCGCGGCGAGAGTGAGCCCACTGGTGGGGTATGCCCCGGTCGCATTCTGGCGATGCACGCGCCAGAATAGCCCGATGATCGTTCCCAATCATGCGATGAGCGAGCGTTCGCCCTACGGTGACGCTATGCTAGCGGGTGGTTGTCGGGGTGTCAATAACTCTGGGGGTGTTCGATCAGCACATCGCCCATACCGCGATGCCCCTGGCATGGATGAACCGGTGAACGAGCGTTCCCCGAAGGACACGGCCATGTCTCACGTCTCGCTACGCGACGTTGCCGATCGGACCGGTGTCAGCTTCCAGACCGTGAGCAAGGTGCTCAAAGGAGAAGGTCGCGTCTCCCCGGCGACGCGGCAGCGTATCCTCGACATCGCCACCGAGATCGGCTACGTCCCGAACACCCTCGCCCGCGGTCTGGCCACCAGCCGGACCCACTCGATCGGCTTTATCGCGTCGGGCTTCGCGTCGTTTGTCCTCGCCCCGCTGATGCACGGCGCCGAGCGGGAAGCCCGCGCCCACGGCTATTTCTCGATCTTTACCCTGACCGAGGGCGATGAGACCGAGGCCGAGCGGCTCGTTCACCAGCTAGTCGAGCGGCGCGTCGACGGCATCGTCAATGCGGCTCTCTCCTTGCAGGAGAGCGAGCGCTACGGCAACCTGCTCCGTCGCCTCTCACCCGTCGTCAGCATCGCCCCGGTGCAGGGGGATGGCATCTCCCTCGTCGGTGAAGCCGGGACCATGACCGGTTTGTTGGCGACGCGGCACCTCACCGCCCTGGGTCACCGCTGCATCGGCACCATCGTCGGCGCGGAAGATCGCCCCGGCCGCGACGGCCGCTACAGCGGCTACGCCCGGGCCATCATCGAGGTTGGGAGCGTGCCGGACCGTCGGCTGATGGCGATTGGACACTGGAGCGCCGAGGGCGGCTACGCCGCGATGTCGCGGCTGCTCGACCGTGTCCCGACGATCACCGCCATCTTCGCGCACAACGACCATATGGCGATCGGCGCGATCCGGGCGCTCCACGATCGCGGCCGGCGCGTCCCGGAGGATTGCGCGATCGTCGGCTGCGACGATATCGACCTCGCGCGCTACGTGATCCCGGCTCTGACGACGGTGCGGATGTCGTTCGAGCAGACCGGAGCCGCCGCCGTTCGCCTCCTCCTCGACCGGTTGGAGCGCCGGGCGACACCCCCCGAGCGCGTCATCCTCCCGGTCGAGCTCATCGTCCGCGCCTCGTGCGGCTCCGGCTTGGGCGCTCCCGACCGCACTTGCAGCGACGAACGTCACCGATCATCGCGGCCGTGATTGGCGATCGGAGCGCTAGGCGCATCGCTGGATTGGGCTGGGTCAGCGAAGACCCATCGGTGGTCAATAATTCTGGCAGCATCACTTGCACGACGGTCATCATCTCAACGCGGGACTGACCTATCCCGCAGCAAGGGATGAGCCTCGCAGCCTATCGCTCATGGCCTTCAATGAGGGATAACTGTCACCGGTTCGGACGCTGTTGACGCGCCCCGGCCCGCCTGATAGCCTCTCCCGACCAACCCCATAGGCGGGCGCACAACCGCCACTCGAAGCCGAGCACCATCCACCGGTCACGGCCCGCGAAGGAGCCCCCGCATGATCGCCGGTCCCACACCCCTGGTGATCGACACCGACACGGGCACCGACATCGACGATGCGCTGGCGATCGTGCTCGCTCTCGCTTCACCAGAGGTGGACCTGACCGGGGTCACCGTCGTGGATGGAGATGTCGACCTGCGGGCGCGGATGGTCGCGCGCCTGCTCGGGATGGCTGGACGCGCCGACGTTCCGGTGTTCAAAGGTCTCAACCAGCCACTCGGCCCCGGTCGAATGCCGACTATGCGCGGGCACGAGGGCCAGGGATTGCTGGACGAAGCGTGGGACGGTCCGGAGGCCACGATCCATGCTGTCTCAGCCGTGGAGTGGCTGGTCGCTGAGTCACGTCGGCGCCCCTTTCATCTCGCGGCGATTGGACCGTATTCCAACGTGGCCGCCGCCATCCAGCTCGACCCAGCGTTCCCCCGGCATCTGCTCGGCCTGACGGTGATGGGGGGAATGGTTCACGAAGAGCACTTCTCTGACGAATGGCGCCAATTCTTCGCGTATCTCGGGGAAGGTGGGGCCTGGATCGACCACAACACGGCCTCCGACCCCCACGCTGCCCTCATCGTGGCCCGTGCAGGCATCGCGACAACCTGGGTGACGGCCGAGCTCACCTTTCATCTGCCCCTGACACCCGCTGGCCTGGCACGGATTGAAGCGGTCGGCAGCCCGTTGAGCGATGCCCTCGTCCGCATGACGCGGATATGGAACGATGAGTGGTTCCGCTGGCTTCCCGTGTCGTACGACGGTCCGTCACCGTTTCCCACGAACGCTGTTGCCTGCTTGCATGATCCGCTTGCCATATCAGCCATCTTTCCGGGCGACTGGCTCACTCTGCGGACTGAATCGTTGCGGTACGGGATTGATGGCGACCTCTTTCGGACGTGCCTCTCCAGCGACAATGACGAAGCGACCGAGACACGAGTCTCAGTAGCAGCCATCCCACCAGCGTTCGAGCAGTTCTATCTCGATCGCGTTGTCACATTTCTGCATCGGCAAACCTCTGCCGGTGAATCGCCGTGAGCGGTCGCGAGGTCGCGATCAGAGGAGGCTGAAGATGGTGCGCACACGCCGGACACCAAGGACGTCGCGGACGAAGATTGGCGTGGTTGTTCTCCTATTGCTCGGAGCCCAGTTGATCGGCATACGTCCGACGGTGGCGCAGGGTGACGTCGTCGAGCTGAGTTTCGTCGGGCCGGAGCAACCATCGGCGATGGAGCCGGTCATCGCGGCCTTTGAAATTGCCAACCCGACGATCAAGGTGACCTACGAGTCGGTTCCCTTCGATCAACTCAACGACATCCTTCAGACGCGTCTGGGGTCCGGCGATGCGACGCCGGACGTCTACACCGCGGATCAGCCTCGCATTCCCGCGCTCGTATCCCGCGGCTTCCTGCTCGATATCACGGCCGATGCCGGCGATATCAGCAAGACAGTGCTCCCCGGCTCTGTCGAGGCATCGACGATCGACGGCAAACTCTATGCACTTCCGGTTTCGACCTCCACGCAGTTGCTTTACTACAACACCGATCTCCTCAGCAAAGCCGGTTTGACGCCACCATCCATGGATCCCGAAAAGCGTGCGACCTGGGAGCAGATTGCCATGAACGCGAAGGCGGCGCAGGGGGCCGGCGCCAAATGGGGGTTCATGTTCGACCAGGTGAGTCGCGTCTACCAGATCCTTCCGCTGCCCGAGTCACTCGATGGGGGCAATGGCGTCACGGGCGATGATGCACTCACCCCAGCGATCACCAACGATGCCTGGATCAAGGCCGCGAGCTTCTACGGTCGTCTCTTCGCCGACGGTCTGGCGCCACGCGGCGTGGCTCCCGAGCAAACGCCTGACCTCTTCGCCAACGGCGAGGTAGCCTACTTCGTGGGCGGTCCCTGGTGGATGTCGAAGTTCGCGGGAACAGCGGGCCTCAAGTTCAGCACAGCGGCCCATCCCTACTTTGAGGGGGGCAGGCCGGTGACACCGACTGGAGCCTGGTCGTGGGGGATCAATCCGAAAACCGCCCACAAGGAGGAGGCAATCAAGTTCATTAAGTTCGCGACCCTCGATACGAAGGGTGCTCTTGAGACGGCGAAGGGCATCGCGATCCCGCCGGCCAACAACGAAGCGCTGGACATGTACCTGGCGCAGGACGTGTTCACGGCGGAAAACGTCAAGGGCGTCTCAGACCTCATCCGCTTTGAACTCGAAAACACAGCCGTCATCCGGCCACGTACCATCGGATTCATTCAGTTTGAGGACATCGTCGGCAAAGCGCTCGAAGATATTCGAAATGGCGGCGATGCGAAATCAACCCTGGAAAGCGCGTCGCAAGAATTGGAAACCGCCTGGGCGCGACTCGGTCGCTAGGACATCATCCACCCTCGCCATGGGACAGCCGTGGAAAGCCAACCGCCATGAATGTCTTTCCTGAGGGCGCCCATCCGGCCGCCTCGTTGCAATGAGACCCGGCAAACGGGGGCTGCTGGGCAACGAGGCGGCCGTCGCGCTCCTGTTCCTTGCGCCGGCTTTGGTCGCGCTGCTGCTTTTTCGGATCGTGCCGACCGGCTATGCCGTCATGGCAAGTCTCCGGCTCCATGGTGAGTTCGTGGGTCTGGACAACTACCGATTTCTGCTTGGGTCTGCCTCGTTCCGGCGCTCGCTCGGCACCACACTCCTGTTCGGCCTGGTGATCAACCCGGTACAGATTGTCCTCGCGCTCGCCCTTGCGGTTCTCTTCCTCCAGCGACTACCGGGCGCTCGCCTCTGGCGAACCCTCGTGTTCTTACCGGTGGCGGTTCCTCTTCTCGTCTCGGCCCTGGTGTGGGGCATTGCCTTTCGACCAGACGACGGCATCATCAACGCGGTGTTGAGCGCCGTGGGGGTCGCCAGGCAGCCGTTCTTGACGTCGCCTGATCAGGCCCTGATCTCAATCATGGTGCTCGCCTCCTGGGCCGGCGTCGGCTATTGGATGGTCTTCCTGATCGCCGGTCTGCAGGACATTCCACCAGACTATGCGGACGCGGCGGCGGTCGACGGGGCAGGGTGGTGGCGCACGTTTCGTCAGATCACGCTGCCGCTCTTGCGTCGGCCGCTTGCCTTTGTCCTCGTCGCCGACACGGTCGCCAATTTTCTCCTCTTCGCGCCGGTCCAGGTACTGACCAAGGGGGGACCGAGCGAGGCGACGAACCTGATCATGTTCGAGGTCTACCGACAGGCGTATACCTTCGGCGATCTCGCGCTCGCTTCGGCCGAGGTGGTGGTGGTGGTGGTCCTGATGCTCCTGGTCGTTACCGTGCAGTTCCGCCTGCTCCGGTCCGATGCGTGAACGAATGAGCCGCGCCCAATCGCGAGAGCCGAGCCGGTTCATCCGCTTAGGAGTGCTGACGCCGCTAGCGGTTGTCGTGGCCGCGCTTTTCGTCTTGCCGCTACTCTGGATGCTGGCAAGCGCGGTCCGCCCGCACGAGGATATTCTGCGCTTCCTCTCACCGATATCGATCCAGGTGCTGCTCCCCACGGACTACTCCTCTGAGAGCTTTCTATCGTTGCTACGCGGCCCGTTTCCGCGAGCGATCCTAAATTCGCTCGTCGTCTCCGCGGCGACCGTCATCGGCGGGCTCGCCATTTGTGCGATGGCGGCGTTCGGGTTGAGTGTGCTGCGATTCCGATTGAGAGGGGCGCTGTTCGCGGTGGTGGTCATCAGTTTTCTGGTGCCATTCGACGCCATCGCAATTCCCCTGGCCAGCCTGTTCCGTGTCTGGCACCTACAGAACTCTTACGCGGGTTTAGTGCTCCCAGGAATCGGCAACGGACTGGCCATTTTTCTCCTCCGGCAGTTCTTCCTCGGCGTCCCCGGGGAGCTTCGAGAAGCGGCATTGGTCGACGGCGCCAGCTGGTGGGCCATCTTCTGGAGCATCTACCTTCGCCTCTCGGGTCCAGCGCTGGTCAGCGCCGGATTAATCCTCTTTGTCTTTCAATGGCAGGCGTACCTGTGGCCGCTGCTCATCGTGTCGGACCAGCGGCTGGATGTCGCGTCGGTCGCCCTGGCCAAATATCTGGGGCAGTTCGACTTCGATTTTGGCCAGCTCTTCGCCGGTGCTACCATCGTCGCTTTCATCCCGATAATCATCCTCCTCCCGCTGCAACGCTTCTTCACCCAATCGATCGCACGGGCGGGGATAAGAGATTAGCGCTGGTGGTGAGAGACATCGTGATACTGCCAGTTGACCTGATCCCGTTTGTCGCTCCTCGATCCATGGTTGTCATCGTTCAACGGCCACACCATTGCCATGACCGGGGGTGTATGGTGGCGGGATGAACCGCACCGATCGGCTGCTGGCGATCCTGCTCGAGTTTCAAGGGCGACGACAGCTGCGCGCCGAGGATTTGGCGGCACGCTTCGAGGTGAGCGTGCGCACGATCTACCGGGACGTCGGGGCACTGACCGAGGGAGGTGTCCCGATCGCCGCCCTGCCGGGGATCGGCTATCAGCTGCTCGACGGCTATTTCCTGCCGCCGCTGCTCTTCACCGCCGACGAGGCGGCGGCACTCGCCCTGGGTGGCGGTTTCGTCCGCGATCGGGTCGACACGGCCCTCCGCGGCATGACCAACGATGCGCTCCGCAAGCTGGAAGCGGTGGTGCCGCCGGACCGACGGGAGGCGGTCGCGCAACGCGGCCGGGAACTGCGCTTCCCCGATCTGGGCACCTCCAGCGACGACGCGATGCTCGCCGAGCTGCGTGGTGCGATTCAGGAGCGTCAGGTCGTTCGCCTGCTCTACCACCAGCCCCGCCGGGATGGACCGGAGACACGAGACGTGGAGCCGGTCAGTCTCGCCTACGTCGATCAGACGTGGCACCTGACGGCCTACTGCCGGCTGCGTCAGGCGCCGCGCATCTTCCGGCTGACGCGCATCGATCGCTTCCAGCGCCTCCTGGAGCGCTACGAGCCAGGAGCGCGTCATACGTTCCACGGCCCAGACGAGCGATCAGAGCGGCCGGTGAAGATCCGGGTCCGGGACGATGCCCCGGCCGAGCGGTGGCTCCGCGAGCGGCAGCCTTTCGCGTTCGTTGGGGAGGAGCAGGACGCCGCCGGCACCATCTTCATCTACGCCGTCCGCGACGAGGAGGCGCTGCTTGGCTGGCTCCTCTCCTGGGGACCGGCGATCGAGGTTCTCTCGCCGCCGGGTCTGCGAATGCGACTCGCCCAGGTGGCCCGCGACCTGCTCAGCCGGTATGACGACACGATGCCAAACGATCGCGATGATCTCGTCGAACTCCCTGACAGGACGGTGTCAGGAGCCCTCTCCTAAGCTGAAAGGACGGTGGGTTGACCGATCGCGAGCAGCACCAGAGGAGAAGACGATGATCGAGGGATTGACCTACGCCATCCTGACCAGCCACGACCTACCGGCGACGCGCCGGTTCTTCACCGATCAGCTTGGCCTTGGCACGGAGGATGACCAGGGCGACGTCTTCAGCCAGTTCACCACCCGCGCCGGGACGCTCTGGGCGATCAAGCAAACGCCCCCCGCAACAGCAGCCGATGTCGAGCTTTATCTTCAGGTCACCGACATCGACGCGGCCTACCAGACCTGGAAAGCGCGTGGCGTCGAGATGGTCAGCGAGCCGCACGACGAGCCGTTCGGCCGGACCTTTGCCTTTCGCGACCCCGACGGGCGAGTACTCCATGCCGTTCGTCCGGTCTAGCTGAGCCGGGGGCGGCACCGACCACCTGGAGGTGCCGCCCCGCGCCTCGCTGGCGCATTCCCCACTGACTGACCCGGCCAGGTCGCCACCCACGCCGTTTGCACGCCCGATGCCGATCAGCAGACGCCCGGTGACTGATCGGCCGGGGCATATCCACATGACCTTGAGCAGGGCCGCACGGCACGCCGGTGCGACGCGACCGGTGCTCGGGACCGGCCAACCCCTGTTGCCGCGCCGCAAGGGGCCAGAGGAGGCACCGATGCAGACAGCGACATTACAACCGGTTGGTCCGTATAGCCTCACCGAGAGTATTCGCTTCCTCGAAGGGTTCACACCCGCCGCGTACGAGGGCGACGAACCCGATCGGCTGGATCTGGCCTTCGTCTTCGACGCGGCATTCCTCCCCGGTGGCAGTGAGCAGGTGGCCGGGGTCTCCGTGCGCGACGAGCGCGGAGACATCGTCGTTGATCTCTCGGGCGACGCCGACCCCGCGACGGTGCGCCGCCAGATCGAGCGGATTCTCTCGCTTGATGTCGATGGAGATGGGTTCCCTGAGGTCGGGCGGCGGGATCCCGTCGTCGGACGATTGCAGGCCCGCTATCCCGGTCTCCGTCCGGTCCTGTTTCTCTCACCGTACGAGGCCGCGGCCTGGGCGATCATCGGCAACCGGATTCGGATCGTGCAGGCGGCGCGGATCAAGACGCGCATGGCGAGGGAACTCGGGCCGACCGTCACGGTCGCTGGCCGCCCCGAGCACGCCTTTCCCGGACCCGCCCGCCTGGCCCGACTCGACACCTTTCAGGGTCTCTCCGACCGCAAGGCCGAGTATCTCCGGCAGCTCGGGGAGGCTGCCCCATCCGGTCTGCTCGATGCCACCCGCCTGCGGTCACTTCCGGTCGAGCAGGCGATGACCGAGTTGCAAACCCTGCCGGGCATTGGCCCCTTTGGCGCCGAGCTGATCCTGCTGCGGGGTGCTGGCGCGCCGGATCTTCTGCCGCTCCAAGAGCCACGACTGGCCCGGGCGATTGCCATGGCCTACGATCTGACGGAGCCGCCGCCGCCAGACCAGATCGCGTCGCTCGCCGAGCCGTGGCGTCCCTACCGGACGTGGGTCACCGTGCTCCTGCGGACGATGTTGGAGGACGAAACGGGGGAGATCTCCGGCGCGGGTATCCCCCGCGATCGCCCGATTGGGCGAACTCCATCCGCCGGTGATTGAGACACGGACAGGATCGCGGCACCCCGACAAGCTCGCATCCGCCCATGGGAGGGAATGGGTCATCTCTCGAAGCGCGCACCATCGATCTCCTGAGCCCATCACCGGACGCCGAGCGCCCTGGGACCCCACGAGATGGCAGGTCGCGTGATGCCTGACTGAAGCGCGCAGGTGAACGACTGACAGGCACTCGCGGAACGTCGTCGCTCGCCAGCTAACCAGACCTCGATCACGGCACAATGACCTGCGCCACGATGGGGCAGCAGCCGTGGATGGCGGCTCATCGTTGCGTGTCCACCGGGCTCTCCGGCGGCGCTGAGATGCGTCCGGTTTAGAACGCCGGGACGTAGTCCGGGTCAACGTGGCGGATGCCGCCCTCCGGCGGCGCGTAGCCACGAGCGGCAAGGGCGCCGACCACATCCTCGATCACGTCGTCAGGTGTCGACGCACCGGCGGTGACCCCAACCGTCGTCGCCTCGGCGAGCCAGGCATCCTCAATCTCTTCCGGCCGCTCGATGTGGTACGACCGCACGCCCATCGAGTTGCCAACCTCGGCCAGCCGCGCCGTGTTCGAGCTTTTCTTGCCCCCGATCGCCAGGATCAGATCGACGTGGTCCTGCTCGACCAGTCGCTTCAAGGCATGCTGCCGCTCGCTCGTCGGCTCGCAGATGGTGTTGCAGAGACGGAACTCGCCCCCCTCCGGCACGACCATCGACTGCAGCTCCATCGCGAACTTCATCAGCTCGTCGACGTTCTTCGTGGTCTGGCTGACCACCCCGACCTTGCGCGGCGGCACAACCTTGCCCTCACCGGTCTCGCCGCGCCTGGCATTCCATGGCAGATCGCTGATCTTCTTGGCCGCGATCGCCTTGCTGGTCCCGGCCCAGGCGATCACGCTCTTGACCTCAGGATGGTACGAGTCGCCGTAGACGACGAGAAAGTACCCCTGACGCACCAGCTTCTGCGCCAGGCGCTGGACCTTCGTCACCAGCGGGCAGGTGGTATCGACCAGCTCGACGCCAGCGTTCGACGCCTGCTCGGCCAGGTGAGGACCCATCCCGTGCGCGGTAATCGCAACCCGGCGAAACCCGCGACCAACCGCCTCGTCGACCGACCCCGCGCCCTCGACGCCATGGCTGCGAAGCCGCTCGACGACCTGGGGGTTATGGATGACATCACCGATCGGCGCGATCGGTCCACCTCTGCCGGCGGCATTCTGCACGATATCGAGCGCGCGCCGCACACCCCAGCAATAGCCCAATTCTTCAGCGACGACGACCCGGCGTTGTGGGCGCTCCGTGGTCGTTGCGTCTGACTCGACCGCGGTGAGCCCCTCGCGCGGTACGTCGATGATGGCCGTGACCATGAATCTCTTTCCTCGTTCCCGTGGGAGGCGGCCGGCAATCGGGGATCGATCTCGGCGAGATCGCGGGGACCGCCTCTGTTGCCTGAAGTATAGCCGCCGGGAAGGTCCGCCCGCCGTAGCGCGCGTGCATTCAGGAGGAGGGCAGTGGCGCCTTGGGGGTCAGCGCGTCGGGGCCCGGCGTGCCGGGATGCCATTCGATCGGTTTTCCTGAGCGATCGTTGCCGCCACAGCCGGCAACGCCGAGCAGGAGGACGAGTGCGATCATCGCGCCGCCGAGCAGCCGCCGAACCGATCGCCGGGTTACCGGCCCGCTGCTGGCTATAATCTGTCCTCTGGCGCGTACGATGCATCGCCCCCTGGTGGGCTTCCCGATTCGCACGCCGTCCCCTTCCAGAGGCGATGCCACCAACGGCCCCAACCGGCGCCGAGTATAGCAGTGGGGTCGGCGCTGGCCGTGGCCGTTCAGAAGCAACGTCCTCACCGATCGCCACCCGCCGCTGCCCCCTCGCGCCCGGTCTCTATCGCCGGTGACACCTCGGATGGGCAGCAGTGACAGAACTGACCCAGTCCTACCGGTGGTCGCCGAGCAGCGTGCGAAGCTCCGTCAGGGAGGCGACCTCGTGGTCCGGCGCGGGGTCAGGAGGCGACCATGGCTGACCGCGGCGATTCATCCAGATCGTGCGAATGCCGACCGCACGGGCGCCGGCCATATCGTGCTCGGCGGAGTCACCGATAAAGACCGCCTCGTCCGGGGCCGCGTCACCCTGGCGCATCGCCTCCAGGAAGATCTCCGGATCGGGCTTCCATGCGCCGAACTCCTCGGAGATGATCGTGAAATCGACGAGCCGCTCCACGCCGAGCCGGGCGATCTTCTCGCGCTGGACATCGGTTGGCCCGTTCGTCACCAGACCAACCCGTCTCCCTGGTCGCAGCGCGGTAACGACCTCGATCGCGTCATCGAAGAGGGCGAGTCCATGGAAGCGGTTGGACCGGTACCAGTGCATCGCCGACTCGGCGGCGGCTGGATGGTGAATGCCATGACGCGGAAACAACTCGGGAAAGTGGTCGGCGCCATGGGGATGCGTCGCCAGCGAGTCGGCCAGTATCCGCTCCAGCGCGTCGCTATGCGCTGGGTCATTCCCCTGCGGCAGATGCGGGGTGAAGGCGATCCGCAGGCGCAGGTCGCGGGCGCTCGCGTAATCGCAGAGCGTGTCGTCGAGATCGAACAAGATCAGGCGCGGCGAAGGACTTAATGGATGCATCGGGAGAACCTAGCGCGGGTGAGGCACCGGGGGCAAGGGGTCGGAGCGGCTCCCCGGCGCGGCGACCGGTGCCACGACGTGCCAGAGGACAGACGCGCCTATCCGCGCTGTCCGCCCTGGCCTGATACCGCCGGGTCGATCCCAGCGGTGCGCCAATGGCGACGAAGGGGACCGGGGATGAGGGGGCCGCACCGTGCCAACGACGACAAGGCGGTGACGCACAGGGCACAGCAAGCAGCGCCCCTTCCACGAACCGGGTGTGTCGCGGTCCGGCCACCGCAACCGCGGCCTAACTGCCCCGCCACGCCCAGCCGTAGGGCCGCTGCTTGCAGCGCCCTGGTACCCGACCACCTCGTTGCGGCTGGGAAAGGGCGGCTCCGACTATCCCGAGCCAGCGGTTGGGACGGGGCGGCTCCCTCTATCCCAATCGCATCGACTCCGATGGCGCGGCGTGCGTCCCTCAGACCCGGTCGCGTGGTGGCGGATGGCGAACGGGTGGGGTGAAGCAGAATCTGAGCGATGGAATCTCATTCCCGGCTGCCTCAGTCCGCCTCCCGCTCGCCACTCGTCCAAGCGCTACTGGTGACGACGGGGAGCTGCAGCGCGCGCTCGCGGTCGAGGTCGAGGTTGCCGATGTGGAGGGAGATCGGCGCCTGCACCCACTTGTAGATCGAGCCGAGGAAGAGGCGGGCGAACTTGGTAACATGGGTCGCCAGCCGCTCCCGCGGGATCTCCGGGAACATCTCCGCCAGCACTCCCTCGACCTCGCACGGGAGCAGTTTCTCGGCGGCGAAGAGATGGAAGCAGGCATCGAGGATCGGAAAGGGCATCAACTCCTCCTCCCCGACCTGATCGGCGGCAAGCTCCGGTCCCGCGGGCCGCGCCAGAACCTGGGCGATGCCGTCGGACCCGGACTGCTCGTGCAGGTAGTTCAACAGCTCGATTACCACCGTCTTCGGCACGTTCGCGAGGACCCCGAGCGCCCCCATCAGGTCGCCGCCGACCGTGGTATAGCCGACCGCCTTCTCGCTCATGTTCCCGGTCTGGAGGAAGAGTCCGGCCGACGAATTGGACCAGTTCCACATCCGCTGCGCCCGGATTCGCGCCTGGATGTTCTGCTCGGTTAAGGGCGTCACCGGCTGCCCCTCGTCGAGCATTGCCTGGACGACCTCCAACTCCCGGGCGAAGGCCGACTCGATCGGCACCACCTCCAGCGGCACCCCCAGCTCGGCGCAGATCGTCGTGGCGGCGTCGCGCGTTTGGGACGAGGAGAACTGCGACGGCATCGTAAAGGCGCGCAGCAGCGAACCAGGGTTCTCCGGCCGGGCCTGCCGGGCGTAGCGATGGGCGACGAGCAAGGTCAGCAGGGAATCGCGGCCGCCGGAAAGCGAGACACCGATCTGCTTGAAGACGCCGGTCTTCTCGAAATAGTCGCCGATGCCGAGGGCCAGGGCGTCGAGAATCTCCTCGCAGAAGGCGGCCCGCGGATCGCGCGGCGCGGTCGGCTCGGGGAGGAAGAAGGAGCGATGCGCGGGCACCGGATAGGCCAGATCCCGCCGCGTCTCCGCGGTCGCGAAGAGCTCCGAAGGGACATCGACAACTGGCACCGGCGGATGAGCGGCGACATCGGCCTCGCGGTCGAGCCGCCAGGTAGTCTGCTCGGTGCGAAGGCGGGCCGTGCGATCGAGATCGACGTTCGCGGCGGCGAACCCTTCGCGAAAGCGCGGCGCCTCCAGACTCCACTTGCCGTTCTGATTGATGAAGCCCCCACCATCGAAGATGAGCCCGTCGTTGGCGCCGACGGCGTTGCTATAGGCGATCGTGCACTGATGATCGGAGGCGCGAGTGGCGATCAGCTCCCGCCGCGTCTGGACGACCCCCAGCCGGAAGGGGGAGGCAGAGATATTGCAGACCAGCTCGGCGCCGGCATAGGTGCGGCGGCGGATCGGTCCCTCCGGACTCCAGAGGTCCTCGCAGACCTCGACCGCGACCAGACCAAAGTCGAACTGGAAGAGGAGATCACCGAACAGAACGCCCCGGACCTCCTCCCGCTGACGCGGCACCCCCTGGGCGAAGGTCCGCCCCTCGTAGAAGATGTTGTAGGTCGGCAGCTTCTGCTTCGGCACCAGCCCCAGCACGCGACCGGCGACGACCGGCGCCGCGCAGTTGTAGCGCAGCCCCTGATGCGCGACCGAGACGCCGACGATGAACGCGGTCGGCAGCTCAGCGGTCGCCGCCGCGAAGCGCCGCAGCTCGGGCCACTGGCCATCGACGAACCCCTGCCACTGGATCAGATCCTCGACCGGGTAGCCGCCGATGAGCTGTTCCTGAAAGAGTCCCAGCGTGACGCCGTCGGCCGCCATCGCCCGCGCGACCACGATCGCCCGATCGACATTCGCCGTGAACGCGCCAACGGTCGTGTTGATGCTGCCAAGCCCGATCCGTACCAATCGCATCGGTCGATCCTTCCAGGGGCGAGAGACCAGGGGCCCGAAATCACAGGGGCTTGCGTCTGCTGTCTCCTGCATCCACCGTAATCGTAGCGCACGTACGAGAGCGAGGAACCGTTATGTCGGGGGGGCCGCCAGCGCGGCGCGGATGGCCGCAACCAGGTGGTTCTGGTAACGACCTGGCCGATCCGCGACGCGGGTCAGCACGCGGACCCCGATGATGATGCTCCAGCAGCGGATGCGCGCGACGTGGTCGGCGGGGAGCGCCGTGATGGTGCTGAACCCGGCGAGCAGGTCGGGCAGCAGCGGAGTTGGCACGTGTTCTCCGTCGTGGAGGGCGACATGCCCCAGATCGTAGCAGCGATCGGCGCCCCGGATCTCCCCAAAGTCGATGATGCCGCTGTAGTGACCGTCCCGCTGATAGATATGCGACGCATCGACGTCGCCGTGAGCCAGCCGGCCGGGCGCGACATCGAGCCAGCCGGTGTCCCGATCGACGGCCCACTCGACAGCGCGGATCTCTGTTGCTGTCAGGACGTGGCGAGCGATGGCCAGCTGCGATTCAAGACCGTCGAGAACGAAGTCGCGAAGCGACGGTAGCTCCGCCGCGAGGTTGGCCGCGGCGAGCCGGTCGCGCCGGATCCAGCCGAACCCCACGACCTCCAGACCGGCGATCGCGGCCAGGTCCCTCCCGGCCGCGATCAGGACCGGACGCAGGTCGGTGCCAGGGGGCGCATCGGTGATCGGGATGCCGGGAATCTCGGTGGTCACCATCATCGACCGGCCCAGCCCCTCGTGGAAGGGGTCGAACTGGACGATTTCCGGGACCAGAACACCCCGCTCCCGCAGCCGCTGATGAACGAGCACTTCCGGCGCGAGACTCGCCTCGGCGCGCTCGGCCAACCGGAGGTAGAAGGTCGTGCCATCCCGCCGCAGGCGATAGACCGGGGTCGAGACTCCCGTCGCGGTCCGCTCCACAACAGGGCTTCCTGACCCAGGCAGCACCTGGTCTGCAATGTCACGGAGCACCCGGAGATCGCCATTTGGTTGACGCATAGACAGCCGGAGGAGAGACACGAATCACCGCCAATCGAGACCAACGCGATCAGTATCGCCGCTCTCCGCCGCAACGACAGCCAGGCCGACCTTCACCAAGGTCGCCCTCCACCACGACCAGTCCGTTGTCATGCCGAGCGTGTCGATGGGTCTTTCTCCGCCTCTACCCACTCCCATTGGCCGCCACCGACCCGCCCCTCGTCATGCTGAGCCAGTCGAAGCGCCTCGCTCCGCCACCAGTGGCGACCATGTGCCAACGCCGCCTCGACGATTCGCCATCGCCATGGCCATCGCCATGACCACCGCTGGACCTCTGGACCTCTGCCCGGACGGGTCATGCTGAGCTTGTCGAAGCATCTCTCTCCGACTCCCACCACGACCGTTCGCCGGCGCCACCTTCCGTCAACCCGAACGTCACCCGGAGATCGAGCCGCCCCACCGAAAGAATCACAAACAGTGGCGTACGTACGCGGCATCATCTAAACTACGAGCACCCCGCTGACATGGCAGACTCCCGCTGTCTGGGCAATATCGACCCATCATCGGGAAGGCACGTGACCATGACCGTTCGACAACCGCTCGCGACAATGCTCCTCATTTCCTTAGCCCTGCTCCTGACCACACCGGGGGCCGTCCGGGCAGCCGCTGTCCCACCACCGCCCCTGCAACTCCTCGCCGCGGCATCCCTCGACGATGCCGCGGCCGACGTGGCGGCCTCCATTGCTCGTGACCTCTCGCGGCTGGAAGCGGACGGCGACTTCGACACCCTCTACGACCGTATCCATCCCGACGCCGCCGCGGTCGTCCCGCGGGCGGCAGTCGTCGGTTGGTTCACCGATGTCTGGGCGCCGCTCGGCCCGGGCGTCTCAACGATCACCGGGGTCTCCTTTGGCGCCTGGACCTGGGGAGTCAGCGGCGTCACCTATCCCGAGACCGCCGAGGTCTCGTTCGAGCAACCGTTCGCCGACGGCTCGGTCCGGTCGGATATCGTTCGGCTGGTCCAGGACGACGCCGGGGAATGGGGCTGGTTCTTTGGTCGCGATCGCGCCTTCGTCGACGAGCAGATCGCCCGCTACGCACCGGCTCAGGCATCTGACACACCGCAAGCGCCGACGATCGACGACATCGATGCCTTCTGGGCGAACAGCTTTGCCACCTCGGGCCGCCCCTACACCGCCCCGGCGGTGGTGGCGGTCGATACGCCGATCGAGAGCTCATGCGGCAGGTTCGACCCGGCGGCCGGTCCAGGCGCCTACTGCCCGATCGACGAGACGATCTACTACGCGACCCCCTGGCGCGACCAGCTCGTCGCCGGTGGCGCCGACTTCGCCTGGCTCACCGTGATCGCCCACGAGTGGGGCCACCATATCCAGGGCGAGCTTGGTCTCCGCAAGAGTGACGAGCCGGACGACGGCGCCACCTCCTACGGCATCGACCTCGAGCTCCAGGCCGACTGCCTCGCCGGCGCCTACGCCGGGGACGCCGACGCCCGCGGTCTGCTCGCCCCCGGCGACCTCGCCGAAGCGCAGGCCATCTCGTTCCTCTTCGGCGACTCCCTCCTCGTCTCCGCCGACCAACCTGGCGCCCACGGCACCCACGACCAACGCGCCGCCGCCTTCATGAACGGGTATGAGGGTGGGTTGAGTGGATGTGGGGTGGAGGTTTAGCGCCGCATTAGTGCCAAAATGGATCGCGCTGACCCGTCCCATCGATTCCAGCAACTAACCAACGGCCGCAAACCTTATCTCCGGCGGTCTCAACTGGGTGAATCCGTGGGACGCCGCATCGCTGACGAACACTCAGATGACCGTGGTCACGTGTCTGGTGATGGAGCAACGGTCGGCTTGCATCGCCAAGGGAGCTGTCTTCGAGTAACCCGAATGGCTCCCCCGTGCAGCCGTTTGCCCCATTGACGATGCAGTCAATCTGCCCCAGCTTCGCACTCGATGATCCAACATTTATCAACGGTGAAGGGGGTATTCATGCAGCGGAGATTACCAGGTGCATTGGTCATACTCCCGCTCCTGATCGTTAGCAGCATACGCCCCGCCGGGGCCCGAGCTGAGACTGGAGCGCCTGTCGTTTATCTCCAAGATGAGGCCGGACACGTCATTGCGACGTCCGGGGCATGTGTAACTGTCTGGGTGCCACCGCAGGGTGGGGCTGGTGACGTCTGCGATGGTGACCCTGTTTTCGACGCGGCGCCACGCAGTGGGATCGTCGAGATTCAGAACCTCGTCCCGGGCGAACGGAAGGTCGGTGGTGCAACGCCTCCGACGGGATACCACTGGAACGAGGATTTTACACGGGGCTACGCGGTGACCGGCGGACGTGAAACGGGCGTGGTCCTCACGCTGGTGGCAGATGCAACCGTGGCTGGCGGCAGTGGTGGCGACACCACACGCAGCGACACTGCCTCCTGCAAGTTGGTGGAACTCTACCCAGGCTATCCTGGTTACAAGGGGTACGTCACCGGCGTGGATGGGATCGGCGATCACGCATGCCTCCAGGATCTTGAAGCCTCGTCATCGAGTTTCGACCGTGCAGATGAGGATGCGGCCAACGTCGAGGCGGCCGGTCGCATCGGTCTGAACGGCGGTCCAGAGGACTGGACCTGGGAAAACTGGATGGCGATTGAGGGAGAACGGGGTCTCCCGCCGACCTGCTACTCCTGCGCCTTTGCTGGTGCCGCCGCTCGGTCAGAGCCAATGGGGACATCGGTCGATCCCGATGACCCACGGCTCGTCCTGGGTACCTTTGGAACCACCGTGGCAGTGAACCGCTACGTGACGGAGTATCACAATCCGTCCCTCACCAACCTCATCCCGTATGACCACGTCCTCCGAGCCATGGCGTATCTCGTAGCGCCCTCAGGACGACACTTGAATGCCCCGGAACTCGTCAGCATGGCCGACGCGTTAGTGGAGTCCTTGCGGAACACCTATTACGATCCTGACCAGTTCTGGGACCGTATTGTTGAGCAAGGGGGATACGTCCCGACCCCCGAGACGGCAGCACCGGAGGATCAGGTGTTTATGATCATCATCGGGGCCGCCGCGATGTGCGGTTGGATGCCGCATGACGCCTGTTTCTCGTTCCAGCAGTCCCTCGATCGGCAGATTCAGGCCTGGAAAGAGTCTCAGTACACTGGGTCGGACCTGGGTTTTGGGGCTTGGTTGCGACAGAACCATGCATCCCAGCGAGCGGCAGTCCTTGGAGATTCAGCGAGTCAGAGTGCTCCGGTCAACAAACCGACACAGACTGAGACCTGGGTGAGTCCGCAGTTCGGGTTCCGAGTGAACTGGTCCGCCCCATGGGTCGAGGGCGAGTCCGAGTCGGTGTCAGGCTCCTATGACCAACTCGTTCTGTCCTCGGGAGCGCTGAGCGTGGTCACCTACGCCGCCTATACGGAGTGGTCAGTCACCGAGTTCCTGGACCAGGTTATCGACGACCGTCGGGCAGCGTACTCCGGCGTGGACGTGGTTCAGGAGGTCACCGAGGTTGATGGCTCCGCCGGAGCGTTCCCGTTGATCCTGACCTACACCAACACGACAGGCCAACTGGTGGAAGAGGCCGCATACCCCAACGTGCTGACCCCCGGAGAAAGCATCATGCTCCTCAGCTACCGGTATCCTAGCGACACATCGACCGAGGTTCGGCAGCAGTTGTTCCCCCTCGTGGACATCGAGTTCGACGCGTAGCGGCAGGGCTATCAGCACATCGTAGTCCGACGTGGGCGGTCCCTCTTCGGGCTGGCAGCAGCAACTTCCCCCTGATTGGAGACATCAATGGGCTGATGACGACCGTCTTCGACGACTATGCGAGGAACTTGACCCGACGGTCGGGACTGAGCATGGCGGACCGTCCCCCGAGGACAGGTCCGCTCGACCGGTGGATACAGGCAACAGGTAGGCTCGTGAATATCGCGTCTTCAGTGGCTCCAGGGGGAACAATCGTATGATTCGTCAGCCGAACACACCAGCCCAGCATTATGAAGCGATTGCCGCGACGCTCCTCAGCGATCCCGTCGGGATGGATTCGCGGGGGGTGACCGAGTCGAAGGGGCAGTTCGGCTCGACCGCACTGAAGACCAACGGCAAAATCTTCGCAATGCTCGCCAGGGATCAGCTCGTGCTCAAACTTCCCCGCCACCGGGTCGATGCGCTCATCGATGCTGGACACGGGGCACGCTTCGACCCCGGTCATGGTCGACTGATGAAGGAGTGGATCGCCGTCGAGCCGTCCGCGAATGACGATTGGCTCTCCCTGGCGAGAGAAGCCATGGCGTTTGTGGCCTCAGGACATGGTGGCGGCGCCACGTAGCGCGGGAGGGTGGGCGAGCTGTCGCTGGCGCGTACTTGGCTGATCTCGTCGGCATTCCACGCGGCACGACGGAGCCCGGATACGCCATGGCGGGACCGCCGCGGCGAGGACGCGGGTCGTCCGCCGAGTAGCGCAGGGTGACCACAACGAGCGATTCAGCGCTGAAACGCCACTGGTGACCTCAGTTCTGCAAGACGCTTGTCTCGCCTCGATCCTTGCGCCAACACTCACACGGTTTCCGCGGCAAGCGCGAGCTTTGATTGTGTAAACATTTGCTACACATCCATTATACTTGCGAAGGAAACTGAAAGGAATGGACATGGTCCAGAGCAAGCCGCTGAACCCTCCGCGTGACGCCGCGGTCAACATCCGTGCCAGCCAGCGACAGCGAGACCTGATCGATCGTGCGGCACGCGCACTCGGCAAAAGCCGGTCCGATTTCATGCTTGACGTCGCCTGTCGAGAGGCCGAGGACGTGCTGCTTGATCGCCGCTATTTCCAGCTCGATCCTGAGGCCTTTGATCGATTCGCCGCCCTGCTGGACAACCCACCCCCGCCCACGGAGGGGTTACGCAAGCTTCTCAACCGGAAGCCGGCTTGGGAGTGACTCCGGGCAGACTTCTTGCTCCGACTCCCATCAATGTGACGCACGATCTGGGGCCGTTCGATTGTGGCGTTTCGACCCTCGACGACTGGCTCAAGAAGCGCGCTCGCAAGAACGAGGCAACCGGTGCTTCCCGCACCTACGTCTTGGGTGAAGGGATCATCGTGGTCGGCTACTACAGTCTGGCCACCGGAGCAGTCGCGCGCGACGCCGCGCCAAGACCGCTGCGCCGCAATATGCCCGACCCGATTCCCGTGATTGTGCTTGGTCGCCTGGCCATCGATCGGCAGTACCAGAACCAGGGGCTCGGTCAGGATCTCCTCCGCGACGCCATGTTCCGCGTGCTCCAGGCCGCGGACGCCGTGGGCATCACGGCAATCCTGGTGCATGCCATCTCAGAGGAAGCCAAACGGTTCTACCTGGCACGTGGGTTCTTGGAGTCTCCTATGGAGCCGATGACCCTGTGCCTACCGCTCGACACCGCTCGCCGCGCCATTGCCGACGGTGCGTGAGCCCGAACCAGAACATCCAGAAACGTCTCTTCTCAATTCCAGATCGCGATCGCCCCGCTGTACACCCGCCCAGACCCTGAGCGACAGCCGCGCCAGCAAGCAGATGCCACCTCACGCCACCACTTCCCGGCCCTCCGCGACCGTCAGGTACTCCTCCCGCTCCACGATCTCGCGGAGGTGCCGGGCCACGCGCCAGAGGTCGTGATAACTCGTGTAGAGCGCGACGGGCGCGAGACGGACGATGTCCGGGGGGCGGAAGTCGGGGATGACGCCGCGCGCTTTGAGGGCGCGGGCGATCCGCGGTCCCGCGTCGTGCTCGACGGCGACATGCCCACCACGCCGCTCCGGCTCGCGCGGCGTGCCGATCCGGTAGCCGAAGGGGGCGTCCGTCAGACCCGTCGCCTCCAGCAGCTTCATCAGGTAACCGGTCAACGCCAGGGAGCGGGCGCGGACCGCCTCGATCCCGACCTCGGCGAACATCCGCAACGAGCCGAGCAGCGGCGCCGTCGCCAGGATCGGCGGGGTGCTGATCTGCCAGGCTCCCGCCCCGGCCGCGCCCTCCCAGGTGTGCGACATGTCGAACTGCCGCTCCTTGAGGTAGCCCCACCAGCCAGCCAGCCCCGGCGCCGTTCCGAAGTGGCGACGGTTGACGTAGAGTCCGCCGACGCTGCCCGGTCCGGCACTGAGGTACTTGTATGTACACCAGAAGGCGAAATCGACGCCCCACGCATCGAACTGGTGCGGGATCGCACCGATCGAGTGGGCGCAGTCGAACCCGATCGGGATGCCCCGCTCCCGCGCCGCGGCGGTCAGGCGCGCCAGGTCGAGCAACTGCCCGGAGCGATACAGCACCGACGGCAGCAGCACCAGCGCGACATCCTCCCCCATCGCCGCGATTAGCTCCGCCTCGTCGAGGGTGCGTCCGTCGCGGCTCGGCACGAGCAGGAGATCGGTGGCGGGGTCGCCGCCGCGCAGCCGGATCTGGCTGCCGAGCGCGTAGACATCGGAGGGGAAGTCGAGGGCGGTGGCGAGGATCTTCCGCCGCGCTCCCGCCGGCCGATAGAAGGTGGCGACGAGAGCGTGCAGGTTGACCGTCGTCGTGCCGGTGACGATCACCTCGTCCGGGTCCGCCCCGATCAGTGGCGCCGTCAACCGCCCCAGCTCCTCCCCCAGCGTGAACCAGGCCGGGATCGCCCGCAGCCACCCCTCCACACCGAACCGCTTCCACGCCGCCAGCGCATCGAGCACGGCGCTCTCGGCGTCCCGGGAAAGGAGACCAAGCGAGTTGCCGTCGAGGTAGATCGTGTCCGGGGGCACGTAGAAGCGCTCGCGCAGTCCCGTCAGGGAATCGCGGGCATCAAGCGCATGAGCGTGAGCTTCAGTCGTGTCACGGAAATTCGGCAAGATGGCCGCCTCTTGAGGTCACGGCGTCAGGACGTGTCGTTCCTGGGAATAGAAGGGGCAGCTGGTGTCGCCCAGCTTCGACGCTGATGTCCCGACCGCGGCTCCCTGACGATGCGCCAGACGGCGGACATCGAGGGCCGGATCGCTCCCCATTATCCGATCGAGCGATCGCCGCCATCCGGTGATTCGGACGCCGATGTCGCATCGAGGCGCCGAACGTGGACGACGTGACCGGCCTGTCGTGCCCGCTCCGCCGCATCGAGGTTGAGCCGAGCCAGCTCGACGTCGCCATCGGGCACGAGAAAGAGCGTCGCACCGTCGGGGATGTCATCGAGGATGGTCGGGTCAGCGATCGCCAGGCGCGAGAAGCGGCGAGTCAATGCCATATTTCGCCGGATACGCCCCGCTTGCTCGGTGTCGATCTTCGTCGCCATAGCGCGTTCCACCGTCATCGAAAGAATCGCTCGCGATATCGTGCCCAGTGGGCTTCGATGTCGACCAGAGCCTCGTCGAGCGCCTCCGCCAGCGTGAGGCGGGAGGCGAGCCACGTCTTGCGAACCGTGCGCCCGGTCACGTCCAGCAGATCTCGGTGCGCCCGACCGTGATTTCCATCATAGCGCACGACGGCGACATGCTCGTCGATTCGTTCCGGATTGACTGTCTCGTACTGCACCACGAAATCGACCACCCGTCCTCGCTCCGTGCGGAGTCGAAGTCGCACACGCTCGCGGTCTGGTTCACGAGGATCGAGCGGCCGGACGTATTCCCTCCATCCCGACACCGCTGGTTCGTCTCCATCGTCAACCGGCGCGCGGACGCCGACCTCTCGCATCACCTGACACGGCGTCTGGTGAACCGGCGATCAGGGCAGGAAGTAGCGCCATTCCCGGGTGCCGAAGCGCTCGGCGACGCGCCGGTCGGCGTCCTCCAGCTCGGCGGGTGTGAGGTCGTCGTCGGTCAGACCGTGCCTGGCGCGGAAGCTCCTGACCAGATGGTCGATGATCGCCGCCCGCGACAGCTCGGTTTGCTGCCGCAGCGGACCGACTCGCTTCTCGGCCGAGCGCATCCCCTTGTCGCTCAGCTTCTCCTGACCGATCCGCAACACCTGTAGCATCAGCGGGACATTCATCTGGTAGGCCATCGTCGTGTGGTGCAGCACCGCCCCACCCCGCCGCGCCTGCGCCGCCCCCCCGATCTTGCCGCCGCTGGAGGTGATGTCGTTCAAGGGGGCGTACCAGGCATCGACCCCCAGCTCCCGCAGCGCCTCGACCACCCAGGCATCGAAGAAGGCGTAGCTACAGGGGAAATCCATGCCTCGCACGAACTCCTCCGGCGCATAGATCGAGTAGGTGAGTGCCCCTTCCGGCTCGATGAACATCGCACCGCCGCCACTGATCCGCCGCACCAGCTCGACGTCGTGCTCCGCCGCCGCCGCCTCGTTGACCTCGTTGCGGACCGACTGGAACCGCCCCAGCACGACGCAGCGCCGGCTCCATCCCCATATTCGCAGTGTCGGCGGCCGCTCGCCCCGCCCCACCCGCAGCGTCAGCGTCTCGTCGAGCGCCATGTTCGTCAGCGGCGCCCGCGCCACCTCCGAAATCAGGTGCCAGTCGAGGGCCCGCCACCGCGCCAGCTCCACCGCATCGCGAGCAGCCGGAACGATGGTGGTTGCGGTGGCAAGCGGCGCATCATCAACGCTCGGAGCATCGCGATCTGGTGCGGTCGCGGTCGACGATGTCGCGCGAGCATCCGGCGGGCGATCAGCCGCCATCGCCGGTCGCTCCCTCGGAGGTGGCCTCGGCATCACTTGCCAGCGCCCGCTTCACCGCCGCCCCGATCGCATCGGGCGAGGTCCCGAGCAGCTCGGCACTCCGGGGCAGCGCCATCCGCACCCGCTCGGCAATCTCCGACTCAGTCAGACGCACCGAGAGCCCGTTCAGAACCCCGGTCATCTCGCCCAGTGCCTCCTCGGGATAGAGAAAGAAATCGCCGCTAATCATCGCCTCGCGAATCTCGTCGTCCTCGACCGTAAAGTCGACGACGACCAGCTTGCCACCGGGGGTCTTGTATTCACCGTGCATGGGTCCTCCAACAACAGAGATCAACGGGTCGTGTGGAAGTATGCCTGATGCCCGAACGGTTGATGACCCCCCGGCCAACGGTGAACTAGCCCCCGACCCGAAAAGCGGCGCCGGGACCTTGAGCTCCTCGCTCGTCGTGCTCTGATCGGCGTCTGAGTGCGTGGCCGGTATCAGTCCGCCGCGGTCTCGGCAAGGCGCAGGGAAAGAACCTGGGAGACGCCATCGTCGCCCATGCTGACGCCGTAGAGGGTGTCGGCGATCTCGATCGTGCCCCGGTTGTGGGTGATCACGATCACCTGCGTCTCGGCGGCAAGCTCGCGGAGCTGCTCGCGAAAGCGCACTACGTTCGCCTCGTCCAGCGCGGCATCGACCTCGTCGAGCATGCAAAATGGCGACGGGTTGACCCGGAGGATCGCGATCAGCAGAGCAGCCGCGGTGAGGGCGCGCTCTCCGCCCGAGAGGAGCGCCAGACTCTGCAATCGCTTGCCGGGCGGCTGGGCAACGATGTCGATCCCCGGCGCGCTGGTGCCGTTCTCGTCGGTCGCCCCCCCGGCGCCTCCGGTTAGGACCAACCGCGCCGACCCGCCGCCGAAGAGGGTGGTGAAGGTCTCGGTAAACGCCTCGGCCACCCGCGAGAAGGTCGCGTCGAAGCGGGTCCGCATCGTGCCATGGAGGTCGCCCAGCAGCTCTCGCAGCGTCGCCGCGGCCCCCTGAACGTCGTCGAGCTGCGTCCGCAGAAACCCTTGTCGCTCCGCTTCCCGCTCGTACTCGGCGACGGCATCCTCCCCGACATAGCCGACCCGCCGCAATCGTTCCTTCAGGGTCGCGATCTGGCGCTCAGCACTCTCCATCGAGAGGTGCTCCCTGTCGATTGGAACGATGTTCGGCGCCGGGGAGGGGGCTGCAATCGACCCTGTACCACCCTCGCCTGTCTGGTCACCCGGCGGCTCCGTCGCATCCGCGACCCGGGCATCCAGCACCTCGTCGGGGTCTGCCAGCTCCAGGTCGTCGGCGATCCGCTGCCGGATCGTCGCCAGCTCACCCCGGGCGCGCTCGACGCGCAGCTCGGCCGCTCCCCGACCACGCTCCCGCTCCCGCAACGCTTCCCGCGCGCCTTCAAGCGTCCGTGCGACGCGCTGGGTCTCGCCCTGGGCACGTTTGACGGCGAACTCAAGCGGGGGACGCTCGGCCAGCACCGCGTCCCGAACCTGCTCCAGGCGAACCGCTTCCTGGCTCAGCCGCTGCCGCTGCGCCACCAGCGCGGCGCGCTCACCGTCGAGGGCGGCGGCCCGCTCCGCGCGCAGGGCCAGCTCGTCGGCCAGGGCCCGCTCCTGGGCGCGCAACCCGACCTCGCGTCGCCGCTCGGCGCGCAACCGCTCCTCCAGCGCCGCCAATCGTCGCTGCTCAATCGTCAGATCGCGCTCCACGGCGGCGGCTCCGGCGGTCGCCTCGTCCAACTCCGTGCGTGTCGCCGCCAGCGCAGTTTGCGTCTCCGTCAGCACCCGCTGCAGATCGGCGGTCTCCGTCGAGAGCGTCGCCAGCTCCCGCGCGACGGCCGCCGCCGCATCCCCGCGACCGCTCGCCTGCTGCTCGGCCGCCTCCCGCTCCTTCTCCCGGACATCGATCCAGCTCGTCAGGCGCTGCCGCTGCCGCTCCCGCTCGCTGATCGTCGCGATCCTCCCGGCTCGCTCGGTCTGCGTCTGGTGGCGCTCCGCCGCGAGCTGCCGCGCGGTCGCCGCGGTCGCATCCCGTGCCGCCAGGGTCTCGGCATGGGCCCGCTCCAGCCGCTCGATCTCCACCGGCGATTCCCGCAGCTCCCGTTCGCGGCCAAGCACCCCACTTTCCCGGACCGCCGCGCCGCCGGTGACCGATCCCCCCGAGCGCGCGATCTCTCCGGCCAGCGTCACCGCACTCCAACCGCCGGGCAGCGCCGGCAATGTTGTCCGGGCGGCCGGCAGATCGTCGACAATCAGCATCCGGCCGAGCAGCGCCTCGACGACCCCCCACAGCTCGGGCGCGGCGCGGACCAGCTCCGCCGCCACCCCATGGACACCAAGACGGCCGAGAATGTCGGTGGGAGTCGGGCGCGCGCCCGCGCGGGCGCGAACCGTATCGAGTGGTTGAAAGGTGGCCCGCCCGGCATTGCCACGCTTCAGATGAGCGATCGCCGCCTCGGCGTCGGCCCAACGCTCGACAATGATGTCCTGAAGGTGACCTCCCAGCGCGACCTCGATCGCGGTGTCGTAGGTGGAGGGCACCTCCAGGAGTTCCCCGACCGTGCCTCGCACCCCTTGCAACTGGCCCGAGCGGGCGGCGGCAAGGGTGTCGCGGACGCCGGCGTGAAGACCGGCGCCGCTCTCGTGCAAACGTTGCAGCACCTCCAGTCGCGTCGTCGCCTGACCCAGGCGATGCGCGGCATCGGCAACCTCGTCCTCCGCCGCGCGAGTCTCGGCGGCCGCGCGATCGGCAGCGACATCGAGCTCGCCGAGCCGGGCATCGAGCGCCCCGAGTGCCGCGTCGTCGTCGAGGGCAGCCGCCTCGGCGGCGGTGAGCTCGGCTCGGAGCACCTCGACACCCGCCGCGATCTCAGCCGCAAGCTGGCTGGCTCGGGCTCGCTCACTGGCATCCGTCTCCTGCCGATGCTGCAGGAGATCCCGGCGGCGACGGAGATCGGCCGTGCGGCGTTCCGCATCGGTGGACTCGGCACCGAGCGAGGCGGCTCCACGCTCCAGGTCCAGCCGCAGACGCCGCGCGGTCTCGCCCGCCGCCTGCAGCCCGTTTGCCGCGTCGCGACTCGCGGCCACCTCCGCTTCGAGGGCACGGAGGTCGATCTCGCTGCGTCCGAGGTCGGCGGCGACCGTCGCGACCTGCTCGTCCAACCCGGCGCGGGTGTCGTCCATGTCTTCCCGCCGGCGCCCGAGCGCCGCCTCGCGCTCCGCGGCGAGATCCCGCTCGTGGGCGATCCGGCGCGCCTGATCGATCGTCGTTTGACGCCGGGCGTCATGCTGAGCGAGCGCGGCCCGCGCATCCTCGACGGCGGCTCGGGCCGCGATATCGGCGCCGGTCAGCCGCTCGACTGCCACCTGTCCCGCGGCGGCCATCCTCGCCTCCTCATCCGCGGCAGCGGCCTCGGTCGCGACGGTGTCGATGGCGTCGTGGAGGAGCCGGCCGTAGTAGGACTGCTGCAGCGTTCGGAGTCGCTCGTGGACACCGCGCCACTCCCGCGCCTGGCGTGCAGCACGCTCCAGCGTCTTCAATCGCGGTTCCAGCTCGCCGAGCAGATCGGCGAGACGGGCGCTGTTCGCCTCAGTCTCGGTCAGACTTCGCTCGGCCTCCGCCGCTTTCAAGCGCAACCCCGTCAGGTCGGCGGCGTGCTCGAAGAGGCCGCGCCGTTCCTCGGCGCGCTGGCTGAGCGCGGCATCGACCAGCCCCTGACCGACCACCAGGTGGCTCTGGCCCAATGAGGCGGTCAGCTGCGAGACATCCTTCAAGCGGACCCGCCGCCCGTTGATCAGGTAGTGGTTCTCACCGCTGCGGTGCGCCCGCCGCGTGACCGTCACCTCGGCAAAGTCGATCGGTAGCCAGCCGTCGGCGTTATCGAACGTGACCGCGACCTCGGCCATCCCGGCCGGGGCACGACCCTGTCCGCCAGCGAAGATCACGTCCTCGGTTCGCTTTGAGCGGAGCGCTCCATGGCTCTGCTCGCCAAGGACCCACCGCACCGCGTCGGAGATGTTCGATTTGCCGCTGCCATTCGGCCCGACGACGGCGGTGATCCCGCGCTCGAAGGCAAAGACCGTCCGGCTGGCGAAGCTCTTGAAGCCGTGCAGCTCCAGTCGCGTCAGCCGCGGCGCCAGGATGGCATCAGCCGCGCCCGGTCGGGCCGTCGCGATGGAATCGTTCGGGACCGATGAGCCGGTGGCGGCAGAGGGAGCGAGGGGCGCAACGGAGGGCACGGGGCGGGACTTCCTCTCACCACGTCCGACCGTTACCGGGCGACGAACGCGGGCATAGATCCGGCACCGCACGCACCTGCGGACCGGATCGGCAGACGAGCTCGCCGCGAGGCCGGATGGTACCACCGACCGGCGGTCACGGGCAACGACGATGCCACTTCCCTGGCGCCAACGAGACGCCCCCCGCCGCGGTGCGGTTGACGCGCGCGACGCCAGCACGGCGGACCGACGAGTTCTGGTGTTGCAATGGTTCATGAGCGAGTGTTCTGCACCACCGGCAAGATCGCGGTCACGACGGGACACAGGGCAGAGCACACCCCCGCCCTGCCGGTCCCACACGCGCCCCGGCCGTCCGATCCCTCCGATCCGCAAGATGCGCCAACCACCACGCCGCGACCGTGCCTGAGGGTGGACAGGGTGGCAACGACGACGACGCTGTCGAGCCCGGCGGCCCACGCGGCGCCAATGGGGGCAAAGACGGTCGAAGGTGAGCTATCGGGCCGTCCCATCGGTAATAAGGCGGTCGGGCACCCGCGAGCATGGCGGGTTTACCGCGACGAGGCGATTGAGGTACCCGGGCACATCGGGGGTTCACCGTGACAAGGGGACCGGCCACGAGGGCACATCGGGGGTTCACCGTGACGCGGTGGTCGGGCACCCGGACGCATGCCATGCGCCCCTCCACGGGAGGTGACGGTCCGTTCACCGCCCGTGCCCGAAACCACGCCACCCGGACCCACGGATGTCCCCGTCCACCTTGACCGGCAAACGGTGATGATCGACGCCCTGTGATGCGCAGACCGGGTCGCGTGCATCCATAGGGGAACCTTGTCCGTCAGGACCGTCCTGCCTGGGATGCGTGAGCGTGGAGCCGCCGCTCCGCACCCAGCACCACACATCAGGCACCGCCACCACCATTCGTGGTAGGGGCGCATGGCATGCGCCCGGGTGCCGGACCGCCGCGTCACCACCGGCGCACCGCAGAGATTGCACTGGCGGGGCACAGAACGCCATCGGCACCTGACCGACCCTCATTCCCGACCGCCACGTCGCCATTGGCGCACCGCGGGGATAACCCCGTCGCGGCACCAGGCTCCATTGGCACCTGATGGACCCTGGTTCCCCAATCGCCTCGTCCCCGTTGCACACCGTGCGTCCGGGTGGCAGGTCGCGTCCTGGCGAATGGCGCATGGGAGGCGTGAGGGGCGGGACGGTGCGGCGAGGAGGGATGCCTCGACATCGCCCGGAATCATCGGGGAAGCAGCCGCGTGGAGACCGACGGACGACGCCGCGTGGTGTCCGGGGGTGGGGAGCAGGCATGCACGATGGCCGCGCGTGCAGGCGTGAGGCTCGCATGGCACATCTCCACGATCGCGTAGAGTTCATCATGCGTTCCAGTCGATAACGCGGCGTCACACCACACCCCGCGGCGCGCCAAGCTGGCATGGAGCAGAGAGCCGGCCCTGGTGCGCTTCCCGAGGACCACGCAAGCAACGCAAGGAACCTCCTCCGCATGTCGACCGCCCCCATCTCCAGCAATCCGCGGCCCCAGGACGAATCGCCACCTACCGCCACGGGTCTCCGTCTCGGGCTGTCATCGGGTGCGCTCTATCCTGACGTGCTGACCGAGGATGCGCCCTGGGTCGCCGCCGAGGCGGGACTCGGAGACCTGGAGGTGATGCTGCAGACGCCGGGGGAATATGGCGCTGACTGCTTTCAGCACCTCGTGAGCGCGGCCCGGGACGCCGGATGCCGGGTCCGGGCGGTTCACGTCTGGGGGGAGTTCCATCCCCTCCTCTCCCCCTACCAGCGACGGGTTGAGGAGGGGCGAGCGCTCTTCGATCGGGCGATTGCCGGCGCGGCGACCGCCGGCGCGGGGATTATCGTCTGGCACGGACCGCGACGCATTGACGTCGAAGCTTCAGGTGATCGAGCGCGGTTCTTCGACCTCATCGCCGAGCGGGCCGAAGCCTGCGGCGCGGCCGGCGTCCGCTTAACGCTGGAAAATGTCTCTCATGGACCGCTGACCAGTGTGCGGGAGGTAGCCGCCTTGACGGCGGCGATGCCGTCCCTTGCACCCCCATCGCATCTCGGCTGGACCTTCGATCCATTCCAGGCAGCCGAAGCTGGGACCAACCCGTTCATGCTGCTGGCCGCGATGGGCGATCGCGTTGCCCACGTCCATCTCAGCGATCGCCGCGCGGCCGATCCAGGGGCGCGGCATCTGCCGCCGGGCGAAGGGAATCTGCCGTGGCCGGCGCTGCTGCGAGCCGTCGCCGGTCTCTACGCGGGACCGATGATCGTCGAGGGCATCGTCGGAAAGGACACCGCGCGCCTGGTCCAGTCGCGCGAATGGCTTGCCCCGTTGCTCCACGAGCTCCGGGGGTCCACGGGGGACGCCGCGAGCGATCGCTGCGCCGGTGGGCTGCCGGCCGGGGTGCTTGAGGGCGTTCGCCTGTTCAACGAACGTGCCTTCTACGAGTGCCACGAGTCGATCGAGCAGGAGTGGCACGCCGAGCGGGGAGAGATCCGGCAGCTCTATCAGGGGCTGCTCCAGATCGGCGTCGGGTTTCACCATGCCCTCAACGGGAATCACCGGGGAGCGCTGCTCCTGCTGCATGATGGGATAGAGAAGACGGCGCGCTTCGTGCCGGCCTGCCGCGGTATCGACACCTGCCGCCTGGTGACCGAGAGTGCCGCATGTCTCCACATGCTGGAGACGCTCGGAGCCGGGCGACTCGGCGAGTTCGACCTGGCGACGATCCCGACGATCCACGCGCTCCCGTAGCCCCTCATCACCCCGTCGCCGCGGTAGCACGGTTGTCCAGGGGAGATGCCCCACGCTCCACACCCACCATCCCCCCTGAACAGCCAGCCGGCGCCATCTGTGCGGTGGACCGCCGTTCGTCAACGATGGACCTCGGTCTGCGCCAGTGCGACGAGCGGGGGCCACCGGCCGGAAGCCACCGGCGGATGACTCCTGTGTGGGCTTGTTGGGAAGGATCGCTGCAGCGGAGCGGGGGGTATGTCCTGGTGGACAGCGCGATGAGGCGAGAAGAGCGTGGTACGGCAGGCGCTCCGGCCGTTGGACGGATCTGATCGAGATCAGGATACGGTCGGGGCAACAGGTCGGCCTGTGGGGGGCAGGCGATGGTGGACGCGTCTACCGCTCGAGGCATTGCAATCGACGGGAACACAAACAAGCGCCGAGGATGACTCCTCCGGCGCTCGGTCGTTGCGGGGGCTAGTGGTAGGTCGGGGATCGGCGCCACGCCCTGGTCGCGCCGATCCCCGCGGGCTCAGCGAGCCTTACTGGTCCGATCGTTTCCTCGTCGCCACGGCGCGTCGCCGCAGGTCGTAGGAGGCCGTCCCGAGTCCGAGCAGAGCGAGGAGGGCGACCAGGAGCCAGAGGCTCGACCCATTCCCCGACTTGGCCGGTCCCGAACCGGTGATCGGTGGCGCTTCGACCGCGCCGAGGACGATCTTCGGTCGTCCCGTGGCGATCGGCGACGGATTGATCTCGGCACCAAGCACGATGGTGGTGTCGGTGACCGCGGTGTCCGTCAGCGTCGTATCGGTCGTATCCGTCGTATCGGTGTCAGTCGTATCCGTGTCGGTCGTGTCGGTGTCCGTCGGCGGCGTATCAGTGACTGTTGTGTCAGTCCCGGGAGCCGTCGTCGACGTTCCGGTCGGGGGCGCGGTCGTGACCGTGTCCGTCGGTGGAGCCGTCGTCGACGTGTTGGTCGGCGGCGCCGTCGTGGTGGACGGGGTCGATGGCGCTTCCGTGGTGCCAGCGACCGTCGTCGGCACCTGGGTCGTCGATGGCGCCGTCGTCGGGGACGGGGTCGACGGGGCTTCGGTCGTCCCAGCAACCGTGGTCGGCGCCTCGGTCGTCGGCGCCTCGGTCGTCGGCGCCTCGGTCGTCGGTGCCTCCGTGGTCGGAGCCTCAGTGGTGCCGGCAACCGTCGTTGGGGCTTCGGTCGTCGGTGCCTCGGTGGTGCCGGCAACCGTGGTCGGCGCTTCGGTCGTCGGTGCCTCGGTCGTCGCCGATGAGGTGGTCGGCGCGACCGTCGTTGGGGCTTCGGTCGTCGGTGCCTCGGTCGTCGGTGCCTGCGTCGTCGGAGTCGTCTCCCGGAGGTCGAGGAACTTCAGCTCCGCCGTACCCGCGGTCAGCGTCACCTGAATGCAGTTGTCCCCGACCTGCTGCTGATTGGTACCACCAGTGCTCCCACCGCCGCCGGCATTGGGGCGTGGCTCAGCGTCCAACGGGACGGTATTGATGACGTTGCCGTTCTCATCGAGCCGGTAGGAAACCTCAACTTCGCAGACCGTGTAGGTGCCGATTGGGTACGGCCCCCCAACGTTCCGGCCCTGGCTGCCGCCGCCGACATTGCCATTCCCGTTGGCATTGTCGCTCAGGGTCACCGTGATCGTGTCGAGCGGTGTCCCACTCGTCGTGGCGCCCGCGAAGACCTGGAAATCGACGTTGTATCCCGACAGGCTCGTATCGCGGCCGTTGCAGGTGTCCCGTTGCCCAATCCTGTCACACAGGACCTTGAAAATCCCGATGTTTCCGTTCTCGGACGGCGATGTTGTCGGCGCCACCGTGGTCGGAGCCTCAGTGGTGCCGGCAACCGTGGTCGGAGCCTCAGTGGTGCCGGCAACCGTGGTCGGGGCCACCGTGGTCGGAGCGACCGTGGTCGGAGCGACCGTGGTCGGGGCCACCGTGGTCGGCGCGATGGTCGTCGGGGCAATGGTCGTCGGGGCAATGGTCGGTGGCTGCGTGGTCGGGGGCAGGGTAGCCGTCGAGAAGCAATTGATGCTCACCGACTTCGTGTTCGTGCCCTTCGTGCCGGAATCGCTTGTCGCGACCACCTCGACGCGGAAGCTGTTGTAGAGGGCCGGGTTGTTGTAGCTGGCAGGGATGGTCAGGCAGAAGTTGTAGCGCGTGGCACTCGTCAGGGTGATGGTCGTGGTTTGACCAGTGGCGACAAAGGATCCGGAGACATCCTTGGGGTTTGCAAAGAGCCCGAGGGTGATCGTTGCACCCGGAACCGGGTCACTGACGGTCAACACACCGCATATCTGCGTCGCGCTGGCGCATGATGCCGAGATGCTGACAATCGTGGGGCTGTTTGGCGTGGTGGTGACGGTGTTGGCGGAGACGTCCGCGTTCTGCTCGACCGTCTGACTCTGCAGACCGTTCTGGTCCGTGGTCTGGGTCTGCTGGGTGGTATTCTTGCGGTTCTTCTTAGTCACCTTTGCGGTCGCGTCGGTGGTGACCGGGTCCTGCACCTGGACCGGATCCTCGCAGCCATCGCTATTGGCGTCGGCGGTCATCGGGCCCTGGGCAGGGCAGGCATCGATGTCGTCGGTCAGACCGTCGCCGTCGCTATCGACCGGCGCGACGACCTCGATCGGGGCATCAACCGATCCGTCGTCAGCGATCTGCTGATCGTCAGCGGTCTGCTGGTCGTTGGCGGCCTGCTGCGCCTGGCGGTCGCGTTCTCGCTGTCGCTGCTTCTTGGTCTTCTTGTCCTCAGCGGGCACATTCTGCCCGTCGGACCCCTGCGTCGCCTGCACGCCCGGCGCCGCGGACGGCACCGCCGCCATGACGCTCGGCACAAACGACGTCAAGATCGTGGTCAAAACCATGATCAGCGACAAACTGGTAAAGAGCGGGACGATATACCGCTTCATTGCGTGACCTCCAAAACCGCGTGCGTGATGCCCGTTCGCAACCCGAGAGAGACCCAACCTCAACTCACGACTCCTACGAGTCGGATGTCTATTCGGGCTAGTACTATCGTGCTAGTCATAAGGTACATGGCCATGGCGTCACCGTCAACTCGCGCACATTCCCTAAAGCTTCCGGTCTATTCGTACTTATTCGACTATGACTACCGGTTCATTGGACACATAGTGAGGCCAGGACCGGGTCGCGCCGGCCCGGTCTGTTCCGATGGCCCTGCTGCACATGAGCCTAGCCCGTTCGACCCATCCCCTGGGTGCGTAGTACTTTCTTGTTATGTGGAGACATGGCTGATCGCCGTAGCTGTGTGCCATGTCGCGGGGTGTTCCCGCGGCGTCCCGACGCGGGTGCGCGCTCTGCTACCATTCGCCCACCTTCGGGTTTGACGCGAGCATCTACCTGAGCGAGGGTCATGGCTGTTCTGGCGAATGCGCGGTCGTGGGCGGGGCGTCGCCAGCGGATTGTGGCCCTACGTGGCGCGGTGCGCGTCCTTCCTACCCTCGGCATCCTGCTCTTTGCCGGGCTGGCGCTCCGGCTCGCCCTGTCCCCGATCGGCGGGTTCGAGACCGACCAGATCGCGATGCAGATCTGGGCCGACCGGCTCGTCACCCATCCAGTCGCTTCCTTCTATAGCGAAGGGTTCGCCGATCACCTCCCTGGCGACCTCTGGATCCTCTGGCTGCTCGGTCGCATCTACCACCTCGTTTCCCCGAACTCCTCCCATCCCCTCCCCGTGGTGATGCTCAAGACGATCCCTGCCCTCGCCGATACCGCCGCCGCGGGGCTGCTCTTTCTGATCGCCCGCCGCTTTGCCGGTCCGGCCGCCGGACTGCTCGCGGCCGCGCTGCTCGTCTTCAGCCCCGGGCCGCTCTTTCTCGCCGGGATCTGGGGACAGTGGGATGCCCTCTCCTCGGCGGTCGCCTTGCTCGCGCTCTGGCTCTACCTGCGCGATCGACCGGAATGGGCGCTGCCAGCGCTGACCTACGCCGCGCTGGTCAAGCCGCCGCTCGCCGCCCTCATCCCCTTCTTTCTGCTGGCCACTCTGCGCCGCTACGTCCTGCCGCACACGCCCCTTGGACCCCGCCTCGCCCCGGAGGCCGAACGGTTGGAGTCGCCGCGGCAGACCGCGCGCCGCGCGGTGATCGCCATCGGCGCCTCGATCCTCGTCGTGCTGGTGGTGCTCCTCCCCTTCAACGTCGGGGTGCCACCGATGCCGACCGAGTGGTCGATCTTCGAGCGGTTTCGCTTCGCGCTCGATGTCTATCCGCTGACGACGGTCAATACCTTCACGATCTGGTGGCCGCTCGCCGACAACTGGCGACCCGACAACCAGACCTTCCTTGGCATCGCCTATCAATCCTGGGGCACGATCCTGATGGCCGCCGCCTACGCGGTCATTCTCTGGCGCTTCTGGTGGTGGCAGGGGCGCGACGCTGCCCGGTCTCTCGTCTGGGCGTTCCTGGCTACACCGCTCGCGCTCTTTGTGCTCCCCACGCGCGGGCACGAGCGTTACCTGTATCCAGCGGTGATGATCGCGGCCTTAGTGGCGGCGATCGCGCCGCGCCTGCGCTGGCTGGCGGTGGCGCTGGCCCTCACCTATTTCGCCAACATCTACTTTGTCTACGATCTCTACTACGATGTCCCCGCCCCGAAGTTCTTCCACTTTCCCGTCTTTGCCAACGCGGTCTCGATCTTCAATGCGCTGCTGCTCCTCTACGTGCTGGTCCGCGCCCTCCCCCTCCTCGGCGGCGACGGCGAACCCGCACTTGCCCCCCCTCCGGAACGAGATTCCTTTCGCCCCGCGCCGGTGATGGCGACTCGCGCCGCCCTCGCGTCAGGCCTGGCTGGGGGACGACAGCTGCTCGGGCGCGCCGGCACGCTGCCGATCGTGACGCGTGACCGGGCGCTGGCGATCGCTCGCCCGCGGATCGCGGCCGGTACGCTCCCGATGCTGATCCCGCTCGGACTCTTCCTGGCGGCGCTGGCGATTCGCGCCCCGAACCTGACCGCCCAGAAGAAGGTTTACTTCGATGAGGTCTACTTCGTCACCACCTCCGGTCAGATCGCGGTCGGCAACGCCGATGCCCACTTTTTCTACGTCAATGCCCCCTATGGCTCGGCCTACGAGTGGACCCATCCCCCGACCGGTAAGCTGATCCAGGCGTCAAGCATCCTGCTGGCCGGGGACCGGCCGCTGGGATGGCGGCTGGCTGAGACCGTGGCCGGCGCGATGACCGTGGTGGTCGTCTATCTCCTGGCGCTCAACGTCACCGGCAGTCTCAGCGTCGCCGCCCTGACCGGGGTGCTGATGCTGACCGATGGTCTGCTGCTGGCGATGACGCGGATCGGCACGGTCGATGCCTTCGTTGTCCTCTTCACGGCCAGCGCGCTGCTCGCCTTTCACGGCGTCCTCTCGGCGCCACCGTCGCGGGTCGCCTGGCCCTTGCTGCGGACCGGCGCCCTGCTCGGGCTCGGGGTCTCGACCAAGTGGAACGCCACCTACGGCGCGGGGGTGATCGGGCTGGTCACGATCGGTCGCGTCCTCCAGCTCGCCTGGCGCTGGTGGCGACGGCGCAGCACCGTCCAGGGACCGGCGGTGTGGGCTGGTCTGCGCGCCCACCTGCTCTGGGTGCCGGTGGCGATGCTCCTCGTCCCGGCCGCGATCTACCTGGTGGCCTACGTTCCCTTCTTCATCACCGGCCCCGGTCGCTCGTGGAGCGATTTCCTCCGGTTGCAGAAGTCGATGTTCGAGTACCACTCCAGCGTCGTCCCGTCGCATCCCTATCGTTCGACCTGGTGGGAGTGGCCGCTCGCCCTCGGACGGATGTGGTTCTACTCCGATCGCTCGAACGGGGTCGTGCGCAGCATCTACGTCAACGTCAACCCGGCGCTCTCGCTCTGCTTCATCCCGGCGGTCGCCTGGGTCGCCTGGCACTGGCGACGCGGCCACGGCGCGGCGCTGACGACACTGCTGGTCGGCTTCTTCGGGCAGTGGTTGATCTGGGCGGTCTCGCCCCGCTCCGAGGCGTTCATCTACCACTTCCTGCCGATGGTTCCCTTTGGCTGCCTCGCGGTCGCGGTCGTTCTGAGCCACCTCTGGCGCGGCAACACCGCCCAGCGGACCGCCGCGGCGGCGTTGCTAACCGCGATCGTCGTCGTCTTCATCTTCTACTACCCGCTCATCACCGCCATGCCGATGACCGAAGCCCAGACTAGCGCCCGCACCTGGTTCGACGATTGGTGGCGCCACCAGTGGAGCGCCTGATGGAGGTCAATCTCCACCCGTCGTCGGTTTCGGATGAAGCGCCATCACCTGCCGCGGCACCCCACCTGATTTCCGCCACGGCGCGTGCCCCGATCTCCACCGACGCGGGCGTCACCCTGACGACGGAACCGTCGCCGGACGCTGCCCCATGGGACCGCCCGCTCCTCCTCAGCGCATTGACGCTCGGCGTCTTTTGGTCGATCGAGTCGACCGACTATGATCACCCCCAATGGTGGATGGCACCACTGCTGCTGACAGGCGTCCTGATTGCGGTGGCGGTGCTGCACGACTGGCCCTTTGCCAACTGGCTGACAATCGCCCACGTTGATCGCCGTGGGCGTCGCCGATCGGGTGGTGCGCACACCTATAGTCAGCAGCGATGTCCTGTCCGCCACCAAAGAGGCAATCGGAGTGCTCGCCCGCGGGGAGAATCCTTACTCCCACGTCTACCAGGCCACGATTCCTCCAGGCGGTCCATTCCCGTATCCGCCGGGTGAGATCGCATTCTATGCGATTCCCAATGCCCTTTTCGGGCGCATCGACACGGTTGATCAGTGGACTGGCATTGCCATCCTGTTCCTGCTTGGCAGTCTGACACTGGTCGTAGGACCCGGGCAGGCGGCGATGGCAACAGCTCTCTACGCCACCTTTAACCTTGCCGCGTTCCGCTCCCTCGACGGCAGCAACGACGTCAGCCTGTCTTTTCTGCTGGTGTTAGCCACCGTGCTCTTGGCCTGGAGCGAGCGCGCTGGGGGTTCATCCCGTTGGTTGTTCTATGCGAGTGCCGTCACGTTCGGCTGGGCGATGCTCTTTAAGCAGTTTGCCATCCTCACCTACCCTTTCATCGTCCTCTACCTCCGGCGGCGGGGACTCGCGTGGCAGCGTCACGCCACGATTGCCGTCAGTTTAGTGATCCTCATTATTATGCCGTTCTTCGTCACCGCGCCGGTCGATTTCTCCCGTCGATTCCTCCGACTGGGTGCCCATGATGATGTCTGGGGGCTGAACATGTGGACCGCCTTGGGGTCTATGATGCCCAGTCTTGTGGAGGGCATCAGACCGGCATTACCGATCGTGACCGTGGTGGCAATAGTGATAGTGGGCGTTTGGTTGATGACCCACCCGGCACCCAGCATCGGGGGAGCACTCGCTCAGGGACTAGGTCTGCTGTTCACGACTCTCTTCCTTGCCAACTGGACTACCTCGTCGTACTACGTGGGGGCTAGTGCCCTGGTCGCCCTCGTCGTCGCGCTGACCCCAATACAGTGGACACTACCTGACACAGTAGGCGGCCAGGATGTGCCCCATCAGCTTCCAGCTAGAGAGTCTGGTCCCCGAGGGCATGCACTGAACGAGCGGCACACCCCATCCGACGGCAAGCTACCTCTCATGTCGACATTGCCCTCCACGCCACTGACCAATCGATGGCAAGGCATCAGCCTCCTTCTCGATCAACCAGGGGTGCAGTACAGCCTCCTGATTATGGGAATCCTGATCTGCGCATTTGGGCTGCGATTCTATGACCTGAATCGCAACCCGGCCGAGCTGTTCGAGGATGAGTTATCCGGAGCCGTAGCATCCTGGGCGATCGCGACCACCGGACACGACCTTGAGCGAACATGGCTCCCCTTCTTCGTGACCCGTCTCGACATGAAGCCACCCCTCTATGGCTACAGCACGGTGCCATTTCAAGCCGTCTTCGGGCACGCGCCGTGGGTAATTCGCTTTCCCGCCGTACTCTCTGGAGTAGCGTCGACCGGTCTCATCGTTTGGTTCATGCGCCTGCTACGCCAAAGCCGGGGGGAAGCACTCTTGGCGGCTAGCATGTTCGCGATTGTCCCGTGGGCGGTGCACTACGGCCGTATTGGGTGGGAGCCCGCAATCCTGCCGCCTATCTCGTTGGGCGGACTTGGCCTGCTCTGGACCGGACTGCGCGATCAGCGCGCCGGTCGCGTGGTCGCCGCGGGAGGTCTGCTGGCACTTGGCGCCTACGCGTACACCCCTGCGCTCTTTATCCACGTGCTCCTGGCGGCGATGCTGATTGGGTTTTTCCTGCGCCAGTTACAACGTCGCGATATCACCGTGCTTCTCATGGCGGCTTCGCTTGGCTTGCTGGTTCTAACACCATATGTGGTCGCATTCGTGACCGAGCCACTCTTTACCGTACGGACGCAGCGCATCTCGGTCTTTCGCGATGGCATTAGTGCCAGCGCGATCGGGATGACCTGGCAGCATTACTGGGAGCAGTGGAACCCGCAATGGCTCTTCCTGAGCGCTCCCCAGAGCCTTCGGAATCATCCTGGCATCCCCATGCTTTTCGCGTGGATGGCACCCTTCCTCGTACTCGGTATCTGGCGGCTCGGAGGTCGGCGAAACGCGGAGGACCGGATGCTGCTCGCCTGGCTGGCACTTGGCCCTCTGCCGGCGGCGCTCACCGACGATGGCGTGCCGCATTTCACCCGCGGGCTCTTGGCTCTGCCGCCACTTGTCATGATTACCGCCACTGGTCTCACCTGGGTAGGAACTACCCTGTGGCGTCGCTGGTGCCCATGGGCACTGCCGGCTTTAGCGGGTCTACTCGTGATCGTCCTGGCCCAGGGGATGAACGGGTATCGCTATTACTTTGGTGAGTACCGCACAGCATCGGCCCCTGGCTGGTACTACGGCACGGGCACCGCACTGCGCACGGCGGGCAGTATCGTTCCGCCAAGCGGTCTCTTGTGCGTGCATCATGACGCCGTCAGCTACTTCACGTTCTGGCACTACATTGATTACTACTTGGGAGATCGATCGTTTCGGGTCATCGAGGGCACCCCCGAACTTGAGTGTTCGCAACCCGGTACGTTCATCCTGGAGACAGTCGACACGCAGCTTGCTATCCCGATGGCGACCGTTGCTACCATCCCCGATATCTCTGGACGGCCGCGATTCGAGATCGAGGAAGTCACCGAAAGCTAGGATCAGCTACGGACGGCGGCATGTGGCCGATCTGAGCACGGACAGGATGGCTTGCAAGCATGATCGACGTCACTCCGCCGCAACTAGAAGTGGCGCCTCGCCATTGGCGGGTGGCGCTTCCGCTCTCGACCCTACGCTCCGCCTACCGTGCCACGACTTATCCCACGGCATGGCCCTTGTCGGCCGCCATGCTGCTGCTCGCCGCCGTACTCGCCGGGGGCATCCTGCGCTTCGAGGGACTCTCCGGTCTCCCGGCGGGTCTCAATCAGGATGAGGCAGTCAATGGCTACGACGCCTACAGCCTGATCCACACCGGCCGCGACCACCACGGCCATCCGTTTCCGTTCGCCGGTCTTGAGAGCTTCGGAGATTGGTCATCACCGCTGCTCACCTTTCTGACCGCACCCGTGGTTGGCATCTTCGGGTTGCGACTGGAGGTGATACGGGCGGTCTCGGCGGCGGTCGGTCTCGCCGCCGTGCCGATCATCTACTGGCTCGCCGTCGAGCTCTTTGGCCGGAGGTCGATCGGGTTCGCCGCCGCCTGGCTGATCGCGCTCTCCCCCTGGGCAATTCATCTCAGCCGGTGGGCGATCCCGACGACGACGGTGCCGACCATGGTCGCCGCCACGATGCTCTCCACTGTCTGGACCGCCCAGCGACGGAGCGGTCATGGTCTGATCGTCGCCGCCATCCTCGCCGGGCTCACGATGGCCAGCTACCCGACGATGAAGCTCTTCGTCCCCCTGGTCGTTGTGGTCGCGGTGATCGTCTATGGCCGTGATCTCCTCCGGATCGATCGGTGGTCCATTGTCGGGGCAGCGCTGGTGCTGCTGGCCATCGCGGGACCGATCCTGTTTCTCTCGACCTTCGATCCTGGTGGCCGGGCCCGGCTCGATCAGGTCTCGGCATTCCACGATGGCCCGAATCTTGGCCTCTTCACGCGCCAGTACCTCTCCTACCTCTCGCCTCACTTTCTCTTCTATCGCGGCGACGGTGACGCCATGCACCTGCCGACGGGGTACGGCGTGGAGCTCCGCTCGACCATCCCGATCCTGATCTGGGGGCTGGTCTGGCTCCTTGCGATGACCCTTCGCCCCCGTCTGGCCCGCTGGCGCTCGGTCCTGTTCCTGCTCGGCGTCCTGGTCGTCTATCCCATCCCCGGCAGTCTGACGGTTCCCAGCCCGCACACGCTCCGCGGCGCCCAGCTCATCCCCCTGACGGCGCTGATCGGTACGGTCGGTCTCGTCAGCGGCGCGGAGCTGATTGTCCGCCTGATCCGCCACTCCCAACCGGTCTCCGCGCGCGGCGCCCTCGCCGTGATCTGGACCCTACCGCTGCTGCTCTTCTTCGGCACCGAAGTGGTCAGCCGGTCAGAGCAGTATCACGATCGCTACCCGGACGACACCGCCTATCTCTATCAAGACGGTCTCGTGCCCGCGCTCACTTTCGCTCGCGAGCATGCCGCCGACGTCGACGAGATCTGGGTCGCCGACGTCAATCAGCCGTATATCTACGTCCTCTTTGAAGCCGAATGGTCGCCCAGCGATGTTCACGACCATCTGAAGCTCCGGCGCGACCCGCCGCGGTTCAATGTGGTCCAGGAAATCGGCAAATACCATTTCGCAACCGATTCGGGGAACGGTCCGCCGCCGGAGATCCAATCGGCGATGGACAGCAACAGCCTGGTTCCGCTCTTCGAGGATCACTATCCCCAGGGGAGCCCCGCCTATCAGGTACGGGAGGGCGACGTGCCCGGACATGGGCGGGTTCTGGTGGTCGATCGAATCTAGAGCGCCCGGCGCCGCCGTCTCCCCGCTCGATCACCAATGGCGAGCGTCGTAAACGCCCCCGGAGCGCAATGCGCCGCCGCGCTCAGCATCAGACCGCGCTCAATCGCCGATCAGAGGATGGGTTGGCCGCCGGTCCGATCGTGGGTTCACGCGGCGCCACCGATGCGCCAGCCGGGACCTGACCGGCAGCGACGATCCGCCACAGCGTGCCCCCGGGACTGGCGAAGGGATCGACATCCCGGTCGTAGGAGCACTGGCACGACGTGGGGTACAAGGCGCCTGCCTCGTCCTCGCCGCCACCGGTCGCCTGAAGGGTCGTATCGAGCAACTCCTGGTACTGCCAGCTGCCACCCTCCTCCCGGGCTAATCCCCAGACCTTGCCCGTGCAGAAGTCGGAGTTAAAGGAGAGACCCTTCAGGCTCGGTGCCCCGGTTCCACGGACGACGCCGATCGCCATGACCGCGCAGCCATCCTCGCCATGCTGATATTCCGCCACCGGCGGCACCCCGACCGCATCACAGGTGGTCTGCTCCTCGGGATAGCAGCCCCATCCCTCGACCAGATCCCACCCAAGGTTCTGCCCCTTGCTCCCCTCGGGCAGCACGTCGACCTCCTCCCAGACGTTCGCACCGAAATCGCCGACGGGCGTCGCCGCCGGACCGGCGAAGGGGGACACCGGGGTCGCCGGGGCCTCCTGCGCGGCGATCTGCACCGTCGTCATCAGGATGAAGACGATGGCAATCGGGAAACGCGGTTGGCCGGGTCGACGCACCGGGAACTCCTTGAGCGCCTACTCACCGCGTGGGCCGCTCCGCGTCGCGGACGGCATCGTTCGAGACGCGAGTGTTTCCGTTGTGGCAAGGGTGGGAAGCGCGGCGTTTTCCTCCGCGACACGACGCCGTTCGACCGGGGCGAGTGGTCACAACGTCTGGCTGATGGGGCAACGCCGGGAGCGATTGGTCGCGGTGGTTGCGGCCTGGCCGACGGTAGCGTGAGCACCTTGACACCGGTCGTATGATTGGGCGGTTTGGCTGTCGCGGATCGGCAGGGGCCTCCGGGCGGTCAGATCGGGTCGGGTCGCGCGTGCGGCCCGAGGAGCCTCTCTTTCATGCCTGATCACGATCCTTCCTCTTCACCCGCACACACACCCGGCGACCACGCGAAAACTGACCTACCCCGCCGCTCCAGTGTCGTGCGCCGAACGCTCGCTCCGGTTGCGATACCGGTCGCCTCAGTGGCGCCAGGCGCCGGGAACGGCACTCCAGTCGACACCCCTGTCGCCGCGCCTGACGACACCCCACCGCAGAATGTCGAACCCCGGCGCGTAACGCTTGCATCGACCGATGGGGGCACCGGTGAGGGCACCGCCACCCAGGAGATCGATCTGGGGCTTGGTCCCATCAAGTCGAAGGTAGTCCGCGTTCCCCGCAAGGTAGGACCGCGGCTTCAGCCCGATCTGGTCGGGAAGCAGCGGGTCCAGGGTCACCATATGGGTGACCGCTACGTGCGCGTCTGCCGGGTCCAGGGAGCCGACTTTCAGCTCGCCGCGCCGGGTCATCTCGTCGCCACCGAGGAAGCGCTTGAAGCGCGGGGATCAGTCGGTCGTGTCTATGGCCGGGTCAAGCGGACGGTCATCGGCGCCCCGCTGACCACCGCCGCCGCGGCCCACGAGCGGCTCACCAAGACCAAGGCGCTCGCTGTCCTCTCCTCCGATGCCCTCTCCTCGGTTGCCTATGCCACCGAGGAGATTCTGCGGGTGCTGGTTGGCACCGTCCTGTTGGCCGGGGTCAGCGTGCTGACCAATAGCCTCTGGATCGGTCTCGCCATCGTCGCGCTGCTCGTGATCGTCGGTGTCTCCTACCGGCAGACGATCAAGGCCTATCCGGCCGGCGGGGGCAGCTACATCGTCGCCAAAGACAATCTCGGCACGACACCGGCATTGACCGCCGGGGCCGCGCTGCTGATCGACTACATCCTGACGGTTGCGGTCAGCATCTCGGCCGGTGTGGCCGCGCTCATCTCCGCCGTGCCGAGTCTGAACGAGCATAAGGTGACGCTTGGACTTGGGTTCATCCTGCTCGTGACGGTGCTCAATCTGCGCGGCATCCGGGAGTCGGGGAGCATCTTTGCGGTGCCGACCTATCTCTTCATCGCCGGCATCTTCGCGATGATTGTGATCGGGTTCGTCCGCAACGCCGCCGACGGCTTCGCGATCGCCAAGCCGCCATCCTCCGGGTTGGAGGTGGTCGCCGGATCCAGTGCGCTGACCTTCTTTGTCATCCTCCGGGCTTTCAGTTCCGGCTGTGCCGCGCTGACCGGGGTCGAGGCGATCTCCGACGGTGTGCCGGCGTTCGAGCCACCAGAATGGAAGAACGCGCGCAGCACGCTGACCGCGATGATTACCATCCTGGCCCTCACCTTCGGCGGCATCACCTTTCTCGCGCACCAGTACGGCGCCTATCCGCTTGAGCCGCACGATCCGGCCTATCAGACCGTCGTCTCACAGATCGCCCGCGCCGTCTTCGGCGGCACCAACGCCGCCTATTACTACATTCAGTTCGCGACCCTGGCGATCTTGATTCTTGCCGCGAACACCGCCTACTCCGACTTTCCGCGGCTCGCCTTCTTTCTCGCCCGCGATCGATTCCTCCCGCGCCAGTTCACCTTCCGGGGCGATCGTCTCGCTTATTCCACCGGCATCATTACGCTGGGCGTGATGGCGGGCCTCGTCCTCGGCATCTTCGGAGGCGAGACCGACCGCCTGATTCCCCTCTACGCGGTTGGCGTCTTTACCTCATTCACGCTGTCCCAGCTCGGCATGGTCGCGCGCTGGCGACGCCTTCGGGAGCCAGGCTGGCGCCAGGGGCTGCCCTTGAACGCGACCGGCGCCGTCGCCACCGGGATCGTCGCGGTGGTCGTCGCCAGCACTAAGTTCACCCACGGCGCCTGGATCGTGATCGTGCTGATCCCGGTACTGATCCTCCTTTTCCGCGCCATTCACCGCCACTACGAGATGGCGGCCGGCGAGCTCGCCGCCCAGACACCGCTTGACCCGAATGAGATCAACCACACGGTGGTGGTGCCGGTGTCGGCCGTGAACCGGGTTGCTCGCCAGACGCTCGCGTATGCCTGCTCGATCTCCGACAACGTCACCGCCGTCCACATTACCGACGACGAGGCGGAGATCGAATTGATGCGCGAGGCGTGGACCGCGCTTGGCACCGACGTGCCGCTGGTCATCATCGAATCGCCCTATCGCTCGCTCGTTGGCCCCCTGCTCGCGTATATCGACGAGGTCGACAAGCAGCGGCCGGACGATACCCTGACGATCGTGCTCCCGGAGTTCGTGGCCCGCCACTGGTGGGAACAGCTGCTCCATAACCAGACGGCGCTGCGGATCAAAGCCGCGCTGTTGTTCCGCCCTGGAACGGTCGTCACCAGCGTGCCCTACCACCTGGATCGCTCGAAAGCTCGCCCGCCAACCGGGGCGCCCGGTCTCGGTCACCGACCCTAAAGCACGGCGATCCTCACCAGACCCCGGTCCCAACCGTGGCAGGTCCGGCGTGCAGCCGGGGGCAGCGGCAGATGACATCGTTGGCAGCGGCCCACCGGCGCCGATCGTAGACCCGGAAACGCCCGGGAGCAAAGGTCCTCGTAATCGGGCAGCCGCGGCGCCCCGTTCGCTGGCCGCCGCGCGCCGATCTGTGCTCCGCGGTGGGTGATCGCGCGCCGCCGTTGTCGGCAGACGACCGGATGACGGCGCCGCCATCTCAGATGGCTGACCGGGCGCGACGACATGGCGATCGCGGCCCCACTTGTCCCGACCGGTCACGCCACCCGCGGCATGACCTCGGCGGCGAGAAGTTCCAAGGTCTCATGATCGGCGGCGTCGACCTGGACGACGAAATACTGAATACCGGCGTCCACCCGCGCCTGGTAATGCGCCGCGACCTGCTCGGGTGTCCCGGCGACGGTCGCGCTCGGCCGGGCGCGTCGCGTCGCCGGTGACGCCGAGGCCGCCGAGCTCGCCTCGATCCGATCGAGCTTGGTTCGCACCGCCGCCTCGGTCGGCGCCAGCACGAGCCGCAGCGTGAAGTGGGTCCGCAGCACCTCCTCGGGTGGCCGTCCGACCTCGGTACAGTGACGGGCCAGCGCGTCGAGTCGACGGTGGACCGCGTCCAGACCCGCCCCTTCCAGACCGCCATCTTTCTCATCGAGCTCGTTGATGTTGCAGGCATCGGCGAACCGCGCCACCTGCCGTAAGGTGAGCCGCTCGCCATTGCCACCGATCACAATTGGTGGCCGCGGCCGCTGCACCGGTGCGGGGAGCAGCCGCAGCTCGTTGACGCGGGAGTGCTCGCCGGAGAAGGAGAACGGCGCGTCCGCCCCCCACAATCCAGTGATGATCGTCATCGCCTCGGCGAGCGCGGCGTGACGCTCGGGGATCGGCGGCATTGGCACATCAAAGGCGCGAAACTCGGACGCCAGCCAGCCGATCCCAAGCCCGAGGACCAACCGGCCCCCACTCAGGACATCGAGATCGGCCCCGAGCCGGGCCAGAAGTGCCGGGTGGCGATAGGGCACGCAGTTGACGATCGAGCCGAGGCGGACGCGCTCGGTAACGGCGCTCAGCGCCGACAGGCACATCCAGGGATCGGCCTGCAAGGACGGGTGATCGAAGATGAAGAGCCCGTCGAAGCCGAGCCGGTCGACCAGCCGTCCCGCCTCCAGCAACCTCGGCAGCACCTCCGGCCGCACCACCAGCTGCACCCCGAACCGGACCCCATCATCGGCCGCTGCCACCCACGGATGCCCCGCCATAAAGTGGCTCCCCTCGTCTTACCTAGATTCGAATTCAACGAAATCAGCGGCGGCTTCGGCACCCGTTAGAGTTCTGATCTCGAGCCACAGAGCATCTTGCCGTTGGTTTAGACTCACGCCACCTTGCTCCCTTACCAACCTGAGCGACACATAGATGCGCTAGATACACATGGCCTATCGGTCCTATCGGCATCGTGATACCTCATCCATGTTTCGTCAACGCAAAGACCCGTCTCAGGACCAGTGCCCACGGCGGAATGACTCTCATCATCGCCTTGTCAATCCCCACCAACCGCCTCGTCCCCATGCTCTCGCAGCCGCTCGATCGCGGCGGCGATCCGGGCGCGGCAGCGAGCGGGGCCGATCACCCGCATCGTCTCGAACAACCCCGGCGATTGGGCTCGCCCTGTCACCGCAACGCGGATCGGCATGAACAGCTGCCCCGCCTTCAGCCCAAGCTCGTCGGCCAGAGCCCGGAACCGCGCCTCGGTCGCCGCCTCGTCGTCGAGGTCAACGTCGTCCAGCACCCGGGCGACGGCAACGAGGGCATCGAGCGTCTCTTCCAGCTCCATCTTCTTCGGGATCAGCAGCACCGGATCGTAGGCATCGAGCTCGTCGCGCAGAAAATAGCGGAGCAGGTCGGGCGCCTCGGCCAGTGTCTCGATCCGGTCCTTCAGCAGCGCCACCGCGTCCCGGACCCGGGCAAAGTCCGGACCGGCCGGATCGGCGGCGGTCACCTCGACCAGACCGGCATCGACCAGGAACGGCACCACGCGCGCGGTCAGGTCGTCGAGACTCAGGATGTGATTGATGTACTGCTGGTTGAACCAGCGCAGCTTGGCATAGTCGAACGTCGCCGGCGATGGGCTGACGCGAGCCAGTGAGAACTTCTCCAGCAGATCCTGCCGCGAGAAGATCTCCGTCTGACCGTCGAGACTCCAGCCAAGCAGCACCAGATAGTTGGTCAGCGCCTCGGGCAGATACCCCTGGCTCCGGAACTCCTCCATCGCCGTCGCCCCGTGTCGCTTCGAGAGCTTGCCGCCCCCCGGCGCCAGGATCAGCGGCATATGCGCCAGCACCGGCATCTCCCACCCAAACGCCTCGTAGAGCCGGACGTGCAGCGGCGCCGAGGGAATCCACTCCGGGCCGCGGGTGATGTGCGTGATTGCCATCAGGTGGTCGTCGACGACGTTGGCGAGGTGATAGGTCGGAAAGCCGTCCGACTTGAGCAGGACCAGGTCTTCCAGGTTGCTGTTCTGGTAGACGATCTCCCCCCGCAGCAGATCGGTGAAACGCGTCTCACCGTCCCGCGGCATCACGAAGCGAACGACGTGCGGCACCCCGGCCGCCAACTGTGCCGCGACCTCCTCCGCGGGCAGGTTCCGGCAATGCCGGTCGTAGCCGGGCGGCTCGCTCCGGGCACGCTGCTCCTCGCGAACGCGCTGCAGGCGCTCCGGGGTGCAAAAGCAGGGATAGGCGTGGCCCGCCGCGATGAGGCGCTCGGCGTGCTCCCGATAGAGCTCGACACGCTCGCTCTGGACATAGGGAGCATGCGGCCCCCCGATGTCAGGTCCCTCTTCCCAGCTCAGCCCGAACCAGGCCAGGACGTCGAGGATCGCCCCGGTCGCCCTCTCGACGAGCCGGTTCCGGTCGGTATCTTCGATCCGCAGCAGGAAGTCGCCATGTCGCCCCTCGCGCGCAACCTCGCCATGGGCGAAGAGCCAGGTAAAGAGCGCGGTCCGCGCCCCACCGACATGGAGTGAGCCAGTCGGGCTCGGGGCAAAGCGAACGCGGACAGGTGCGGTCGAGGGATCGGTCATGCCCAACGGGTCCTCTCTGGAGATGGCTGCTGGAGATCAGATTGGCTGATCGCGGGCGCGAGTATACCCCGCGTCCGGCGCGGCGCCGTCCGTGATCGCGTCGTGCCTTAGCCTGTCTCGTAGAGCTTGAGGTCGGGGATGCGCCGGAAGTGGTCGAGATTCCTCGTCACCAGCGTCAGGCCGTAGTGCAACGCCGTCGCGGCGATCAGAACATCCGCCATGCCAATGGACGTGCCGGCGCGTCGAAGCGTGCCTCGGATGGACGCATATCGACGCATGATCTCCTCGTTCATCCCAATGACCTCGACGACGCGCAAAAGGTTCAGAAAGCTCGCCTCCTGTGCGGTGCGGTCGTTCACCGTGAAGTAGATGCCTTGATAGATTTCCCCATAGGTGATGAGACTGAGACCGACATGCTCCCGTGTAAGGACCGCAAAGAGGTCACGGGCAGGCCGTGTTCCCTTGTGAGATAGTCAACCACCCGATCGGTGTCGACCAGATAGCTTACAGGTCGCTGGACGGGCGATCATCGATCTCCCGATCAGCATAGATGTCATCAAGCATGCGATCAGTGTCGACCGCGTTCCAGCTTCCCGCGACAGATTGGAACGCCTCGTAGTCGGCCGTACTCTTGTGTCGCCAATGGAAGGTGCCAACGGGTTCGACTGAAACGATCATGGCCAGTGCGGCACCGTTCCGGCGTAGCAACCGAGCCTCACCTGTCACACGAACCTCCTCGATCACGCGCGGGAAGTCTGGCTCATCTTCTAAATCGATCGATGATATTGCTCGCGCCATGCTCGTCCACCTTTCTACCCAGTGGCTGGCATCGTGTGAACGTCAGTCGGCCATCTCGACGTATGGTACCCCCTCAGGTACTACACATCGTCCGTTGCCGTTCGCGTTCACCGACCGGAGTCTTGCGTCGCTCGCGGCAGAAGCCAAACGCGCAACGCTGCCGGACTGCGCGCTTGATAGGGTCGGAAAGAGAGGCACGCCCATCAATCGTGGGAGCGAAGCCGGGGATTCCCAACTTCGTCCAGGCCTAAATGGACGAGGTAGAGGGAGAGGAAGAGCACCATGAGGGTGACGACCGGTGTCACCCACCACCACCACAGGTTCTGAAACATGGCGTTGTAGCTCAGGACCGACCAGTAGATCATCATCCCCAGCGTGATTTCCCGCTGCGGACCGAGACCGAGAATGGAGAGACCTGACTCGGCCAGGATCGCGACGATGAAGGCGTTGAGGAAATTCGCGCCCAGCCAGGTCAGCGTGTGCGGCAGCAACTCCCGGAAGATGATCTCGAGGTTATTCATCCCGTTGAGGCGCGCCACCCGCACGAATGGCCGCTCCTTCAAGCTGAGCGCCTGCGCCCGCATGGCGCGGGCAGGCCAAGACCACGCGAAGCAGCCGATGATGAGTGCCATCACGAAGACGCTCACGCCCTTCAGCAGCGAGGCAAGCAGTATCAAAAAGAGGATCGAGGGCACCGAGAGGAAGACATCGATCAGAATCCGCAATGCCGCATCGATCTTGCCACCGAAGTACCCGCTTGTCAATCCGATCGCCGCACCCAGAACTGTTCCGATCGTCGCGGCGATCAGACCGACTTTCATTGAGTTGGGCACAGCCTGCGTCATCTGCACTGAAATGCTCTGACCGAGCGAGGTTGTCCCCAGGATCGCCGCCGAACTTGGCGCCTGGTTTCTCGGAAAGGCACCCGTCCTTCGATCCGCCTGGTCAACGAAGAGGCTCCCCAGCAAGGTCGAAAGCGCGAGCGCCAGGAAGACGATCGTGCCGAACACGAACTTGCGATTGCCGCGAATCAGCGTGGAGAACGCCGGGCTCTCCGCAACCGGCAGCTGGATGGCTTCCTTAAGGGGCGCGAGCACGGCCATGGTTAGGACCTTCCCGATCCACCGGCGCGAATCCGTGGGTCAATCAGCGGATACGCCATGTCGATCGCGAAGTTGATCGCGGCGACACAGACGACGATCAGGAGGATGCCACCCTGGATCACCGGATAGTCGAACTGCTTGATCGAATTGAAGAGCAGGTAGCCAACGCCGGGATAGGCGAAGATTGATTCGGTGATCAGTGCCCCGCCGACGATCGTCCCCAGCGAAAGCGCAAGGCCGGTCACCTGAGGCAGCAGCGCATTCCGAAACGCGTACGCCCAAAAAATGCGCCGACGTGGAAGCCCCTTCGCCTCTGCCCAGAGGATGTAATCCTGCCCCTGCTCGGAAATGATCAAGCTCCGCATACTCAGAAACCACCACCCGAGCGAAACGAGGATGATGCTCAGGGCCGGCAGCGCCCCGTGGCGCAGGACGTCACCGGCGAAGGCCAGCGAAAACTCCCGCTGGGCTCCGGCGGCGTAGGCACCGGAGAGCGGCAGGACCGGCCATTGAAACGCGAAGACGTAGATCAGGATGATCGCCAGGATGTAATAGGGGGTGGTGTAGAGCACGAGCGCAACGGGCACGATTCCTCGCAGCACGCGCGAGCGCTCCCCTGACCAGCCAACGAGCGCACCGAGGAGAGAGCCCAATATCCAACTGACGAACGTGGTCACCCCGAGCAGCCCCAGCGTCCAGGGGAGCGCCGCCCACAACTTGTCGCTGACGCGCGTCGGGAAGTTGGTGATGGAGTATCCCAGGTCCCCCTGGCCGAGTTGGCGCAGATAGGAGACGTATTGCGCGCCCACACTCTTGTCAAGTCCGAACTTGTGCCGGTACTCCGCGAGCAGCGCCGCGCTGCTTCCGCCACCGCCTCCGCCCGACCGTGACATTTTGACGAAGATGTCGCCCAATGGATCGCCGGGCACCAGGCGCGGCAGGACAAAGACGACCGTCACCGAGATCAGGACCGTCGCGACAAAGATGACAACCCGTTCGGCCAGGTATCGTGCCGACACGACCAGCCCCCTACCCGTCTAGCCACCAGTTCCGGCCGCCAGATTTCCCCAGGCAACTGAGGTGCTGGCGGTCGGAAGACCGGCGGCTTGCCTGCTGAGACGTGATACAGAACCTGCCATGCGCGGCAGTTCAGCCGGCTCATGGGAGTCAGCCCCGGGAACCCTCTGGGTGCTGTAGCCTCGGGCACGACATCGGGACGGCCGATGTCGGCCAAGACGCCGAGGTTACCAACCCGCACTAGCTCCCGGCGGCTTTGACCCCGCCGACCAACTTGTGGGTTTCCGGGTCCATATAGCCATTGACGACCAGGTTGAAGGTCGCCCACCAGCTGACCGGCATGTTCCACGGATTGTCCGCCGTCGGCCAGCCCGTCCAGTAGGTCGAGTTGAACGGAACCAACGCGGGCGCCTGGACCAGCGGAATTGCCGGCATGTCCTCGTACCAAATTGCCATGGCCTCGTGGACGAGCGGCGTCAATGTCGCGGTGTCGTCCGGCGGCGTCTGGAAGATCTTGTCCACGACGGCATCGAACGCTGGATTCTTGTAGCGGAACGAATTGCGCTCGAACGTCGACCCCAGCTCACCGAGTGGCACAAAGAACTTGCTGTGGAAGAGCTCCAGGTTCTCGGCAATCGAGCCGGGACAGAAGGAGTGCATCTTGATATCGTAGTCGCCGCGCAAGACCGTGTCGCGGAGGACGCTGCCGGCCAGCGGCTGGATCTCGACGTCGATCCCGGCCGCGGTGAGTTGATCGGCCAACACCTGGCCGAGCTTGACCTCTTCGTTCGAGTCGGAGTCGACAATGTACCGAAGTTTGAGGCTCCCTGGCTCAACCCCGGCATCCTTGAACAACTGCGTCGCCTTGGCCTGATCCGTCGTGCCGGCCCCGTACTGGTCTTGCAAGTCTTTGATCGCGTCGTAGTACGGCTGATTCCCGGTGTACTCGGGCCAGAGCCCCGAGAGGGGGACAGTCGAACCCTCGTACGCGAGATCGACGATCGCCTGGCGGTCGATCAGGAGGGAAATGGCCTGCCGCACTTCCTTTTTGTCAAGCCCCGGTGTCGCGTTCTGCACCATCAGTAAGCGCGGACAGGGATCGGACCACGCATAAGGCTTGTCTTTGGTCCACGCGCTGACTTTATCGTTGCGTTGGGCCACTTCGAGGAACGATCCGGTCGAGAGGATGCCGATAAACGGCGTGTCGAGCTCGTTGTTGGCCAGCGCAAAGGCCACACTGGTTTCGGCGCCCATGTTTACGAGTTGGATGAGCTGAGGCCCCGGCGTGATGCCGAACACCTTTGTTGCCCACCAATCGTCGCGGCGCTCCCAGGTCACGGCATTCTGGGTCGCGTCCTTCAGCTTGTATGGACCCGTGCCGACCGGCGGGTTGTTCTTGAACGTCGCAACATCTTGACTGTCCCAAACGTGCTTCGGTTGAATCGTGATGCCGCCCCAGACTCCGACCGCTGGGAAGGCCTCGCGATTGAGGTGGTAGCGTGGATTGGGGGTGAGGAGATTGAACTTGACGTTGAGATCGTCGACCTTTTCGACGGACTTGACCGCCTGATACGTCTCGGCCGCCCATGCCAGCGTCGGATTCGCTTTCAGTAAGTCGTAGGTGAAGACCACATCGTCGGCGGTGAACGGCTGGCCGTCGTTCCAGGTGACCCCGTCGCGCAGTTTCACGGTGAGGCTCGTGAAATCGGTGCTGTATTGGTAGCTTTCCGCGAGCCAGGGGATGTACTCCCCGGTCTCCAGGTTCTGATAGAAGAAATACTCGTAGTTGAACTGGTGCAACCCGGTTTTCGAGCGATCCTGTCCGGTCCAGGACGTCATGTTGAAGTTGTCCGGGTTTTCAATCGTGCCGTTGATCGCGATCTTGAGCGTCCCTGCCCGCGTCGCGTCCTGGGCAGACACTCCGGTTGCGTGGGCGGAGATCAGCACGCCAACCAGCGGCGCGCTGAGGCCGAGCATCGCCGCGCGTTTCACGATGTCGCGCCGGCTCATTCGCCCACTCAGGCTCTCAGCCAACAACGCATCGAACGCTTCTCTTCGATCAGCCATGACCTGCTCCTTTGCGATCGCGCCATTCCGAACCGCGCTGTTCGGCCCGACGCCAATAGACCGACACGGGTGACGGGAGACCCCAACCACCTGAGTCCCGGTGACCGGTACGTCCGTCCTCGCCACATGTCCACTGCGTCATTGCGCTATATATGCCACGGTGTGCGTTTCGTCAAGTGAGCACCAATTCGTTCGACGGTGCCCAACGCACCTCCTTCCACGCCGGATCAGTGTCCGTCCCGCGCCGCGAGTGCATCTCGAGTCGGCTCTGCTGGTGTCAATGGCGCGTGCTCACCGCCAGACACGCCTTCACCCCAGACGTGCGCCGGGTCTGGCAACGGAATGGAACTGATCAGCAGCTTCGTGTACGCATGCTGGGGATGCTTCACCACCTGCTCTGGATCCCCAGCCTCCACAACTTCCCCACGGTGGAGCACGATGATGCGATCGCTAATCTGGTAAGCGGTGGCGAGGTCGTGCGTGATGTAGATCAACGAAATGCCGAACTCCTGCTTGAGTTGAAGCAGGTTGGCCAGCACCGTCACACGCAGCGACGCATCGACCATCGAGACCGGCTCGTCGGCGACGATCACCTTCGGCCGCAGCAGTAACGTGCGGGCAACCATCGTCCGCTGACGCTGCCCGCCACTCAGTTGGTGCGGATAGCGGCCGAGCGTGTCCTCGGGGCGTAGACCAACCGCACGCAGGGCCTGCTCCATGAGGCGGTGGGCTTCCTCCTTCGAACTCGCCAGCCGAAATTTCGCGATCGGAGTGGTGAGGACGTGGTCGACTTTGTAAAAGGAGTTGTACACACCGTACGGGTCCTGAAAAATTGCCTGCACATCACGTCGGAACGTGCGCCGGGCATCCCGCGAGACGTGGCGCAGATCGGCGCCGTGATAGAGCACGTCGCCTGCGGTTGGGATTTCCAAACCGAGCAAGAGATTCGCCATCGTGGACTTGCCGCTACCACTCTCACCGACGATGGCAGTGATCGAGGGTTGATCGCCATCGATCGCGAGCGAGAAGTCGTTCAACGCGACGACTTCGCGCTGCCGGCCCAAGCCGCCACCGCCAAAGACCTTGCTGACCTTGCGAAGCTCGAGCAGCGGCGTCATGACGCTTCGTTCCGCGCGCTCGCCAGGCGTGCGGCGGTGAGCGACGCTGTGGCCAGGAACGAGTCCTCTCGGTCGAACGACGGCAGGCTGTCCATGAGGAGCCGAGTGTAGGGATGTTTCGGATGCGCGAAGATCTCTTTAACTCCATTCACTTCGAGCAGATGGCCGCCGCGCATCACCGCGACCCGCTGGGCAAAGTGGGCCATCAACCCGATATCGTGCCCGATTAAGATCACAGCCGCGCCAAGCTCATCCTGAATGCGCCGCAGCGTCTCCATGACCCGCTTTTGCACGACGACATCGAGGGCGCTGGTCGGTTCGTCGGCGATGATGACCTTCGGTCCTAAGCAGATGGCCGCCGCGATGCAAACGCGCTGCTTCATGCCGCCGCTGAGCTGATGCGGATAGAGGTCCGCCACGTCCGGCGACAGATCGACGGAATGGAGGAGTTCCGTCACTCGCAATTCGCCTTCCCGTTTGGAGAGCCTGATGCCGTGTGCCGTCATTCCGTCGATGATCTGGGGTCGAATCCTGAGGACAGGATTGAGCGAATTCATCGCCCCCTGGGTGACCAACGCGATCTTGGCCAGCCGTTGTCGGCGCATCTCCTCGTCGGTAAGCTCCAGCAGGTCCACACCATCGAGCAGAATGCGGCCCGCAACGATGCGACCTGGCGGTTTGATGAGGCGCATTGTGGCCAGGGCGATGGTCGATTTGCCTGAGCCTGATTCACCAATTAACCCGAGGCGCTCGCCCGGATCCAAAGCGAAGCTGACGCCGTCGACGGCCTTGACCGGCCCTCGCGACGTGGAGAAGTGGACCTTGAGATCGTCGACTTCCAGAATGGACGTCATGGAGCACCGCCGGTGGTTCGCACCCTTGGTAATCGGGGTCGCACACGGATCACATTGATCCCCGCGTTGTAGATGTGGTCTCGGCGGCAGTCTAGGGTTTGGCCCCGGTACTGTCAACAGGTCGTCATTCGCGATGGGCGAGCACGAGGTCTCACCGTGGGTGACCTCACAGCCGGTCGCGGGAGCCCTTACGGCGTGACGATTGGCTGGAATGACCTGACGGCATGAGCGAACCGCACCTGCTGGAGTCGAAATCCGAGCATTTCAGCTGGCAGGACGGGTTGGTACGCACGGAGCGCGCTGTCCGATCGGCGACGGCGATCGCGGCCACGGACGAAAGATCCGGGACGACGGCTGTGCCGATCCACGAAAGAGCATTCACCGGGGCAGATGACTCAGTGCATGCTCAAGCGACAGGCAACGGGTTTCTGAGCGGCCCGTCACAGTGGTGTTTGGCCGCTCGAGGAGGATGTCCGCCCTGTGCCTCTTGGCCTTGGGTCTAAACCCAGCGGCTTCGTTCCACGGTACCTATCCCCTTGCAGGACGAGACGCGGGATCGGAGCGTCAGCGTGTAAGAGCGCGCGTGCTTTATCCGACCGCGTCAACGCGTTTCGCCCGCGACTGCCCGGTCACGTCCACACGCGGGCCGCCCAGGGGAACCACCGCCCGAACCGCCGGAGCGTGGACCACAGCACCCGGAGGCCGAAGTACCCCAACGCCAGACCGCAGAGCGCGTTCACCCAGCGGAAGAGCCGCCCCCCGACGAACCGGCGGCCCCAGCCGACCGTGGCCGCCATCCCACACCCCCACATCGACGCGCCGATGATGAAGGCGGCCAGGAACAGGGCGACCCGACTCGCCGCCATCCCGTCACCGCCAGTGGCCACGACGCCGCCGCCGATGCCCGCCCAGAACGCGATACCGGCAGGGTTTGCCAGTCCGAAGACGAGACCGACAGCGAAATCTCCGCCAGTCCTTGCCGGAGCCTCGGTCGGCTCGCGGCCCGAGACGGCCCCGGCCAGCGACGCACGCGCCAGGGCGAACAGGAATCCGGCGCCAGCGAGCCCGAGCGCCACCGCCACCGCGTCGTAGCGGACCAGGACGGCCGCTCCGGTCAGGCCGACGACTGCCCACGCCCCGTCGCCGACCAGCGAGCCGGTCTGCACGAGCAGCGCCGCGTGGAAGCCACGGAGCAGCCCCCGCCGCAGGGCCTCGGTGTTGACCGCGCCGGGCACCGCTGCGTAGGCCGCCCCCAGGCCGACCGCCGAGATCACGAACGCCGCCGCGTCTGGCATACTCCCTCCCCATCGTTCGGGCAGCCGTGTACCGAGTCGCCCCGCCCCTTCCGTTCGGACCACAACAGCGTATCATCGAGAAAAAATCGTTGGGTTCGACGCCGCAGATTCGTGGACCAGGTTGGGGCGCTCGGCGGGGCATGTGGGGCCGCCGGGCTTACCATCCGACGGTGCTCCGGTCGCTGGAGGTCCGGCGGCGTCGCCTGAGCGTTTCTACGCCCCGTTATCCCTACTCCCGGCACCCGTGCCCACAGGACCGAATCGGGCGCATCCTCCATGAGCTTGGCGTCGTCGTCTATCTCTACCCGCCGCACCATGAGATACGATGGGGAATGGCGCGCTTGTTCGACGGCGATCGGGGCAAGGTTCGCGCAGTCGGCAACGGCGAGCGCTCGGCACGATGGAACGTAGACGATCCTGACGATATGCTTCTCTCGCTCGACCCGCCCGACATGTTGAGTCGCCTCTCGGCGACAATAGTCCGCGCCGGCCCGATCGCCAGACGTGAAGGATGAGCCCACCATGGCCATGACCCAGACCTGGAACACCGCCGAGCTGGTCGCCAATGACCAGGCCCACCTGCTCCATCCCGTCTCCAACCTCCATGCCGTCCGTCGCGATGGACCACTCGTCTTCGTCCGCGGCGAGGATGTCTTCCTCTGGGACAGTGACGGAACCCGCTACATCGACGCCTTTGCCGGGCTCTGGAACGTCAATGTCGGCCACGGCCGCCGGGAGCTGGCCGAGGCGGCTGCCACCCAGATGCGGGAGGTCGCCTTCGTGCCGACCTTCTTCGGTCTTGCCGCGCCACCGGCGATCGAGCTGGCCACCCGCCTGGCCGAGCTTTTTCCCGACCCGATCAACCACTTCCAGTTCACCTCGGGTGGGGCCGAGTCGAACGAGACCGCGCTGAAGATCGCCCGCTACGCCTGGTATCTGCGCGGCAAGCCGGACAAGGTCAAGGTCATCTCGCGCAAGATGGCCTACCACGGCATCGCGATGGGCGCGCTGGCCGCAACCGGCATCCCGGCCTACCACGAGGGGTTCGGCCCGGCCACCCCGGGCTTTCTTCACCTCACGCCGCCCTATGCCTATCGCCATGGCGACGGCATGAGCGACGAGGCGTTTATCGCGATGCTGGTCGACGAGCTGGAAGCGACGATCGCCCGCGAAGGCGCCGGCACGATCGCGGCGATGATCGGTGAGCCGGTGCAGGGTGCCGGCGGTGTCGTGGTGCCGCCCGATGGCTACTGGCGAGCGATCGCGCCGGTGCTGCAGCGGCACGGCATCCTGCTGATCTTCGATGAGGTGATCACCGGGTTCGGCCGGACCGGGACGCTCTTTGGCATGCAGCAGTACGGGGTGACACCCGATATCGTCTCCTTCGCCAAGGGGATCACCTCCGGCTATATCCCGCTCGGGGGCGTCGGTGTCTCGGACGAGATCTTCGAGACCCTTTCCACGCCGAACCGGATGTTCATGCATGGTTTCACCTATTCCGGGCATCCCGTGGCCTGCGCGGTGGCGCTGCCGAACATCCGCATCATCGAGGAGGAGCGTCTGCCGGAAAACGCGGCCAGCGCCGGCGACTTTTTGCTCGCCGAGCTGAGCAAGCTGCTGGAGCGCCCCTATGTCGGCAACGTCCGCGGCAAGGGGCTGATGCTGCTGGTCGAGGTCGTCGCCGACAAAGCGACCAAGGCGAAGTTCGACCCGGCCCAAAACATCGGCGGCAAGCTGGAGCGCGCCACCCGCGAGCGCGGCGTCATCGTCCGCTGCACCAACGACGGCATCGCCATGGCCCCGCCCCTCACGATCCAGCGCCCGGAGCTGGAAACACTGGTCAGCGCCATCACCGGCGCGCTGGAGGAGGTCTTGGGGGAGTGATATTGCCTCCGTCTCGGCACTGATAGCTGATGCCAATTGCTCGGTTTCGACCTAGCGAGAAGGCCAAGATGAGAAGTTAATTTGATTTGTGATACTACCCGAGATGTCATCAAGGCGGGCTAGTGTGTCGGCGCGACAAGTTGGTTCTCCAGATTCGGGCGCGTCCGCCTCAAGCAGACTTCAACGATGTCCGGTTGCTGCTTGAATCCCTGGGATGGACGTTCGCCCGCCAGAAAGGGAGCCATGCCACGTTTGTTCAGCCAGGGGCGCATCCCATAACTGTCCCGATCCACAACAAGAAGGTAGGCCGTGTCTACCTCGATCGCATCTGCGAGCAACTCGGGCTGGATGAACTAGAGGACTAACATGACGACAACAGACCGCCAATCCCTCGCCGACTATCTGTCGCTAACCTATCCGTATCAGGTGATCGCGGATCCAACCGGCGGGTACTTCATCCAGTTTCCTGATCTCCCTGGGTGCATGACTCAGGTCGAGGAACGCGATGACATCGGCGCTATGGCCGATGAGATTCGCGAGTTGTGGATCGAGGCGGTCTACGAGCGCGGGGATGACATTCCTCTACCATCGACTTCCGCTGGCTACAGTGGGAAATTCGTGATGAGAATTCCCCGCTCCCTCCACCGCACGCTTGCCGAGTCCGCGGAACGCGAGGGCGTCAGCCTCAATCAGTATGCGTCGGTCTTGTTAGCGCGCGGGGATGTCTTGAAGCAGGTGGAGGGGCGGCAGGAGAAACACGCTTCGCCGTCCCCCTCCAAACAGCGCACACGTCGATCGCTATCCGCAAAGCGCGCGGCTTTCCAGACGGAAGCCCACGGCGGATGAGGTGTCATGACGCCACCCGCTGAGATTTCGGAGCTTTCCCCGCGGGCCGTGCTCTGGGACATGGATGGCACGCTGCTCGATTCCGCCGAGTTCCACTGGCTGAGCTGGCGCGAGGTGATGGCCGCCGAGGGGCGGGAGATGTCGCACGAGCATTTCCTGACGACGTTCGGCCGCCGCAACGATGCCATCCTGCGCGGTCTCTTTGGCGACGACTTCCCGGACGGCGAGGTCGTCCGCATTGCGACGGCCAAGGAGGAACGCTATCGGGCGCTGGCGCTTGCTGGCAGCGTCGAACCGCTTCCCGGCGTTCGTGCCTGGCTGGCGCGCCTGCGTGCCGACGGCTGGCGCCAGGCCATCGCCTCGTCCGCGCCCCATCTCAATATCGCCGCCATCGCCGAGGCCCTTGGCTTTGATGGCGCGTTCGACGCCGTCGTCGGCGATGAGGATGTCCGTCACGGCAAACCGGACCCCGAGGTCTACCTCACCGCTGCCGCCCGGCTCGGCGTTGCGCCGGCGCGCTGCGTCGTCGTCGAGGATGCCGCCGCCGGCATCGAGGGAGCCCGCCGGGCCGGGATGCGCTCGATCGCGGTCGGCCCAGATCACGCCGATCATGGTGCCGATCTCGCCGTCGCCACGCTCGATCTCCTTCCCGCCGATGCCTTCAACCGGTTGGTCGCGCCCGTCTCGCCCGGGTGAGAGCAGGTCTGCGACCCAACCCGGCAGACCGATCGCTTCGCGCCCCGAGCCATCCGCCGCGATGCTTCCTGGACGTATCGCTCCTGAGGGGTTCCTCGACGAGGGCAACCGTGCCTTCATGCCGCCAACCAGGAGGTCCGCGCTCGGTTGGATTGCCAGCGATTCTACGGCGCCCGGTGGTGGGCGATCCCACCGGGCGGTCTCGCTGCGTACCGCTCTGCCGGTGGCATCTTTGCCAATGACCGCCGTGAAGCGCCACCAGACCATCCGCGCACACCTCCTATGACCTCGGTGAGACTCCTCTTCACTCCGCGATGACCGTCCACCTGAGCGAATAGGACCGAGATCATGCCCGAGCTAACGCCCCTCCAGCCACCTCGGCGAGTGTTGCGACCTCCGCGGCCAACCGCTGGAGGGCGTCACGCAGCTCGGGCGGATGGCGCACCTCGAAGGGGCACCCGAGCCCAACTAGCAGCCGAGCCGTCCAATCCAGGTCGTCGGCGAAGACACGCAGCACGACTCCTTCCGGCGTCGCCTCCAGCAGCGCGAGCCGCGCGGGCACATGACGCCGCGCCCGCTCCAGGCTGACCCGCAGCAACACCTCAACCCGCCACGTCCCGGGCATCGTCGCCAGCGCATGCTCGACATAGGCCAGGCTATCGAAATTCGGCGGCCGGATGAACGACTCCGCTCGCGGCTCGACCGATTGGACACGATCGAGCCGGAACGTGCGGAGGTCTCCGCGCAGATGGCAATGACCGGCCACGTACCACCGCCCCCCAAGGTAGACGATGCCATAGGGATCGAACGCCCGAGCCGTCTCCTCCTCCCGCACGGAGACGTAACGCAGCCAGACCCGTCGCTCTTCCTGCGCGGCGACGCCGAGGGTAGCCACGATCTCGCTCGATGGGGCATCCTCGACCGGGACCAGATCGGTGGCGAGCGCGTCCCGGACCGCGCCAGTCCGTTGCCGCACCGCCTCCGGCAGCACCCGCTCCAGCTTCGCCAGCGCACCCTCCACCGCCGGGGCGGTCACGGCCAGACCCAGCCGCCGGGCCATTAGCAACCCCAGCATCACCGCGAGCGCCTCGTCGTCGGAGAACATCAGCGGTGGCAGTTTGAAGCTCGGCCGTAGCCGATATCCCCCATGACGTCCCCGCTCCCCCGCGATCGGAATCCCCAAATCCTGCAGCATAGTGATGTAGCGGCGCACGGTCCGCAGATCGACCTCCAGCCGCTCGGCCAGCTCGGGCCCACTCAGTCGCCGGTGGGTCTGGAGCAACTCCAGAACTGCCAGGACACGGGTCGTCGGGTGATACATCGGGTCCGCCCTCTCGCGAAGAGTCGACCATCCGTTCTAAATCAGGGTCGATCATGCCCTGTTACGGCCCTATGATCAAGAGGTGGGTTGACAGTGGGTCGATTCTCCAGCGATCAACGCTCACCGGCCAAGTGCCGGGCATCGGAGGGAAGGGCATGCAACACGATCTCTTTGGACTCGAGGTTCACCTGCGTCATACCCGCTTTGAGTTAGAACGGACCATCGCCGCCCATCGCCAGGCCGACCTCCTCCCCGCGTCACCCGGCCCCCTCGCCCGCCTTCGCGTCAGCATCGGACAGATGCTACTCCTTGCTGGATCGTGGCTTGCCGGCCCGCCGGCAGTGCCCCGCGCCTCGCCTGTCGCTGGGATCTCCGACCGATCGTGCCCGGTCATCCGATCCGTGTCAGGGCGGCCGGTCGACCCGGCGGCGCTGCAGCGCCCGGCCGCCTGACCGTGGCGCCCGGTCGACGATGGACGCTGAACCGAACGAGAAGATCATCAGGAGGAGCCGTCGTGCGCTCGCACACCGCGCTGGTCATCATCGACGCCCAGGTCGCCATTATCGACAACCCGGACACCTACGACGGGGAAGCAGTCGTGCGACGGATCGCGAGTCTGCTCGCCGCGGCCCGCGCGGCCGGCACCCCGATCTTCTTCGTCCAGCATGACCACGCCACCTTCCTCCCCTTGATGGCCGGTCATCCAGGCTGGGAGATTCATCCGGCCATCGCGCCCCAACCCGGAGAGTTGGTCATTCGCAAGCGCGCAAGCGACGCCTTCTACGCCACGTCACTGCGGAGCGAGCTCGACCGGCTGGGAGTCACCCGCCTCGTCGTGGCGGGGTGTCAGACGGAGTACTGCGTCGATACCTCGGTGCGGCGAGCCCTCAGCCTCGACTACGATGTTCTGCTCGTCGCCGACGCGCACACCACCGTCGATGGCGACTTGCTCAGTGCCCCGCATATCATCGCCCACCACAACGCGATGCTGGCCGGCCTCCCCCATCCGACCCACGAGATCAGCGTCCGTCCGACCAGGGAGATCGCGTTTGCCAGCTAACGAACGGCCCTGACTGACGTTGGCAGCGCACGATCGTCGGGCATCCCGTCGAGGCGCTCCCTCTCCCATTCCGGACGCTGGCGCCGCGCGGATTCCGCCACGAGCGGAGTTGCGCGGCGTCAGCGTCGGAGCCATCGCACCCGTCAGACGACGCTTGCCAGCTGCCAGTCCCGCGGTGTTGATTGAAAGAGAACATTGGCGATCCGCCGAACTGCCGATTCCGGACGATGATCAGAGGGTCAGCCTGCCGAGGTTCTGCACCGCCAGTGTCCAGCGAACGAATGAGGCGCCGTTGCCGTCGTGACTGAAAGGGACGTGAGAACCATGACGGAGTCGTTCACGCGCACCCTCGCCGTGGTCGAGCCTCTCGTCGATGCGGTTACACCGGCCCAGCTGGAGAACCCGACGCCCTGTCCGGGGTGGACCGTCCGCACGCTCATCCGTCACCTGGCCGAGGTGAACGCCGAGTTCGCGGCCGTCGCGGGTGGCGAGCCCGCGCCCAATGGGGGGGTCGATCCCACCAGGGCTGGCCATGGCAATCCGATCGCGGCGTTCCATCGGGCGGCACGGCTGGCGCAGACGGTGTTTTCCGAGGCGGGAATGCCCGAGCGGACCTACCGGTTTCCCTGGGGCGAGGAACCTGGCTCCAAGATCGTGCAGCATGTGATCGACGAGTTGCTGATTCACAGTTGGGACCTCGCCCGGGCCACCGGTCAGTCACCCGCCTTCCCGGACGACCTCGTCGAGCAGTCGTTTGAGAGCTGGCAAGCCTGGTTTGCCAAATGGCCCCGATCGGCAGGCGACAACTTTGGTCCCGAGCTACCAGCCTTGCCGGACGCATCGCCCATCAATCGCCTCGCCGCCTTCCTTGGCCGCACGCCATGAGCGGATCGAGGCGGAGCTGAAGAGGAGCAGCGGTCTGCGACCTCACGAGCGACATCCGTTGTGTGAGCCAGCGTGACGCGGGCGGTCGCGTCCGCGGGTCACTCGACCCACCGGCACGAGGCGCGCCGGCAGGCGGGGGGACGTCATGGACATTCGACGCGAGGTGTTCTGGACGCCGTGGGATGCACCGGAAATCGAGCATCTGCAGCTGACGGCTGGTCAGGGCGAGGTCGTCGCCGACGGCCTGATTGTTGGTCTGGCGGAGGGGCGTCCGTTTCGGGCGTCATACCTGATCCGGTGCGATGGGGCGTGGCGGGTGCGAGAAATTCAGGTCAGACTCATGGTCCCTGGCCAGCGCGAGCTTCGCCTCCTCGCTGATGGCGAGGGGCACTGGACGTCCCCCGGCGGTGAGACTCACGCCCCCCTGGACGGCTGCTTTGACGGCGATCTCTCGGCGACGCCATCGACCAACACACTTCCCATTCGCCGGCTCGGGTTGCGCCCTGGCGACTCGGCGGACATCATGGTCGCCTTCATCGGCGTCCCGGCGCTCTCGGTGACTCCGCGGCCCCAACGCTACACGCGCCTTGATGACGATCACGACGGCGGAGCCCGGTATCGCTACGAGTCACGCGACGGAGATTTCACCGCCGACCTGCCAGTCGACATCGACGGTCTTGTTGGTGACTATCCGGGGCTCTTCCGCCGGATCTGGTCGTCATAGCTGGCGCGTCCATCATGGACCACAGGAGATCGCCATGTCTGCTCTGCTGGTCGAGTTCTTCCTTCACAACGTCTGGGCGAACCAGCGTCTGCTCGATCTCTGCGCGACGCTCACCGAGGAGCAACTTGACGCCACCGCGCCAGGGACATATGGATCGATCAGGGACACAATGGTCCATCTGATCGGCGCCGAGCAACGCTATCTCGCGGCATTGAACGGCGTCGAGCTCGAGCGCTCACCCGGAGCTCCGCCCGGCTTCCCGGGGTTCGAGGGGCTGCAGGACCAGGCGCACCGCAGCGGCGATGGTCTGATCGATGTCGCGCGGCGCACCCGGCCGAATCGAATCGTTCGCGGCGTGCGCGCGGGTGAACCGTTTGCCATCCCGGCTGCCATCTTTCTGATGCAGGCCATTGATCATGCCACCGAGCACCGCACGCACATCCGAACGATTCTCACCACGCTCGGCATCGAGCCACTGGATCTCGATGCCTGGGCGTTTATGGAGCAGGTCCATGCTCCGCCCGGCATCGTCAATCGCGACGACTCGTGAAGCGGGGATTTCATCGTCACGACAGAGGAACGGAAGCCGCCGCGCCATCAGCGGTGGGCAAGAGAAGGAGAGATTGGCAGATGAAGGTTCTCTTTGTGGCTGGCTTCGGTCCCCTGGTCCGCGATCAGGCGGCGGGGACGGCGTTATATGTGGATGCGCTTGGCTTGTCGCTGGAAGGAGAGGGCGATGGCTATCTTCACACCGCGAGCCTGCCGGGCACCAACCATTTTGCGCTCTGGCCCCTCTCGCAGGCGGCGCAGTCCTGTTTCGGCACCGACACTTGGCCGGAGGGCATCGCTGTTCCCCAGGCCTGGATCGAGTTCGACGTTGAGGATATCGATGCCGCGACGGCCGAGTTGACGGCTCGCGGCTACGAGTTGCTCGTCGCGGCGCGGCAAGAGCCATGGGGGCAGATCGTGACCCGGCTCCTGGGACCGGAAGGGCTCCTGGTCGGGATCACTGTCACGCCATGGATGCGTGACGACCGAGCGAGCGGCGCCTCCGACGAGGGAGGCGACCCAGGAGGTGCGTCAGAGCCGTAGCCGGACTGGACGGCACCGCCGCATCCAGACATCGGCTCACCGAGTCGCCGTATCATGGTTGGGGACAGATCGCGGGGACCTTGAGCGCGGGGAACGGGAGGGGACGATGTCATTCGACGCCGCGCGCCGGTCGGCGCACCTGCGGGAGCGAGCCGCGGGCTATGTGCAGGTCGCGATCGAGAGCGTGACCCGCGAGTACCCGACCATGCCGTACTTCGTCGCAACCGGACCAGGACCATATCCGACCCAACGGGAACTTCATCCGGCGTTCTACGGCTGCTTCGACTGGCATTCCTGCGTCGAGATGGAGTGGGTGATCGTCCGCCTGCTTCGCCGCTTTCCCGATGTCATCCCCAATGACGCCGCCCGTGCGACCCTGAATGAGCTGCTGACCGACCAGAACATCGCGACGGAGATCGCCTTCTTCCGCGACCCGAACCACCGGTCGTTGGAGCGCCCCTACGGCTGGGGCTGGCTCCTGACGCTGCATCACGAGTTGGCGACATGGGACGACGCGAACTCCCAGCGCTGGGCAGCCGTGCTCCAACCTCTGGCCGACCTGCTGACGGCGAACCTCATTGGTTGGCTGCCCCGGCTGACCTATCCCCAGCGGACAGGGCTCCACCCCAACACGGCGTTCAGTCTTTCCCGTTCCTACGACACCGCGCTGCTGCGAGCCGGGCGTGGCGAGGCGACCTTCCTGACCGCGATCCGGGAGGCCGCCAACCGCTGGTTCAGCGCCGATACGGACTACCCGGCCCGCTACGAGCCATCTGGCGCCGATTTCCTCTCCGCCACGCTGTCGGAAGCCGAGCTGATGTCGCGCCTGCTCGATCCCGAGGCGTTTCCCGAATGGCTGGAACGGTTCCTGCCCGGTGTCGCCGCAAGCCAACCGGCGGTGCTCTTCCACCCGGTGACCGTCTCCGACCCAACCGATGGTCAGATCGCCCATCTCCATGGGCTCAACCTGAGCCGTGCCTGGGCCTTCACCGCGATCGCCGAGCGTCTTCCCCCGGCTGATCCCCGTATCGCGCCGCTCCTCGCCGCCGCCGAGCGCCACGCGGAGGCCTCGCTGCCCCACGTCGTCGGCAGTCACTACATGGTCGAGCACTGGCTCGCCGCCTACGCGACCTTGCTCCTGAGCTCGTAGGGAACGGTCCGCTACCGCAGTGACGATGCGGTCCGCCGATCTCCTTACTTCCCGATGCAGAAGCGGGCGAAGATCTCGGTCAGGACGGCGTCGTCGATCGCCTCGCCGGTCACCTCGCCGATCGCGCGCAGGGCGGCCCGGACATCGGTCGCGAGCAGGTCGAGGGGGTGCACGGCGTCGTGCATCGCGATGGCGTCCCGCAGGTGCGTCAGTGACCGGTCGAGCGCCGCGCGCTGCCGGGTCGTGATCAGCGCGGGCCGCGCCTGGCCGCCGCTATCCCCGCGCAGCTGCCCGCCAAGCGCCGCTTCGAGCGCGGGAAGACCCAGTCCACTCGTCGCCGCGACCTCGACGACCGGGCAACCCGGCAAGAGCTCCAATACCGCCGCCTGATCCACCGCTGGCAGGTCGCTCTTGTTGATCGCGATCACGACCGCGGGCGGGGCGCCCATCTGGTCGCCGCGGGCGGCGAGCATCGCCGCCACCGCCAGATCATCCGGACCGGGTGGGACCGACCCGTCGAGAACCAGCACCGCCGCCACTGCCGCATCGATCGCCCGGCGACTGCGATCGATGCCAAGCCGCTCGACCAGATCGACCGTCTCGGCGATCCCGGCCGTATCGAGCAGCGTGACCGGGAACCCAAACCCACCCAGGTTGACCGTCTCGGCGATGACATCGCGGGTGGTGCCGGCAACCGGCGTGACGATCGCCCGTTCGGCGCGGAGCAGCGCGTTGAGCAGGCTGCTCTTGCCGACATTCGGACGGCCAACCAGGGCGACCTGCGCTCCCTCACGATAGAGCATCCCGGCGCGCGCCCCGGCCAGCACATCGACCAGGGCCGCTTCCGCGGCGGTCATCTCGGAGACGACATCGGCCGGGGGAATCTCGTCGTCGGGGAAATCGGCGGCGGCGTCGAGATAGGCGAGCAGCCCGACCAGGAGATCGCGCGCGGGTTGGAGTCGCGTCCCGAGCTCGCCACCCAGATCGGCTACCGCCAATCGCAGGCCCTCAGTGGTGCGGGCACCGACCACGTTGAGCACCGCTTCGGCCTGCGTGAGATCGAGCCGGCCGTTGAGGAAGGCGCGCAGCGTGAACTCCCCCGGCTCGGCGTGTCGCGCCCCGGCTGCCATCAGCACCCGCAGCGTTTCCCGCACCGGCACGGAGCCGCCGTGACAGGACAGCTCGACAGTGTCCTCACGGGTGTAGGTGTGGGGAGCGGCCATCCACGCGAGCAACGCCTCGTCGACCGGCTCGCCGGTCGTGGGATCAACCACCCGACCGTAGATCAGCCGGTGGGAGCGATCGGGCCGCAGCATGGGCGGGCGATCGCCATGACCCTGGCGAAAGACCCGCCGCGCAATCACCGCGGCATCATCACCACTGAGGCGAACGACCCCGATCCCCCCTTCCCCGGGCGGCGTCGCGATCGCAACGATGGTGGCCCCGTCCATCACCAACATCCGGCCTCAGTCCGAACGCCGGCCAACCGGAGCAGGACGGGCGATCGTCTCATCCCGCGGGTTGTCACCCTGCCACTCCCGAACCGCTCCCTCACCTCTGTCACGATCATGCCTGGCCACGTCCAAGCCTGTGTCACGTCCCTGCCCGTGTCGCGTCACTGCCTGTGTCACGTCCATGCCGGGGTCACCATAGCGCCCGAACCGCCCATACGAGGCCCACGCCCAACCACGCGGTCGCACCCGTCAATCATCCTGCAGCTACGACCGTCAGTCATCCCGCGGCCACCGTATTCCACCCATGTTCCTCTGTCATTCCGAGCTTGTCGAGGAATCTCTTTCCGACACCCGCCACATCATTTCATCGTCCGTCCGTCGGGCCGGAGTGCACGAACCGTGCTTCAGCCCCGGCACTGACTCGCCACAGGTCGATCACGGCCAGCGCCATCGTGGCCGGGGCCGCAGGGATATTCCCCACCATGGCCCCGAATGACGGTGCGGCACCGGCCCGATCACGGTGAGGGTTGAGCGAACGGAGGGGGTGGGACGAGGAGAGATCGCCTGTATGGGGTATCAGGGGGTGCCACCCGGAGATGGCCAACGTCCCCGGTGTGCCACCCGCGACGTTGGGGTCCGGCACCAGGGCGCGTGCCATGCGCCCCTACACTGGAGGGGCGGTGGATGATCCGCGCCGTGGGTGAGGGCGATTGGGTGACCGCACCGGCGGGCGGGCGCAGCAAGCAGCGCCCCGATCACGAGAGGATCGCGATCCACGGCCCGACTGCCCGGCGGGTGGCGTCCTGGATTCTGACGGTGCGCCACATCGACGTTCGTCCAGCCGTTCACGGGAGGACCAACGGACCTGGGCATTGCCGAACCCCCTGCCCCATCACGCCCAGGCGGTAGGGGCGCATGGCATGCGCCCTGGTGCCCGATCGCGGCAGGGCGTTTGGGACGGCGCGGTTCCTGAAACCCGACCGCCTCGTCCCCGTTGGCACGATGGCGCGACGCTTCGCTCACCGATGGCGGCGGGGCGGTCGGAGCCGGCGCGAGATTCCTCGACCGGCGAGGAATGACAGGGCGGCGTTGGGGGCTGGGGCTCGGCGCGCGGGCGACACCGATGGGCGTGACGGGCGGGAGAAGGATAGTGGGGTGCCGGAGCGAGGAACGATGAGCGATTCGTCGACTCCGCTCGGGATGACCGCGTGGGAACACTGCCATTGGAGGTGGGCGTCAGCGAGGTTCTTTGACACATTTGGAATGAGACAGGATGATGACGTGACATGACCCGGGGACATCAACACGGGCAACGCGTCGATCAGCGGCACGCCGATCGAGGTTCACCGCGGCAGACCCGCCTCGGTCTCCGCCAGCAGCGCCTCGACCTCGTCGATGCTGGGAATACTGTCCGGACCGGGCGCACGGAGACTCAGCGCGGCGACCCCGTTGGCGAAGCGCCCGGCGGTGATCGCCGAGGCACTCCGATCGGTAGCCCGGATGAAGAACGCCGCCGCGAAGACATCGCCGGCGCCAGTCAGATCGGCGGTCCGCACCGGGAAGCCGGGGAGATCGACGCGGGTTCCGCCGTAGATGATCCGGGCGCCGCTTTCGCCCTGGGTCACCACCCCGAGGCGGCGGCTGCCGACCCGCTCCACCGTATCCCGGGACAGGCTGATCTCCTCGTCACTGACGATGACGGCATCCAGCCGGCCCAGTAACTCGGCCGGTAAGCGGAGATGGGAGAGTGTGACCCGTCCCCCGGCCGCGCGTGGCCACTCGCGCATCCATCCCTGGGGGGTCGTGCCGAGGAAGGTCGGCGTCAGGCTACCGGTTTGCCGTGGGTCGATCTCCTGGGCCACTGGACCGAGGTGAATGATCCGCGCGTTGCGCCAGTGAGGCGGCAGACCGCGCAAATCGATCGGCCCGGCCCAGCGCCGGATCATCTGGGTGCGGCGACCAGCCGCGTAGGTGTTGACGAAAGTGGTCGGACTCTCCGCCTCCTGCGTGATGATGCTCAGCTCGTCCACATAGCGTTCGAGCGACGGGATCGCCACCCCGTCGACCGTCATCCCATAGGCGCCGCGCGTCAGGATCCCCACCCGCCAGCCAAGGCGGGCCGCCGTCAGAGCGGAGTAGAGCGCCGTCCCCCCGAGCACCGCCGAGCCATCGGGCTGCAGATCAGCCACGATATGCCCGATCACCAGGTATTGCGGGGTGCGCTCGGTCTGGAGCCCTCGGAAGGGACGTCCCGCGATCAGCGACTCCCGGGTCGGCACCGCCTCACGAGGTCGACGCCCCCGCGTGATCCGGGGGGGCAGCGACGGATCGCGATCGGGTCGCCGCGACCGACCGGCCTCCCGCGCTGGGCGGGACTGGCGGTCGCTCGCTGGCGACCCGGCCGAGTCCTTTGTCGATGCGTCGTCGCGGTCTCCATCGTCGCCGGGCGAGGATGGGTCCGATGATTCAGGCACGCGGCTCAACCGTCACGCGGCGCAGGTTTCCTTCGCCATTACTCTCGGTCGTCACCTCCGGGTGGGAGCGGAGGGTGAGATGGACGATCCGCCGCTCGTTCGGCGGCATCGGCTCCAGCACGATCGGGCGACGGCTGCGGGCGACCTGGCGGGCCACCCGGTCGGCCAGCCCGATCAGCGATTCCTCCCGCCGCGAGCGATACCCCTCGACATCGACCACGACGCGGGTCCATGTCTCCAGGCGACGGTTGAGCAGCAGATTGGCCAGGTACTGAATCTGGGCCAGATGCTCGCCGCGGCGCCCGATCAGCATGCCGAGGTCGCGCCCGAGCACATCGATGAAGATCGTCGGCGGGTCATCGGCATCGAGCGGCACCGACGACGGGTTATCGACGGCCACCACCTCGGCGGTCACCCCCATCCGCGTCAGCAGATCCCGCACCAGGTCCTTCGCGACCCCCTCATCCGCCTCGTTGACCCGCTCCCGCCGGACCTCCGGCTCCGCCGGGACCGGTCGTCGGGCGGGAGCGGGGCGGGGCCCCGCTGGCGGGGTGCCGCGGCTCGATGGCCGGTCACCGGGGGCGCGCCGCGGACCCGCCGGACGCCGGACACCGCCTCCCATACCCGGCAGACCGACCGGACCGGAGCGTCCACCGGTGCCGCCGCCTCGCGGCGTCGGCTGCGAGGCCATCCCCTTCGCGGTCACCCGCACCAGCGCCTCGGCATCCTCATCCGGACCAGCATCCGAGAGCACCTCGATATCGACCTCGGCCTCCGACCGTCCGAGCTGCTCCAGGGCCAGCCGGACCGCCTCCTCCACCGAGTAGGCTTGAATCTCGACACTCGTCATCCGCTGCTGACCCTGCTGACCCTGCTGCTGATCCATCCGGTGTCCTCACTGCTGGTCGTTCTGACGATCAAGGGCCCCACGACCCACGCTGACGCAGGGCCGCTCCATGGTCATTCGTCGTGATGCACGATCGCGCGACGGGGCAAAACCAGTCGCATCTCAGATCGATCGGTTACCCGCTGCCCTGGTCGCTTCCTCGCGCGGGTCGAGCCTTCCGCGGAATCACGACCGCGCGGCCATTGCCATCAGGCCGCCCCGCATCGGCGCCGTTGAGCGGCGCCCCGGTTCGCGATCCAGCACTCCCCGATCGGGTCGAGACGGTCCCGTTCCCACCGCCGGTCTTCGCACGCTGGCTCCCACTCCGGCTCTTGTTTCCGCGCCGGGGTCGGGTCGTCCCCGCGATGGCCCGGCTCTCGGCATCGGCGCGCGCCTGGGCGTCGCTGGCGGCCTCGGACTCCTCGTCCTCCTCGGAGGCCGCCGCCCGGCCCTGTTGCTGGCTCATCGCCTGTTCCATGCGCGCCTGCAACCATCCCATCCGGCCGGTCCGCACGGGCGGCCCACCATCGCCGCTGACCACCACAGGATCCTCGACCGGTCGCGGCGGACGATAGCCGAGGCGGCGATGCTCTGGAAGCTCGGGCAGCCAGGGGAACCAGTTGCCGAGACTGCCCCAGCCGGTAATGAACCACTGCTGGACCACGCTGTAAATGCTCTGGGTGGCCCAGTAGAGCACCGCGCCCGAGGCGAAGCCCCAGCCGAAGACGACGACGGTAAGTGGCATAAAGCTCATCATCGTGTTCATCATCGCCTGCTGCGGATCGGTGATCTTGTCCTGATTGGCCGGCCGCATCATCCGCGTCTGGATCAACTGGAAGAGACCGGCCAGGATCGGCAGAATGAAGTACGGGTCCTTCTCATGGAGACCGTCGCGCAACCAGAGAAACGCCCCGTTCCACGGACCCTCATTGGTGACCGACAGGTTCCGGATCGCCCGGTACAACCCGAGGAAAATCGGAATCTGCAGCACCATTGGCAGGCAACCCGACATCGGGTTGACATGATGCTGGCTGTAGAGCCGCATCGTCTCCTGGGTCAGACGCTGGCGGTCTTTGCCATGCTTCTTCTGTAGCTCTTTGATCCGCGGCTGCAGCTCCTGCATCGCCTTCGACGAGCGCAGCGACTGCACCGTCAGCGGCATCAGCAGCGTTTTGACGCCGATCGTAAAGGCGATAATCGCCAGTCCGCCGCTATTGAGGCCGTCGGCCAGACTGTTGAGCGCCCATTCAATGAAGTCCCGGTACTGGGTCCAGACCGGAATATCGCCGATGGCCGGAACGAGGGTAATCAGGGCGGTAAGAGACGCGAGCACGAAGTTTGGCCTCCTCCCGCGACGGGCGGGACGGGGATGCATGGATCAGGGACGGCGGTGCGCCACGGGCGCAAAACATAAGCCGGCCTGGCCATCTCATCCTGAGGCCACACCAGGCGGCCCCAGAACGGAACGGTGATGGGAGCACCAGCATCGGGAGACATGCAACGGGCCGTCGTCCGTATCCCGCCGCTGTCGACCCCATGATCGGTCGCCTGCATCGCCAGCGCGTGCCACTCCAGGTTACGCGACGGGGTCAAACCCACCGCGGCCGAACGGATTGCAACGCAGCAGACGCCAGGCCGCCAACCGGCCGCCCCTGATAATACCGTACTTGGCGATCGCCTCGTACCCATAATCGGAGCAGGTCGGGAAAAAGCGGCAGGCCGGGGGCAATCCAGGCGACAGAAACCGCTGGTAGCCCCGGATCGTGCGAAGCGCCAGCCAGGCGACCGGACCGGGTCGCGGCCACGTCCCGTCGGCAGGTTCATCGGTCGTCTGATGGTGGTGAAGGTGCTCATCGAGAGAGTGCTGGCGCAGCGACTCATCTCGATCGCACGGCGGCCACGTCTCGGGGCCGGGCTCGCCGCTGTCATGTTGATGGCGGAGCAGGTGCTGCTCGTGATCGCCTGGCGGCCACGTCCCGGGAGCAGGCTCGTCCTCGGCATGGGAGGAGGAGGGCGCTGGCGACACCCCCCGTTCGAGATCGACCGTCAGCGCCTCGATCGCCTCACCGGTAGCAAGAGGTGATGAGGGCGCCGGGGAGTGCGATGGCGAAGATGAGGCGGGGGTGTGAGGCTCCATGAGCGGTCCTACGTAGCAGATTGCTCGGCGGGGGCGTCGCTGGCTGCCGGCTCGCTCACCGGCGCGGAGGCTGCCGCGGGCTTCACCAGACCCGCTCGCCGCGCGATCCGTTCCAGGCATTCCTGCGCCATCTTCGAGCTGGTCAGCTCCTCGACCGTGCCACGCACGACGACGACGATATCGTGGCCGGGGAGCAATTCGGGATGGAGATGGCGGATCGCTTCCCGGACCACCCGCTTCAGGCGGTTGCGCTGGACCGACTTGCCGACCTTCTTGCCGGCAACGACCGTGTAGCGGTTCTGGGGCGGATCGGTCGCGTTCGGCAGCACCCGCGCCACCAGCGGACCATCGGCCCACGACCGGCCTCGCGCCCGGACGCGCCGGATCTCCGCCTCGCGCCGCAGTCGCAACCGGCGCTCAACCACCGGGAGACCCCGCCCGGTCGTCCACGCCACCGATCCCAGCGGCAACAAGCCGCCCCCGGCGATCAGCCATAGGGCTGCGCCGCGAATCGCGGCGTCGGCGATGGGCGGCGGCGTGTCGTCCGCACCCCAGATCGCCTACTTGTTCTGCGTGAACTTGCCCTCATCGGCCACGGTCAGGGCATGGCGCCCTTTGCGCCGGCGCGAGGCCAGCACCGCGCGCCCGGCGCGCGTCGACATTCGTTTGAGAAAGCCATGCTCGCGCAGCCGCGGGATGCGCTTCGGCTGATAGGTTCGCTTCGGCACCTTGGTCCACTCCTGTCATCACGGGGACGCCGCCACGGTTTCCCGCCACCCGATGAGCTCCCGCCTTAAACGCACGAACGCCGCTGCACCCGCGCTTTCGCGCCCGCGCAACGGACCTCCCGAGTATAGGCCCGGGGGGAGGGTGCGTCAAACGGGCGTGGGGAATCCTCGATAGCGCGCTTCGGAAGGTCCGCCTCCTCCTACGGTACGCCGCGGAGCGATCTGTGCTCGCCGCTGGTGGCTTGCCACTTCCTGGCGTCGTGGCGACGTGATGCCACGCGGTACGACCCGTCGTCTCAAAGCCCAACCACCAGTCGGCTGTGTCGCGGCCGGGGCCGCGCCCCGGGCGCCATCCATCACCGAGCACCCCGTGGCGAGGCGGAGCTGAGGCGCGACAATGTCCCGATGGTCGAGCGCGAGGCGCACGATCTGGTGGCCCTCGACGGTGTGCGAGTCCGCCTGGCACTGGCTGAGTGAAGGACAAGGCGGTCCAGGCAGTGATGCGGCTCAGGGACAGCGGCCATCGGCGTAGCAGCTCTCTCCACTCCCGCCCGGGTTGGCGCAGCACGCGCCCTCGGGTGGACAGCAGCCACCATTGCAGCAGGTCTCATTTGCGTTGCAGCAGTAGGTCACCCCAGACCACTGGCACCGTTGATCGCATCCACAGACCGGATCGGGCGTGACGCAGTTGCCGCCGCAACACGCTTGCTCAGCCCCGCAATTGGGCAAGCAGATCAACGTGTTGCTGGCGCTGTCACACTGGACCGTCTGGCAGGGAGAGCACAGCGGCGCCAGTTGCGGCGTGCAGGTGCCGCCGAGCGCGTCGCACTCCTCACACGGCTGGCACTTCGGGCAACAGCTGTTCTGCTCCGGGATGCAGCTGCCGCGGCACGGCTTCTGCCCCTTCCGGCAGCGACACCGGTCCCTGGCGCAGTGCTCGGTGCAGCACTGGCGGTCATGGGTGCACCTGGTGCCCGTGCCGCGGCAGGCGGCCGCCGCTTCCCGCCTGAGCAGGGTGCCCCCTCCGCCGAGCAGAGCGCCCGCGAGCAGCCGGAGGACGGTGCGCCGGGACGGGCTCCCGGCGACCGCCTTGGTGACCTCATCGAAACCGCATTCGTCCATACCGTCTGCCTTGCGACGAGGCGCGATGCCGTCGACCGGGCCGAGAATGCGTGGTCGGCGTTGCTCCGATTAGGGGTTGACGATCTCGCAGTCGTGGATCTCGTCGTAGAGATCGTCGATGAAGACGGTATCGGTGCCGGGGCCGCAGTAGACGAAATCTTTGCTCGTGTCGCCTTCTCGGACATTGATGGTGTCGTTGCCGCGACCGCCATAAATCTGGTCGTTATCACGACCGGTGTTGTCGGTGATCGTGTCGCTGCCACGGCCGCCATAGATGTAGTCATGGGCGGCGAGCGTGGCGTCGAAGCCGATGTCGCCGCCGTCGATCGTGTCGGGACCGTCGAGACCGTAGATATCGGTCGGTCCGTTCGTGCCGGTCATCGTGTCCGCCCGGTCGGTCCCGCGGCAGGGGGTGCTGCCGTGGCAGACGATCACTTTCGCCAGCACCGTCCCGGTCGTCAGCGCCAGGAGAAGCGTCCCGATGGCCGCGATGGTCACCAATCGTCGCATGGCGGTCTCCTTTCCCCGATAGCTCGACGGCGTCTCGTCGTGATCGCGTGGCGACGGCTCGCGATGAGGTGTCGCCTCCGTACAGTGGATACTCCCCGGCCTCCTCACCCCGACGGCTTGCAGCACACATCTGGGATACAACTGGGGGCACGGCAAACGCTCGGGTCGCTGTCGCCAGCGGCACAGCAGAGTGGCTCATTCCGGCAGGTATCTCTGGTGCAGATGAGGCTTGCACCGGCAGGACCCACGCAGCAGCCGCCCTCACAGCAGAGCGCGCTCTGGTTCGCATTGGGTCCTGCGCAGCACTGATTGCCGCAGGGGATCGTCCCTGCGGCGCACGTTTCGGCGCAGGACCCGTTGACGCAGGTCTGGGTCCCCGTACAGCTCGACCGGCAACTCCCGCTCGCGGCGTCGCACCCTTCGCATCTGCTGGTGTCGCACGGCGCGACGCAGTTCCCGCCGCAGGCGACGGTGCCAGGGGAGCATTCACACTGACAGGTGCTCGTGTTGAAGCTCTTGCCAACGGTGCAGATCGAAAGGACACAGCCCCCGTTGCAGCAGCTCGTCCCGGACGCACAGGCGGAGACGCACTGGCAGGTGCCGCCATCGAAGGAACCGCACGCTCCGCAATCGGTGCTGTAGCATTGCCCATTGCAGAGCATGGTTCCACTCGGACACTCGCACCGGCAGGTCGTCTGGTTTCGTGTCTGGCCACTCGGACAGGCCGGTTGGCAGCCCGCGCAGCACTCCTGACCCACCGCACAGCAACTCCCCGCACAGCAGGCTCCGCCCGTACCGCAGGCGGTGCCGTTCTTCCCCGGGTCGGAGATACAGCCACCACTGCCGCAGATCTGGCAGGCAGAGCAGGTGAAGGCGCACTGCCCGGATTGACAGACGCCGCAGGTGGTGCCGAGGTAGCTACAGTCGGCGCCGTCGTTCGCGGCCTGGCACTGATAGCCGGTACTCGTACAGACCGGCGTCTGGCAGGACGGGCAGAGCGGAACGAGGGCCGGATCGCACTTATGGGTGCAGCGATTGTTGGTGGCGCACGATTGGTTCTTGGGACAATCCTTGTCGGTGGCGCACGGTTTCCCGGCCGCTGCGTCGTGCCGGCCGAGGAAGGCGGCCAGACCACCGGCGGCCCCGCTCGCCAAGACCTTCATGGCGCGGCGGCGCGAGAGTCCTATCGCTAGCGAGCGCGTCAGGTCATCGAACTGGTGACTGTCCATCTCGGTTCCTCCGTCGTGCTGCTCGACCCGTCGGTATCAGGGACAACGATGGCTGGCGTGCGGTCGTCTCACGGCGGGGGGCATCGCGGTATGCACCGGCCACCGGAGCAGTTGGTGTTGGTGGCGCAAAACGACCCCGACGAGCAGGTGGCGGAGCTGGTGCAGGAGGGGAAGTTGACGCAGGAACTGGTGTCATCCGCGCAGCTTTGTCCCCCCTCAGTCGTAGTGACGCAGACGCAGGTGGCGCGACCGCCGCAGACCTCGTAGTACGGCGGCGTGGTCGCTTTGCAGACCAGGGGACAGCAACCGGTTGGACATGGCTCGTAGCCAGCGGCGCAGGTGCAGCCAGTGGTCGCGTCGCAGGCGCCGCCCGTCCCGCACAGGCTGTTGTCGGGCGTGTGGGTGATGGCCCCGGTCGCCGAGTCGCAACTATCGACGGTGCAGGCGATGCCATCGCTGATGTCGACCGGCGCGTGCTCGCAGGTATGCGACGCCGGGTTGCAGGAATCGATGGTGCAGGCGTTGCCATCGTCGCAATCAGCGGCGGTACAGCAGCCGCCGAGCGGAACGCAGACCCCCTGGCAGCACTTCTGGGTGGCGGGATCGCAGCAGGCAGTCGTGCCGCACGGCGTTTTCGCCGCGGGGCACATGCAGGTGCCCGCGCCAGTGCAGCGGTGAGAGCAACATTGGTTCTTGCGACGACATGGCTGGCCATGATGCCGGCAGCCGGTGTGCGACGCGAGCGTTTCGACCGCACCAACCATGGCAGCCAGTGACGCCAGCAGCCCGCCGGCCAGCCCCCGCAGCAGACGGCGACGCGAGGTGCTGCTGGTGAGGGCGCGGGTCAAGGCATCGAAACGCTCGTCATCCATGCCGCGGACCTCCTTCACGGGCGGCCATGCTTGGGTCGGCCCCAACGGGACGCGGCGCCCCCCGGAGCGGCCGGGCGCTGGGCGCGACGCCTGGACATTCCCGCGATAACCCGAGTGGCCCGTTCACACCCGTGCGCCCATCACTGCTGCTGGTTCGCGGAGCCAGGGCGATGTCCCCCGCGTCAGGCGTCGATGACCACGTAGCGACAGCTTGGCGACGCGGCGGTGGCATCGCATCGTCAGAAATGCGTATTTGGGAACGCCCACGACGTAGGCGAGATCTCGGCCAGGCGTCACCGCTCGGCTCTGCGGATCGACAGAGGGTGGACCCCACCGTAGCGGCATCGGATCGCCCCCCATGGCGAGCCTCTATCCCGGCGCGGTCCGGCTAACCCGCACGCGCTCGAGCCCACTGGCGCTCCAGCGACCCGTCCGGGGCAGGTAGGAGGCGGCTGGAGTCATCATGGGCCGGGGTGGGATGGAGCGCATCCCCGAAACAGGGTATTTTTCGGGTGCCGTGGTGGCGAGAACCGGTTTCTGCTAGTGGATCATCTCCGACCTGGCCGCAACTCAGACCAGTCCGTGGCGGAAGGCGTGGGCGACCGCCGCGGCGCGGGAGCTCACCCCGAGCTTGGCCAGCAGATGCTTGACGTGTGTCGTCGCGGTATGGGGGCTGATAAACAGCGCGCCGGCGATCTCCGGGTCCGACCGGCCGTCAGCGAGGAGGCACAGGACCTCGACCTCACGGGGTGTCAAGCCATGACCGCTCACGTCGTGGCCGCGAGTGCGCTGGCCCGGCGATGGCGCTAGCGCCGGTCCGACAGCCCTCGCCTCGACCACCACCTGATCGGAGCGCAGCTCGCGGCCCTCCGCCCACGCGGCGTCGAATGCTATGGCGCCCAACGCCGCCCGGATGCCGGCCAGGTCGCGTTCGTACCGTTGTGCCTCGAGAACTGGAGTGATTGAGGCACCGATCGCCTCGCGCAGCCTCGCCTCGGCCCCGGCCAGACGGACAGCACGCGTCAACTGCCCGACCGCCGCGCCAGTCTGTGCCAGGCCGCGCAGGTCAACGGCCAGACCACGTGTGTCGCCAAGCTCCCAGAAGCCGGCGATACTCTCTTGGTAGCATTCCTGTGCGCGTGCATAATCACCGCGTCGACGGGCGACCTCCGCCAGCAGGGAGGAGACGTTGGTGGAGTGGTACACATCTCCTGCTAGGTGAGACAGGCCCGCGGCGACCTCGAGCCGAGCGGCCGCTCGGTCCAGGTCACCTTCGACGCACGCGACAAGGCTCAGATTCAGCAGCGCGTTGGTGGTGCCCCATCCGTCTCCGACCGCCCGGAACAATGTCAGGACTTTCTCGTAGAGTTCCGTCGCCCGCGCGTAGTCGCCACGACCGTACGCATCGAGAGCCAGAACCCGCAGTGACCCGGCCATGCCCGCCCGGTCCCCGAGCTCCCGCCAGAGCGCCAGACCCTCCGTCGCCCGCTCGACGGCCCGCGCAAAGTCGCCGGTCGCCCACGCCAGGAGCCCCGCGCCATTGAGGGCCCTGGCGCGGACGGCCGGATCGACCGGGTCACCCGGTGCCAGAGACCGCTCCAACCAACCGCGTCCCTCGCTCGGATGACCAGTCGTCCACCAAAACCAGATGAGAGCGCCGGCCAGTCGAAGGCGGAGATCCACGTGACCATGGTCCTCCGCCCACGCTAATGCCGCCCGCACGTTGGGCAACTCCGCCTCAAGCCGTCGACGCCATAGGAGCTGGTCCGGCCCCTTCAGGCCCGGCTCTGCCCGATCAGCACTGTGTAGGTAGTAGGCAGCATGCGTCCAGAACACTTCATCGGCGTCTCTGGCCGCCCGCAACTGCTTCAACCCGTACTCTCGGACGGTCTCCAGCATCGCAAATCGCGGCTCGTCGTTCGGCCCCTCTATGACACGTAGTAGGCTCTTGTCTACAAGCGAGGCCACACGATCGAAGACTGAGCCGCCAAGTCCCGAACAATCTGATGGGAACGCTGGCGAGCGCTCGACTGCGTCCGGACCCGCTAGAACGCTGGTCGCTCCTTCCCCTCCACGCGCTGGCACCCGCTTCCTGCCACTCGCGACCCACTCCGCCGCCTCTAGGCCGAAGCCGCCCGCGAAGACGGCCAGCCTTCGGAACAGTGCCTGCTCGACTGGATCCAGCAGATCGTAGCTCCACGCCATCGCGTTCCGCATTGTCTGCAGGCGGACGGGCTGGTCCGGAGCTCCACCAGTCAAAAGCTGCAGCCGCCGCTCCATCCTCGCCCATAAGGCTCCCACAGGCAGATGAGCCAGCCGGATGGCCGCCAGTTCGATCGCTAAGGGCAGGCCATCCAGGTGGCGACAAATCGCCGCGACGGCTGCCGCATTGTCCGCGGTGAGAGCGAAGTCTGGCTTAGCGGCTTGGCCTCGATCGACGAAGAGTCGAACGGATCCGCAGCAGGCAATTTCGTCGACCGATAGGCGAGGGGTGGAACCGGGGACTGCCAGGGGCGGCACGGGGAAATCGTGCTCACCGGACAGGTGTAACACCGACCGGCTGGTGACCAGCGCCTTTGTCTCCAGGCTGGCCGCGAGGAGGTCCGGAACGACGTACGCCGCCTGGATCAGGTGCTCAAAGTTGTCGAGCACCAGTAGGACACGCCTATTGCACAGGTAGCTCTTGACCAGGCGTTCGACCGGCTGATCGACCGATTCTTGTATCCCGAGCGCTTGGGCAATGATCGGCACGACCAGGGCGGGGTCAGAGATCGCGGCAAGTGCGATGAAGTACACACCGTCGGGGAAATCACCGGCCAGATCGGTCGCCGTTGCTAGCGCGAGTCGCGTCTTCCCCACTCCGCCCGGACCAGTCACGGCCAAGAGGCGTACATCGGGCCGGCGAAGCAACCCCGCGACGACCGCCAACTCGTGGTCTCGCCCGACGAGGGGGCTCAGCGGCACGGGAAGGGTCGCCGCCTCGTATCCCCGGGGATGCAGCCGCAGCGATACGAGTTCCGGCGTCAAACGGTCGGGCCGAGAGGAGGTCGACATGGCTGCCATGGCTCCACCAGATTGGCGCATCGTGCTGAATGATCACGACTCCGCGAGGTATCGTCAACTTCGGATGGCCGGCGGCGCGAAGGGTGCCGTGCCGGCGACGAACTGGTCGGCTGCCGGAGAAATGTCCCACTCCACGGCGCGCACCTGTGAGAACCTTTCCGACCCGTTTGACTCTGGCAGGACAGGCGGCGGATAGTGCGAGCGTCGAACCGGCCGTGCTGCTCTGACCTGCTCAGGCGCATGGCAAACTCAACCCGCAGGTCGTCGGAAGCATCCACCATCTGGTGGAGTGAGCGTGATGGCAGGAAGGCAACGGGGTAGTGAGGCGGTGCGGGTCGAAAAAATTGGGGGTGACGCCCCGGTGACTCCGTTTGTTCCCCCTCGGTCTTTAGCGCCGAACGCGTGTCAGGTACCTGTGCTATCGTCAGGAGTCAGAAGGGTGATCAGCGCCAAGAGGCTGCTGAATGGAGCAGTGAGCCACGGGCAGGGACGCATGAACCCGCTCGTCGCGCAACACCTGGATGCGATCCGCGCGCTCTGCCGGGAGTTCGGCGTGACGCGCCTGGAACTCTTCGGCTCGGCCGCAACCGCTGCCTTCGATCCCGATCGCTCCGATGTCGACTTCATTGTCGAGTACCCGCCGGACTACGAATTCGGCCTCTGGCTGACGCGGTATTTTGAGCTCCAGGAACGCCTGTCGGCGCTGCTCGGTCGCCCGGTCGATCTCGTGATGGCCGACGCGCCTCGCAACCCTTACGTCATCCAATCCATCAATGAGACCCGGCAGCTGCTCTATGCGGCATAAGGTTCCCGCGCTGCTCACCGACATCCGCGACGCCGCGCGGTTCATCGCCATGTCCTACATCTGGTCAGAACTCTGAGAAGCCGTTGCTCGAATCCGCGAAGCGAGCGACGGTGATTCGGGTGCACCTGGCGGTAGGGGGCGGGGATGCCTCACGGAGGACGGGCGAATGATCCCGCTGATCGAGGAGCATCTCGACGCGCTTGGGGCGGTTGCTCGCGCGTATGGCGCCGCCCGGCTGGAGGTATTTAGATCGGTCTGCACACCTGAGTTCGACCCCGAACGAAGCGACATCGACTTCATGGTCGAATACCCCCCGACTACGACTTCGGGCCGTGGCTCGGCCGGCTGCAGGAATTGGAGGAGGCGCTCTCGGAGGTGCTTGGGCGAAAGGTCGACCTGGTCATGACTTCGGCCCTACGGGACCCATGGTTCCAGCGAGAAGCGAACAAGACGCGGGCGGTTATCTATGATGGATCCCAAATCTCCCAAGTTACTCAACGGCGCGCGTAAACGGTGCGATGCGGCCCTCGCCGCCACGGCGCGCCGTGGGCTGGACGACTATCAAAGCGACGACCTGCTGCACTCGGCAGTGGAGCGGCACTTTGAGGTGATCGGGGGAGCGCTCCTGCGCCTGGAGCGGCTCGACCCTACGACGGCGGGGCGCATCTCTGACTATCGAAAGATCATCGGTTTTCGCAACCGGCTCGCTCATGGGTACGATGACATTGACTACGGACAGACATGGGAGATCATCCATCAGTATTTGCCCGTGCTGAAGTCGGACATCGAACATCTGCTGTATGAATGGGAAGAGCACGATCCCGAGCAACCGGAATAACATCGGCAGCTGGCCGCCCAACGAAACGAGTTCCTGAGACGCAAGAACGCCCCGGCCGATTGGCAGGGGCGTTCTTCTTGAGACTCGTGGGCGGGGACGAGCCATCGCTGGCCCGCCCCCCAGGCCGTCAGGGTGACGGCCTCGCGTTGACGGGTGGGCTAGGCGCCGACGCTGGAGCCGTAGACCCCAACGTCGGTGGTGCCGTCGCCACCGGTGCTGCCACCCGTGTCGCCACCGTCGTCACCAGCGCTGGAGCCATAGACTCCAACGTCGGCGCCGCCAGTGTCGCCACCCGTGTCGCCGGTGTCGCACCCGCAGTCGTCGCCACCGTCGTCACAGCCGCTGTCGCAGCTACCGTCGTCCCCCTCGTCGGAGGAGCAGTCCGCCCCACCGCCGCAGGTGTTGCCGATGGTGATCACGTTGCCGGCGTTGCCCCCGGTCGTGATGTCGCCCAGCAGCACCGTGCCGCCGGATGCGTCCGCCGCCGCGTCGCCGCCCTCACCGACCGCGACCGTCGCGCCGCTGATGCTCGCCCCGTAGACGCCGGTCGCCGTCAGGGTAACGGTGTTGAAGTCCCCACCATCGGCATACGCCGTGGCGGTCCCGCCGTCCGCGGAGATGGTGCCGGTCGTGGTCGAGACGACGTCGCCGCCGAAGACCGTGACCGAGGCGTCCCCGCCATCATCGCCGCTGTCGCAACCGCTGTCGCAACCCGAGCCGCTGTCGCCGCCGATGGTGTCGCCGACGAGGATGTCGTTGCCGCTGTTGCCGCTGGAATCGATGTCGCCGATCGTGACGCTGCCACCGGAGGCATCGGCACTGGCGTCGCCGCCGTTGCCGACCGCGATGGTCGCATCGTAGATCGCCGCCCCGTAGACCCCGAGGATCGGTGGGGTGACCGCCGCCGTCAGGGTGACGTCGTTGAAGTCGCCGCCGTTGGCCTCGGCCGTGGCCGTGCCGCCGTTGGCCGACAGATTGATCGTGGTGTCGACGCTGACGTCGCCGCCAACGATGCCGACGAACACTTCGCCGCCATTATCGCCACTGCCGCCGATCGAGTCGCCGACGGTGATGACGTTGCCGGCGTTGTCCCCGGAGAAGACGTCACCCACGCTGACATCGCCACCGGTCGCCACCGCGTCCGCGGTGCCGCCGTTGCCGACCGCCACGTCGCCCCCATAGATGGCCGCGCCGTAGATGCCGGTCGCGGTCAGGGTGACGTCGTTGAAGTCGCCGCCGTTCGCCGTCGCGGTGGCGGTGCCGCCGTCCGCGCTGACGTTGACGATGGTCGTCGCCGAGAAGGAGCCGCCGTCAATGACGACGGAGGGGTCGACCGGCTCGCTGCAGCCGCAGTCACCCTCGTTGTCGCCACCGATGGTGTCGCCGACCGTGATGACGTTGCCGACGTTGCCGCCGCCAATCACATCACCCAGCAGCACAACGCCGCCGGACGCATCGGCTGCCGCGTCGCCGCCGTTGCCGACCGCCACGGTGCCGCCGCTGATGGCCGCGCCGTAGACGCCACTCGCCGTCAGGGTGACGATATTGTCCTCTCCGCCGCCGACCTGCGGCTGATGACTGCCCTCAGCGAGCACATCGCGATCGCGATCGCGCGCGCCCGGCTCTATGACCGGGCCCACGCCAGTGAGGCGCGCTTCGCGGCCTTTATGGACAACAACCCCGCCGCCGCCTGGGTCAAGGATGACCAGGCGCGATTTGTCTACGTCAATCGGGCCTTCGAGCGATTGTTCGCGACCTCCGAGGAGGAGATCGTCGGCAAGGACGACTTCGCGATCCTGCCAAAGCGGGTCGCTAACGAGGTCCGAGCCAGCGATGCGACGGTGCTCCGGGATGCCAGACCGCTCCAGGTCCAGGAGCGAATCCCGCTCCCCGACGAAGGATGGAGGGAGTGGCTGACGCTGAAGTTTCCGTTCAGCGGTCCCGCCGGCGACCGCTTCGTCGGTGGCATGGCGGTCGACATCACCGAGCGCCAGCAGGCCGAAGCCCAGCTCGCCCACCTTGCCTTCCATGATCCGTTGACCGACCTTCCGAACCGGGCGCTCATTGTCGATCGTCTCAAGCAGGCGCTTGCCCGCGCCCGGCGAAGCGATAAGACGATCGCCGTCCTTTTTCTCGATCTCGACGGCTTTAAGCTGGTCAACGACAGCCACGGCCACGACGCCGGCGACCGCCTGCTGGTCTCGGTGGGGCGCCGGCTGGCGGTCAGTCTGCGTGATGGAGATACCGTCGCGCGCTTCGGTGGCGATGAGTTCGCGATCTTGCTCAACGGGATCGATCAACCAAGCGATGCCATCGCGGCGGCCGAGCGCCTGATCGCCTCCCTCGCGGCGCCATTCACCATCGATACGTCCGAGGCCTATGTCAACGCCAGCGTCGGCATTGCCCTCAGTACCCGCCGTACCCGGCCCGGCGATCTGCTGCGCCGGGCCGATATCGCCCTCTACCAGGCGAAGGCGGTCGGGCCAGGTGCGGCCGCGCTCTTCGAGCCACGGATGACGGCACCGGTCGTGGCGCGGCTGGAGCGGGAGACCGATCTGCGTCGCGCCGTCGAACGCAACGAGTTCATCGTCCACTACCAGCCCCAGGTCGACCTCGCGACCGGTCGCCTGGTCGGGTTCGAGGCGCTTGCCCGCTGGCATCACCCCGCCCACGGCGTCCTGCAGCCTGCCGATTTCATCGCCCCCGCCGAAGATTCCGGGATGATCGTACCGCTTGGCCGCTGGGTCCTTCAGGAAGCATGCCGGACCGCCCGCTCCTGGCCCGACCCCGACGACGACGCCCCCGACCTGATGATTGGGGTCAATCTGTCACCCCGGCAGTTTCTGCAGCCAAGTCTTGCCGATGACGTGCAGCTCGCGGTGGCGGCTGCCGGGTTCAACCCGGAACGGGTCGAGCTGGAGATCACCGAGAACGTCGCGATGGGCCGCGATGCCGGTACCCGGCGCACGCTGGCCTCGCTGAAGAAGCTTGGCGTCCGCCTGGCGATCGACGACTTCGGGACCGGCTACTCCTCCCTCAGCTATCTCCGCGATCTCCCGGTCGACCGTCTCAAGATCGACGGCTCGTTCATCACCGGGCGCGACCGCGGGAGCAAGGCGATCGTCCGGGCGGTCTCGACGCTGGTCCAGGATCTCGGCCTTGGCGCAACCGCCGAGGGGATCGAAACGGTCGAGCAAGCCCAGTTGCTGCGGGAGATCGGCGTCGATCGCGGACAGGGATACTTTTTCGGTCGCCCGATGGACGACCGGGCGGTCAACGCCCTGCTGAAAAAGGGGCCGTCCCTCGCCGAATGGGAAAGCCTCGTCCCGGCGGGTGAAGAAAGCTAGTCTCAGCCTCCCCCGATCTGCTGAGCATGAGATCGGCGACAGATGTCGCTCGTCGTTCCTCGGTCGGCGGCGCTGCCAGCCAGGGCGGCGCCATGATCTGATCGTCGACCGCGACGGCCCACCGCGTTCAGCGTGCGAGAATGCAATCCGCTCCAGGGCTACGGCCACTCAGCCGCAAGCGCTGGCGACAGCGTTGGGATGCTCGCCTCGCGGGTAGCGGCTTCTGGCTGGTGCCCGCGCTGGGTCGCCCGCGGTGCACAGCAACGTGCGGTCACCGACAGATCGACCTCCGGGTTTGGGGCTCACGCGATGTCCGGTTCCGTTCTCACGCGGCACGACCGAACAGATGTTGGCGGACTCCGCGCAACGAGCCGGCTCGTGTTCACATGACCGGCGCGAGCGACATCGCGGCGCCCGATCCGCCCGCGTTGCCCGAGCCAGCGCGCCCCGCGGGACGGTGGCGACGGCGGCTGGCGACCGGTGGCGCTGGGTGCGTCACCCTGGTGCTGGCGGCGAGCGTCATCTTCCTCGTCGTCGCCTCCGTCCCCGACCCCCTCGCTCTCGCGGTCAGCGTGGTCCTGGCCGTCGTCCCGGCCACGCTCTACGCCCTGCTGGTGCTCCGGCTCGACCGCTACGAGCGGGAACCCGGCCGCGCCTTGCTCGCCGCCTTTGGCTGGGGCGCCATTGGCGCGGTCTTCTTCAGCGTGATCTCCTCGCTCATCTTCACCACGATCCTGGCAACCGCCGTCACCGAGGACGCCAACCTCTTTCTCTCGGCGGCGATCGGCGCGCCGCTGGTCGAGGAGACCTGCAAGGGCATCGCCCTTCTCGCGGTGCTGCTCTTCTTCCGGCACGAGCTGGATAACGTGCTCGACGGGTTGATCTATGGCGCGTTGATCGGGCTCGGCTTCGCGATGACCGAGAACATCCTCTACTTCGGCGCGGAGTATCTCGATCATGGCTTCCGCGGGCTCGGCACCCTCTTCGTCGCCCGCGCCATCATCGACGGCTTCGGGCATGCCGCCTATATCGCCACCACCGGCGCGGCGATCGGCTGGACGCGCCGGCAGTACCGGCAAGGTGGCTGGCGGTTCGTGGTTCCGCTGCTCGGCTGGGGTCTGGCGGTCTTTCAGCACTTCCTCTGGAACACCGGGCTCTTCGTGATCGGCGCCTTCCAGGGTTCGGAGACGAGCACCCTCTCAGTCGTCCTGATCGAGGCGCCGCTCTTCATCCTTCCGGCGGTCGCCGTGCTGGTCGTGATTGCCCGGGCCGCCGGGCGGCGCGAGTTGGCGACGCTGCGCGAGCAGCTCGCCAGCGAGGTCGATGGAGGCGTCGTCTCGGCAACCGACTACCGCACCCTGACCGATCCCGCGCTCCGGCGCGTCGCGCTGCGGGAGACCGATCGCCGGGGCGGCCGGCCGCTCCGGCGCCGGCAGGAGCGCTTCTTTCAGGTCGCCGCCGAGCTCGCCTTCCGTAAGTACCATCTGGCCCGCGGCGAACGACCGAAGCCGGGCCAGCTCGCCCCCGAGGAGGCGTATCGCCAGGAGCTGATCGCCCTCCGCGCCGAGATCGCTCGTGGGCAGACCAGCAGCGCGACATCGACCTGAGAACGATGTACCGTCGGCCGCGCCGGTCAGGCCGATTCTCGCTGATCCATCGGCATGCAGGATGACCATTGCATCGCCCGTCCGGCGCGGGAGGATCGTGGGGCATGCTCACCGATGATCGTCATCATCCCATCGCTGGAACGGACGGCCGCGGATCAACTCCTCCAGCACGCGCCGCGCGAGCCGTCGCAACCACCTGCGTACCCGCCCGCCTCGCACCGTCGCCCCCCCCCGCCCGCCTCCAGCTATCGTCACGACCCGTGGAGCAGTGTATCGGTGTTGTCCAGACGACGCTTGGGCGTCGAGGGTGTCGATCGATGAACCTGTCGCTGAGGTGCTGACGAGCCAGGGCGCGGCGCTCATTCCCGCCTTCAACCCACGACAACTCGACCGTTGAACCGCTAGTCACGGTCGCCAGGCGATCTGTCCCGACTGTGACCGGACCAGTCGTTCGATGCCTGCTGGTCGTCGTCAGGCGGCAATAAACCGCGCATGCCCCGTATCATGACGCGGTCGTGACCGGATCATGGTCCGGCGCATGCCGGTACTCGCCGCGACGCCAATAAGGAGAGACGGTTGGGGGCCAATCGACCCACGGGGAAGAAACGGAACGGCCCCCCGATCGCCAGCCAGGACCCACGATCTCTCGCTCCCAACCCTTCCCCGGTCCCACCGGCCACCATCGCGCTCCCATCGACCGCTGGTGAGAAGTTCCTTCGCACCGACGCCATCGGGATCGCTGGCGTCCTGCTCGCGACCCTCGTCGCCGCCTGGCATCTCCTTCACGGCGGCACCATGATCGGTGAGGATGCCGCCGCCTTCTTCTATCCGATGTTCGCCGAGCTGGGGCGGCGTCTCGCCGCCGGGGACATTCCCGCCTGGAGCACCCATCAGCTTTCCGGCGCCCCGTTCGCCGCCGACCCGCAGTCCGGCTGGGGCTATGCCCCGGCGATGGTGCTCTTCGCCCTGCTCCCACTCGCGACTGCCGTGCAGACGATGCTCCTGTTTCATCTCGCGCTCGCTGCTCTGGCGACCTATGCCCTGGGTCGAGTGCTCGGTCTGGGCATCGCCGGGGCGCTGATCGCCGCGGTCGCCTACCAGCATGCCGCCCTCACCTACCTCCGCGCCGATTGCTGCATGGCGCACATCCAGGTCGGCGCCTGGATCCCGGCACTCCTGGTCGGCGCAGAGCTGGCGCTCCAATCGCGGACGTGGCGCTCGCGAATCGTCTGGTGGGGAGGCGCCGCCTTCGCCCTAAGCCAGATCTTCGCCGGCTGGCTCGGTCAGGGCGCCTATTACACGGGGCTCGTCCTCGGTGGCTTCCTCCTCTACCGCACCCTGATCGTCCCCGCGGCGGGGGTCGGCCGACGACCGCTGGCGCGACTCATCGCTCTCCTGCTCCATGGCGCCGCGATCGGCGGCTGGGGGGTTGCGCTCGCCGCGGCCGGGATCCTGCCCCGCCTGGAGTACAACGGTCAGACCTTTCTCGCCGGTGGTGTCTACGGTGGTCAGGCCGCGGGCGAGGCGATCATCGGGGGATGGACCATCCGGCAGGGGGCGACTGAGCTGCTCGGGCATGGGGTCTTCTTCACCGGTGGCGCGGTGCTGACTCTGGCCGTGCTCGCAGGTCTGGCCCGTGGCCGCCACGCCACACCCGCCTTCGCCACCCTCGCGATCGGCATCCTGCTCCTGACCGGGCCCGCCCTCGACCCCAATCCCGTCCAGACGCTGCTCTACCACCTCTTACCCAGTTTTGAATCGATCAACCGTCACTTTCCGCAGCGCGCCACCCTGGTCTTTGCCCTCGCCCCGGCCTTCCTCGCTGGCGCCACCGTCGACGCCCTTCCATCGTGGCGGCATCACCGATGGCTCGTGCTCGCCCTGGCCTGGCTGCCATTAGGCGCCGGGCTCCTGATAGCGACCCGCGGGGTGACCGTGCCGCGCGCAACCCTGGTAGCGGCCGCCCTGGCCGGCGCGCTCGTCGTCGCGTCCGTGGTTCTGCCAAGCCGGATCACCGCCGCGCGGTGGCTGATTCCCGCGGCCCTGGTGGTGCTCGTCGTCGCCGATCTCCAGATTGGTAACCGCGAGACAATGGCCCCGCCGCGCGATTTCCACCGCACCGACCTCGACGCCTACTATGCCCCGGGCGGCGCCGGGCGATTCCTGCAACAGGCCGCCCAAACGGAGCCACCCTTTCGCTTCTTCGGCTACGACCCGGGCATCCATCCCCCGACCGATCTCCGGGCGCCCCTCTATCGCTACCACTTCGCCGACCCACGGACCTACGCTCTGATCGTCAACAACCGGGCGAGTGTGCTCGGGCTCGACGACATCCAGGGCTACAACCCCATCCAGAGCCGGCGGTATGTTGAGTTTCAGACGGCCCTCAACGGCTTCGTCCAGGAGTATCGGGAGGCGAACGTCTACGCGGGCGGTCTGACCTCTCCCCTGCTCAACTTGCTCAACGCCCGCTATGTCGTGATCCCCGCCCAGATACCGGCCGACCGTCTCGATCTGCAGCAGCTCGTCCGCGATCACCAGACGGTCTATCAGGATGATCAGAGCCGTGTCCTGCTCAACCAGAATGCCTTGCCCCGGGCCTGGATCGTCCACCAGGCCATTCGCATGGAGCGCGATGGCGACCTCACCCCGTTCGCGAACGGCTCGGTCGATCCCCGCCGCGTCGCGCTCCTGGAGACCGATCCACCGCCACTCGCGCCGCCAGCCGACCCCACCGCCGACATGGCGACCATCACGTCATATCAGCCAGATGTCATCCGTCTCCGCACCCGCTCCGATGCCCCCGGTCTGCTGATGCTGAGTGAGATCACCAACCCCGGCTGGCGCGCGACGGTCGATGGCCGCTCCGTCGCCGTCGAGATCGCCGACCACGCGCTCCAGGCGGTGCCGATCCCGGCCGGCGAGCACACCGTCGCGCTTCGCTATCAGCCGCGCTCCCTGCAGATCGGCCTGGTGATCTCCCTGGTTGCCCTGGCGCTGCTGGCGGCCGCGTGCGTATGGAGTAACTTACCTACGCGGCGCTGAACTTAGTCAGTAAGAACTGCGGCCTGCTCGCACGCGGCGCATCCCTTGAGTCCGCGATCCTCGGCCGGCACTTCACCCGATAATATCATCTGTGCACCGATACTCAGGCGAGGCGAAGCGTGATATCACCCGGGATTTCCGGCAGGAGAAGGACATGCTTAGGTTAACCCTTCGTCTCCATCCAATATCGGCTCGGCGTCATCGTTGCGCAAATCTTGCCCTATGGCTCTCCACGCACTACGCGTCTTTGCCCTGATTGATGCCCGCGGCGGCGGCGGGGCAAGTGATGTAGCTACCGATGCGACGTAAAGGGCGACCGCAAACAAACCAATGATGAATCCCCCCACAACGACCCACCAATGCCAAGCTCGGTAACTGCTATCCATTTGGGGAATGAACCACAGCGGCACGATAATCCCCGTGCCGGTGAGAATCACCAGAGCAGCCGCTCCACGGCGTAAGTGCTCGGGATAATGAAGTTTCCCCAATCGCCCAGTGAGGTATCGCTCATCGCTCTGCGCTCGCGTCACACTCGGCCATAGACTCTCGGCTTTAGCAATGATTTCATTGAGCTCCTGGTTCCGCCTCTCTTGCTCCCTCTCTCGACGTTCGTGCATACGTGCTTGCCATTCGGGGCCCGCCGACGTCGACAAGAACGTCGTCCAGACACGCGGATCAATCCCTTGTAAGTGGTTGAAGATTGCCCTCGCAGCCCACTCGACGCGGCCCTGCAGATCGATGTGATGTTGATCGATCCAAGACTCGAATGACACATTCACATGAGGGAAGCGACGCATGTCCGCCTCAACGATGGCGCGTTCTTCCCGGAGCGGCTGGGCGATTGAATCCCAACTGCTAGAAAATGCCTCTTGGTCAATGTCCGTCGCCTGGAGAAGCCGCCTGCCCTCTTCGGCGCTAGGGATCGGATCGAGCGCAGCAATATCCGGGGTCTTGTCTAAGAGGAAGTGCAGAGCCCGCCTCTGTGACCATGTCTCCCAAACCCCGGCTTGTTCGATTATTAGGCTCGCCTTCTCGCGTCGTCTCTCGTTGATCTGATCCTCAAGCGACCGTCGTTGAGCGGCGAGCGTTAGCACAGCGTTGGCCATGAAGCCACCAACGACCGCCAACACGGCCGCACTCGCTTGAGCGACCGTCGCGTAAAGCCAGTTGGGATCGGGATGATCTACCACGCACCAGCATCCGAGCGACTTGTTCGACTGAGGGCCTTCTCTGCCGCAGCGCAACATGCAGGGGTGGCTATTGTAGCTCTACCTGTGTCCTATTGTTGTTGATAAAGTAGAACCGGTTGCCGAGTTGCTACAAGTGCATGAGGAAACGGTGCGGCGTTGGCTTAGCGGGGGCCAGATGCAAGGTCATGTGATCAGTCGGTGGGTGGGCTGGCGCCTCCGGGAATCGGAGGTCGAACGCTTCGCGTACGATGATGTGTCGCGCGCTAAACTGGTGGTCTGATCGAGTCAGGCGGCTAGCCGCAATGCCTCTACGCGGTAGGACGGGCAGAGGTTGGGCTGATCATAACGCGGAGCGGGGCGTACATATGCCAAGCCAAAAAACGATTTACCGAGTCCTGATAGCGTCACCGAGCGATGTGAAGAGGGATCGAGACGTCGTCGATGCAGCAATTCACGCATGGAACACTGAACATTCGGCGGATCGCACTGTGATGTTCCAGCCCGTCCGCTGGGAGTCGGCGTCTCCGCGCCAAGGATCGACGGCCCAGGAAGTGATCAATTCAGACCAAGTCGCTACATGCGATCTATTGATCGGCGTCTTCTGGACGCGACTCGGAACACCAACCGGCAAAGATCGATCAGGAACGATTGAAGAAATCCGGCAATTCGCGCACGATGACCGACCCGCCGGCCTCTTCTTCAAAACGGCCAACATGCCAATTAAACACGATCCTGAGGAATACCGCCTCCTGCGAGAGTTTCAGGCTGAGGTTCGGGACCCCAATAGTAACTTCCGCGGCTTGGCGGTAGAGTTTCGCACCTCGCCGGATCTGCGGGCCGCAGTGGGCCGATTCCTCACGGAGACTCTTCGGCGCTTGCAAGGTAGCGCCGCAGCCGCCGCCGTGGAAGCCGCGTCTGAGTCAGCGACCCCACCGGGCATCGCTCATGTAGAGGAGGATCTCGACGAGGAGCCTGGGCTCCTCGAGATTCTTCCGATTGTTCAGGAAGCGACATCCGACATCTGGACGCGGCTCGGCGCCATGGACCAGACAGCCAGTACATTCCGTCTCGGTCCTGCGGTGATCGCTGCCGTAATGCCATCTACGAGCCAAAAGTCGGAGTTGGAGGCGGCAGGGGATCTCTTCGCTGATTACGCAAAGTGGTTAGCTAGGGCCGCATCGGAGATGGAGGTTCATGTTCCGGAGCTGCGCAGTTCATGGGCTCGACTACGGGCGTCAGACATCCTTTTTGCCCAGTTACTCCCAACCGACACGCCCGAGGATCGTCAGCGGGCGCGCGACCTTCTGGCGACTATTCCCGGGTTGCAAGACCATCTGGTGATAATGCCTACTCAATTAGCTACCGCGAGAGCGGGCTTGCAGGCTTACAGAGGGAAGAGCGCCGAGTTAAACCGCGCCGTAAAGCGGATGGACCGTGCACTTGTCGATCTCACGGAGACTGTCGCTGAAGGACACGCAACGGCGCAACACCTCGTTCAGATACTCAACGATCGACTACGGCGAGAACAAAGTGGCGACTGACATCTGCGTGACGTGCGGCGTTAGTCGATGTCACCTGATGTCGCGGCCCCCCGACCCAGATGTTGCCCCCACGGCGCTCTAGAGCCTGTTAGGTACTTTCGGCCAGGCTTTATCACGGCATCGCCGCATCTTGGTAGGCACATCTCGTGTCGAACCTACGGTTGACAACTGGGTGGTAGC
>JAABUN010000477.1_pt1 | contig 103506 bp, 109 predicted proteins | sample 5559311 | NCBI WGS metagenome assembly JAABUN01 (sample SAMN10711877, study PRJNA513370) | rock metagenome | isolation source: Antarctica rocks | place: Antarctica: Victoria Land, Siegfried Peak sud | reverse complement strand
AACCTCCAATCCCTCCAGAAACCTCTCCGCCACCCCCACCCTCCGACCATCAAATCCCCCATTCCCATTCCCATTCCCACGCAAACGATCAAGAATCCGAGTTGCAGCCCTATTATTGTCCTCCCTCTGCTCCTGCAACCTGTAAATGCGGTGATGGAGTTCCGGGATCTCGGCTCTGATACGTTCATACTCCGCCATGTCTTCCAGACTCGGGTCCGGATCCGCACCTGCAGCATCATCAGAGGAGGGTTGGTAGCGGTCGTCTATGGCTTGCAGTTGGGCTTCGCGGTCGCGGAGATCGCGGCGGGCGAGGATTATTGATTCTTCTCGGTGCCAGGATGGGTTCGTTGGGCGTCGGAGGTGGGCGAGGCGTGGATCGTGCATTCGGCGGAGGGCTTCGTCAAGGTTTATCTCTTCGAAGTGTGGGGGTGGGTGGTGGGGGCGTGGGGCGAGGGGGCGTGGGACGAGGGGGGGATAGGCGGCGAGGGGGGGAAAGGGGGTGTCTTCTTCTGTTAGGGGATAGCGGAGATTGGGGGAATTGCGAACTTGCTCTTGCGGGGTTGTTGTATTGTTGTTCTCAGGGTGGTTGGACATGGTGCGGTGGTATTGTAAGATGTCGCTGGAGTCGATGGTCTCTGTATCGAGGCGCTTGCAGGTGGCTATACGCGACGAGTCGTAGAAGCCCTGGCGAAAGGTCTAGCGGTATGAGTGTAAATGCAGAAGACTGGTAGGAAGTGCAGATCGAAAAGCTTGGAGATCGAGGACCATTATAAAGGACCTCCATGATATCACTGCTCGACACCGAGAGCAATGTTTCTCCAATGTATTGCGGTATAGCTATCAATGCCTGACAAGAAAAGGACAAACCCATTGTTGACCGATAATAATGGTGGAGCTCTTCGGCATTCTTCGTGTCGTCAGTGTTCCAGTACGAGTCTTGAGATCGACGTTGTTGTTTCAAGGATCATGTACGTGAGAAGATCCTAGACACCAACCACAATATTCTTCAGTGTGTTGCGGTGCGGTATATCTATCAATGCCTTAATAATAGGTCGAGCTCAATGGCATTCTTCGTGTCGTCAGTGTTCGAGTACGACTTTGAAAATCGACGTTGTTGTTTCAAAGAAAATTGTACGTGAGGAGTCCTGGTCCAAGGATGCCTTTATCAACGAACAGTATCACTGAATGGAACCACGTCCATGGAGCCCTCTCAATTAGACAATCCCCTTTGTCGTATTCCCTTGTCAATGCACCGTTAGCTCAACGTCAGCATTGTCCCCTAGATCGTTCATGTTTCCATCTCAAACCCACCATGCACCTACCTTCCCTACATCGTGATTCTCCACACCTTCCCCTACCACCCACACAATCCATTTCAAAATCCCCCCTCCAGGACAAGGCACGCCTCTCCAATTCATCCGAATACCTCTCCATCCCGCCCCTAACACTGCTCAACCCAAATCAACATGTCCCACCTCCCCATCCAAACCACCCCCTACCCTCCTCAACGCCAACGCCAGCGCCTGAGCCGCTTCGAAGTAGCATCCGCCTACCCCACACCCTCAAACCGCCTCCTGATCACACAAAAACATCGAAGCCCACCCAATCACCCCCTCAAACCAACCCCTTCCCCCGCCCAAAAATTCATCGATCTCCTCCCTGTCATTCCCCTCCGAATCATCCCAGTCAGCGACCGCGAATGCAACATCTGTCTCACGCCGTTCCACACGGGCGACGAGCCCGAGGCGGCGGCCAGATTACCCTGCGCGCATATTTTCGGACTGGGTTGTATAGCGCGGTGGTTGAACGAGGGGGTGGATTTTCGGCAGCAGTGTCCGATGTGTAGGTCTGTTTTGTTTGTTGAAGGTGAGGGAGGGGAAGTCGTGGAAGGGAGAGGGGGGGTGGAGATGGATGCTGATGGGGAGAGGTTGGCGTCACGGCGGTCTAAGGATAGGTTGGGGGGAATGTTACGCCGACGAACGGGGATGGAGAGCGTGCGCTGGGTGGGCGGACGGGGGAGACGGTATTGTTGAGTGAGGGTGTTGGATATTGTTGAAGCACTATGATTGATCAGCTGAGGCGGTTGCCATGAGGATCCAGGATTATTCCAACGATGCCTGTAGGCTAGGTAGTTGCCGGTTGTCCTTGGAATCAAACATGACAACCATCTTATTGCCTGGAACTCCTATCATGCAACCATCCACCAACCTCCAAAATCATCAAAGTCTCACACATTCAACTCAATCAGCTCTTCGCCACACTACCTCTCATATCAAAAATCAATACCACGAACCTTCAGCAAAACATCCCCAACCCAACCCTGGATCCTGCCTTTGGACTGTTAGCAGTCTAGTGTTTTATGGTTGATGGCGTTTTATTTCAAGGGATAAGTTAATCGTTTAAGGGATTCTCATTGGTTACTCAGATGTGCTGGATTTGTTCAACAAATCTTGGAAAGCTCGATTGGCGGTCGGTAGCTTCCTGGAAAAATTCCCTTCATCAGTTCATGTACCCAATTCATACTACCCTATGTTAGTATCCGTGTATAAACTCTGAATCCAGACCTAATGCCTATATCCTAAAAAACGTCTTGTTATCCAAACCCTACCATGTCGCATTGAGGGGCAAATCCCTCGAGCTAGCGCCCACTGCTATGGTAATAGGTCCATCGGGCATGACCCAGTTCTGCATCCCAACACTCCAGTAGCTAAGATCCTTCCTCGTCAGTCTCACCTCCACAGGTACCGTAGCACCCCATTCAACGTCCACCTTCTCGAACCCTCTCAGGACTCGGACCGGAAATTCGACCCGCTTACCAGTCGAGACATCGACAACGTCGGATGGGAAAGAGACGTATACCTGCACGACCTGCTTCCCGGATCTGTAACCTGTATTGGTGACGTTGACCGATACTAGGACATGTTCGTCGTAAAGGGAAGGGTTTCCTCCTTCGCCTCCACCGGCAGGAGATTCGGGATGGGGAGAACTGTAGCCGGCCGGATAGGGATATTCGCCTGTGCCAACAGATGCATTAACAAGATATGGGTAGATGCGCAGATGTAGTTTGCGGAAGTCATCAGGGAAGAGAGCTTCATTGGGATCAGGTAGTGTAGTCTGATATGCTGGTGGTAAAATCGATGCAGAGGGGCGCGGCGAAGGGAGAGGTGTCTTGGCCTCCAGCTCATGAAGCGTGAGCCCGGAAAAGGTGAATGTAGCGTAGGACAGCCCAAATCCAAACTCGTAGCGAGGGGTGATGTTGTGATGGTCGAAATGACGGTAGTCGATCAAGAGACCTTCCTTGAAGTCTTGTTGTGGGACCAGCTTCTTTGGCTTGTACAATATTTGACCGCTTGGGCCATAGTCCTCAAGAGACTTGCCAACCGTGTAAGGAAGACGGCCGCTTGCATCAACGAGGCCGAACAGTACGTCAACTAGTGCATTGCCGCTTTCCTCTCCAGGAAGATTGGCGAGAAGAACAGCTTTCACGTTAGGATTGTCGACCCAGCGTTCTAAAATAACAGGTCCGACGGCGTGTACAACCACAACAGTCTGAGCGCAGTTCTTGGCAACGTTCTTCACCAGCTCATCCCCTCCTTTTTGAGGATACAAATCCTTTCTGTCGGTTATACCGTTCCATTCGTGGAATCCCTCACCAGCATCAGAATTGATAAAAACGATACAGAGGTCTTGGGCGGCGTATACCGAAGGACTTGATATGTTATTAGTCATACTAATCGTAAGTTTGACCGCGTCCGAATCGAACGCTGACTCCAAGGCCTTGGTTGGTGCGACCAGATAGGGAAACTCGACCGCACCGCTACCCCAGCCAGAGGCGAGGGTACCGACATTGCAACTCCGGTCCTCACATGCATTAGGTCCGTCAGGGTTCGGACTCGCGTCTTCTCCAAAGATCCCAACGTGGTACGCGCGACCTTCGGCGAATTTTGCGCGCTCAGATCCGCCTTGAGGCCAAAGAGGCAGAATATCGTCACTGTTCTTCACCAGTACGGTACCTTCAGCGGCGATCTCTTTGGCCAAACGCCCATGGAACGCTTCCCCTTGTCCTTGAACATCAACAAACTTGTTTACAATCGCTGTTGTAGGATCATCGCTGTCCGGATGGATCTTGTCCAGCTTTTTATCGGAGAACGACGAGAAATTCGGTCTACCGTCGCGAGCTGGCCAAACAGTTCGATTGTCTTGTCCAAGTTGATACCAAGCGGCAACGGTACGTGTGACCATGTCGTCCAGCCGATCCACTGGCACGGAGCGATTGAGCACAGCCCGTGTCAGGTGGGGTCCGAAGAAGGAGTCTCCATCTTTCCAGAGGAGCCCATCTCCAGGCATACTCATGTCAAGTCCGGCTAAAGCACTAGCTACTCCGCTTCGTTGGGCCAGCCAGTCCGATTGGACGAACCCTTGAAAGCCCAGCTCATCCTTCAGTATGCCATTCATCAGCTTGCTGTTACCGCAAGCGTAAGAACTATTTATCATGTTGTAGCTGCACATGACGCTGGCAACGCCAGCCCTGACGCTGTCTGCGAACGGCCATAGATACATTTCATGTAGCGTTCGATCATCAATGTTTGAGGAGAGTGCAAACTTGGAGCCCTTCCATTCATTTTCTTGTCGAAAGTGTTCCTGTTCGTTAGCAATGAGATGCTTTGCTGTGGCCATCACTCCCTCTTCCTGTATCCCCTTGATCGTTTGAGCCGACGCTACACCTTGTAGAACAGGATCCGGACCAAAGCTTTCCCAGGCCCTCCCACCACCTGGCATCCGACCAAACGCCCCCATGCACGGGCCTAGCAAGACGTTCACTCCTTTCAAGCGAAACTCAAGACCAAGTCCTCTGCCTCTTTTATACATCAGAGCCTTGTTCCAGGTAGCTCCTACAGTGATGCCGGCCGGCCACGCTGTGGCGTGGTCTGCAAAGCGTATCCCAAGAGGTCCGTCTTGGAGGCAGAGAGGTGGAAAGCCAACAATGTTTGCCTCTGCAGTATTGCCTACGCAAAGATCTTGCGCCCAACCAGTCCCAGTCGTGACGTTAACCTTTTCCGGCAGCGTCATTTTTGATACCATGGCGGCTGCCTTCTTGTAGCTCTCCTCCCATGATGCAACTGTTCCACCTTTGGGCGACTCATACCATGGTGGCGATAACTGGAGTAGGCCTTGTCAGCTCATGTCTGCTTAACCAAGAAAGGCACACTGACTCCATCTGGGGGTGCGTCAGGTATCTTGAATACGCCCCCAAAAAGCATTCCCAAGATAGCCAGTAGACCCCCCAACAATATCGTTGAGATGATGAACAATGGCTTGTTGTTTCGTAGCCATCCTCCCTTTCTCTTCGCTGGTAACCCAGAAGGTTTCTGTTTGCGTCTCCGTTTCGACGGCGACCAACCGCCCCTCATGCTTGGAGAAGTTGGCCCATCGTGCGGTTCTAGCTCATCAAGATCGAGGTCAGATCCGGAGCTATAGTGTTCGTTGAGCGACGCGAGAGGGGCTTCATAGTCGGCCTTGAGAAGTCCTTCTCTGCTGCGGGCAAGATCTGATCTACGCGTCATCGAAGATGGGTCTGGAGACGATGATCGATGTTGCGGGTGCCTGTTGCGAATATTGGTAGAAGCGTCCTGCGAGGCCCATGGCGATGATGCTTCTTGTGATACCACCGTTGCCCTGTGCTCTTGCTCTTGCTGTTCCACGGATTCAAGGTTCGTCATCTTCCGAAGCTTTGCCGAGGTTCTCCCGTTTAGCGCGTTCCACCTTAGCGCGCTTTGATTATGAGCGGCTTCCTCCTTCTGTCCTTCAGTTCTTATGGAAGTCGGAATTAGGCCAGCTAATATAAGCTCCGAACTCAATAGCAATTGGGCTCAGCATCCTCTCCGACAATTGGCTGCTCCAGAAATAGTGGGACCTCTTCTTGCCACTAACAGGCTTTGTGAGACGAAGCCGGCGGGAAGGCTCCTCCTGACTGACTAGGTTTTCAACGGCGTCCGGGATTGACGATTATGTTTTACGCATTTCCAAGATTATGACGTGAGCGAAGCACTTGCTTGCGAAGCGGACAGATGTCCTACATTTGCACCCCCTACATTTGCACTCACAACGCTTCGTTGCTGAGCGCAATGCTCGCATGAGCGGTGAGCAGGGCCATAGGAGACTTCTATCCCGAGCAAGCCATAATGGCTCCTGCATATGCTGATATTTACCGAGCCACAGCTGATCTGATACAGTAAATCTGTTCGTCTAAGTATAAGTAAAACTGAGAGCTCCGGATATCAGTTTATTCTATTGGAGAGAAACATATTTCAGTCATGTTCGCACCCGAGAATTGGAACCCAATATGCAGGTTAACATCGCAACCGGCAGCTTACATTTTGCTTTGGATATGATTGTGGCGGGTTGCTTGACATGCTGAGGCATTGTAAATTGTGAAGTAGACTTTATATCCGCGGCCAAACAGTCGACGTCGTCGTCGGTATTCAGTATTCAATATTCAACCCCAATACACCAATTATTCCCAACAGGTATGCTCAGCACTAGCAAGATCATCGTCAAAGGTCCTGTCTATTTTACAGTACAGATCCCGGAATCCAGACAGTGCTGGCTGCTTGCCTACACCCACGAAGCAGCATTTGGTCCCTCCGGGAGGCGACAGCACATTAGTCGGAAATATCGGGGCTCTCACGTTGGATGCTATCCCACATATCAGCAAACGTGTCAAGATGGCAAGGCACGTCGTCCATGCACGAGGATATAAGGTTGGTGAAGCTTTCGATATCCGCCGAACCTGATAGATCAGCACCATTCTAGCTATGTCGCTCAATAGTTCCCATAAGCTCATTAACGTTTCCTATACGTCCCCAACGTTTATCGATTCGCTCAAGCCCAAGAGAGTACCGTATCAGATCTCCCGTGCGAGAATAGGTGTGGCTCGATCGCCCTCAACGATTAGGATAGTATGATTCAAAAATTGACATCTCATGCAGCGGTTCCTTCCCATATACCCTAATGGTTTCAGGGTAGTCCATGGACGAATTTCAGTCGTCGTCGAGTAACGGCGAACGCTACGACCGATACTCAGTTAAACGCTCAGGTCTTCAAGACGTCACTGCAGAAAGGGAAGACCGCAGAACCAATACAATACCAGATCGATCATACGGCTGTATTTCCGTTGTGATCTAGGCCATATCTCCAAATCCACCTCTTGTACTACTCAATAAAAAATGTATGATTGTTTGGACAGTTGCTGAGGGTGTTTCGACACTGTCATAGATGAAGTGTCTTATGATATAGGATCATCCTTTTGTACCCGCCAAGAAGGCGATTTCCAATGACAGTACGCCTGTGCAAAGCAGATGAGAGGTGGGAATTGGGAAAGCAGAGTCCATACGCCGGCATTGGCCATATGAGGTCCCTCCTATATCTCCGATTTTTCTTTGGCTACAGCCCTTCTGAAAGAAATGAAAAAGGTAGATATCTACGATTCATCATAAGCGAATTTCGCAAATCCGGGAGGACGAGAGGTCTTTCTAGGGCGATTAGGGATCTTATCTTGCCTATGCGTCATGTGGCTGGTGACGACGTATGGCTGATTATCCCTAGGAGCTTTAGCGACTTGGAGGGCCCCGGTCACCGTAGCTGATGATTGCATTGCGGTGTGATACCTGGTTTTCTTACACCGCTACTACTAGACAGCGGCATGCAGGAAGATTTCAGCCAATCAATCGTTGAATTCCCAGAAGATCTAATGCCTTGCCTTCGGAACATTTGTCGGCTGATGCAGGCCTGAGGCACGGCCTGCATTGCAGCCTGACCCACAATATATTCTGCAGACACCAGGACCGCATCGTTCAGCTCCCGATCACTGGCGATGGAAGGTCTTTTCTCACACGAGAACTGTCCAAGGTGAGAGTATCAACCACCAGTGATTGTCAATGCCCGTTCCCTGGTACGTTGTCGATCGTCGCGAGTGGAGTCGCGCCAAGACAGCCGGGAGACTTTGATCAGCCCTATGGACCCACCTCCTTCTCTTGTTTTGAGCCACCAGCCATGCCACATCTTCAAACTTCCCGTTGAGCTACGCAACAACATATACCGATGCATTGTTATCGGTCGTCTTGACTGCTGCTCGCATCCTCACCTCTGGCGTCCTCTAGGCGTCGACGGAGGCATCCATCGCATTGGTTACTTCGATAGGGATACTGTGATACCGCTCCTACTCACCAGTCGGCAAATTCATGATGAAGCAGTGAATGTGCTATATGGAGAGAATACTTTCACCTTCCATATCTCCGGACTGGCAGAGGGTCCGATATCCTTCCTTCAATGGCTGGCGCCTAGGTACATCCGGTTGTTAAGGCGCGTTTACATACGGACCGGCTACCACGTTGAATCCTATCGCTTTCGATCGGAGCACATCTTTGGCGATCGTGAATATATCGAGCCGACAGCTGAAGCAATGAAACTCAAAGGAGCCCACCATTTGGCGATATCTGTGAACTTAATGAGGCAGGCGTGGCCGGCAAAGTACAAAGTTATCATCGATAAGCTGGCTACGGTGTCGTATTCGGTAAATGATTCCGCGAACTTCTTTCGTAAGCCTAGTGCGAATGATTGGCCGGCTTCGTCCTTTCATCTCTGGAAGATGTTTGTGACCGAGACAGAAGCTGAGATGCCGACGATTGAGTTTAGACGCGTTCAATGGGGCGAATGACCAAGAATGAAAAATCCGAGGGCTGATGGGATGCGAGTAACTGTGCCGTGGACACCGGTGATGATAGTCTGACTGTAATGGAGGGTCCCTTTGAGCACCGCACAACCATCCTTTGGCCAGACGTATGCTGATGCTCCGTGCTGTGATGAGTATACCAAGGAAAGAAAAGAAACCTCTCGCAAGCAAGCGGCCCCCAAGTCAGCCTCATGTCATGGTATTCCGAGCGCCTAGGCCCGACCAACATCCAGTTTCCAATATCCAGTGAACAGCTGGGGGTAGTTGCGGGCCTAGGAAAATGAGGCTGATCGAAGTGTTTTGAAGCATGTCTCCCATGTACGGGTAAGTACTCAAGCAATAACATTACGTTCTGCAGCATGCTGTCTGATTTCATACTCTCATTATGCCGAGGATCGGGCTCATCAAGCCTAACCTGGTGTCGCTCTGGCCTAGCCCCCTGTAGCGAGATCAAGAGATGGCTCAGCTGTTCGTTCTATGGTCTAGGTTGGATCAAATGAAAAATCATCAAGACGATAGAGGGAGTCACCAGCTTAATGAAATTTACCTTGTCTTCCTTGCCACATCTCGTCAACAATGCTCCAGTATCTCGCTCCTCCCCCTTGCCGAACATGAGCAACATGTCCGCTACCTTCAAATCTCTCGATGCGCCTTGGAAATCCCTTCTGCCTCGCGTCCTCAGCATGAGCTGCAATATCATGCCAATCAACCATCTTATCAGCGTCACCGTAGATGTAGCATCTGTTCCTCTCGTTCTTCATTGACTCCGGGTCATTCAGAACTTGCCGTAAATGCTCTATTGGATTGATTAAGCCAAGGGAGATGGTTATGATGAAGTATACGCTCATTGCTAGGTATAAAAGACCCAGAAGGATGGAATACAGAGGCTGTGATTTCGGCAATGAGAGAGCCAGAGGACTGATAGACTTTTTGAAGGTGCCGCGGCCGGGACAGGAATCAAGGATCTTGACATGTGACGGGAAAGCGTAGGATGTTCGCTGGCGGTATGTCCCTAGGAGACGCAGCAGCTGATGGCAGCCGCCATTGGAAAAGATATGGAGTAAGATTTCAGTCTCGGAGTCTTTGGCGTAGTCACAATAATTGTGGATTGCAGAAACGGCTGGATCGACTCTCCGACGTTGCGCACTGGCCGATCGCCAGAAGAAATCCGCAGGCGAGCTCTGGATGATGACGATGCGAGAATTCGGGTAGTGGGTCTGGTAGCCGGTGATGTACTTGGACATATGGACTGGGTGAGCTGACATCCAAGTGCAGAGGACGATCAATTTGGGTGCTGCGGAGGACGATGTTGTGATTGTGTCTTTGGATACTTTTGGTTCTTGACGGCTGTTGGTAGAGCTGGAAGATATATCTGTATTGGTGGGATCGTGGAGATATACCGATGGCGAAAGTCGTGTCATGGATGATAGAGTATCGTCGGGTTGGGCTGTGGTACTTGACATTGTGGCACAAAGAAGGAGATTGAACAGATGTTGAAAGAGAGCAAGGTTCAGTATGATATCAGCTTGTGTTTGCGGAATGAGTGAGAGAATAAAGTAAATAAGTACATCTTGTTAGTACTCTCTGGTTTGTAATGCATCCAGGCTGCTGCGAGACTAAGTAGACAAATTATGCCGAGGTTCGATGGACTAGCGTAGTTACGTGAGATCTTGGCACGGAGAAGTCTCATCTGGTCTGGACGTGGGCCTTTCGCGCTGGCTTGAGAGCGATCTTCTCGAGATCTGAAGAATTTAGAGTAACCCGCTTTTTGTATGTTCAAAGCGTTGGATGGTTGCAAATTAGGTAGCTTACTGTGAGCATAGTCGCGAAGTCGTAATTTGAGATGGGGAAACTGTCATCTCCCGTATCACAAGTGATCTACCACTCCATCTTTTCCTTCACATACATATCCATATACTCATCAACACCCATATTTTCCAATTTCTCTTTGTCCTGACCCAATTGCACCAGCTCCTGTACCTTTTCCGAAGCGAAATGTGGACCCAAGTGTCTCTCGAACTTCTCCAGGATCTCAGGTTTTGCCTCAGTTCGCCTCAATTTATGACCTAGCGGAGCCTCTACAACTTCTTCCTCAATCACCGTACCGTCGTTCAGCGTTACCGTCAATGCATTGGGTATAGTTCGCATGTTAGGGTCATGGTACGCCCTGGTGAACTCGGGATCTTCTTTACCTGTGCACGTGTGGCGTCAGCATGCCTATTGGGTACGTTGAATAAAGTCATGAGAAATTGCAGCAAAAAGGGGAGCGGGTCAAGAGAAGGGCTGCTTCCGAAGAGTGTTTCTCAATTTCAGTGAATTCATTCAGACGGATGCTTACAGGAGGTAGTCGTCCGAATTCTTTCCACAAGTTCGGACGTAGCGGCTTCAGAGCCGTCGGTGTAATCAGTAGCATGCAGCCGGTTGAAGACAAGCATGGTGGCTACCATGTACTGGATGCAATGGTCACGGTCGGCGAAGTTGTCCATAGGTTTGTGTTGTTTGTCGATGATGCGGATGCAGGCTTCGTGAGTGCGAATGACGATGGATTTGATGTCTTCGGCTGTCTTGCCTTTCTTTTGGAGAGTGACGTTGATCTTTTTGGCGGCTTCGATGGCGGTTTGAGAGTGAAATTCAGCTGGTGTTGTAATGAGCACAGAGTTTATCCAGGGGAAAGGAGATACTTACCGGGATATGATACCTTGAAAAGGATGTTTTCCATGACGTAGCTGCCGTATGGTCGCTGGAACTCAAACTTCTTGCCTTTGAAGAGGACATCGTAAAAGCCCCAGACGGGCGCTGAGAGTACTGTGGGAACGCCCTGCTCTCCTTTCTGAACTTTCAAAACCAGATTGACAGCCCTCTGGCAAGCGTCTCCAGCTGCCCAAGACTTCCTCGCCATTGTGTTCGGCGAGTGCCTGTACGTTCTCAAGCTCTGTCCGTCGACCCAGGCTTGTGATATCGCATCAGCCGTTTGTCTCTCCGAAAGCCCAAGCATCTTTGAAACCACAGCGGCCGTCGCAACCTTGACCAAGACAACGTGGTCCAGCCCAACTTTGTTGAACGAATTCTCCAGCGCTAGACATCCTTGTATTTCATGTGCCTTGATCATGGCTTCCAACACATCCTTGATCTTGACGATGGTTCCACTTCCCACATGTCCTCCAGCACGATTTGTTCTCGATATCCAATCCGCCACTGCCAATATGCCTCCCAGATTGTCCGAAGGATGTCCCCACTCTGCAGCCAGCCAGCAGTCATTGTAGTCAAGCCACCGGATCATGGCGCCAATATTGAAAGCGCCGTTGACTGGGTCGAGAACGTAAGGCGTGCCGGGTACTCGTGTACCGTTTGGAACGATAGTACCTTCAACTATAGGCCCAAGCAGCTTCGTGCATTCTTTGAAGCGGAGGGCTTCGAGGCCGCAGCCGATGGTGTCGAGAAAGACGTAGCGAGCGGTCTCGTACTATATGTCTATGAGATCAACGGCGTGAATTCTAGAACAATTCATGATATAACGAACAGCGAGGTCTGAGTCGACTTTGTAATTGTGTACGTAGCTGGCCATGTCCCTGATCTCTGGATCGAATTCTCGGCTGGTGGTGACCCTTGGGGCATTGGACCTTAATGAGGCCATTGTTGTGAACGATTTTAGGGTAAGAGGTTTCTTCAATGGTGCTTGAGAGGGTTTTGGAAGAGAAGCCCAAGATGAGAATAGGACTGGGCTTCTGTCGCTCAGGAAGCGAGAAAAGGAATTGTGCTGCTGCAAGTCTCGGCGTACGGTCCGATTGATGATCCTCAGCGAAGGCGACATGGTCTTCCTCTGTCTCTGATGCGGGCGAGATAGAGATGAACCGATTGGCTTTTGATCCTATACCAATCAGTACAGAATGCCCATTGTTGTAGGGGAAGAGCTTGGAGAGCACCAGAAATCGTCATAGTCTACCTCGGACTTGTCGGCTAAACCTCGGCCCAATGATCAATCGTGCGTTGTAGAGAGGAAGCTGTAAACCTTTCGATGCAAAAATCGTATCGTCAGTTTCACTGTATTACTCCGCTTATCAATTGGCAACTACCAGCAGTAGTCCGAGAGAGTAATGCTCAGCAATTGACAGCTACACCTGTAGGACTTCCCGTTCAGAGTGGCAATGCTTGCGAGATTAAAGTGGAACTCATCAGTTCGTGATATACTAGCCATACCTCGTATTGCGTATGCATTTGGATTTACTATCTACTATATGTCTACTAGCATCATCTCCATGATCTAACGTTTCCAAGTCAAGAACGCCATATCCTGTCTTGCGTTCTCGTCCATCTCCTTCCAGAAGTCCTGATGCCGGCGGCCTCGAATAATCGAGATGATACTAATCTTCCGCTGCATAACCAACTTCTAACTAAAGTATACGGGTGGATGATGTTGGAGCTCATACTGTATGGGTCAATGCGCCAGTATCGCTATCTAACTGTATAATTCCCGTTCCAGATGAAGAGTTTAAAGACCCTCTGCTGAAGAGCATATAAGTCTTTCAGATCTGACAAATACGGCGTGTAAGTTTTAGTAATGGTGGTGAAGGAGGAATTATACGTACGACGACTAGGCGACTATTAGTTCTCCGCTCTTCATGTCCGACCCGCCTCCTTTTGGATGCGTACATTGTTACCCTCACGCCGTCTTCGGACCTTTTCTACACATTCGATAAAAGCGAAGTGGGTCTGGCATCATTTGGAGTCCTTGCTGGCTCTGTTAAAGCCACAAACATAGTTGATATATTTTTTCCTATATACTCACCTCCAGATTCTCGATTTCTACGGCCTCTACAAGTCATAAGATGGACCCATACCATTCAGGTTTGGAGGTTTCTTCCTTTTCACAAGACTTTTCGTATTTTGATGAAGAGTGTAGCGAGTTGTACGATAATTATATAATATACAGCGGCTTTTCAGCGCTGGGAGATATTCACTTTTGGTGATCTGTGTACTATTTTCTTTCACATTGCTCAAGTCAGTTTACAATGTATAATACGGAAACGGTAGGAACCTTCATGTACATCTCGGTCTGTTCAAATGGGCCAATAATAAATTACATAACGCTGGCATGATATTTCAACTGTAATGAGCGTGAAAGTAGAATCTCCGGGTTGGCTTGGCAGTGAGCTATGGGTGATGTCCGGATGCTTCCCAATGAAGTAAAGCGTAAGATAATATGGCTTCTACTAAGATTATTTGCATGTACGACGGAGATACTATCTTTCGTTCATTACGTTATTGCATCTATACATTCTCATCTGCTCTCTTCACCTTCTGCGCCCCTTTCTCCCCGAGAGGCTCATGATCGTTGAGTCGATCTTCGCTCAGAGGGATCAACGCACTAGGAACCAACTTCCTGATCGTACTCACGGACCCAAACTTTCCATCCAAACTGGCGTCGTCGGTCCACGGCTTCAGTTCTGGCGAAGTGCCCTCATTCGAGACTAATCTTAGACTCTGCCTTACACTTCGCATATTCCGCACCTGCCCGAAGCCTTTCGACTCTGAGCCTCGCGAGAAGAGCGGACGTAGCAACGGCAGGCAAGCGCCGACTATGCCGAGGGACGATTCTACCATGGGCCAGTAGACCGTTGGCGTGTATAGGTACGAGAAATCGGGATCGCCAGTAGCACCCAAGTAGTTGACCCGGTTGAAAACCACAACTTTCGCAATACTTGAGCATACAGTCAATAACCCTAGCAAGAAAATACCGCTGACAGCTAACTTGTGCCTTGCGGGCATTGTCATGGCCCATATGCATGGGATTGGTAGCGAGAGGATCACCACTTCCACTTGCGTCAGCATGCCCTCGAAGATCCTTTGAGGGGCTTGAGACTTACGGTCGGTGAAGGTGTCGGAATAGTACTGAGCTAACATCATCATGCTCGTGTCGATGCACGAATCATAATTCTGCGAGCCGGGTACAGCCCAATTGATTGAAACTGGATAACATTCGAGAAGGTTTGCGAAAAAGAAGCCGATGGTCCAGGAACAGACAATGGCGATGTTTGTCCATACGGCGAGATTGATTAGGGTACCTTGAAAAATGCTGTTTTGGGTTGTCTTAGTAGAACCCATGGTAATCAGACGGTGGAGAATCTACCGTTTGTAGAAGAACAAGACAGAAAGTTTCGTGAGGCCAAAAGTCAGCGTTTGCGTTAGTTGCACTGCGAAGATGACCTGTGTGATTGCATATCAGTATGTGCGTGACTTCCTGTTGACGTAAAGCCTACCTTCTCAAGAATAATTGTGCGATTCGTCACGATTGGATAGTCAACCGAGTTGATCGCTGTGTGTCTACCCAAGTCGCCATCGGCGGCTCCAATGACCATGCCAATCGCTGTGAGTATGGTGAAAAACTATCACCCTATCAGCGCACGGTAAAGGGGAGATGTTGAGCGCAATCGGTACATACAAGCGCCGGCACGATCATGTACTCATCCCACCAGTAGCCTGCTCTCTTCAGGTATCTGGCATAGAAGCGGAGTGCAACAGCGATTATGGCCAGCATGGAGAAGATGACCGCCATGGCGTACATCTTCCCTGGAGTCTCACCCACTGCCATCCCGAGAGGAGGAAGGGTGAGGCTCTGTGAATCCGGGATATCTGGAACGAATAGGGGACTTTGCAGTCACAAGGCGCTAATGGACAGAAACCTCCTTTGATGTAGAAGATCGCAATACCATGTCAGAGGATTGAGAGTAAAATGGTAGATCAGGGTAGAAAGAGACGCTGTCGGCACCCTCGATGCTCAGCGTCTGTGCCTGCAACTGGTGGCAGTGAGTCAAATATGGCGACCGCAGCATGGTCGTGGCTCGTTCACTATCTTAGTAGCAAGCCCCCTAGACTAAGTCCCTAATTGGGAGGGAGATGCTCGTGCGTTTTGGGGACCTAATGAGCTAGTAACAGCCGTACGCTATCGGTGCCGTGCTCTTGCTACAACGGGACCCATTGTCTCCCAGCCATATGGTGGTGCAACAGACCTGATTGAGCCTGTCAAACAGCAGCGTCGGCGCCATCCGACTTGGGATCTCCATCGCTCGAGCCTTGACGACCGATTCATTGAAAGCGTTCATTATCCAAGCTGACGTCCCGTGAACGAGAAGCAACAGCGATCCTTCGATTTTCATAGCGATGGCCAATGCGCTAGGGATATATGAAACAGGAAGGAAGGTTCATGTGCTTTTGAAACCTATCAACGTCGCTAGTGCCACGCTAGTTGCATAAGCGACAGCCGCTCCAAGCAAACGCCAGACCATCGTCGACCTCTTGGCATCACCAACCTCCACAACTATTCTATCGAACAAGTACTTACTCAGGAAGACGGGACATACCCCACATTCCGTCTCACCACACCGAAAACGTCGACGGACGGTTCGGACAGTGCACGCAATTTCCGCAATAGACAGCACGGGTCGACATATACCTCCGTGGGGTCTGAAAGTTGTCAAAAAGTGGGGAGACACAGGGCGATGACTCGTATAGATTGCACGGGCATCCCATGAGGAGCTGAAAGCACTATGGAGGTTGAGCGCTGCTGTTCACGGTCCCTGACGGCAATGATCACTGTAACCCACTGGCCAGAAGCATGCTGGCGGCATGACAAAGGTGGGCTTGTGCGTGGTCTCCAACGATCGTACTGTGTCCTCCGCTTGCAGGAACCCAGCCCTCCTTGCAGATCACCCGTGTGCTTACGGAATCTGAACATGGAAAAAATCGCCGCACACGTGCCACAGTCTCATCTAAAAGGGTGTCCGTTTTTACCGCACATATGAAGGAGGCGCGCATATGAAAAACCGCGCCACCAAACGACGCCACCAAGCGTAACTTGCGGAGAATATGCAAGATCCCCCTTGACTCGCCAGGTGGACGCCCAGTCAGTTGGAGCTAATTGTGGAAAGCTGGATAAGTATTGCTGCTAGTCAAAGCACCCGTGAACCTTTCCTTACCCATGTGTTTCATATTGACGTTGGTCATTGATGTGCATGAATACGCCGCACTCGACGTGCCACACAGGATCTCCCTAAATCATGTAATTTCAGGCCGGTCGCTGACGGGCTCAACCCTCCTCAATTCTCATATATATCCGCACCACCCAGCCTTTGCACCTCAGGTGCTTGCCTCCCCATCCATTATTCACCTCGCGCTCTCTAAATCACCAATATAATCCGCCAAGCATCTATCGTCGCAACCCTAACCAAAGATCTATACGGCAAACATGCGTCCCACCACAGTCATTCTCTCCACCCTTCTCCTTGTGTCTCCAGCATTCTCCTTTCCAGTCCCAGCATCTCGTAAGCAGGCTTCCTCCTATACCCCTGCTGATAAGACACTGACTAGTGAGCAATAGTATCTTCGATACTTCCAACAATCGGCGCCCGGGGATGTGGGGGCAAGATCGCTTGCTTCGCCAAAGAAGGACCCACAGGCGGCTCCGTTCACATCAATTTAGTACCGGAGTCCACCGATGATGGCCCTGGTGCAGGGAGAATATGAGACAGCGTACCGCCATCGCTAGAACCGTCTCCAGAATTGCTTCCTGTATAAACATTGCGACGCTTCAGAATTAGGGAACTTCACTTCTTCGGCCTTTGGGATTTCTGGCAGTGGCAGATTTTGTGGCATCACTGGGATGGGAAACTGCATGTATCTATGAGCTGATGAGCTGAATCTATGGGTATTGAGTGGTATGGCGTTATGAGCTAAAGATAACAATACTCTGTTTTCATCAAAGATGAAGTTTTGCTATTCCTTTACTTCACAAAACGTCAAGGCTATGCTCTTCGGAGGCACGCACCTCACACAACCAGACGCTTCAGCATCAAAACTCACCTTGTGTTATCTCAGGGATGGTGAAGTCCTATTCCAACACCATACTCCATACAGCTTTCCAAACAACCTCAGCCCCTTCTCTCAAACGCAGAAGCCTTCTCCGCTGTAATTAAACCCCAAACCCCAAACCTCCGAAATCAATCCCAACATCACAGCCACCCCCTCCCTCATCCCATCCCATCCCATCAAATCTCCCCTCCACATCCCTCCCCTCAACGAAAATCTCCCTCACGCAACCGCCCTGCGCCTGAGAGACCAATTCCCACCACCCCAGCATTGCCCTTCTCACATACCAAATACTCACTTATCAATCCCCACCACCTGAATACTCCCGCTCCCCCACTTCCCCACCCTCTCACCTTCCTAACCCTTCCTACTCTTCCATTCCCTGGAACGCATGACCCGTCACTCACCATCTTGTTGCAAGACTAAAGCGTATATTGACCGTAAGCGAGCGACTGCGCACCAATTAAGTACCTTAGGATCTATACATCGCCAGTAGATATAATATACCCTGCATTTCGGAATGTGTGTGGATAAACTCAGATCACGTAACTCAAGGGGATCGGCACGTCTAAGCTACTGAGATAAAGCTTAGTAAGATATCTACACCATACAATCAGCAACCAGCACCACCCTCCACCCTAAAACCACACCCACCTCCTCCATCCCTTTATTCATCCAACGCATCCATATAGAACATCCACCCGTACCACAAACCTCCCCCCTTCAAGGCACAATATCACACTTCCATGTATAATAATTTGTTTGTGATGGCGTCGACGGGTAACGATACAAAGATATGGAAAAGGTGTTTGAGGGGCCTGTACTTACTTTCTGTATGAGATGTAGAGTATGTGAGAGATTAGGAGGGGGCTTAGTGGGTTGGGTTGGGTTGTGAGGGGGGGGGTATGTTAGGAGGAAAGGAAGGATGGATGGGATGGAGTGGAGTTTTGGGTGGTGTGGTAATGGGGTATTGGTGTGTTGTGGGATCTGTGGACTGATTATTAGGAGCAGATTGGGAGCAGATTGAGTAAGGGTTGAGGATTCGGGGGCTGAGTGTAGTGTGTGTGCGGATAGGGTCTCGATAGGGGGTCGATGAAGTGCGTGGAGAGTTTGGGGGGTATTTCGTAGCGTTATAGGTTATGGAATCATGACGTTCTGATCTCTATGAGCGAATTGAGAGATGACATGTGAGGAAGTTTTGGATGATCTTCTGTCTGATAGAATCTGGTCTTGAGATATCAATTCACAGAGTTATGCAATGAGATTACCGTTGTACAAGCAAAGATGCCCCACCGTTTGAGGGTGGGGTAAAGTGGAAGCCAATCGCAGACGGATCATTCAAGAGAAGGGGTTTATTGGGCCTTGAACACCTCCCCATTACCGCTGAAAATCATAGTCATAAAAGAGACTTCTGCGCCAGGACGCCAAACCCAGTATCGTCGGCGAAGGTGGTGAGAACGAGAGCCGTGGTAAGACGGCAAACTCGGGCGCTGGTTACTTATGTGACACGGTAAGCGTCGTAGATGACTGTCACCAGGGTCAGCTATAATGTCATGTCCATGTTATATCAAGACATCTCACTCTCTGTACCCCTCCGGATGCCACTGCCAACCCACATGCCGGTATTCAAGTGCAAGTACCGTGGATCACCAGTCTCCATGTGGATGTAGATGCGGAAGCTATAGGTCTTCGGGTCAACCTCATCGGCCTCTGCGGGGTTGTCAAGCTTCTCCAGCACCTCGCGAGGCCCGACGCGCCATCCTTCATTCTTGACACTGATGTATGCCGGAGGGTGGTCGTGGGTTTGGAGGAGATAGGAAGATTCGAGATGGGTGGAGAGGTCGGGCGCGACGAGCTGCTTGTCTTGACCGCCAGGCTAGATGCTGTCAACCGAGGGAGACTGTGCAGCGCCGGGCGTGAACTTACAACGACGGTGCCTTTGCCCCAACGCCCGGCCCAATGCCCTGAGATGTAGCTTATCCAATTGCTTTGACCCCATATGCCGGGGCCGACAGAGATCTTCGGGTTCAGCTGAACGCTCATCTGGAAATCGCGCTCCAGGGTGGGCTTCGGGATAGGATAGGAGCGCGAGGCGGAGGAGTCGCCCTGGAAGCCACCGATCATGGTTTCGTGATCGCGCTTCTTGGGAGGCTTCGCAGGCGTGGCGGTGGGGGTGCCGTTGATGGATTCGTGGAGGATCGGGTTGTCAGGGTTGTGTTCCTTCATGGTGCTGAGGTAGGTGGGGCATTCGAGGAGATGTTGGCGTTGCCGGGAGGTGTTCTTTGCGCGGACGGATTGACAGTAGATGCATTGCGCCGACAAGCACTGTAATGGTGGTGAGTATTTTAACGGCGTATACGGGGCGATGAAGAGGAGGCAGCGAGGTAGTGGACTGGATGGAATACCTTATCGGACTCTTTTGCGCGGAATTCGACATAGGCAGCGTGGACGTCGCCATCGCCGATCCGGCCCTGGGAAGGATGTCAGTGGCCTTTGCTGCAAGACTCGGCGATGCAAGTACCATTGTGCTGACTTGAGGCTGTCTTTTTCGTAATCTGTATGTATGGGAACGTGGAGATTATTACAGAGTTGCCTAGTAGGAGAGGGTGGGCAATGAGGGTGTATTATTACAGTATATCCCCTCTAGTCCTAATCAGGCTGGCTGACGAGGCTGACCTTCATGTGGAGTGGCGGGAAGGCCCGAGCGTCAGGCAAATTCTGCAAGCAAGCGACTGGTAAGCTCTAGCCGAAGTAGTTTAGCTCGCTGAGTGTTCACTAGAGGCTAGCCGTGTGAAGGCTAGATCATTGTTAGAGTGTCTGCCTCATAGTCCCCTGATCTTGCTAACCAGCCGCTAATCTAGTTAATCGTGTTTCGGTACAGCCACGCCTCTCCCTTTCGGTGATAGAATACAACAAGCTCTCGGAAATATTGATTCCCTCTCGACGCGAAAGAAACTGCTGCCTGAACGTCCCAATATAAGAGACCGAGCCAGCGTGCCTAGAGAAGACTTTGTTGAGTACGCAGAGCTTGTCAGAACTCCTACTCATTTATGGACCAATCTTTCTCATAGGCTTTGCATCGTGATCCTCGCTCTGGCTTCATGGGATGTCTCCTACATTCATGGACCTCCCTCCGGAGATCCGCCACAATATATACTCCTACCTTCTTATTCACAAAGGCATACCACACCTAATAGACATCAACTGTTTCTGCGATCTAGATACGCGCATGACAACACGCAGCATATTCCTTACCTGCCGCAAGGTCTATCATGAAGCTTTCGATTACTACTACGCTAGGAATACCTTCTCGCTTTCTGTTATCACGCCGCAATACAGCTTTATGGAGATTGCTGCAAAGTCGGACATTTTACTAAGACGTTTGCGACATGCGCAAAGTTTGATCGTGCATATCGAGACATCCAAAGAGCAGCGTTGTCGAACACACCAAGACTGCGGTTTCTCAAAGAATAGTAAATGTCCCAAGCAGCAGCAGCAATGGAATGCATTCACCGATCTTCTGTTGAATGCAAAGCGTGGGCAAGGCCGACGAATGCTGAAGGATCTTACCATCGAGGACTGGGGTCTCGAGCCACATTCGGGCGAGGCAACGCTGGAGAAGGTTGAGCAAGAGATCTGGGCTTACTCATTCCTCTTGTCAGGCGTGATATTTAGGGTTGGTCAAATCAAGGTTAGGAATGGCCCATGGGAGGAACAGGCCGTTATGGAATGAAAGCAATCTGGAACTTCATGGGGCAGGAAGTCTCATCATGCGTTTGGCCCCTCGAATATTGGCAAATCCCCGGACCTCAGCTGCAAGCATCCTTACCTGGCTCATATCACCACCTGCTAACTTCCTCTAAGGATGGCAATTCACCATTATTGCGATTTCACGGTAAAACTTGGGGGTCAGAATGGTCTCAAAGGGAGAGCGTCAACTGTACCAGTCGTACGAAGACATACTATTCATGATGATTGATGTTGCGTACGATGCAAGCATATTCTTGTACGAAACGAAATTATCAACATCTGCAATTCAACTTGCGAAACCCCATCTTTGATCACATTAATGGTGAGAAAACCATCTGCCAAAGTGAGGAGGGTTATCCGGCATACCAAAGCTTATGTTGATGACAACACGACACACTGTGCGAACCAATAATCCCGGTTGGGAAAGTCGCTTTGATAGGGTCTCCCTTACCTCACAGAGGTGTTTACATACATTGAGAAAACCTGAGGCAACCTAGGTGCCTGAAAGCATTGGGTCGCTTACTGGATAGCTCATGCAGGTGCCGGACAATTCATGACGATCATGTAATCCAGAATCGAATAAGTACGTCGCTTCCCTTTAAGTATTCCACGCTTTGTCAACGTCCCTGGTGAACAACAAATAGAAGTTGCCCTATCCCCAATCACTTCTTCTATCCTCGGCTGTCGGTCAGCCATGCCCCTATCCAAGATCCTGCCAATGATATCCATTCATAAGCTGCATACCCTACACCTCCCTCTTCATCAGCCATATCCCCTTCAAGGCCTTCTCCACCGTCCTCCCTTTCCTCTCCATTCACTACGCCACACCTCCACAACAATCTTGAAACCATGACATCGGTACCTATTTCGTTGCCTTCAACCACCGCTCAGCCCTCCTTCCCCTTGAACCTAATACTATCCTCGGCAACTTATACAATATTGAGCGGATCGGGTTCAGCATTGAATGCGACGGCGCTATTTACGGTTATAATCCAAATATTAATGACTTTGACAGTACAAGGGAGTACTTATTGCTCGATAGGAAGCAGTAAACCTTTGTGGACCATCATACCCAATCTTCCACATGATAGTTCTAGCCAGCGTGCCGGCTAAGAGAGATTCCTCATTATTGCTAGAACATCCCAAATTCCATGACACACTATCTAATGAATCGGAATTACCCCAGTACCTGCAGTAGACTACACGTAGTATCCCATACCGCCCACTCATCACCAGCATTCCCTCTCCCATAAAAAACGATGGGAGCTACATATCCCCGTCTTTCAACAATCTACCCAACACAAACCCATCGACCTAAAGACCAAAATATAAAGAAAAGATCATGCTACGTCCAAACGCTTCTCACCCACGACCACAACCATAAGACCGGTGTGAACAACCTTCATCGAGCCGCATCTGCCCTGTACAACATACTGCCGTGTCTCCCTCATATTCCTTCCTAGTCTTAACTATGAATCTGTTGTCACCCCAAATCAACAATCAACCATCAATCATGTTGTTGGCTCCCATCAATGGCTACATTCTGACACATCGACTGCAGCTTAGCCACTTCACCTTGCACGTTTCGCGATGATTTACTATGTGCTGTGTTGTAGATGTGTAGTGTCAGACCTACCGGTCGTGAAATACGATGCCGAATAGGTTCGTTGTAAGATGCTCTTTCGGTGGTGGATTTAGTGATGGTTGCATGTTTTCGAAGTTTGAGGGTATTGCTATATGTATTTCGGCTGGCTAATTGAGATCGATTCCTATCAGCGCTGGCGTTATGATGGGAGAAGCTTCTCTTTTTGTGGAGTTCGCGAGTTGGACGTCGACATGTGAATCTTGACGTCTATAGGGTAACAGGACTTGATGGCGGAAGAGGCCGTGGGATAGTGCGATAATCGTGTTGTGAGGGTGGGAAGAGGACTTGAGTGCTGATGTGGTATAGCTACCTGGGCCCGTGCGGTCATAAAGGATGTTGGGGTTAGATATTGTGAAGGTGAGAGTACCGGTGGCGGCTTAAAGTCTCCAACTCGGGGTATCGGTTCCCGGAGGAGTTCTTGTTCTCCATGGAAGACTTCGTTAGGAAAGACTTCGTCAGCGACTCCTCGCCGTGTTTGAAAGTTCTTATCGGCTAGCGAGTTGTTTCATCCCTGTCCTAGGGGGTTAGTGTCAACCTCTACCATTGTACGGGTTTAGTGTGGTAAGCTTTTTTGGGAACATAACGACAGGTCTTTAGGAGAGGGCATATCTCTATTGGCCTCGGGGTGCGAGCAACCCAATGATTACAAGTTCAAATTACCTCCTGGCCATCCAACTTCTTCGGATGTTCTTCGCCTCTCGACTCCCGCGTCTGTTCAAGCGACAGTAGACCCTGTCTCCTGCTCCCCGTAGGTAATTCATGGGAGCCGTCGCTACCCCCGATCTCGTACCTCTCATTCGCCGCATCCAGCTCGTACCTTAGCTCTTGGGGATCAAGCTCAATTCGTCTCCTCTCTTCGGAGTCCAGTTCAGCCTTCTGCTGGAGGTACGGCTGGACACTGTCTGAGTCGTTCAAGGTTTTGTCTTTGGTCTTGGCGGGCTGTCTTCTCTGACGCTTGTGCCATAAATATACCGTGATAAGTGAGAGAGACGCTATGCCAATCGCAGGGATGACAGCACTGACAGCTATTTTAGCACCCGTACCGATTTCCGATGACTGTCTATACAGGGTGGGAGATGGCAGAATTGTGGCGTTTGTAAAAGTCGATGGCGCTGTTGATGGGAGTGTGCTTGAAGAGCTCACAGAGCTTAAGGACGTAGTGAGTAGTGTGATGACTCGACTTGGAACTGCTTGTGTGTTCGTATTGGATAGTGTGATGACTGGAATATCTGTTGGAAGGTTTTGATTCGGTGGTAACAATGAAGGATCGGCCGTCTCTGGTAGCGAAATATTAGTGATTCCGGGCACTGACATGATCTAGCGTAAGCCGATGAGAGCAATGACTTTTAGGATCCTTCCCAATGGCTTGACCAGACTTACAATAACTCACATTGAGGAATCGAGAGATGAGACTGGGAGTTCGCGCGATGATATGTGGGGCGAAGACAGTGCAAAGCAGGCAGAAGAAGGCGGCGCATGGTTTGCGGCGACGCTCTCTGTGTGTTTCATGTTGCCAAGTGAAGCTGCAGATGCAAGTGGTAATACCAGCCATTGGTTCGCTTCAGATATCGATGCAGAACATCAGGAGGGGAAAGTGGAGCACTCCCTAGGAAAATATCTTCAGCGGGTAGTTCCCGCCACGGTACTACCCAGTGCATATCGTGAAGTCCAGTCATCTTGCCCCTTTTAGAAGTCGGCACGTTTTTTTCAAACACGACCCCAATCCTTTCATGTAGGATCCTCTTGCTGAAAGGGATATCGCACGGTCACGGAGGCGCTCGTTTGCCATATCTCTACATCTTCCCTGAGTAACGACATTGACCGGCAATGTTGTTCTTCGTATATTCACTGATATCTGCGACTGCCATATTTGACTTTGCTCAAGAAACCGCTAAACCAAATCAGTCATGCTCACTGAACAGAAGGTGAAAGGTGGTATTACTGTGAGTATCTCGATATCGTGGGAGGCCATTCGATTATTTGCGGGGATCTCATGCTGCGACTGAACAGCGCAGCCTGGTCTGATACCTGCTTTCCCAATTGGAAAGTGAATGATGTAATACCCTTAGGGAAACGGCAACATCATCGAAGAAGCCAGCACCAGTGCTGTGTGACGCCCTTGCTGTCAGGGCAACGACAAGTTGTGATGGGTGAATCAATAGACGCTGTCGTTGCCTGATGATCATCGCCTGCGCTGGTCAATTGATAGTGGAATACCACTCAGGGAGGCTGTGGGTGTACCGCCCGGCATTGTTTATCCCCAGACGCTATAGCGTCACTTGACGTTTCAGGTTTCCAGGCACTGAGAGTGAAGGATGCACAGGAGGAGTGATGCTTGATGAGAGGCATGGCGTCGTAGATTACTGATATGTTTTGTTAGCTTGATAGTCCATTTAGGGTTAGATGGCCTGAGGAGTACCTTCACCATTCAACGAGACCTAGAGTAGTGAATGTGATCTTGCCTCAATCTCGGATGCACTGCCTGAGGATGTCAATCTCACTTTTCCCATCCTTTGATGCCTTCACACATCATTTTCACAAGCTGATAGTAATCCAAAAACAGATATCAATAGCTCCCAATTCTGTGTGTTTAAATAATGCATCGCTTGCCACACAACCATATTTCATGAAGGCTGCGGTTTCCCTCTGGAAACCAAAGTCAAACTTGTCCGAAAGTCGCGGATGTACCATCGGCATCACAATGGGCTGTTCGCAAACATTTGCTCTTGTTTCCACTGCGTTGTCCTTTGTTGATAAAGAAAAGCTATTATGTTTGTAATGATCAAACCGATCCCCTCGATGGTCAAACTTGATGTGCCAGCGAGAAAACCCGTCTTGGATTCATGGCCCAAACATATGGCTTAGCATGAGGATCATATACATACAGATATGTACCTGTGCTTTTGCCATTCCATCAAAACAACGTCAATATATAGGTTGTCCTCATGTGACTTTTATATACTCCCAATACTCAAGGGTTGTCCTTTCGAAATAAGACCTACGTATATCATTGACACCTGTCGGAAATATATATATATACTTATTCAACACATGCTAAGGACGTACCTTGTGCTTGGCAATATGGGTCCATTTGAAGCCGTGCAGGGCCGGGACTTACGTTTGATAGACACTCAACATGTTGCCCACATCTACCACTTCAACATCGGTTCTCTGATCTTACATATTGCATTCGAAATTTGTTGGAATCCCAATCATTGTTGCAACATCGTAACTTCTCAAAGCGACCACACGCCTATTGCCGCCATCCTTTCTGCTTCATACTGAGAAAGCGGGATCAAACGATGGAGGGTCTTGAACGGTTTGCCGCTGCTCTCCCTCCCACGGAGTTCGAAGCACCTTGCGACTGCGACTACTGCATGCTTCAGTACGCGGGCCACAACGCCTCGGCGGACCTGGTGTTGAGTTATGCAGGGCATCTAAGCAACGAAGCTGCTGCGAAGAGGGCTGGAGAGTACACGGAAAGTATTCAAAAGAATAGACAACACATCATCTGCATGATCAATAACCACGGAAACGCCATACTCAAAAAATGGCGGCGTGATCAACAATATCGACGGAAGACCTTGTTGAAGGTCGATCCGAGCATATACCCTACACGCAATCCCATGTTGAGTATGCTAGGGACACCTGGTAGCACGTCCAGCGAAGACTTGACCAACAGCCGAAGAGCTTTCCTCCTGCCATATATCAACCTCGAGGACTTGATCGGCGATGGTTCAAACCTCATCAAGCTTTTGCATAAGCGAAGTGAATTCCCACTGGAACAATGGGTTCCCTTCGACAACGCACAACTAAAGCCGGCCTGGAAGCAGGCACTCCTTCGAGTGTCGTCCGCCTACGGATGTATTGTAATGCATGGGCCTGAGTTTGGCAGATGGAAGGCATTCGATGAAGACGAGGTCCATCGAGGGGACGCCTACGGAACACCCAGAGGCCTACTGATCCTACAGGCACAGAAAGCGTTGTTCTCATTCCTGCGTGCGACTATCGACGAGATCTCCGGGGGAAGTGTTGCTCACGATGTCCAGTCAAGACTAGTTACAGCTCCGTTGCTTCCAATCGCTGCCCCTACAGCTGCATACGATAAGTGGCTGCCGTTCCTGAATGCTCTATCATCTCGTGAAGGGCCAAGGTCCTCGTTCGGCTCTGCGTTCGCTGAACAGCCATTTTCCTCGCCGCCAGTCTTTGATGTTGATACGCTTCTGGACATATCAGAGAACAGAGCAGCACAGGCTCAAGATGAACTTTGGCTGCTGCAGACCGACCTGGAGTACTTCGTTGGCGTCGCAGGGTATTTCCAGAGTCAGTGGTACGACCGTGTCCCAGGAGTGACTGACATACATGACCTGGACGAGGAAGAGAAATATGATAACGTTGGCCATACTATCACCGAGAAGGTGCTGATTCGAGCTACCAATTGGCAATGGCTTAGGGAGCTCTGTCAGTCCGTGCAACGAGAATTCAGGATTTCCATGACAGATATTCATGCGGGAGAAGAACTTCCTGAAATCTACGAAACAGAGCTAGGCTTTCTCTTCACCGTGGTGAAAAACTGTCTATTCCAGGAGCAAACTGACCTTCAAAGACTTACGCTCAAGTCTCGCGAATTCCAGCACAACTTTCGAGTGAAACGGACGATCGACACCTCCCATGGTTGGGGATGGGGCTTAGAGTATGAATTCAACAACTATAAAGACTCCTATCGTGCCGAGCGGATTGGGTGGTGCTTCTACCATTTGGTTCAAGACTCGGAATGCTCTACCTCGTTCGAGAACGCTTTAGTCTTGCAACATCTGGACAACCATCTCAATTCGCAGCCGAAAGAAGAGGCCGAAAGACTAGATCAAGAGATCTATAGGTGTCTGTCAGATATTGCAGCCCTGGAGAGAATGGCAGAACTTCTTGAGTACCACAGGCCAATATTTGTCCTGCCGGACCCTGAAGAGCTTCGCCAGGATCCGCGTCAAATCTTTCAGATTAAGGGAAAGCTTCAGCAAGCCAGTGACAGCACAAACCACTTGAGAGGCCTGGGACAAGCGCTCAAACCTTTGTGCGGATTCTCCTTACCCGAGAAAAGAGACATGAAGTGGCTCGCGCAGCGTGATCTTGGTTGCCAGAAACTGAGCAACTTCTGGATGGTTGCAAGAAATACATACCAAGCCAGGCTGCAAGCTGTCTCGATTCCGCAGGCATTGATAGATCCTCAACTAGCGTTGATGGAAGCGTGCGATTCGCCGGAGAATATCGCTCGACTCACATCCGTAAAGAAAGAGATCATTGATCAAGTCAGAGCTTCCGAGGCTCTAAGGACGGCGGAGATAGCAATGACAATAAAGGAAAGAGCAGGACTCTTGCCGGAAAACCCCAAGGACAAGAAAAGAGCCTCCGTCATCGCAAAGTCCAAGCGTCAATCGCTAGTTGGTACAGATGCCGAACAGTCTTACGCAGTATCATGGTCCCCAATACTGTACAGACTTCCAGAAACCTCCATTGCATGGCAGGTCGTCAAACGGATGTTTCCAGATCGTAGCGCGGGCGCCGAAGACGGTTCCCGGACGACTACCACCTGGAAAGAACTCGTCACTGCAATGGGTGCTTTAGGATTTGCGGCGGAGCCTAATGGAGGCTCCATGTACAGATTTGGAGGAGATATTATGGTCCCGGTTCCCAATGCGAATCCGAAACGGCAGAAGAGAAAGCTTGGTGTTCATCGACTTCATGCGAGTGGTGATATGCAACCTAACTTTCTGCAAGCCCTTGGCCGACGGTGCAACAAGAACTTTGGCTGGGAGCGAGATCTATTCGTGACCACGGAGGACATGACGTGAGACATTGGTGGAATATATACGTATTGAGGTCAGAGACATTGTTTGGTCTGAATCCTGACCTTGTAGATGATATGGCGCGTCCTGGAACCTAAGCCTTTGCTGTTTCAGATAGCCAACATTAACTAGTCGAAAATGCACCTCAACCCCACTGAATCTGAATCTGAATCTGCTCCATCCTCCAAGTTCATGTTCTGCTTACCAGTCCCATGAAAGGAATTGCTAGTCATTCCCATAAGCACACTGCCCACACCTCGGAAAGCGTTTGTCCCTCCATTTCACTTACTTTTCACAGTCATTAAAGTACCGCCTATAGCTGTCCTGTTCCTGCTCATCCCTGCAAGATAACACTAGTGACCTTGATATTTCTGTTGCCTGCTGCCAAATGACCAAATCGGAAAAAGTATCGGATAGGCACCTCAATGAGGCCGCACTCGAGGAGCCAGCGATCTATGCATCTTCCCACGCACTTTATGCATGACCATACGCAGAGGAGACGTCCGAACTCGGCACCTGATCATCCACATCGATGCTTAGCAAGCGTATCAGCTCCCTTTTCGGTATCCACATATCCATCCTTTCAGATCCGGCTCTCTTTCCCTTGCAAGTCTCGTATGGAGCATTTATCGTATGTAGCGGCGAATCAATGTTGAGTCTCACACCACATAGATGGGCAAGGCCCTTGAACGACGTTTTGCAGGTCCATGAGCCAAGACGGTCGTAGGTGATGGAGCGACCGGAACCGGTTTGAGGCCGTCAACCATCATCATCTTGAGAGCAGCAATTGTCAGGCCTGATGGTCGCTGATCCCTCCGCGAGCGCACAGCAAGTTATGTTCCATAATTTGTTGAAGGCACGGAGCGGGTTAGAAACCTCGTCCTCCACGAATACAGAGTACGTTGTAGATATCTAAACGAGGAGCATCGTGGGAAGACCACAGTAGACACAGTCGAGTACTCCGCACATCCTTAAGCGTATCGATGTCGAAATAGCTCTGAAATACTGGCACAGCTCCATAATAGATAGATCGTGTCGATGAAGTGAGGATGTTAACATGTGAAGGGGCATGGAGCCGGAAGCCAAGAGATATTTAGCGGCCGCTAGAATAGTTTCTGCCCAGCCGGCGCCGCAACCTCCGTTGGTGGGGGAGGGAAATTTCCACACAGAGCATTGATTCACCTTATGTTCGTCAGCAGTCTATCCTTCTTGGGAACACACCACACTACCTCGCTCGTACACATGTGTAACCAGGTTGAGGGTAGAATGCCCTAGCATTGAGCATAATCCCCCATCCGTCAATTCGTCCTTTCCGCTCGCACATAAGAACTATATTAAGTCCCCAAACCACACGGCCATAGCCGCATGCTGTTCCTGCAGTATATACAATGGCCCCCCTCCGTCTTTCCGCTGCGGCAGCATTCCGAGGCTGCCGGCTTGGGAGGGGGCGTTTACCCTCCGGATGCCAGCCACCAGGGATCTTTTCCACCCAAATCACCACTCGTCGCTACTATGCTTCCCATATCAACTCCTCCCTTTCTACACGCTCGACCGTCATACAGCTTCTTTCCAACATTGGCTCAAAGCGGGAGGCCCAACAATGGCTCTCCATGTTCAGCTCAGTCTCCTCCAATAGGTTCGCCGTGATCAAAGTCGGAGGGGCTATCATAACGGAGCATATGAATGCATTGGTATCAGCACTGGCGTTTCTCTACCAGATTGGCCTGTTTCCGGTGGTGGTGCACGGGGCTGGTCCTCAGCTGAACAAGATCCTGGAGGCCTCCGGCGTTGAGCCTGAATTTGAGGGTGGAATCAGGATAACGGATGGGAAGACCTTGGGCATCGCCCGTTCCTTGTTTCTCCAGGAAAATTTGAAGCTTGTTGAGAGTCTGGAGGAGCTAGGTGTGCGAGCACGGCCGATAACTTCAGGTGTGTTTGAGGCGGAATTTTTGGACAAGGAGAAATACAAATACGTTGGGAAGATCACCAAAGTCAACCAAAAGCCCATACAGGATGCCATCGAGGCTCGATGTCTTCCGGTCTTGACCTCCATGGCCGAGAGTGCTGATGCAGTGGTACTGAACGTGAACGCTGATCTAGCAGCGTCCGAGTTGGCGAAGGCGATCAAACCTCTCAAAATTGTGTACCTATCAGAAAAAGGAGGTCTGTATAATGGTGATACCAACGAGAAGATCTCGTCGATCAATCTGGATGAGGAATACGAGGATCTGATGAGTGGCAGGCATTGGTGGGTACGGCATGGGACTCGGTTGAAGATCAAAGAAATGAACGAGCTTCTCGCAGAATTACCAAGGTCTTCCAGTGTAGCCATCATCCACCCCGCTGACCTCCAAAAGGAACTATTCACGGATACGGGAGCTGGGACGTTGATTCGAAGAGGGAACAAGGTACGCTGCTACACTGCAACCTCGCAATTCGAGGACGTGGAAGCTTTCAAATCAGTACTCGTCCGGGACAGAGAAGCCTTGGACGCCAAGGCTACCGTTGACCAGTATGTCGATACTCTGAGCAAACGCGAGTTCAAGGCGTATTCCGATGATCCGATGGACTGTTTGGCGATCGTTTTGCCTCCACAAGATGGTGCTTCGATGGCACAGCTTGCTACATTCACAACGACTAAAGCTGGCTGGTTGACTAATGTTTCTGATAATGTTTTTGCTCAGATGTTGAGAGATTTTCCAAAACTAATGTGGACGGTAAAAGTTGACGACGAACATCTAACGTGGTTCTTTGATAAATCTGAGGGTTCATTGAATCGTGGCCAGGAGGTCCTATTCTGGACTGGGATCGAAGGGGGAGAGGAGCTAAGTAGGATGATGTCCGAGTTCAGCCAACACGGGCGAGAGCTCTTTGGAGACATCAACCTCGAAAGCAAGCTACAGAAAGCAGCAGCGCTGGCCACGAATCTGGGTCGGACCCAACAGCAGGCACGAGCGTATTCAACAACAAGCCGAGTCCCGAGCGTTCTGTGTGAGTCGGAGCGTGATCGCAACACACATTCTGGGCTTTTGTCCCGACACTATGCAATTCCACGTGCGTCAAGACGTGGGCCAAGACGTGGTTGCAGAACACTCTTTGGTACTCCATACAGGTCGTATGCGACCGCACAGACGACCAACCCAAACCCACCATTCGGCAACAGAAGTGCATCTAATACCAAGCCAGCTCGGGTAGCATTGATTGGGGCTAGAGGATATACGGGACAAGCCTTGATCAACCTTTTGAACGCCCATCCAAACATGGATCTTCGCCATGTCTCCTCCAGAGAATTAGCTGGCCAAAAACTTAAAGGCTACGGGAAGCGGGACATAATCTACGAAAACCTCACTCACGATGACGTGCGAAGATTATCTGATGACATAGATGTTTGGGTGATGGCATTGCCGAACGGGGTAGCCAAGCCATGGATCGATGCGATTGAGCAGGGCAACAACAGTGAAAGGTAATCTCATGTGCAGTGTTCGTCATGCCGAATAGCTGAAAAAGTGGTAGCCTCATCGTCGATTTGTCTGCTGACTATCGCTTCGACCCTGCCTGGACATATGGCCTTCCCGAGCTCATAGACCGCCAAGCTATCTCCAAAGCCACTCGAATTTCAAACCCTGGATGTTATGCTGTCAGTATTTCCTGACAAACTGTCCATCACTATACTGTCGTACCTAGGATGCTGATATATAAGCTTTAGACCGCCGCTCAGATCGGAATTGCTCCTCTCCTTCCCCATATCGATAGCCACAGTCTTCCCACCATCTTTGGCGTCTCAGTAGGTGCCCACCATCTCATTGAGTGCCGAAGGAGCCAATACTAAACTGCGCTTCAGGGCTATTCTGGTGCGGGCACCAAGCCGTCTCCCAAGAATAACGTGGAAAATCTTACGAATAGTAAGTACCTTTAGGCCCATCATCTGATCAATGGTCAAGATAGGACTGCATGTCGGGCTTTGAGCGGAGCTATCCGTTCCGAGTCCGCCATTCATTGTCGATCTCTATCCAGGGGAAGCGCTGACTCAGCCACTCCCATAGACATCATCCCATACTCCCTCACAGATCATGTAAGTCTCATCTCCATACTCTCAAAATCATTATAGAGCTCTTATCGAATAAACTTGACCTGGTCATGCTTTCGATATATGAGCACTGACCCGAGATCAAACAGATACATGAAAGGGAGATCAGTACTCAACTCCAGACACCGGTAGCTTTTATTCCGCACGTAGCAGCTGTAAGTTATCTTTGTCATCTTCGTCATCCCGTCATTGAACATTCATATGCACATTGGCACGACGAGATACTGACCGAGATTGCTCAGTGGTTCCAAGGAATCCATCATACCATATCCATACCCCTCAATGGGAAATACACATCGCGCGACATTCGAAACATCTATCAAGAACGATACGAAGGTGAACCACTAGTCAAGGTTGTGGGCGAGAGCCCTCTTGTCAAAAAGATCGCTGGCACACACGGTAAGCAGCAAGTGCATGCTACCCATTCTTGCTCTTCGCCTCAGCTTCGATAGAGCATGTGGCTTAGCACTCCTACGTTATCCAAGTCTCTCCTTCAACTTGACAGAGGCTGACGCATTCTGTACAGGGGTCGAAGTGGGTGGTTTCGGAGTACACTCGAGTGGGAAGCGAGTAAGTGTATCGTTGCCTCCCCTTCTCCGCTTCCGAGCCTACCTTGGGGGAGTCACATACATCAGCGTTGGGATATCAGCTAATCGCAACTGAGCAGGTGGTGATCAATGCGACCATTGATAATCTCTTGAAAGGGGCGGCGACCCAGGCACTGCAAGTATGTCAGCTTCCAACCCTCTATCAATATCATACTAAAGCACAACCAGAACATGAATCTAGCCCTCGGATTTGCCGAGTTCGAAGGTATCCCTCTCAAGGAGACGGACAGTGGAGGCCAGCTGAAATTTTGAGCTGTGGATATTATGGAGCTTTGCATATCAACATCTCAGCATGTGAGACAATACGCTGAGGATAGTGTTTGTGTAGACTTCCTAGCATACAAGTAGATCCTTGGATACGGGCGCGAATCTCGCCTGGATACAACATATAAGACGACCAATGATGTACATGTTTCTATCATTGACCTACCTAATCCAAAGCGCTATATCACAAGCAAGTATCCAAAAAGCTACACCCTCAACATCCTCACATCCACATCCATATCCATCTCCACCTTCCTACCCCCCTACTCCTCCACTCCTCCACTCCTCCCAAATACCCCCCTTCCCATCTTCCCCCTCCCCCCTACCCCTCCTCCCCCTCTTAAATACCCCAAATACCCACCCCCGATGCGATAGGTATAGCTATGTTTATGTTTGTGTTTATGTGTGGTGTATGGTGTTTTTCAGGGAGGGGAAGGGGGGTTAGGAGGGGGAGGGCATTGGCTTCTGTGGGGGAGTAAGAAAGGATAGATAGATAGGTGGCTGAGATGTTGTTGGGGGAGTATGAGGGTTTTCTGGTTGGGAAGAGGGGGGCTGGAGGTTTTGTAGTGGCAAGGAATGGGAAGTTTGGAAACGGGATCGAAATTTTGGCTCGGTCTTTCTTGAGTTGGTTTACTTTTAGTAATATATTGTTTTTATCAGCGATATATTCATTGGGTCCCTCTCAACCATTTCATACATATATATACACCAGCTCGTATAGCCCAGTCATCATTTCAGTTGGCGTAATCTTGAGCCCTTCAAGCTTCAGCCAGCTTCAACAGCCCCTCTAAATTAATACTTTTGGGCCGCTCGATCGGCAAACCCAGCGCCCGATCCCATATCAACTGCGCCAGCGGGCCCAGTCCGCGCGAGACGCCGAACGTGGCGGTGTAGTAAAGTGTTTCGTGGAAGCCGTAGTGGTGGAAGAGCACACCGGAGGAGGAGTCGACGTTTGGGAATGGGTTCTTGGTCTGATGTGGCTGTTAGCTCCGTGGTTGGCACTATGGAAAAAGATTGGGAGGGGCGCTGGTAAGGGTGAACTACCTTGCCGTGCTCTTTCAGCACTCCTGGCGCGATCTCCGAGTTCTTCTTGACGAGCCGAAAGACTGGATCTTTGGCTATTTCCGGGCGCGAAGAGGCGAACTTCATCAGTGCTTCGAAGCGGGGATCTGGTTTCCGCAAGACGGCGTGGCCGTAGCCGGGGACGACTTGGCCTGATTTCAGAGTACTCCAGAGGTAGTCTTTGACATCTTGGTCGGAGAAGGAGGTGCCGATGTGTGATTGCATTTTCAATATCCAGCGGAGGACTTCCTGGGCGGCGAGACTGCAGAGCTGAGGTTTAGCAGATAACCTTTCTAAGAGATTGATGGAAGCTTGGGAACGACCTACCCGTGTAAAGGACCAGCCAGACCCTGTAGTCCAGCACTGTAGCTCAAGAACGGATCGCTGAGTGCGCTGCCCACAAGATGTGTCGCATGAGCCGAGACGTTCCCGCCTTCATGGTCCCCATGCAGTGCGAGATATAGCCGTAATAGGTCCTGAAAGTTTTCGTTTTCCTTTCCACCTTTCCCTAGCATGGCAGCAAAGTTATACGACCAATCTTGCTCAGGGTCCACCTCTACCGGCAGAGCCCCTCCGCCTTTGTAGCTATTCTGATATATCTTTGCGGCAATAGTGGGCAGCTTCGCCAGTAACGAAATGCTGTCTTCGAACGTCGGCTCCCAGTAATCCGCCTTGTTGACTCCTTTTTCGTAGGCCTTCGCAAACGCACTGGTGTGGTTGAGGGTTGAGACAGCACAGGCGAATTGCGTCATGGGATGTAAATCCGTAGGGAAATTATCCAGCATCTGCTCAACAAAGCTGGGTAGCGTGGATTTTTGAGCAAGCTCCCGGGAAAAGGCGCGGATCTGGTTCGTTGAGGGGACTTGGCCCGTGAGAAGGAGCCAGAACATGGCTTCGGGCAGCATCTCAGTGCCGGTGGTACCCTTTGGGAGGACTTCCTGGCAGTCGGTGATGCTTTTCCCGTGGAAGCGAATGCCTTCATTGGCGTCGAGGACGGATCCTTCCCACACCATTGCTTTGAGGCCTCTAAGAGGTCGTCAGACGGGGCAGCCGAACTGAGTTCTGAGGCGAAAGACGCACCTCATGCCTCCTAGTGTATTCTCCACTTTCACCTCTCCGATTGTCTTATTTGCATGACTCTTGACTTTCTTCAAGAGCTCCCGTTTTGCTGGGATGACTTCTTGAAGTGTTGCCTTGAGGTCCGGCTCGGTGGTAGAGGAGTAAGGCCGGCATAAGATTGTGGGCGTGGGCGTTGATCTAGGCTATCACAATGAAGTCAGACATTGTGTACGTATTTGATGGTATCCATTTGTTTGAGTGGGTAGGGTTACTTTTAGCAACTGGGCAGCCAAAGAGGCTGACCTTGTTCTGACATTCATGTTTGAGGTGGAAAGTCGAGAACTGTAGTCAGTGGGCACTTCACTTCTCTTCCTTCCTCCTCCGTGACAATGTATCGGATGGCATTTCACAGCATCTTACCAAGCAGTATTTCATGACCCGGAGTATGTTGTAAGCCGCGGCAGATCGGACAAGTGGGGCGGGCACCGGACTTTGGCCGGAATTTAGAAATCCATCATATAAGGTGGGAAGGTATTGCTGATGAGGATCTATATCCTCTACAAGATGATACACAGATTAATAGGGGCTCTATCCCATCAGCCCATACGCTGTCAAATATGCCTACGCCCAATTGCTCTATCACCTCGAACAAGAGCGTTGTCAAGCAGACTCCCAGCGGTCAATCCCCCCCTCTCCACAGCTCTTCCCACCGACTCCTACCAGCTCCTACCAAGTAGCGAGAAGGCTGGCCTTCGAGAAGATGAATTACAAGATCAACAGGTGGAGGAAGTCATACAGTGGTGGGCATCTGAAAGATACAAAGGCGTCAGACGTCCATACTCCGCCGACGATGTTGTTAGCAAAAGAGGTGCACTTCAACAAATATATCCTAGCTCCCTGATGGCAAGGAAATTATTTAATCTATTAAATGAGAGAGCTGCTGCTGGAGAGCCGGTACACACCATGGGCGCCATCGATCCAGTGCAGATGACCCAACAAGCCCCAAACCAAGAAATCCTCTATATCTCCGGCTGGGCTTGCTCATCTGTACTCACCAGCACCAATGAGGTCTCACCGGACTTCGGCGATTATCCATACAATACAGTTCCAAACCAGGTTCAAAGACTTTTCAAAGCGCAACAGTTACATGATCGGAAACACTGGGATGCGAGGAGGAGATTGAGTAAGGAGGGGAGGGCGGAAACACCATACATTGATTACATGCGGCCGATTGTTGCGGACGGAGACACCGGACATGGTGGCCTGACTGCTGTCATGAAGCTCGCCAAGCTTTTTGCAGAGAACGGCGCCGCTGCTGTACATCTTGAAGACCAGCTGCATGGCGGGAAAAAGTGCGGTCATCTGGCAGGGAAGGTGCTTGTTCCAGTGGGCGAGCATATCAATCGATTGGTGGCCATGAGATTTCAGTGGGATCTCATGGGCTGTGAGAACCTTGTAATTGCGAGGACGGACTCTGAGTCGGGTAACTTACTTAGTAGTGCGATTGATGTGCGGGATCACGAGTATATCCTTGGGGTGAACGAGGACGTCGAACCGCTTTCGGAGACACTACAAGCCATGGAGCTGGAGGGTGCAAGTGGCGAGGAGATTGATATGTTTGAGGCAAAGTGGGTGAAAGATCATAAGCTCATGACTTTCGATGAAGGTATGGCACCGCATTTGATCCTCGAAGCATCCAACAACTAATCTCTATACTTCTCCAGCCGTCACACAGCATCTCAAGGCTGAAGGCGCGGACCAAACCCTGATCGATGAGTATGTGAAGAGGATTAGCGTTGACCCCAACATGTCGTTGTCTCGAAGGCGGTCACTTACCGCAAACTACGCCAAGTCCCCGGTCTTCTTCTCGTGGGACATTCCTAGGACTCGAGAGGGCTTCTACCACTATAGATCCGGAATGCCGGCCGCCACCAAGCGAGCCATTGAATTCGCTCCTTATGCTGACCTACTCTGGCTTGAGACTGCGGACCCGAACGTGGAGAAGGCAGGCCGCTTTGCCAGCGAAATTAGAAAGGCGTACCCAGGGAAGCATTTAGTATATAACCTCAGTCCTTCATTCAATTGGATGGGTCAGGGCTTCGACGATACGACTCTCAAGTCTTTCATTTGGGATCTTGCCAAGCACGGCTTCGTTCTGCAACTCATATCTCTGGCCGGCCTGCACTCGACCGCAACAGTCACGGCTAAACTCTCCCGAGACTTTAAGAAGGATGGGATGCTTGCTTATGTCAAGCTAATCCAAAGACGAGAGAAGGAGCTTGGAGTCGATGTATTGACACACCAGAAGTGGAGTGGTGCTGCATACGTTGATGGGATCCTCGGAGCCATCCAGAGTGGCAGCAGCGGCTCTAAGAGCATGGGCGAAGGGAATACCGAGACGGGGTTCTGAGTCCCTAATTCTGGCGATTGGCTGGTAGCAAGCCATGTTTGAGGTGACCTGAATGGCCGATTGCAACGCGCCAAAGGAGACGAAAAAGGTCATGGCTCCTGCCCGATATATTGATCGGCAGTAAGCAGCATGAGACAGAGACGATGTTTCACCCCTAACCTACTGCAAAAGTGGAGTGAGACTATTGCACCACGGGCTATCGACCTTGGCCGGTGTGATTTCATCTCGAACGTTGATGGAAGATTTGCCCAGGAAGGATTTGTCTTCTGAGAAGGTGGGAAAGTAACGCTGCACAGCATCTGGTCATGGAATTGGCTACAGCAAAGTAGCTTGAGAACCCTTCCTCACAGGAGAGAGAGCATTGCCATTGGAAATGATGAGACAGTATGAGGGATGTACTTCCGATATAGAGCGAGGATATTATGAATATGCTCTTCTGGCTCGCATTATCATTCTTCAAATTGAATACAGTATCGTTCATCTCTTCAGCTCTTCACTTTGCGGAGATATGGAAAGTATCAGCGCTAGGCGGATATATTTTCCGAAAGTGACCGAGAGTGCCGACGCACCCAGAACGTCCACGGGCTGAAATTTTCTGAATTCGTTCTCCACGCACTCACCATCTGTCTTCTTTCGCCCACTTCTTGTAGGGGGTCGCTGGGTCACCCTCTTTCCTGGCTTTGGGCCATATCTCCACTCTTCGTATCTGGAGGCTTCGCAATATTTCTTAAACGAATCAATAGTTACAATTATTCTACCCACCTGGGCTTAATTGCGCAGTTCCGCATCTTGCTTCTTTGACGTCTTTAGTATCCGAATCAGCAGTCCTCCAACATCGTTAACAGAGAATGCCACATCCAGTATCCCCGCCTACCATCCCCGTCATGATCACCAAGTCCGCTGCTCCATCCGGCGTTGCTCCGACCCATGATGAAGTCTCCTCCTTCCTAATCACCATCTTCAACGCCAAAACATCCCAAGAGTCTCTTGATGCTGCATATGCTCTCTCAAATCTCCTTATTACATCAGTCGGGTTCCGTGGGTTCCACGCATACGGGGTCTTAGAGGAGATCAAGAAGGCTGCGGCCGACAAGAAGGATGGTTCAAGGCGGGAGAGTGCCATGATCCTTCTCGGTGCTCTTTTCGAGAAATTCCCGCCTGCGCAGCCCATCTCCGAGGTCGTGTTCCTACTTCAAAATGGAGGCATCCTGGCGTCGGCACTCGACGCTCTTGCAGATAAGGGTGGTGTGGTCAGAGAATCGGCGCAGTACGCCCTGGATGCTTTGTTTGCAAATCTTTCACCAGAGGCGCAACTCGTGGGTCTCATCCCTGCCCTATCACAGTACTTGGTGAAGAGATCCGGCAAGTGGCAAGGAACAGTGGGTGCCTACGAGCTGCTGGGAAGAATGGCGGACAAGGCAAAGATGGGCTTGGGGAGCAAAGAGGAGGAAAAGATCAAAGACTTCATGAGAGAATCCATGGGCAAGAAATTGGCTGGACTGATCCCTGTTGTTGAGACAGGAATGCACGACTTGAAGGATCAGGTTGGGAAGCAAGCTTTGAAAACAATGACCGCTCTGACCACCCTTCTGACAAACGACGATGTCGCTCCTCGGATACCGCTCCTGATCAAGACGATGGAAAAGCCGTCCACTGAGACCTTGCAGAAGGCGATCCATGCGCTTTCGCAAACCACCTTCGTCGCGATTGTCACATCCCCGGTTCTTGCCCTTCTCACGCCACTCCTCGAGAGATCGTTAAACACGCCTACCACTTCGCAAGAGGTCCTGCGGCAGACCGTGGTGGTTGTTGAGAATCTGACGAAATTAGTGCACGATCCAATTGAGGCGAGGACCTTCTTGCCGAAGCTACGGCCTGGTGTTCAGGGCGTCAAAGACAGAGCCTCTCTGCCTGAAGTCCGAGCACTTGCCACGAGAGCCCTTGCGGTCATTAGAAAGGCCATGAGGGACGATGACGGGAATATTCTCTCTGGTCAAATCGCACCTACATCTGCTGCAGACATTTTGCAGGTGTTGGAAAAAGAAGTCAGAGTACATGGTGGTGTTCTTGGGCAGCCCGGTGATGCTGAAATATGGACCCTGACAAGAGGCTATATCGCGGACATGGTCAAAGAGGATGTGAATATTCGCCAAGTTTCGCGAATCAGTCGCTGCACTGGGCCCTATCTACAACAGCTCCTGAAGCCAGGCGAGGCCGACGCTGTCTCGCAGGCCTTGGAGAAGCATTTCGTCGACGAAGACCATCGCAAATTTGGCCAGCCTATCAAAGCAGAGACGGGCGAGGTCGAAATTGTGAACACGGACTTCTCCCTTGCATACGGTGGTATGTTGCTACTGTCGCACACCAACATTACATTACATAAGGGGCACAGATATGGTCTCTGCGGAAGGAACGGCGCTGGCAAGTCTACGCTCATGCGAAGTATAGCCGAGGGCAAACTGGAGGGATTTCCCAGCAAGGATCAGCTCAAGACATGCTTTGTTGAGCACAACCAAGGCGAAGATGCAGACTTGAGTATTCTGGAATTTGTGTCGAAGGATCCTGAGTTGGCTGCATCTGGCCAGGAGCGCATATCTGAAGTTCTGAGCGAGGTCGGCTTCACAGCAGGACCACACGGGCGGCAGTCAGAAAAAGTCGGCTCACTCTCCGGTGGATGGAAGATGAAGCTTGCCCTGGCAAGGGCCATGCTCATGGGGGCCGACGTTCTCTTGTTGGACGAACCTACCAATCATTTGGACGTTGGGAACGTCAAGTGGTTGGAGGAATATCTCAAAAGCCACATGGAAATCACAAGCTTGATCGTGTCGCACGACTCTGGCTTTCTTGACAACGTTTGCACGGACATCTACCACTATGAACAGAAGAAGCTGGTCTGCTATCAGGGTAACCTTGCAGCTTTCGTGCGACAGAAGCCGGAAGCGAAGGGCTACTATACGCTGTCAGCTTCCCAGGTCTCGTTCAAGTTCCCCAATCCGGGAATTCTAACGGGAGTCAAATCATCCACGAGAGCCATCATTCGCATGCAGGATTGTACCTTTACCTACCCTGGAGGTACCAAGCCATCCCTTGCTGATGTTTCTTGCGCGCTCACCCTCTCCTCTCGTACCGCCATCATTGGCGCCAACGGTGCGGGCAAGTCAACTCTGATCAAGCTGCTCACTGGCGAAACCATTCCACAAACGGGTAGAGTCGAGAAGCACCCTAATCTGCGTATCGGCTACATCAAGCAGCACGCTCTGGAGCACGTGGAAATGCACATGGAGAAGACGCCAAACCAGTATCTGCAATGGCGATATGCCAATGGCGATGACCGTGAAGTATTGATGAAGCAGACCAGAGTGCTCACTCCTGAGGACAAAGCACAGATGGAGAAGATGGTCAATCTCGGCCCGGGAATGGGTGAGCGGAAGGTGGAGAACTTAATGGGACGACAGAAGTTCAAGAAATCGTTTCAGTATGAAGTCAAATGGGTGGGCATGCTCCCGAAGTACAACAGTCAAGTGTCGCGTGAAACCCTTCTCGAGCTTGGCTTCGACAAGCTCGTGCAAGAGTTTGACGATCACGAAGCTTCCCGCGAAGGTCTCGGCTTCCGGCAACTCGAGCCCAAGGTGATCTCGAAACACTTCGAGGACATTGGCCTTGACCCCGAGATTGCCAACCACAACGAGATCTCCGGCCTATCGGGTGGGCAAAAAGTGAAAGTGGTCCTTGCGGGCGCCATGTGGAACAACCCGCATCTGCTCGTGCTGGACGAACCGACCAATTATCTGGATCGTGATTCCCAAGGCGGGCTCGCCGTGGCCATCCGGGAGTACAAGGGTGGGGTGGTGATGATCTCTCACAACGAAGAGTTCGTGGGAGCGTTATGTCCGGAGCAATGGCACGTGGCGGACGGGCGGGTCACGCACAAGGGCCACTTGGCGGTGTCGATGGATCGATTCGAGGACAGCCGACCGGGGAGCAGCGCAGCCAGCTCCCGAGCGGGCTCCAGTGCGGTGTCCAGTGCCACGGCTTCGGCGGTCAATTCGGGCGCGGAGGACGGCGGGGATATGAAGTTCAAGGTGAAGAAGAAGACGAAGAAGTTGACGCGGGCGCAGATGAAGGACCGGGAGGTCAGGCGGCGGTTGAGGCACATTGAGTGGTTGAATTCGCCCAAGGTATGTTCCCTCGTTCCGTTGGCTGTGTATGAGGTTTGGGAGGCGGGCTAATGGTGGGACAGGGGACGCCTCACCCACCGGACACGGATGACGATGAGTGAACATGATTCGCAGGCGACGGTCAGGGACGATGGAGAGGTCTTTGGTTTCGGGCAAATAGACGGCGTTGGATCTTGGGCATGATGAGAGAGATACCTACCCGTGCATTGGGGATAACCGTGTGGAGGATCACGTAAGCTTATAGATGAGTATGGAACGCCTTGACGCGGGTGATTTGGAAACATGTTAGTGTGAATGGGAAGATGTCAGATAGAGGGTGAATTGATTACTATAGAGAATTCTGTACGGTCCAGCCAATGATTCAACCCTCTGCGACGGTAGGTGGGTACCTATGTAAAGGAGTACTACAGTACGTTAGCGTGACCGTTGTGTACCCATAATCCCCTAGCGCCGTCATATCCAGCCCAATAAAGTCAATGCGCCGATCGACCAGCCTAATGCAGCTCTAGTAGCCTTACCATAGAGCCTTAATCCACATCGGGGCAAAATGAACCTGTCTTTACTTTCCTATCGCGTGGCTGACATGGTCTAGACCAGAGCAGCCCCCCTTTTTTGGGGAGAGATACTGCAGGTAGTCGTCATGGTTCATGGTTCATGCATTGTGTATTGGCTTATCTGTATGGAGTATGCAGGAGATGGATGGATAGGGTGGGTGGGTGGGTGGAGAGGGGATTGACTGGGAGTGTATGAATTGTATGAATTGTATGATCTTGTGAAGGGTGGGAGGGAGTGGAGATGGGTGTGGTCGGTAGGTCATTACCCCACTTCACTTGCTGGTGTAGATGGACTACTTTACCTCCTCAGATCCCAATAACCTGATTGCCTGATACCTGATACCTTAACCACCTACTTGGATCCAGCCGAGGGGTTCAACCATGTCATGATGTCCCCATCCAATGCCCGCTAGTTCTATCACTTCCCGAGTCCCCGCTTAAACTTGGCTCGGACGATCACGTTATTTAGTACCTTGTCACCTTGTCTAGTACTACGGTAGTGAATGAAGTGAAGGGAGTGAGAGAGAGGTCGCCTTATCTCAATCTCAACGGTTACACCTCACATCTTACACTTCACACCTCACACTTCCATCCATCCATCCATGGTCCTCCACCCTGCTTTGTCTCTATAACGTGGTACCATCGTCAAGAGCACGACGACATACGAGCCTACCGAATAGGTGCATCATCTCTTATTAACCAGCTAACCACTCACCTTCACCAACCAACCACCACCCACCATGACATTCCCCGAAAAATCCCCCCTCGACTCCACCATCCCCGACCCACCACCCTCCACCTCCGCCTCCGCCTCCCACAACTACCCCTACACCCCCCCCTCCACCTCCTCCTCCCCCCACTCCCACCCCCTCGACACCGACGCCGCCGCCCTCGCCCAAATGGGCTACACCCAAGACCTCAAGCGGAACTACACCTGGTTCTCCCTGCTTGGCGTCGGCTTCTCCCTCACCAATTCCTGGTGGGGTATTTCGGCGGCGCTGATCACGGGTATTAACAGTGGGGGCCCGGTGCAGATTGTTTATGGCTTGATTCTTTTTGCGCTGATTTCGACGTGTGTGGGGGTTTCGCTGAGTGAGTTGGCGAGTGCGTTGCCGAATGCTGGGGGGCAGTATTTTGTGAGTATGGGTTTTGGTTTTGGGGTTTGTGTTTTGGGTTTGGGTTTTTGTTCTTTTGTGTGTTGATGGGATGGCTTGGGATTTGGGAGATGTTGTTGGTTATGTTCATGTGTATACGTCGCTGTGGGGTTCTTCTGCTTACCGCGGCCTTCTCTTGGATGTCAAATTTATTATTGATTCTATCCATATGTACACGCCTCTGCTGGTTTTCTTCTCTACTACCCGCCCTGTTTGTATTTCAAAAGAGGTTATTGATTCTGTACATATGTACGCGTCTCTGTCGGGTTGGCATTCTGCTTCAAGAGAACGTTGACGCTGACCCTGAATCGATCAGTGGGCGAATGAGCTGGCACCCAAGAGATATGCCGGTTTCGCCTCCTATCTCACCGGCTGGTTCGCCTGGGCTGGGAGCATCTTCACCTCTGCTTCCGTCGCTCTGGGCACCGCCAGCGCCGTCGTCGGCTGCTATCAGCTATCTCATCCAGACTTGTACGCCCTTCTCTGCCTCAATCATTCGTGTATGACCTGACGAAGCAATAGCGTGATTCAACCATGGAATGTCTACGTTGCATACCTCCTCATCAACTGCTTCGCCTTCATCTGGAACTGCTATGCCAAGGCGCTGCCGTGGATCGCAAAGGTTTCGCTGGCAACGACGTTGGGGAGTTGGTTCATCATCATGATTACGGTCCCGGCTACTGCGCAGACGCATCAGAATGCCAAGTTCGTGTTTGCGAATTTTGTGAATGGGACTGGTTGGTCGCAGAATGGAATCGGTATGTTCTTTTATTCGTGATGATTCGATGGTTGATCAGGGACTTGATATATGCGGCCCTATTACTTTCATTCTTTCTTTCTCTATCACGAATCCCATCTCCCCTAGTCTTTCTATGGGTCAAGGTCTTCAGACTCTGCAAACAGCAAGAAGCATGCCATCAAACCCTCACCGATATCACTTACAAACCACCCCCACACAGTTCCTCCCATCCACAGCTGACACCCCCCAGCATTCATAGTCGGCCTCATCAACACCAACTACGCCTTCGCCTGCCTCGACTGCGCCACCCACCTCGCCGAAGAAGTCCGCCGCCCCGAACGCCAAGTCCCCATCGCAATCATGGGCACCGTCGCCATCGGCTTCGTCACCTCCTGGATCTACTCCATCGCCCTCTTCTTCAGCATGAACAACCTCGCCGACCTCAGCAGTACCCCGACCCTAGTCCCCATCCTCGCCCTCTACGACCAGGCGCTGCGCTCCAAAGCCGGCGCTATCGTTCTCGAGTCCATGTTCATCGCGACGGGGGTGTGGTGTCTGGTCGCTTCTCACACGTGGCAATCGAGACTGTGTTGGAGTTTCGCACGGGACGGTGGGGTGCCGGGCTCGAAATGGCTGTCTCAGGTCGATCGCAGGCTTGATGTGCCGATGCGCGCGCATATCGTGTCCAACGTTATCGTTCTGTTGCTGGGTTTGTTGTACATTGGGAGCTATACGGCTTTCAACAGCATGGTGACAGCGTGTATCGTGTTGCTGTACATGTCCTATTCCATCCCCGTCGTGTGTTTGCTCATCCGGGGACGGAATAACATTCGCCACGGACCGTTTTGGATGGGACCGTTTGGGCTGATGAGTAATATTGTTTTGTTGCTTTGGACGGGGTTCACGCTCATCATGTATTCTTTTCCGTTCGTGAGGCCCGTTGCTGCTGGGAGTGAGTCTTTCCCTTCCTCTATCTTTCTTTCTTTTGTGGGGATGATGGCGATGAATGGTAGCACCTTCTCGGCGCAATGATCGGTCGAATATCCTCACTAACGTCATCTTGTGTCGCGATACAGATATGAACTACGTCTCCGCCGTCTACGGCGTCGTCGTGACCATCATCGTGGTGGACTGGTTCGTCAGAGGGAAGAGAGGCTATAGAGGCCAGACGGTAAGACGGGAGGAAGTCGAGGCGAGATTGACGGACAAGGAGTTCGTGCGGTAGGCATGTTTTGCGAGAGGCGGGTGGGGGATGTTTCTTTTGTGCTTTAGATTAAGGAGGAGATGGGTGCAGGAGACGTGTGTGTTTTGATGGCGAGAGAGAGCGTACGTCTGTACTCACAGGCTCGCAGGATGGCAGTAGCTTAGCGTTAGCTTGCGGAGTATGTATGGATCGATTCGATAACCCAAGGTCGGTTTAGCAACGAGGCGTGGCTGTTTAGCATATATCAGCATCGGCTTTTAAAAAAAAATTCCCACCAATCCCATCCATCCCCACATTTCCTCCCTCCATGCAATGCATACTTGCATACTTCCATACTTCCATACCTACGATCTTGTATCTTGCCTCCTGAATTCGAGAATAGGCTTTCCATTCCGATCATCTATATCCATATCTATTATACTTGCTTGTAAGAATGCGATGATCCCTTTCGTACACAACATATTATGAATGAATGAATGAATACTTACCTTTCTTTGATTTTTTTATCTCTGTTTCAGGTGGGGGAGGTGGGGTGGGGGAAGTATAATATAATATAGCATTGCATGTTAATACCTATATAGTAAGCCTTCGTTGTCTTCCTCCCATCTTTCGTATCTTTCATATCTTTACTACGTTAATTCCTATAGCTTTGTTCTTTTTATAAGAGAAAGGGTGGTGTCCCTCTTATCCCTCCTATCCTTCCTATCCCATCTATCTCACACCTTCCCCCCCCCTCCCATTCTATCTATCTTATACCCTCCCCCCTCCCCCTCCTCGCGTTCCCTCTTCGAGGCGAAGATTATCTCTAGATACAATGTATTATGAGCTGTATTTGCTAAGAGATATTACTTGCGAGGGGTGATGGGTTATGGTGGATGTTCGGAAAGGTGGGAAGGTGATAGATGGAAAGGTGGAAGGAAGGTGGAAGGGTAGATGGAAAGGTAGATGGAAAGGGAAAGGGAAGGTAAATTGATAGATAGATAGATAGATATCGAGAAGGGGGTTTAGGGGAAAAAAGGGAAGGTTTAAAATAAAAGGTTTAAAGTAAAGTAGAACGGAAGCGAGATGTTCAGATTTGGGGGAAATGAGTGGGGAGGGAAGGGGGTTTGGAAGGGAAGACGGGCTTAGAGAGGGAGGCTTTGTATCAAATGGAACCTAATATGGAAGGTCGGGAAGGGGAGGTGTTTGGATTCAGATTTAGGATTTCGCTTCCGGAAAATAAGTAATAGTTTTAATCGACAACTGATACGACGAGGAATCATACAGTAATAGTATGATGGGAAATAAATAATAGATACCTATAATATAAACCTTGGAATACCTTGAAATACGTTGAAATACTTATTATATTATACCCCCTACAATAATAGTGACAGTATGTACCATCAGGGTATCTAAGGGGAATCGATACTTGTAATTAATTAATTGATAGAGAAGATTTGAATGGGGTTTGAAGGGGGCGGGCGTTCTTGAGGCAGGCGATCATATGTTTTACGTGGCGTGGATTGGACTGCCGTGAGTCATTAAAGTGATGGGGTTGTACGTTGTATGATGTGTGATGTGTGATGTATGAACTGTTTGTGAGGAGGAATTTCATTTCTGGAGATGGGAATGGATGTGGGATCTAATGCCACCCCCGTTAAGAATTATGAGTAGATGAGACTGCCGTAGCTTCCTATGAAAGTCTGCAACAGTGATTTCTGGAGATGTGAAATCTAGTGACATGTCATGCTCGCAAGTATTCTACCTAGAAAACCTGCCGCCCTCTTTGACCCTCCTTCATAGCCCCATGCGTGCACTGAACGCCGGATGTAAATGCTGCCCTCTAAGGAAAGAAAAACACCGGAGCCGACCCTGACCGATTCTAGGAAAGGCATGCAAGATACTGAATGTTGGAAACGCCCGCCGTCTAGCTTACACTAACCATGTTATTCGAGATAGAATCATGAGAGCGTCAATCGATCATCCACCAACAGCTGCCGATGACGGATATTAGTACCAGAGTCGTCAGCACGCCCGCGCCCGCCTTGTCCTTCGCCGTGATCGTGTTCGTGCTCAAGGCCGGATTCGACTTGCCAGATCCGCTTCCTCCGGCACCGGCGTTGCCTCGGCTCGTTCCTCCGGTTTTATTGGTTACCGGCGTGTAGACTTGATTGATCAGGTTGGCCTGGATGACCGACAGCGCGCCCATCTGCTGCCCTACCCCCTGCGTGCCGTCCCATTTCGCTCCGGCCGTCCATTTCATGCCGCACATCTGGCCGTTGGAACCGCCGGAGCACTGCAGGGCGGCGGCTGCGGCGGAAGCTTGGATCTTGGGCATGACCAAGTCGTAGATGAAGGGGGCGTATTTGGTGGATGCGACCATCCAGCGCGCGAGGTAGGCTTTGAAGGAGAAGTTGTCGGTGTCGCAGGTGTTGGGGCCTTCGCAGGCTACTTCGTACATGACGTTTGGGGGGTTGCTGGCGAAGAAGATGTCCGTCCCGTTGAGGATGCCGGTGACGCGGCCTTTCCAGAGATCGGAGCCGTTGGTCTATGTGGTGTTAGTAAGTCATAGCTCAGCGGATGGAAAGTCCTACGTAATTGTACATGGTGGCCGCTCCTAACAAAAAGACCCCAGCATTATAGGTCCACTGTACTTTGTTGATGTCGGTGCAATTCAGCGTCGTGTGCGCACCGTCGTAGAAGTGGTACTGTTCATCCATCATTCGACTGGCTTGGGTCCAGTTGAAGGTCTTCTCGGCCCACTGTGCGTAGCTGTCGTTTCCAGTATACAACGCCAGACGAGCGCCCAGGTTGAAGAAGCATCCATTCGAGATGGTGTTTTTGTAGTCGTACCCGGTATTTAAGGTAAAAATCTGCCACCTCAGACCACCACCGCAGAACTGGGTGTCCCATCGTCCCGCTTGGGTATTGAAGACCCCCTGGGCCAGCTCCAACCACTGAGGTTTGTCAGGTGGCGGATCTGGGAACTTTTGCTCTGCAGCGGCCATGGCTGCCATTCCCCAGAAGCCTTGGTCGTCATTGCCCTCCGTCTTCGTCTGATTGGGTGTCATGTAGTCGTTGTCTGGACCTGCTTGCCAGAGCATGCCCTGTGTCACGACGTCGTTGTAGGTGGTGTCATTGGTGTAATAGTAATAGTCGATTAAGGTCCCAAACATGGATCCAGCTTCCCACCAGTAGTAAGGCATAGGTAGGTTGCCGGGCACGTCTCCAGTACGATTTCCTGTGTAGTAAGTCATCATGTTGTAAGCCGCATTGCTCGCAGCAGCTTTGATGGAGGCTGTACAGGATGTTGTCAGTCACGTATTACCATCATCACAATATGTTGTTAAGAGCGTTGTCATACCTGGGCTGCTCAGGTCCAGGGTCAAGCCAGAAACCAGAGCACTTCCAGTGAGTAGCGACACAGCTGCTCTCAATGACCAGGATGGAGTTGTGCCGCCATTGCAAGGCAGCAGCCTCATGATGAACGTGGTTGGGCCAAGCCCTGCAGTAAAGATAATTTATGTTGCTCGGTGACTTTCCTGGGAATGTACGATATGCGAATTTGCACTCTGCTCCTGAAGAGAAGACCAAACCCTGCGGATGCTACTCGTCTACCACTGTCTCCGCCGATTATTATCTTCTAAGCCTTCTCTTTCTTGCCCTTCTGTGTCCAGTCGCTGCACGTTGTATTAGATGTGTATCGCAAGCGCTCAGGGTCCTCCGGCGTTTCGAGGGAGCGACAGTTCAGCTCAACGAGTGGACTGCAAGACTTGTCTTGCCACAATGCGAACGAGAGGTAGTAATCGACCGAAAGAATGACTGGAGAAAGTGGTGAGACTCCTACTCTCATGTAGTAAGATGATCAAGCATACGAAGAGACGCTGAATTGATTGTAAATGACGCGGCGGGCGGCTGTTCGGCGATCCGTTGCTCGGTCAAATCGGACTATTCTATGCGAGTGCCACAGTTGTGCTGATCTGATTGTGGCACAGCACTCCTCTACTTATACGGAGTGCATGATACACATGCACAACGTATGGCGTCTTGGAGCACAAAACCTGTAGGTATCGAATATCAGTGAGATCGACCCAAGAGTCTTTGTATATATCTTCTACGGCTGCGGTCTGCAAAAGTTGGCAATTTGGACAACCTTCCTGATCTGTGGCGCGGCCTGTCTTACTAGATCATTTGAACACGAGACCCATTGCACTTGACTACAGTATGTCTGGTAGCCTCATCACGCTGACAGAGGTTCATCAAAGATCCAAGCGATCAAGTAAACAAAGGAACCCATGAAGCCTTGGAGATGCGAACGTCTTCTTTGAGGCTCATTCCAGCGCCACAGAGGCACCATCACGTGACAGGCAGGACGGAAATAGCATCATCACCAATTTTGATGAGACGCTCACTTCTTCATCCTCAACATCATCCATCCAATTCCATTGCCATCAATTCTTCACCTTGACGACGCTGTTACCACCATCACGATCACTCTGACTCTCCTTGACCCGTCCAGGCAGCACTTCTTCATATCCGCCGAACGCCAGACTGTGCGACGTTTCGCCCGCTTGCTGACAACTAAGCTCCAACCCCAACCTTTTCCGATTGCGACTCTCCATCATCTCCACATCCATTCACCATCCGCCCATTACGCCCAGATCTTGAATATTCCAAGCGAAACCATCTTCCTCCCATACCGCAGCAATGGCAGGACGTGAGCAGCCATACGATCCCTACATCCCCGCGGGACACGCCGGACAGGCTGGAAGCGGAAGTGCACAATATGAGGGGGGCAATACTAGGACTGCGGCCATTCAGTCGGTAAGTCAGTCAATGTGATGATGACGCGCAGAAGTCCGACGGTGCCATGGAGTGGTGCAGAATGTCGTGGGATACCCACTTCTCTTCAGACGCTCGACCTTGAAGGACGAGAGAAGACCCTCAACCGCTGCAGAAGCATTATCAATGTGTCAATGCGCCTGAGAGCTTCCACTGCTGGTGGCCGCGAGAACTCAAAGTGGAGCTTCAAGATATCCTGTTATGATTATCCATTCAATGGCTGCCTGCACTAAGCGACAGGATTATGGTCCCTGTCAAAAGACGCCGCGTATTGCACAGCTTCCTGAGCTCATGATGCTAATATCTGCTTCTCTCGCAGCAAATCGACGACACCGTCAATGTCATGAAAAAGAACCTCGAATCCGTCGCTCAACGTGGTGAACATATCGATCAGCTCCAGGACAAGTCTGAGAATCTCAATCAGTCCGCTCAAGGCTTCCGTCGCGGCGCCAATCGTGTCCGCAAGCAGATGTGGTGGAAGAACATGAAGATGAGGATCTGGATCATGATTGGCATACTCTTTTTGCTGGTGATCATCATCATCCCAAGTGGTGAGTGACTACTTGCAGCCGGTTACTTCCGGCTAGCATTGAGAATTGAGACCGTGAGGCTGACTGGGTCTGATTAGTGGTTGCGGCGAAGAAAGGCGGTAAATGAGGGTACTGATGGTGGACAATACATCTTCAGGATGTGCAGCTCACGTAGACCAAACGATCGCTCAGAGCCATGTCGTCTTTTCAAGGTATCAAGGATGAACAAGGACGTAACGTGCGAGATCAGGCCCTTTTCTATCCTGTGGCCAAGTGCGGAATGCAATGGAGTTGGGCGTCAATGTTCCTATACTGCCTATACCACCCTTTAATGCTGCACCAATGAGCTGTTGTCTAGCTTTGCAAGTCATACTACGATCTTACTTGTATGAACTCCAAAGGTCACATTGAGTCTTCCCTCCTGCCAAAGCATTCACCATGTTGCTCTCAACCAGACTTATGCGTAGGAGGCCTTAGATGGGTGGCTTAGCATCATACATGTGAATGAGATGAACGATTATTCATTCCACAATACAGATCCCACCGCACGAGATACAGTCTCGTCTCAGCCCAAGATTCCCGCCATGCCCTGCAAAAACTATCCGAGCTACCTACTTCATCCCCACCTTCCCCTCACAAATACCATAACAAAAGCGCGCCTGCAATACCAACCCAGCATGATCACCCCCTTGGTGCACAAGTAACGGCATATATATCCACCAGCTACGAAGACATCTGAATCTGGCGGCATAGATCCCTCTATGATGTATGTAGACATCGCACACGCCTCGGCGTCCTGTTGGAGGACTATTGCATACATTATCAGAGTACGCATCGACGCAGGAACCTGATTCCGTGCTCAGTCAGCAGCTTAGGAGTAGAATACGAGTCTCGGGATAGAAGTGGGAGGGTCTAATGCGTTGATCGATAGGTTTTACAGCAATTGGATGTACCGGCTGGAAATTTCTACTGTCTCAGATGGTATTTACACTAATTCAGGCTTTGTTGTAGACCGTCGTTGATAATAGCTGAAGATTGGGATGCAGGATGACGGGAATGCTAGTTATTCAGCAAACCGAAACGATGATTTAGGATTGAGCCTGAGGAGCACCACCTTTACACAATTCTCCAACGCCTATGATGTTGTGGCTTTTGTGCAAGATTCCACGCCTACGTTACAGTTGCCATAAAGTTGGGTACCTTTGGTCATTGTATGCTTGAGAGGAATGGATCACTTTCTCACGCAAGATCTACTACAGCTGTTCTTTATTCTCGCACGTTTCATTGTTCGTGATGAAACTCTTGTACGGACAGGAATTGCTCCCTATGGGACCACACAATGGGTTGAACATTGAGCTTACGAAATAACAGGTTTGGCATTGACGAATACTTCGTCCGGTTATGTTGGCTGCAGAGATTGCAGAACATGGAATAGATCAGCGTCAATGCTGAATGAGAAGCAGACGCTTGAGGGAGATTGCTACGAACACCCTTTGCCTATATGGGCTTGTAAGATCATGACGACAATCGTCGGCCATGGCTGACTCAGTATATATTCTCTCAGCCTTTGCTGCTCTTCACGCCTCTACAGCATACCTCGTCCGATCTGTCAGCCAAAAGCTCTCAAAGTCTCGCACGCGTTCATCTATCCACCTAGGGCCCCAACTCCGTTTTGGGATCCATCTCAGCTTGAAAACACCCGCATGTCACAATCCCGGAAAAGTCAACATAAACCTGGCCACCACCTCCCTTTCATTCACGATACTAGCTTTAACCAACTCAGTAGTCCCATACTCCCGCGTCAGATCATGGAGAGCATGGATGACCTTCAAAACGACCGCATTATCCGTCGCCTTTTCTTGCTTGATGCAAAAGTTGACCCCACCGCTGGTGAAGGAGTAGGCGTGGGAGGCACTGGGCTTGTATTCCATGATTACGTCCCATCCTATTAGGTTGATGTCGGTGCGGACTTGGTCTTCGCAGTCGACGCGACCGAGACAGACGTGGCGGCCGTAGCCCGTGATGGCCACAAAGCTGTTCTGATTGATCGGTGGTAGAAATGGCGCTCGAGGCCAGGTACGACTTGTGTTGAGAGCCTGGAGCCGCGTTGTCGAGGAGTCTTGCAGATGTTGCGGTCTTGGTAGAGAGAGGCTTTGGGTTATTCCCCCAAGGGTCGATAGGGTCAAGAGAGTGGTAACATGCATAATCATGGGGACATTTCAATTCGGCAGATCGTGGCTTATATTATGTACGCAAGGGATGCTTTGGGCGATGGCGAGCTCGGCCCTCGTGCTGCTGCAGACTTCTAGCCGCGTGCCTTCTTGCGCGGCTCGTCTGTGCGGACATCTGCACAGACTGAGTCGTTCAACCACCAACTCCCAATCGTAGCGACATTGATTGAGCGGACAGCATGGCGAGGAGCACGCAACATCATCAAGATGTCTTCCCAAAGAGGAAATGCGAATTCCCAAAACGCTCGGCATTCTATTGTCGTCTTCATGGGATGCGCAGTTGTGCATGTCACAGCACCAATCCCACTTTTATTCCATATGAGGTCGAAACATTGGTCAGGATGAGGAAACCCATTCATAGAATTGGGTCCTCCTGCAGCGCTTTCGTTGATAAGAGGAAAACCCATATATATGGATTTGATGACCCACAGGATGGAGCTTGACTACCGATCCAATGTTTACCTCTGACACAGGGAACTTGTGAGCTTGGCCTCTTCTGTCGCACCATGTGCTGCAACAAGAGGGAATTACCTACACTTGTATTCGTTCCTCCATAAGTTGTCGCTGAGTACGTGTACATCCCCCAGTGGAAGTATTCGCATACCATCCAAAGATAAATCGATGTGCAACCGCATTCATATACGAAGGCTCTCACAACAATAAGGACTTGTCATAGCGCCGCAGCACCTTGCCCTCTGCTGTGTATCCCCAGATGGTATTTATTTTCGCATTGATGGTGGCGCTGAAGGTAAGAAGTCTTCAAATCCACGGATTCTGTCATAGCTCTCTAGTATCGTTACTATGGGTGTGCTATGCTTGTCAGCCAGACCACGTCTATCATTTTGCAACAATGATGATAGCCAGTTCATCGACCGTCCACTTTTCCTCCAGTTTCCTCAATGCTCCGATGATAAGTGGCTCCCAAATCGAGAGATGATCAGCTCGTGCCTTCGTGTAATATCATATCATCGGAGACAAAGGAAATCCAATCTACAGCCAGATTTGGCTGTTTGTACCCACAGAAATCTCATCCTTTTCCGCCGAAATGTATCCAATACCAAATATAAACGACTCCATCTCTATCTCCATCTCCATCCTCCTCTCGAATTCGTTCCCTCATCCCAGCAACATATCAAATACACCACCAAAAACTCCCTCGTGCAACACCTACCCAACATCCCAACGCCATCTTCTCCTTCCCCACCATCTCCCATCCCAACCCACATCCCCATCATTTTCCCTTTCCCCCTCCCCCTCCATCCTCCACCCTCTTTATCCGCCTAACCCTCACCCTCCTCATCACCCCTCCCCACGCCGCACCCACCTCAAACACCTCCTCCCCCTCCTCTCCACCCACGACACCCCCGCCTTCACAATATCCTTCCGTCATCACGATGTACAACCAAGACCAATCCAGATGCCAGCGCTTGATACGTATAGACACTGACGCTAAAATACAGTTTCAATAATCAATTTCACACTGTGGTGAAGTGAGGGCGTATGCTTCGAGTTGGCTGATGGGTGGCGTGGTGGGGAGGTGGGATTGGTGGGGTTGATGTATATTGATGTAAGTGCACGTCCATGTTTCTGCCGAAAAACTTCATGGAATGATCTTCGTTGATGGGTTCGTGATTTCTTGTATTAATTTGTGTGGATATGCCCGATACATGCCCTTTCCCAGCCTTGGAAATCGAGAGGAACGGGCGGTATAGATTACCATGCGCGGTGTGCGCCCTGTGGGTGACGACGCCTCGGCCTGCGGATTGTGGATCATGGTGGTGGATGTCTTGATTCGATGTGGGGATCGCGATTTGTCACGGGTTTGGGAGTTTTAGTTTAGTTGAGCTGGTAGGGAGATTTGTTTAGCTGATGTTTTGTTGAGGAGGTGTGATGATGTTTTTTGGGGGAGTTTTTTTTTTTTTTTCTGTTGGTTGTGCTTCGCCTGTTGTTCTATCGTAGGGCGGGGTGGGGTTTTGGTTGATTAGATAATGATGAATGATGATGAATGATGGGGTGGAGATTATGCACGATTGATGGCCTTGATGTCCTTTTTTCCGGCTTCGGAAACTTTTACAAGTGGGTGATAATGATACAAGACGAGGTATTTTATATCTATACGCAAATCTCCAACCCCTCCCTTCAGAAGATAGCTGTCGGAAATCTCGAGTCCGGATATAGATCTCCGCAATCAAAGAAATCTTTTGGAAATCATCCACGCAACTCCTTTAGCACTTCTCTAGGGGTATTAGACTGATAAAATTCTACAGGACATGATAATATCTAAGTGAAAAAATGCAACGTAGATGTTAAAGTGTCTAGCCTAGCCATGTGCTCTGATAGTGAGTAGTAGATGAAGCTTTTCCATCATCGTAAGGATGGTTATAGGAGGTGTATGCCATGAAACAAAGCTGTCTTATAACTAGTATTGAGCTTCGGAATTATTCGACTACTCTTGGAGATTTTGCCAAGTGATGAATATGTGCAGGCTAGAGGAAGTGTTGGTTTTTTCCTCCGCGCTGGGTTCTTGTCTGAGGAGATTAAGGATAATTAAGAGGGCCACTAGGGAGAACCCTGATGCAATTCAGACTTCAGTAATACCTATAATAGCCTCATGACTCTCCCAACAACCTCGAATCGACACAAATAAGACGATCCAGAGAATAATACTGCAGATACACAATCTTCTCAAACCCTCAAGAACGTCGGTTGGACTTTCTTTGGTAGACATGGTGGCGAAGAGAGTAACGATGGTGGGCTTACACACTGCGTATCTTACCTTAGAGGTGTAGCATATGACTGTTGAACTCAGTCCTTTCATAAGAAGTGTCCGACTCGGGCGTTAGATCCTGTACGGTCATGTACAATACAATACGTTAGGCCCATTCCTGGAGCAATAAATCGATCAATCATGGCATGATACCCTCAAAACACCGTGAAAAAATTAAATAAATTAGAGGAATGACTGTAGACAGAATAACACTGTGAGAACTGGGAAAGAACCAATACCATTTCCATTGGCGGAAATCGTGCTATATGGAACCGTGACCGCAAGTAAAACGTAAAACAGTAATTGCGATCATCATCACAACAAAATACTATTCGCTCAGCTAACACCCCACCTCACGTACTCCACAACATACCTGCTTTCAAATCCGTATGGACACAGTCTATGATACACGTCCTCGCACGGTCCGGATAATTCGAATGGCGATGAGTGACTGCGAATCACTATTCGTACGGTAGCAGTAGGACTTCAGACGGATGTCGTCGCTCTTGATTAGCTCGTAAGGTATGTTGGGCTTCGAAATTGAACGGGGTTTTTTGGTGTTATGGTGGGTTTAGCTGTTGGAGCATTTGCCTTTAAGATATCTGGAAGGTAGTATGTTTTTTCAAGTCTTGAATGTTTTATCCTGGCGAAAGCTTCGACATGGACAGGGTGCTGGTTTTGTAGAGGATAGTATATCTGCTTTGTGGTTATTAGAGGTGCAGGTATATGGCCTAGTTGTATTAATAAGTGGATTAATTGTTTGACCAGGGCTTAAGGGGAAAACATGTCAATAGCGTGCTTAAATAGATAAAGTAGAGTAGTTAAAAGGAGTGCCAAAATGCCCGATAACCAACCAAGATGGGATTCCCCCACAAGTCCACCAACATGTAGACATCAATGGAGACGATGTGCGCAGCAACACACCTTGGAATGGTGCTACAGACATTTCTCGAAGATCGGGGATTGTACGAACGGTTCATGGGCTGTTGTATGCGTCCGATAGAATACCGGGAGGGCGTCCCATTTGCACACACATGGCTTATGTACCTCGCCGCCTTGATGGTGTCGAACCGTTGTCGTTGCGCTCGATTCCTCACCAATCAAACCACATCAGATCCCCAATTCTCGCTTGGGACGCCAATCATTGGCCAGATCCCGACGGTTCATCCATGTCGCTATCACACCTACATTTTCAAATCAATTCCCACCGTCTCACACCCCACCACCCGGCTGCCTCATCAAACACTTCTCCCTCGCCACCCGCCCACCGTCCACCCCATACTCCCCCATTTCAATCACAATTTCATCCACCACTTTCCATCCATGCTTCAGATACAATCCCAGCCCTTTCGGCGAGGCTTCTATAAACGTCTTGGCGTTGTGGGCGTCGGCGACGGATAGGCCTTCGTTTATGAGGAGGGTGCCGAGGCCGAGACGTTGGTGGGAAGGGGAGACGCAGAGGAGAGAGAGGACTTTTGAGGGGGAGGGGGGATTAGAGGAGGGTTTGTAGGGGGGTGGGGGTTGAGGGGGGAGATTAGGGTGTGGTGTGGGGATAGGTGGGAGGGGGGCTTACGGTAATCTTTGCTGTCGTCCGCGTGTTTCTTGCGCATTGCGTTGATGGCGGCGAAGAAGACTTTGCTCAGCTCGAGATTCGTCCCATCGGGCGGAGCTTCCTCCTTCGCTTTGGCTTTCTCCTTTTCGGCGCGTTGTTCGGCGGTCAGGGTGTGTGGGTATTGCCATTTTGCGAATGCGACTGTTTTCCTGTCCAACAAGATTAATTAAGCGCTTGGGGGGTATTTTGGGCAGAACATTTGATGATATAGTTGGTGAGTTGAAAGCTTGTGACGAAGATGGCATGGCATACTTGCTTTCCTGTTCTATCACTTTCCGGTACACCGATCCATCATGCTCCAGATTCTCAAACGACTCTGTGAATCGGCGGGAGTGGTATGCGTGGCTGACGTCTGGGGCGACGTTGGGCCATATATGACCGAGTATCGGGTCATCTTTGAAAGAATCGAGGAAGATGGTGATGAGATCGGGTATGTCGGAGCGGTGGGCTTCCACGACTGCGTATGACATGTTGGTTGCTTTACGAAGTTTTGGAAGTGGTGAAAATATCATGTGGGGTAAGCAGCGACTATTAGAATTACTGCTGCCTGGCGTGCCTAGTTGATCTTCAGCAAAGACGACGCAGAGCATACCGTACTGGGTTAAGGTTTTGGCAAACGGGAGCTATTGGAAAGCGTTAGCTCCGAAACGGAAATTGCTGATTGGCTCGCTTCCTTACCTAGTTCCCAGACTTGAAATGCTTCCTCATGCTGTATCTATTTGGCCTGGTATGTATCTCAGGTGCTTGACATGTGTTTCAATGACATGAACTGTTTGACCATTCGGATTATATCAGAGTTCAAAGACAATATGCACTCAGAATTCAGTCCCCAACGACATCAAAACCCTGATTAGGTGAGACTCAGGTTGACTCGCCCGGCACAGCTTTGATAGACCACCAGTGGTGGCCATGAACCGAGACGACGGAGGTTAGTTCGGAAAATTGGGAAGATCTGCTGAGACGAAAAATTTTTATCCTGCGGAGTCCGTATGTACTCCTTTTCTGCATTTACAAATTTAATCGCATGTCATGCCATACATACACCCTTCAACTTCCGCAGAGCCCACTTGTTCACACGCCTTATTAGAGGCTCCATATTAGTAGTGATATCAACCATCCTCTCTTGTATTAGCCGAACGGATGGATCAGACGAAACCAAACCATACGGGACTGAGAGTTAAGCGGGTAGAGGAAAGCACGCTATCACCTTCCTGACTCCCGATGTGATAAGCCGTTGCAGTGGGCTTTACTGGGCTCGATTGCCGACATACACTGGCTCGAGATGTGGGTACTCTAGGGAGCATCCCTCAAGCAAGTTGGAGGGCCATGATTGCCTTTGCACGATCCAACATCGAGCTCTGCAACTCCCACATTAAGACGTCCGAGCCATAGGCCCTTTCAACACTGGCCACAGCCTTGGTAGGACAGAAAGGTATATGTATAACGCTCGTTGCTCACCGCTCAAGACGCTATGAAATGCGTATACTACGCTCCTTGTACGTGAGAATGAAAGAAACCTATGGAACTCTCACCGTAACTGTGGGTTGTTGTATGGTTCCCACTGTGCATTGAGCTCATCGCGATATGATGTGATTTGAGTTTTCTCAAAGCAATCGACGGGATACTGAGAGTGATGGTGGCGTGGGCCTGTGTTAGGAGATGCCTGTACTGATCTGGAGTCTTGGCACTGGAGACCTGTCACGATGGTTACATTATGGGAGGGGACGTTCACCAGAAACCCCACAGATGCACCGCACAGTGCCGCCAACAGTACAACATAATTCAGGACATGAGAATTGGTGGGAATGGAAGTGACTGACATCTCTCCATGCCGGGCAATAGGGATGTTTGACCAGAGTAAGGTCTCATAGCCGGTGTAAAATCTCGATGTCTGCAAAGTCACACAATTATTTGTGCGGCAATTTTGCCTCTTTAGCTGAAGATTTCCGCCTTTCCATTTGATCGTATCAATATCCAAGTCTTTCCTGCTAATTCAGTCATTAGGCGGCGTGGATGGGACAGGTCTGCCTCCGATGCTTGTCTGCTTCTCTGGACGCCTATATGCTCTCGAGGCCTGTCCCGGATCCATTGGTGCTCCGATATTCTTCGTGAACGCGCGGCCAGCTGTTCACCAGGATTGAGTATCTCATGGGTAGCCGAATTGGTAGTAAACTTGCTTGACAGGACAGAATTGTCCTCCGGTCACATGGAACAAGGTAGCTTGATGTGCGCACACTGGTTCGGTTGACCGCTGACCCTAAGCAGAGGTGCAGTATCGTTGGTGATTCAGTTGAAAGGCTAAAGTAAACACTCTATCCGATGTCCAGACAATTACGTGTAAATTTGCTTAGCACCACGCAAGCGGACGTCAGCAGAGCATCGAACTCGACACGGCAGCCAAGACATGGGGTATGCAGCCAGCCAGTGGACCAAGGATCTCATGGCCAGTCTGGAGCCCCTCTCCATCAGGTTGGCGGCAAGATCAGAGTGTCGCATATGCCTGCGAGCATTAGCTTGATGTTGCAGGCCGTGGATTTGAGGAATGCTTTGCCTCGGGTTTAACGATAAACTCGGCCGAGGGCCGGGGAATGACACAGAAGATAGAAGGTATCGTACACCACATTTGGAATTATGCGTGCGGGTGTATGAGGGCTTGTATCATCCAATCACCCGTGCGGAGGTGAACAGTCTTATGAGGCTGCCAAGCAAGCCATTCATGGCAGGACAGGTAGGCATGTCGATGTCCAGAGCCACCTCGCCATCCGGACCACAAGCAGACTACAATCCATTGGCAATTCGGTGTGTGCCTGCTTCTGTTCGATGCGGAGACTTGTGCCTTTCGATGCAGAAGTAATGGCGCCCATCATGGAAGCATGCCAAGCTCCGATTGCCCTGAACGCCACGAGCTTTGAGGATATGACCTCCTCAATTTATCGCCGTTGCCACGTCATCTAAACGACCATGTCGTCTTGCCATTGGTAGTGTTGATAACGATGATAGAAGATACCGGTGATCGCGTGCGAATTGCCAACATATGGACCTCATTTTGTTGAGATGTTGAATGGTGGCAGGTGTGGATACTTCTACCACCTATCAGAGAGTGACGGGGCGGACGATCGAAGCGCCATCAACAACTTCGAAGCTGGTGAAGGGAGGGTTTAATGCCCGGGTACTGGTAGTGCACCCATCTCTTGGCATCACGTACAAGGATGACTTGCACTAGGGAGGACGGGTGTACCGTGTAAAGCGCTGGAGTGTCTATCAAATATCAATCCCGCCGTCGCCACTCGCCAGTGGATGCAGACGGCAACGGAAGGAAGTAGCCGAAAGGCACTCGGGTTTCAAATTGATTCGGTCAACGGGTGGCGCTCTTGGTCTGGCTTAGTGCCCGGCCTAGTCATAATGGCTACCGCAGTAACTACCCACCTACCTTACTAACTTGAACCCCGTGTGAGTGATAAGGCCTTACTAGTATACTAGTAGTTGAACGCTAGACCAAGTCGAATATCTGACCTGATCCAGATCCGGCTCGGTCTGCGTCTCTGCGATAACGTCGGCACGATCCATCATACCCCTGATGGGTTGAGCATACACATCTAGCATAGATAGCCGTTAGCTGCGATAATGTGGCGAAGATTCGACGGAGACGTTATACCGGGGGGTTTCAGACCGTTGTGTTTGAAGCAGTAGAACAGCCTCTCGGATGCTCATTCGCCACCCGTTCCAAATGCATTGGATCGTTGAGCCCCCATCATCTCTCTGATCAGCGTTCTGCTCGGGTCTCTACTCAGTTTTGCGCTCGGGCCTCCGCTCAGGCTTTTGCTCGAGGCTCTACCTAAGGCTCTGCTCAATATAGATTGTTTGGTTCCGAAGAGTCATCCTAGTTGGTGGAATTGATTCGATTCGTTAGGATGGAAGAGGTACCTGACTAAGGTCAACACTTGGCAAGTATAGTCCACGGATCCTTGCGCGTTTTAGTGGTGTTCTGCGATCGAACTAAGAGTCGGAAATAGTGATAGAATACGCTTTTGAAGGTGCATTTTTCCCAGAAATAGACAGTCCTCATCTCCCATCAATGCAATATTGAAAGGCTTCCAGTTGCAACACTAAAGGGTGCTTGATGCAATCTGCGTGCCGTAGTGCAATAGCATACTGTACTTCTGCAGTATGAACCGTCTATACAGATCGTTTGGGAAGGAGCCCGACGGTGATTGAGCTCGTCATGCTTGGCACATTAGAGATTGATTGACAATCATATTCATGTCTTTAGTCGATCATTCAATGCACCAATCCAATTCCAGTGGGCCACATACCCTGCATGATATGTGTAGCTTCAATTAGGAGGGCGATAGAAACCCCTTGCGGCAGGTCCTCGAGACGAGCTATCGTTCACCCCAGTGCTGGAAACGCTCGGGACTTCAGATTTTGATTTGCTATAAAGTTGCGTATGTCTTGGCGTTCATCTCGTCCACATGGTCTCGCGTCTGAACTTCAGTGGCTGGGTATTGACGAGACGGTATCCGACATGCAGCATTCCTTGACATCGGCCGAACCCTATCGGCCGAGCCACAGGTACCATATATACTCTCCTTGACCGCATGCTTCTTCTCCACCACCTTCAACCTCTCAATCACCTTCAACCTCAAAGCTTTCCGGACGAGATGGCCCGCGATCTGCTTCCTCAGGGCAACATGTCTTATCCCAAAGATCCCCGAGTCTCGAACCTGCCAGCATCGACACGTCTGCGCCAGCTGCTCGATACGCCGGACCATCTCATCGCCTGCCCCGGCGTGTATGATGGCTTCTCCGCACGCATAGCGCTGGAAGTCGGCTTCGACGCCCTCTACATGACCGGAGCAGGAACCACAGCTTCACGCCTCGGACACGCCGACCTCGGTATTGCACAACTAGCAGACATGCGTGGACACGCAGAGATGATTGCGAATCTCGACCGGTCGATTCCGCTCATCGCAGACATGGACACCGGCTACGGCGCGCCGATCATGGTCGCTCGCTCGGTCGAAGAGTACGTGCGTGCGAATGTCGCGGGCTTCCACATCGAAGATCAAATCTTGGCGAAGCGATGTGGACATCTTGGTGGGAAGGAGGTGGTCGACATTACGACCTATGAAGCTCGCATTCGAGCGGCGCGGATCGCATTGGACAGACTGGGGAGCGACTGTGTACTCATTGGACGGACCGATGCTTTGCAGAAGCACGGCTATGAGGAGGCAGTGAAGCGGTTGAAGGCTGCCAGGGATGCGGGAGCTGATGTGGGTCAACTTGAGGGCATCACGAGTCGAGAGATGGGCCGGAACGCCGTGAAGGAGTTGCATCCATTTCCCCTGCTGTTAAATATGGTGAGTGCCATCTTCTACCTATCATGTGTAAAGCATCGACACTTTTGCTATTCACAAACGAGGATACTGATGATGAATCCTACAGGTCGAACACGGCGCCACCCCAATCATCACCACGAAAGAAGCCAAAGAAATGGGCTTCCGCATCATGATCTTCTCCTTCGCATCGCTCGCACCGGCTTACCTTGCCATCAAGAAGACATTGGAGATGGTGAAATATGAAGGCATTACCGGCACGCCGGCAGATCTGACTCCGAAGCGTCTATTCGATGTGTGTGGCATGCAGGAAAGTGTTGCCCTCGACAATATGGCCGGAGGGAACTCTTTCCAAGCGAGGGCGAGTTTGTAGGTGGAGAGAAATGGGAATTATGCGTGCGATCGTATGAGCTGCAATTCTATGGCTTGGTGAAGTTTTGAAAGGCTTGTCCATTATCATGCGTAGAAGAAATTCCATCGAGTGACTTATACTCTTGACGCGTCTATTCGATGTGTGTGGCATGCAGGAAAGTGTTGCCCTCGATAATATGGCCGGCGGGAATCCTTTCCAAGCGAGGGCCAGTTTGTAGGTGGAGGGAAATGAGAATAGATTTTGTGAACTGCACGTGTATGGCTTATTGAAATTCTAAAAGGCTTGTCCATTATCATGTGTTGAAAAGATTTCATCATCAAGTAAATCTGAGTTTTGACAATGCGGTCCCATGAAGCTTGAGCTGAAGAAGGCGTGATGAACGTGCTTGAAAAGGCCAGATGCAGACCGCGAGGTCACATGGCTTAGATAGCAGCTCGTCTCGCTCAATTGTAAGCCATATTATCTTGGTCTTTGATGCTGAATGGATGATGGATGTGATGGTAGATTAGAGAACGGATGAATGGTCCGATGCTAAAGTCGCCAAGACCTAGGTGTCGTTGATACGTAGAGATAATTATTCTAATTTTCGAGAATTTACCAAGGAAGGCGATAGATAGCGATTTCCTAGTACCTTAGTAATAAAAGATAGATTCTATATATAGCTTATAAAATATATAGACTAAATGTTTTTTTTAGTACTTAGAAGTTATTTTTAGTATTAACTTAAATTATTAAAATAGTACTTATAACTAGCTTATACCCTATATAAGTTTAGTATTATATAACTTTATAAATTTAATTCTAAATTTAATTCCTTATAATTAGTCTAATAATATAAAGGATTTTATATCTTTATTTAAGTCTTCTTTTATAGAATTAGTCTAATAATATAAAGGATTTTATATCTTTATTTAAGTCTTCTTTTATAGATACTTTTAAATAAGATAACTTTAAGATAAACTAATTATATTAAGCTAGTACTTCTAATATAAGTTAGTAAGTTTATTTAAAATACTTTTAGTATTATTATATAAGAGACTTTTTAACTAAGTAATAAGTAATAATAATTAAGACTACCTCTCTTCTATTATAATAATAAGGATAATTAGAAGATAATTATTATAATTTAATATTATATTCTTAAGATATCTGTTAACCTTATAATTACTATCTAATTACTATTTAGAACTAACTACTACTTATTAACTACTTCATAAGTATCTTAAGGATCTATTACCCGCCGCTAAGGTAGATACCCGCTGCGCCGTTAGTCTAGCTAAAGTCTAAAATCAAAACACGTCCAATTTCTCACCAAAACACGGCCTCATTCGCCAGTACCTCTCCTACATTATCCCACTTTCATGGAATGCATGGAATGCATGGATCGTCATACTAAGCGTGCAAGGGAAGTATCATCCAACGTCGGTCAACAGCCATATGGGATCTTCTACTGGCGAATGCAGCTGATCACTCGCAAAGCAGGATTCAAGCCCACCTCAACCTTTTCCGCATCAGCATACTCGTGCTGTCTCCCCGGCGAATCCCTTGAAGAGGAAGCGATCTCTAACAGAACCCTCTTCTAATTCAGTGGGTAGTCAGCTCTCAAAATTATCCTGGCTACTCTGACCTCCAACTTAGCAGCCTCTCCAATTAAACTTAGATACCTGTTCTGTTCTCGATCAAGTAGAGGAGATCAGCGCCGACGAAGCAGAGCAAGCTTGTGATGATCAAGCGCTGGTACAAAGACCTTCTCGATGTCGCTCTGATAGGTTAACTGACTTTACCATGGGGCATAGCTCACTGCTTCAGCAGTCTCTACTTCTACGCCTCTCACCTTTATAGAGTCCACCACCTTCTCAGCTTCTTCCTCATCCAGAGGCACGGTTCTTCCTCTGACGAAGGAGAATCTAAAACTCCTTAACGATTTCATTATGCCTCAAGGTGCTCTGGCGTCCCAGACTACGCCGAAATCGAAATTTGGATCGACAGTGACTTCGACTATGTCTAAGCGGGCGACCGACGTTCAGAAGGCGCTTGAGCTCAACAACATGTTCATCGACGACGTCAACGCATATACGCAGTACCCAGAGCTTGATGTCCGAGTCCAGTCGATCCTGGGTCATCGCGAATCCGCGTTGAAACCTGAGCAGCAACGGGCCTTAGCCCAGATTCGGAAAGACTATGAGGCTGGTGTTGAACAAACGTTTCTTGTGAACTTCATGACAAAGTTGATCGCCGACAAACGACTTGCCAAAGTTTCCGAATTAGCAGAACCAACACGGGAGGACAAGTTGTGGATTGAACGCGCTTGGGATATGGAACGTCTGCGAACATCTTGGATGGCCCCGTTCCGCAAAGAAGCATTACCTCGCCTCGAAACTACAGACAAGGCTATTAAAGCGATCCTTGACAAGGTTCCCCGAGTGACAAATCCTACCCCTGACATGACATTCGGGTTACATGCAGATGCCTTTACGGGGTTGGACCTTGTGATCAACCGTAAGTACATCGACTGCGTGGAGGCGTGCCCAGACTCTGTACATTCCTGGTTCATACTCGAATGTAAAACCAATGGATCACCATTCGATGCGCGGAACCAAGCTTGTCGCGGTGGCGCCGCACTTGTCCAAGCAAGGCGACAGTTCAATACGATGGCTAAACCTGTGGTTGAGGAAGCCCAGCAGCCTCTTTTTGGCCACGACAGCTCAGAGAATGATTCGGGACGTCAAGAACATGTCCAAGCCGGTACAGCACCGGCTCCTTCGCAACGAACGGTGGATCTCGCCTCGATAGCCTTTTCGATGGTTCTCACCCCTATGGTCGCCATTACGTATGTCCATTGGGCGGAATCCGAGGGGAAGAAGGTTGTACGCTATCATATGAATATGGTACGGGATCATTCCATTTCCTCACCAATGGGGACAAATCTTGGGGATCTCAAACGCGATATAGACAATATCCTTGACTGGGGGACGCTGGGCCGGAAGCGCGAGATAGCCGATGTGCTGAAGACGATCAAAAGGAATGCGAATGCCTTGGAAGGGGGTGTATCTGAAGAGGGACAAGTCAATGATATAGATGGGCCCTCTGCTACTAAGAAGTCGAAGCATAACTAAAACCCAGGTGTGCTGTGGTGCTTCATCCAATGATTGTTACACTATACTCGTGCAAACCACAAGTCTGGTCGCTTATTAGCGGCGGGAGAAGCCACTAATCAAATCGTCCTGACCTATTCCGCTTGGAGAAGAGCCAAGACGCCGAAAATTAGCCTCGGGACTTATACTTCAAGTACTTTTTTTTATCTCCGAGTAGCATCGCAATTAAGCAAAAGTAAACAACGATGCGACAAAGACCCTACTCATTCAATATGCCCATAATACATCAATACGTATATCGGATACAATCATTGTTGCAAATCATTTCGTTCACTCCATCACAAGGTCACGCATATCGCACCTGATGCCGAGAGTTGCAACAGCACTTCACGCATTCACTCCCCTTCGTCGTACCATCCTTCCATAATAGCCGAAAATCCTTGGCCTCCCCCGCCAATGCCCATCACCAGGAGTCAACTTCTCGCACTTCCATCTCCCAAGCCACCGGCCCGCACCACAGGTATCGAGGGCTGGGTACAATTGGTGGCGTCATCCACGCGTGAGAGTCGCAGACAACTTGTTCCAATCTCTTCAAACATCCGGGCTCGAGGCCCTGAGCCACTCAAGCTCAAGTCACAACAGCCGAACTCACGCCAACCTAAGTCACATCAGCCTACTACGTCAGGTAAGAGAGGGACAAAGCGAAAGAGTGCGATGGACAATGATCAAGACTACACACCGGTCGATGAGGGTGAAGCTATCATGAATCCTCAAAAGAGAGGCAGAGGACGTCCGCCAAAGAATCCAGCTCAAGCAGCTCCCATCCTTCGCCCTATACCACACATCGATTTGCAGTCAACCACCTCTGGCTCCAATTCGCAAAAGCCTTCACGCAAGTCGTCACCTCGAAAGGGAGCTAAGTACATCGATCAGCCAAGGTCCACTACCAACGTCGACATGAAGACTCTCGAGACGTGCTCCCCTAGTGTGACGCAAATGACCGATACGGAGGCCAAACAACAATGTCAGGTCCCTACCGAAGTGATTCGTCTTTTGAAAAATATTACGTCAATTCCTCCAGGTGTGATCCCTAGGGCTCTACAGGAAAGTACCGCCCTTTTGCTCCATCTCAGATGCCTTGCTGACAGTTAACAGTCTTCATACGTTGCGTCAGCTGACACTCCCCGCCAATCGAGGACAAGCCCAGGAGATTTTGACTACCAGCCTCCCGACCATGAATGCCCGTATCCCAAGGCACGTCTCTCAATTCTGAAGGAGCGAGTTCATCAGGTATTTGATGATGCTGCTTTCAACCACAAGTCCGACGCACATGAGGGTCAGTGGGGTATATTAATGCAGAGGCTGCTTGGAGAGTTGGAGAACGGACCGAATGGACAGAGATTCCGCACCCTCAACATGTGGGTATTATACCAGGGCGAAATCATCAAGTCGGCAGTGCTAACACCTGCGACAGGGAGAAATGCTCCATCGAGCCTGAAGAGATGCGCCCCACCCTGCCAAATGGGAGCACGTTGAGAGCAACGGTATCGGCGGGACAGTCATCCTGCAGCGCGAAAACAACGACAGACGACGGAGAAACAGTCGGAAAGATGGTCGATTACGGCCTGACATTAATCCTGTCCGTGGAGCAACGACGCGCCATCGCCGCCGGCTTCGCCACTTTGCGACCCAACGAACAAACCCTGAATCAATGCCTAGGCTACATATCCTACTGCCCCCTCTTCCTCCACATGGAATTGAAGAAAACGCAATCCAATCGTGACCCCGAGGTGCAACTGGCCATCTGGGCCCTCGGTGGACTGCGCAAGATGCTGCACCATGGCTGGGCCACTCACATGCCGATGCCTGCGATCGCCATCAACGGGCACAAATGGGACTGTTACGTCTTCTTCGAAACCAACAAGAACCTGGTAGGTCGTTTCAGTTCACACCACACGTACCTACTCGCTTCGTCGCTAACATGCCGTTCTTTCAGATCATGCTTGGACCCTACCCCATGGGTACTACCTCTGTCATCAGTGGTATCTGGCGCATCCTCTATTATCTGAACGTTTTGGTCGAGTGGGGTAGGAACGAGTACAGGAGGTGGTTTGAGGAAACCGTCATGGGGTACCTGCAAGACGGTGTCGCTGATGACTCCGGACTGGCGAATAGCATGGCAATTAGGGTGTAGAACAAAGGGACTAAAGTCTTGAGGTAGGCGCAAGGAAGGTGTTGACAGCGAATACCCCTAGTATAGTAAGTTCATAAAATTATGACTCAGTTAGAGATATAAATTCCATTCCAAATATCTATAAAACTAAACTCTATTTCAATATCAGAAGTAAGGAGTTAATAGAAGCGGCAGCATATTTAGCGGGATATATAGTGGTCTAACTCTAAGCTATATCCACTTACAGCTATCTATTTCCCCGACAAATTAATATATGTGCAATGATGAAACGCCCCAAGACATAAAACAGGCCCAAGGAAGTGGACTAAAGCTCTTAACGGTCTCGTATTCTCACTTGCCCGCCTCCTCAAGCCTTAAGGCTTGGGACGATCGAGTCCGGTGGGGCTATTCAGTGACTCGGTCTTTCAGGCGTCTGCGAGAGGAACGCTGCTGAGGTGGCTGTATATCAGAAAGCTGCTTCTTTCGCAGCCAATGTTCACCCTGGACATCGTCTGGGGCCATTGAATTGGCAATGATAGCCCCAAGTGGGCGACGCTTTCTTCCTTTCGAGCGAAAGCCTTCTCTTGAGTTGCTCTCCAGCTTCCGACGCTTGTGACCTGATGTAGAGCTAGCTCTTCTAGGCTGATTCACTTCAGTAGCGTGTCCGTTCTTCTTCGTATTTGCAGGTGTGGTCTCCGAAGCTGTTGTGTCCGCGATTTCGTATTGATGAGGGAGGTCCGGATGGGCATCGAGCCAGACAGGAATGCTGCTTGACGGACTGCTCACATCGTCTTGGAGCTGGTGGGGAAGGTTTGTCATGGAGTACACTGTGACGAAGACGGATGAGGTAGAATGCAGGTTAAGATGTTAATTGAAGACCCAAGCACGCAATGTCCACCCATATGTAACATCCACGAACTCATGACACGACTGATAGCGAGAAAGTGTCATGGTGAGAATAGATATTGTAAAATGTAAACAAACCCCACAAGTCGAGACTGGTGTGCGCGGAAGGAGCCCGCATCTATATGGATCACGTAATCACGATCTCGACTAGAATAGATTACGTAATCGTTTTTGGCGCTAAGCTTCCATTGCGACAGATACAACATAACCATATTTTGTCGCCGTTCTTGATACCTTGACCGCGTGGGCGACAAATCACAACGTCTCACAAGCAACATGCTGATACACTCCCTTCCTCTGCTACGAAGTGGCTCGAAGGAGGAGACTACAACATACTGCGCAAGCCATCGGCACCTTCGTTGCGACCATGATCATCTCACGAACCGGATCCGCGATGTGCTGACATCGCAGATACGTTGCACATATAATGTTAGCTACATGCACCTAAGCACATAGCTTAGTTGAGTGGCAGTTGACAAGGCCAGCCCTGTCATCCAATGATATGCACGTCAGCCGCAGTCCGTACATATTAGCCCCTATTCTACGGAGTGTGCTAGAATTGATTGGCACCCGCTAGTTATGCGGTCAGCGCAATTCACACGAATTTCGGAGGAAAAGTGCGCTAGAATACAACATATACATTATATTGCTAGGATACAGTCCTGGTCTTCTCTTCGGGGGATGCCTGACTCCTGATTCAGTTGGTTTCAGTCATGGCGTTTCATGGAGTTCTCAAACCCTTGCAAAACACTCAACGACGACCACAGAATGCCAACACTACGCCGCACATAAGCGTTCCTCATCTGAATCGAAAACGCGACCTGTTCCTTGCATTCGCTGTGGTGTCGCTTCCATTGCTGGTCATAGCCGTGGTGTTGTTGGCTTTTGTTTTCCTGAATGATCGCGAGCGACCTGCCGACTATGTCGAGATTCCGGAGCTTCCCTTCTTCAATCACCCACCCTTGGACGCCTTCTATACCACAGTGTCTCCTGGCTCTTTCCTGTTGGCGGGAAGCTGGGCAAGCAACATCGCGACGATTGTGGTTGCGCCGTTCATGGTGCTCTTCTCCTACGCTGTTGCTCGCGAGAGCCTGCAACAATCGTTGAAAGATCCTGGAGACTCCGCTGCACAATCCTCGCTGCTGCGCGAAATCATGCGAGGCACAGCTGTGGGAATGTGGCTGTGGTTTGGTCACAAGACCAAAAGATATACTGGTGCTCGCAGAAGAGCTCCGTATCTGCGTGTGGTGGATGTTGCTGGCTTAGGCTTGTTTATAGCGACTTTATTCACGTAAGCGACGAATCCGAGTGTCTCCCAATCTCATGCTGACCCACTGCTAAGGGTACTGGTCATCGTAGGTGGTAAGTTCAGCCCCATATCGCGGTCGACGCACTATTTATAGATCTCAGACAACTGGCTCCACGCTACTACGCAATCTGTGCGGGTAACGCACTACGATGACCCCATCGTGTTAAATCCTTGCCAGATTGCAAATTCAATCCTTGGATCTTATGCAGGCTTTCCACTGGCAGACAGTTGCAACGCGACAATGTCAGCCGCTCTACCAGTCAATGTCTCGGACGCACCTTTGCCCTGTTCGCTCAAGATGACAAATGGCTTCACCAACGTCGCCTACCCAAACGAGACATACCAAACACTTGGCACCGGGATCAGTCAACTATCTTCGGATTTCAACGGCCTCAATTTCTCTTCCCTGATTCAGGCTGAGAATGGGGGCAAAGGAACTCCGTTTCAGGTCGTGACATATGTCAACGCCGACGGCCTCGACCATTCACTGTTGTTCTACGTAGGAGCCGCAGCCGAGGAAGACCTGACGGGAAACAATGATGCATTCGGTATCGACTATGTAGCAGAAACCACGTCCATGGTCACACAGTGCTTCTTTCAAACCAAGGAATGCAACGTCCACTCTATAAATGCCAGTTCCAACAACAACTACAACAACAACAACATCTCAATCCCCTTCCACTGCTACGACGACTTCTCCGGCGACCTCGGTCAAACGCCCTCAACAGGCCACGAGCGCGCTCAAGGCTGGAACATGAGCTTCTACGAACCCATCAACGGAACCTCACGCAACGTCCCCGTCCAAGGCCAATCTAACCCCTTCCACTTCTCCGTCGCCACTGCCGTAAATAGCATCAACCTCCCCGACCTCCGCGCACAAAGCACTCTCCCCGAAGGCATCCTAGGAAATAACTCCCTAGTCGACGGCGGGCGCGACTTCACAGCCTTCGCCCTACGCTGCGACGCCACCATCTATGACATCACCTTCTCCCTCGTCAACGGCTCCTTCTACTCCTTCAACGCCACAAAAAGCTCACCCCAAAAAGCCTCCATCATCAAAGCTCCGCTCCAAGTCGGTTTCGGCCAATACCACCTCTACCAAGCCGCCTCCCTCGCCGCCTTAGCCACCAACGACTCCATTGCCCACACCATGGCCAAAGCCTTCAGTCAGACCGGTATGGCCCTGGCATCTGGAGCCTTCTCGCTCGAAAGCACGACCAAGCAGCGCTTTCGATGGACGGTGAACGCGACCAAGGTACCCAAGGCGCCGTTCTTCTATCTCGTCGTCGTCTGTCTTGTATACTCAGTTTTTGGCATGGCGATGACGATACTGGCGTTGCATCTGCGGACGAAACCGGAGGTTCGGGATCGGCAGGCGAGATTGATGGTGGAGTGGGGTCCAGAGGTTTTTATGCACAAGGAGAAGTCGAAGGGAGAGGAGAAGGGGGATGATGATGATGCGGAGGAGGGGAAGAGGGAGAGAAGAAGCTTCGAGGAATCGATAGAAGGTTAAGCCTTGAGACGTGCCTTGAGACGTAATATAGAAGTAAAAAGTCCCCTTCTTAAAGTTCCCTACCGGCAAGCGTCATTCATATCGTAGATTATAGAGTACTTTTAGCCGGAGTTAACCCTCCAACGCTACTCAAACCCGTCGCATGAATTCTGTACCTTATGGGAATGATATTCGATATTCTCATTCTCTCTATATATATGCTACTACGACTCAACTCTCCTATCAGGGAGGAGCGTAGCAACGTCTCTACACTCGCCTCTCACGCCAAGTCACACCTCAAGGACAAAAACACACAAAGACGATAGCGCCGCAACGACCCATCAAGGAAATCATCTAGCAATGCTCGCTCCATCAACGTCTTGAACAAAATCCTAGCCCTGACATAGGACTCCATCATCGCAGCTGACCACTATTCATTTGAGTTGCCCGTTCCATCTGCTTGAGAGCTTTGAGATCTCTTCGAGATGGTTTCAGGCCCTTCGCCATCATCTCGTGGGCCCGTTCGCATCGATGCTTAAGAGCTACAGCAGCCTCGTCGTCGGTATGTGTATCTGATGCCGCGGTATCTCGGTTAGTCGGGTCGGACGTGGGGTCTGCTGTTGTGGTTGGAGCACGTCCTGGGAGAATTGGGACTTGGAGACGTTCTGTGAGAAGAGGTTCTGGGAGAATTGACTTTTGGTCCTGCTTCGCACGATTCTCTGGCATCTCGCTATATGTGCTAGGATCATGTTCGGATGGGGCGTCTTGTTTCGGTGTTTTGACCTTTTGATCAGTGTTATCGCTGATCACTTCCCGTTTGTTCGACGTGGACGACGATACCTGAGGTATACCGTTTCCTGCCAAGTTACTTGATACAAAGGCAGCTGCCTTGGCCATGATGAGACGAGCTTCGAAGCTGCCAGCAGATTTAGTGGGAGACTGTCGAGAGGGAACTTCCAACTCGTCACCGTTGCGGTGGATCTCTTTATCCTCTCTTGATTCTGATGCGCTGGGGTTATTGTAAGGCAATCCACGAATAGATTGATAGTGGCGGCGGAGAGAGTCCTTGATTGCTTGGTATGCCGATTGGAGATGACTCTGAATAAAATTGCTGACCGCCGATGCGTATATCAATGTACAGTCGGACATGCATGTCGACACACAGGATGAAGCAGCATCTGGAATCCTCTTTCGAAGACCTAATAGTATCATGTTCAGTAAGTTCTTGCCCGCTCGGCGTCCCGATAGCTGATGGATCCGAAATGAATTGCTGACCGCCAGTACGGCTAGAAACGCAAGCAGAATTATGATCAAGCTGAAAACAGTCAGGATTTCCGTCTGCAGCAATTGAATATATTCCGGTTTTACGACGGTTAATGTGTTCAGCCTAGGAGAGTCGATGATGTTGGCACTTGCACATACCGATCCAACGCACCAGTGAATATGGGTCACTGGTATAGGCGGTGGGGCTGGGGCCGGTGGAACATTGCATCGAGCAATCTTGCATATAGCAATTCGAATGGCTTCCATTTTAGATGATTTTGTTGCTTATATAACGCTGCTTCGAAATTACGGAACTACGCCTTTAAAGCAATAGTCAGGTGTACTTAATTATCACAACTGTAGTGAATAGATAGAACGAGGAAAGATTTCAAGGGCGCGAGGTAAGCAAAACGTACAAAGGGTTGTGAGATACTAATCTTCTTCCGGTGCTGAAGGCTGCGATAAACAAAGCAATCGGTCAGGTATAACTCTCGAGACGCCCTCAAAGAAAGCGAGGCTTCTTCGCCATTTTGCCCTTAATTCATGATATTACTTTTCCAGATATAAATGACCCAATCTCAACAAATAATTTCTCGTTCAATTAATGAGAGACCGAATGCCTAAAATAACAAAAGCAGCATAAGTACACTACCATTCATTCAATGAGAAAGAGTTAGACAACGCACTGTCTCATGCCAATGAAAGATAATAAATCCCTTGTGGAACCAACGCACAATGCGGCACATACCCTCTATATGAAGTTAGTATCCACAGCCATCTCCACTCCTCATACCAAAAACACACCCACATAAACCCCACCCACACAAAACACCCCATCACAAGCAATACCATGTATTTCAACCGTCAATACCTATTCCACTCCCTTCTAATAACATCAGCCGCACACATACTCTCTCGCCTCCTCCTCCCACTCTCCCCCTATTTATACGATCCCATCATCATCCTCTTCGCCAGCATCCACATCTCCCTCACATCCCCAACCCCATTAACAAGCCAACTCGCAATGTACACCCTCACACTCTTCCAAGTCTACCTCCGATTCGTCCTCCACATGGACGCCAACGACGCTTTCATCGTCGCCATCCTCGCAGGACCATGCATTACGCCTTTGATCCACTCTGCCATTAACAGCCGCCTTGCAGCCCGTATGTGTGAGCTACCGGCGGATATATACGAGAGTCTCGTCTACTCTTGGCATTTCGTCTCTGTCTTCCTGCGCGCGCTTTCATGCGCTTGGGCAGGGGATACCTGATCAGCACTTCGATGTTGGGTTGATGATAGCTAGTACTACGACGCAAGAGAAAGAGAGATGGATAATGAGATATTCTGAAATTATATGTTAAGGATCAAGGTCCTTTATATAATCTAGTATCACAATGTGATACTTTAGAGTTATATATTAAGGATCAAGGTCCTTTATGTAACCTAGTATTATAATCCAAAATCAATCTCTTCTTACTTTTCGTGGAAGGGCATCCTCAAGCAGTCCTTTGAGAAATGTTGGACGGTCACAAATATCATCCGTAGCCTATAACCTCTTGGCAATACGTGTAGTAGAGGATTGAATAATTAGATACTCACGTGAATGAACGATGATGCGATTAAGACGTGATAAAGATAGACCGGAGTTCTTGACTACAACCATATATATCATGATCGCAAATATGTATTCAAGTGACCGGATTGACGGTGAAACACTGACTGTACATGGATAATGTGGCGAGCCAACTTTGTTTTCTTTCATAATCCTGTACTTTCTGAAGCCGAAACTGTCGTGTAGGAGAGAGGATAAAGAAAGCTCTCTCACTTCGGGATGTGGACCAAACCATGACGGTGGAAATCGCTGGGTAACTCAAAATACATGTTCATGAGAAAGAAAGATACGACAGACAATTGACTTACACCTTTCACCTCCTTCCAGACTATCACAGCACTTTATCTGGGTCCTGCAGAGAGTCCTATCATCCGCTCCTAGGCTTAAAGGGTTAGTTTTGACATCTCCAACAAGGATATACGGATGGTGTTGAGCTTGTGGACGTCACGATCATACCTACCGGTGCCTTGACATCCGTAACAGATGCTCTACTTTACATACTGTCTTCTTTACTTCTGGGCACGTCCACCTTTGCAACATATATTACCATCGCACTGCTACTATACACCCACAGACAAGTACGGGAGAAGGTCCAGCGAGATATCTATGTAGTACGTATTATGGCAGCATCATGGCTCGGTACAAGTGGATCCCTTGGTGCTATATCTTTATCTACCGCACGAAACATAATTCATATATCTATCATAAAGTTTATAAAATATACCGTACAAATACAAGTCGTCAAGGTAAGCACCACCTCATACTAATGGGTAGGTAGGCTCCCTTAATGGCGGCCATTTAGTATGGCAGCCGATGCCGATGTCCACCCATTCCATCATCCACAACGCCACCTCCTCCCCTCACGTCCTCGCCCGTTTCGCATCACCAGGTTTTTCATCTCCAGCAGGCTTGGCCGTGAGGGCCTGGAAGCATGGGCTGGCCAGCGCCTGGCTTGCAGACGGACGAAAGTCTACCTGCTCTCTGAGCATCTTACTGAGAAGACGAGATAAGTGATTCGACTCTTCTTCGAGCCGCTGCTGGATTAGTCTGAGGCCTTTGCTTGTGATCTGCCCGTGCGGCTTCCACCGCTCAACATCGGCTACCTTCTCTGGGTACCAGCAAAGTACCAACGCCAACGCGAGCATCCACACGTCGATTTTATGGCCGTATGGATTGGCCTTCCCCGGAACGATCTCCGGGGGCAAATTTGCCCATGCTGCGAGTCGTGTATAGGTGCTCGATGCACCCTGGTAAACTTTTCCAAAGTCGCACAAGGCGGCTCGCTCGGGCTGAGAGCGCTGGGGTTTCGCCTCGAAGAAGAGGATGTTCTGTCTGGTGATGTCCCGATGCATGTACCCCTTTGCATGCATAGTAGCTAACCCTGTCAATAGTTGGTGGCACAACCGTACCTTGACAGGGTCCTTGTCCGGCCCATATACACTCCAATTATGCTGGTGAAAGGCAAGACCCTTCTCCAAGACAAGGTATATTTTTATAGGGTATGTTGGAACGTCGAGAAGGGTATCTCCGTTGGAATTGTACCAGCCATATTGCCGGACAAGGCCGGTAGCATCACTGAAATTTACGCTCATTGTGAGCTCTTCTCGTATAGACTCTCCAATCTCCTTGTTCTTGATGTCCCAGACCTTCACAGCTCTGAGATCCCCACTGATCGGGCTAAAACCCTCATATACACTCCCGAAAGTTCCAGACCCCAAGCCCAAGCTGAAGATTGCCAATTCCTTGACTCTTATATCTGACTCCAGAGGGATACCTGAGAGCTGACTCTTCGGAGGATCTATCTCTTGCTCTTGTAGAATCTTGTCACGGAGTTCCCGAAATTTCACCGCATCGGCGAATGTCTCCAAGTCGAATTGTACCGTGAATTGCATATCCTGAATATCGAGAGGAGTCTGTGGCTTGGTAAGACACCGAAAGTCTTGTTCGAGGACTTTCTCCCCGTCTATAAAGATCGTAGCTTTCGGAGACGATGACGACAGGTCAGCTTTGCTCGCTTGATCCACAGTAGACCCGATGGCGGCAAATATCATCCACACGCCGGACTCTGGGTGCATATTCAGGAACGCATGGGAAGGGAGAAGGTAGCGAGAATACTTCGAATCCGGCGCTACGAGTAGAATGTCAACGTTTCTGCTTACAATCTCCATCTTCTTGGTCTTCTTCTGCGATCCTCTTCCTATAACCCACTTGGCGGTTGATGTGAGTGGATGGCAGTCGAAATTGACTCGGAAATAGCCAAAGTTCACCTCTTCATTTTCTGATTGGTCGCTCCAGTCCCCGTCCTCGGCCTCATCACTAGATACATGTTGCAGGGCTTGTCTCTTCTTCAGAGGTCCTCTACCCGTGCTGACCAGGAATTGAGTATGATGCTTGTCCAATTTGTCCGAATTCCTACTCTCGATAAGCTCGCTGAATGCTAATTTCGCTTTGGTGTTGCGCGGTATAATCTTCAGGAAATCTGGTGAAACGAGACGATCATTCGGCGTAGAGACTTTGGGCTGTTCTTGCTGTTCTTGCTGGGCATGCTCCTGGATCTCCTTTCGTCTCTGTGCGTAATGTCGCTCCATATCTCGGGCTTCCTGGCTCGTAAACTTTTGTGTGGAGCCTATAGAGGAACTCATCACGACAAATCCGAAGCACTACCTTCTAAATCTCAAGGGTGATAAGAGGTGGTGGGAATAGAGCACTGCTTCCAAAGCAAGTTGTTGCCGTCGTTTCGATGTGATGTTATAGTCTCGAAGATTCACTTTCGAAATTGTGATTTCGCTGATTCTAGTGTTGGCCTTACCTGAGCACAATTGGGCGAGCGTCTGGGAGAAGGCTTAGATGAGGCTTAAGGAGAGGAAGTTGATAATATAGAGATCAGAGAGTAGTAGTGATGGAAATGAAACTGCAAGCCGAAGAGTGAGGACACCGATGCCAGTTGGTCTTGGTAGAGATCCAGTAGTTAATTGATACTACGGAAGGTAGTGTCGTGAATAGAAGATGAACACTTCAAGACAAACAGACTGAATGAAGAGAAGGAAAGAGTCAAAGCACTATGATTGACAGTGTATAGTCAACACCTTGCCGTGGAGGTACATGTATGTCTGAGTGATGCACAGATGTAGAGTAGAAGGATGCACGATTGAAACATCCAGGACTCATAGGCCAGGAGATAGTAGGAGTGAGTTCAGCCTCTTGGATTATACTTCACTTGTAACTTTTATCATTCTCCATTGTCAAAGTGATTAACAATGGCATTTTCAAGGGAAATACTACGGTTACAACCCCTTTACCTACAAATATAGCCCCCATTTACCTATAAATACAACCCCTATTTACCTATAGTTATATCCCCCTTAAAGGGGTTTAGCGTACTATTACCTAGGTAACGCCTCAGGTATAGGACACGTCGCGATAATCCCCCTATATACTTATATCTCTAACCTAATATTACCTCTACTATAACTAACCTAGTACCGCCCCCTAATAGCCTTATAAACGCCTCTTCTTAAGGTCTTCAAGACTAGATTAATAAGTTTATAAAGGAGTATAGATACGTAGTCTAGATCTAGCGAACTATCTAGAATAAGAAGGGTAAGAAGTAAAAAGCATAGTTTTTTTATAACTATAAGGGTAAAGAAAAACGCCCTTAAGGGTAAAAGAGATTATATAATACTTCTTAAATTATTAACTATCTATTTAAGGTAATAGCTAATTAAGATTACTTTACTAGAGTCTAGTTATTTATAATAAAGAATATATCTTATAACTATATTATTATAAAGAAGGTTACCTATTATACTTATAAAGCTTCTATTATAATACTAGAAGTAAAGGATATAATTTAAAGGTAAATAGTCGCTAGTAATATACCTACTTAAATTATTACTACTCTCTATTAAATATATAATAAGGATAACCCCGTCTTTAAATTAGAGGATATTTATAATAAGAGAGCTTATATAAGAAGACTTAGTCTTAGCTAAATAATACCTATATAAGTAGTACTATAATAGCTATATAATAGGGACTAGTACGTTAAGTATCTAAAGGATTAGAAGGAGTAAATTATATATCTCTTCTTCTTATAAACTTCCTATTATAAGATATTAAAGATAAACTAGGAGGTTCTTATTATAGATTATATATATAAGACTAATAAATATAAACTACCTCTCTTTATAATTACTAGTACTACAGCCCTTAATATAAGATTTTATATTATTTTTTACTTCCTTAAAAGAGAAGAAAAAGAAGATTATAAATAGGCTTTATAATAATTACGCGATATATTAATTATTCTAGATATTCCTAATCTAATTATTAATATCTTAGACTATAAAATAGTACTTATACTCGCGCTTTATTTAATATTTCCTAACTTATATTATATACTATATATCTAGTATATTAATAAAGATATCCTATCTTATTATAAGAGTAAGCTTCTTATAAAGGAAGACTAATAAGAATTCTAATCTATATAAAACTCTATTATCTACGCGTTTATAATCCGTAGATTTTCTAAAATATAAGATATATTATAAGATATTTATAATAATTATAATCCTTCTATTTATATATACCTCTTAAGGTACTAGATTAACCTGTATAAAAGGAAGTTTATTAAGGTATATACTAATAAGGTTCTATATTTCTTAAATACCGCGAGTTTAAAGGTTAAAAGCTTATATATAGCCTTAAAAAGAGAGTTAAAATTCTCTATAAGTAAGTAATCTTACTTATTCTTCTATAGTTGTAAATAGATTAACTATTAATACTATCTAGGTAACTTAAAGGTTATAGTTAAAAAGGTTAGTATTCTACTTAGTTATTAGAAATTAAAATATAAAGGCGCTATTAAAACAGTGAAAATATATACGCCTTTTAAACTATATATTTTAATCCTTTATAATTTTATTATATATATTACCCTATTTACCCTAAGACTTATTATTAAGTAGTATAAGAAGATATCTAGTAGTATACTTATTATATATACTAATATATTTATAATAATATTAGGCCTACTATATACTTATAGAATTAGGGATTACCTCTAGAAGAGTACTAGGGTTTTAAGACTTTATAATATCTACGCGTACTAGTAGTTTAAAAAGCTAGCCTTATATCTTACTAGAACGCGTATTAATAAATTAGAAGATAATAACTAGCTTAATCTACTTCTTACTATATAAGAACCTACTATTATATATACTAAGGGTAGATTAAAGAGTTTAAAGGAGCTTCCTTTATATACTAAATTAGCTACCTAATAATCTATATAATAATATCCCTTATAATTTAAAGCTATTAAAGAATACCTTACTTAGTAAAGCTCTAATAGCCCCCTACCTTAAGATGTAATACTAAGGTTATCTACTAGAGTAAGTAGTAGAGTAAGAGGTAGAGTAAGAGGAGGGTCTATATCTATATTTATACTTATAAGAGGAGGAAGTTAGTATACTATTACCTTAGGGTATATAGATAATAGATAATAGAATACCTTCTTTATAAAAGTATTTATATTACTACCTAATAGGGGGAATATACTACTAGCTACGCTAAGGGGATATAGTATAACCTAGTAACTTCTCGCCTAAGTACCTTAATATTAAGGTAGAGCTATTAGGCGAGGTACTATATTAGTTATACTAACCGCCTTACCTATATTAAAGTAATAGGTAGTTATAATAATAAGGATACTAATTAGAAGGCTAATAGGGCGTAGATATAGTATAGTTATAACGCTGTAATAATAGTAGGTAATAGGTAGTATTACTAGTTATAAGGGGGTTTATAACCTGAATATATAGTAGCTAGATTTTAGCTAATTAGAATATCTATAGCTAAAGATATTCTATTTATAAAGATAATAGTAAACGCGTTTTCAGGTTATATAGAAATCCTAAATAATTAATCCGGCCTAAGAGCTTAAAGGCCTAAGGAATTCTTTATTACTCCTAAGGCGTTACCTAGGTAATAGTACGTTAAACCCCTTTAAGGGGGATATAATTATAAGTAAATAGGGGTTATATTTATAGGTAAATAGGGGCTGTATTTATAGGTAAAGGGGTTATAACCGTAGTATTTCCTATTTTTAATTGCGAAGGTAAAGAGATATAGTTAGGGTTAGGGCCCGTAAGCTCTGGCTTAGTCATTGTCCTACGTAGGAGTTGCTCCCTCCGCATACTCTACCTCACCTCCACATCAACACCAATGCTCCCACAAAACTCTTACTTCAAGCTCATGTGCTATACTGTCACTCTCTCTTCCATTCCACTCGACCGCAATGGACATATCACAAAGCTTTCCACAAGCTAAGCAAGCTGACACCTCTCCCCCCCCTCCACGCATCCCTCGAGTCGAAGATCAGGCAATTGCTACCGATCAACGCAAAGAGGAAGATGATTCATCTCGCCTACCAAGAATACCTCGTGCGACTGATGACTGTCCCCGGCCTTTGACCATAGATGAGCTATGTGATTGGAAGGCACTATTTCAGTTGAAGCGGAAGCGGAGGAACCCTACGCAAAGCGAGCGCGATGATGCTGAAGAATGCGACCGCCAGTGGCATCAAACTGGCTCGGTCACATCAGAGGATTGGTCGGAAGATGACAGATACATGGATACCTTACCCTCACCGAAACAGCGAAGGTACCCCGCCTGGTGTTCATCGTACCAAGCGAAACGAGATGCACGCAAACAACCACTCTCACCTCCGCGTACTCCACCTCATCTTAGAATTGCAAGACCCTATCGAGATCCTTCGCCAGAGTTGCAGTCTAGTATCTTCAGGGTGCAGAAGAGCAAGGCCAATCCACGAGTAGCCCTACGGCGTCCAGTGACTCGAAGTGGTGGAACGCCGGCAATCTCTCTACATGATCGCAAAGGCTATATCAAATTGTGGAATCTTCCCTGGCAGTACGTTGTTATCAGCTACGAGCAGTATCTCCGGGATTTTGTAAGTTCAGTCCGGTGTGCCATTAAGCATGTTCTAACCCAATCTCAGGACAGGGAAGAACTCGATAAGCACCCTGTCGAACGTGTGGACTGGTCCTTTGAAAGTCCTCGATATCCGTTCAAGACACCCTACCAGCGCGAAGTCTGCAGAAGGGGGAAAGCTCAAGACGTTCTGTTAAAAGATGCTGTAAAGGTCCGCTGGTACTACAAGGGTCATCGATGATATGGTTTGGAGCAATCTATCGCAGTTCGGACAGCTCTTTTCAGATCCATTAGCATGGGATTGCGGTGCAGAAAAGCCGGTCAGATATCCCTGAAATTTAAAATTATAAAGTGTAGTACCTTCGACCTTGGGGTAACGGTAGATCTTCCCCAGGACGGACCCAATACTGCGAGGCGTTGAGAAGAGCACAGCAGCTATTACAAATGCTTTGAAAACATTAATCTCACAACAATATAAAATTGACAAGCCATTAAACGGGAACGTACTGCGTCAACGCCAATGGCAAGCAGATGGTCACACCAAGGGATGAAGTAGACGATGCTAAATGCGAAATTGAAGCATCGGGGTGGGGAAATGTTGTTGTGTTTGGCAGTTTTGAAGGCAATGCAATTAAATTTTTCGTAGGCCAGAGCTCGCAGATCATAGACGTACGCTATGGAGATGATGAAGAGAATGCCGTGGCGAACACAGTTCTAGGGAGCTTATCTTCACTGCAACCAAAAGCCCATCTCCGAATAGATCCACCGAGGCTCAGCTCCTGATCTAGCCGAAGACTCTCCCTTGCACAGAGCCCAACGGACATGTCGGACCTCAGGTGAGGAGACTTTCTCATGTTGGCAAATTACACTATACAACCATACTGCTCTTTGGACGTCAATCAAGTATCCTCGCCTATGGCGCTTCGGTCAGTCCTCAGAAGCTTGTGAGTCTTCCCAGGTCTACGCACCTCGCAAAGCTTGCGCAGTCAACCCAGAATCACAAAATGGCCTCATCCTCCTTCGTATCTGGAATATGACTTACTTTCTTCTGGTAACCTCTGAATCTCATGATGCAGTGCTTTGGCCATTCACCGTTGCTAGGCCAGAAGTTATTTGAACGTCTCAATCGTACGACTGACATGTATATGATTTGACCGATCCAAATGATTAGTTCTGGCGCAGAGGCATTTTTCCAAGGTCTTCCCTCACCGGCTCCTTTGAGGGCCGCGTAGCTATTAGTGTTGATGGCCATAAGTTCAGAGAGCCCGCAAGAGAAGCATAAGGAGAACAACAGGTATAGAAGGTCCCATCGATCCTCTACCGACACCCCGTCATCTTCATGAACATGGCAACAATTTGTAGAAAGTCCCCCTTGGCAAGAGGTATCCATACATCGTTGGGGCGGAGCCACACGCTGGCCTAGGCCGAATCCTGCAGGTAGATTGACTTTCCTCCCATGATGAGGTCCTTTGAGTGACTCGTACTGTAGGCGAGTGATATCTGGAAGCCCTTCAAGACTGATCTCTTGCACCTCCTCAGAGTCCTCAATTGCGCCAAGTCCAATGTTCTCTTCCTTTCTCAGCCCATCGTCATCTATGCACTCATCATTCCTCTCTTGGACTAGATCCTCGCCCTCATCAGAAGGATCATCATCATCGGAAAGCGTCCAGCTTGGCTCGCCATCTGAGTCGGGCTCCGGTCCAAGGGTGAGGTGCGGCCGCAAAATTAGGATGAGTAGGGGCGCCGCGTTTCTGAGTCAGTTGCTGGCCTATCACCGCTGCAAATTCGCTGGTAAAATGCTCCCATGGCTCAGGTTGCTAAGGAACTTTCGGGGCTTGCTTGCAAGCTCGCATACGCTTTCTTGGTTGAGGCATGATGAAAGGAACAGATGAAAAGGTTATTGAGGAGTTCCAGCAGAAGATGACCCTAACCCTATGGTCTAGAGCTAATGAGGCAAAGCGCTGTGATTTAAGCAGTGCGACTAGGGGCGGAGGGGCGGAACCTCGGAAGCTATTGAGCGTGAAATTCCGTGACGAACAGCGAACAACCTACTTCTCACTACCACTTCTCACTACCTGCGCTTGAGGATCAAGACGTTGACGAATTTTCGTCATCTAGAAATCTTTCCCTTAGCCTTCCCGCAACTTATCCTCTCGATACCTGTCATTGCAAGAATACTCCGACTCACAATGTCAGCTGTAAAGGATAGTGGTGCCGTGGACGACTTCCCCACCGGCACCATCTTCTCTGTATCAGGTCCTCAAGCACTACCACCATTGAAGGTTGTCCAGCTAAAGCGAGTTAGGGCCCGTCGTTGTCGCCGAAATCGAAGGGCCCAGCATGTACGAGATTTGCAAGGTGGGACGTGAAGAGCTTATCGGGGAGGTCATTCGGATTGAAGGCAATAGAGCCACTATTCAGGTATACGAGGAAACTGGTATGCAAGCAATATATCTTTTACACAACGATAGCTGACGAGCAATGCAGCCGGTGTTGCGGTAGGAGACCCTGTTTCGAGAACAGGCAAGCCGCTGTCCGTCGAACTCGGTCCTGGCCTGATGGAGATGATCTACGATGGTATCCAACGATCCCTTAAAAGCATTGCCGAAAAGACTCGCAGCATCTACATTCCCCGCGGCATTACATTGCCAGCCCTCGATCGAGAGAAGAAGTGGGAGTTTACTCCTACTATGAAGGAGGGTGACCATATCAGTGGTGGAGATGTTTGGGGCAAGGTCGTCGAGAACTCTCTACTCAACGAGCACAAAATTTTGATGCCTCCACGCGCCCGTGGCATCATTAAGAAGATTGCAAAGAAGGGCGAATATACAGTTATAGAACCGTTGCTCACAGTCGACTTCAATGGAGAAGAGAAAGAGTATATGATGATGCAAACATGGCCTGTCCGTGTTCCTCGACCGGTCAACGAGCGTCTGACTGCTCATTCGCCATTGATCGTTGGTCAGCGTGTCTTAGACGCCCTGTTTCCCTCGGTTCAAGGTGGTACGGTCTGTATTCCAGGAGCTTTTGGCTGCGGCAAGACTGTCATCTCTCAGTCGGTGTCCAAGTTTTCGAACAGCGACGTCATTATCTACATTGGGTAAGCGAACTCCCCTTCTCGCATGAACAATTTCCTCGAGTGACATGTGTAGGATTATTAGGTCACTACTGACAGGTAAATCGCAGATGTGGCGAACGAGGCAACGAAATGGCCGAGGTGCTGATGGATTTTCCCAAACTTTCGGTCACCATTGACGGTCGCAAAGAACCCATCATGAAGCGCACATGCTTGATTGCAAACACTTCGAACATGCCCGTCGCTGCTCGTGAGGCTTCTGTCTACACCGGCATCACCGTCGCGGAATACTTCAGAGATCAAGGCAAAGACGTGGCAATGATTGCTGACTCTACGTCGAGATGGGCTGAGGCTTTACGTGAAATCTCCGGTCGATTAGGAGAGATGCCTGCTGATCAAGGTTTTCCGGCGTATCTGGGATCTAAGCTGGCTTCGTTCTACGAGCGAGCTGGGGCTTGTTCTGCGCTAGGATCGCCAGAAAGACAAGGAAGCATCTCCATTATTGGTGCGGTTTCGCCACCAGCTGGTGATTACTCAGAGCCAGTTACGGCCTCGACCCTCAGCATCGTGCAAGTGTTTTGGGGTCTCGACAAGAAGCTTGCCCAGCGTAAGCATTTCCCGTCTATTAATACCTCCGCTTCCTACAGCAAGTATACGACAATCCTAGACAAGTTCTATGAAAAGAATTATCCTACATTCCCCCGTCTTCGGGATCGCACTAAGGAGCTTTTAACCAATTCAGAAGATCTCGATCAGGTTGTGCAGCTGGTCGGTAAAAATGCTTTGGGTGATTCAGACAAGATTATTCTCGATGTTGCCGCGATACTGAAGGATGACTTTCTACAGCAGAATGGTTACAGCGACTACGACCAATTCTGTCCGCTATGGAAGACTGAGTACATGATGAAGGCATTCATGGGCTTCCACGACGAGGCACAGAAAGCAGTTTCTGGCGGTCTAAGCTGGGCGAAAATCCGAGAAAATACTTCCGACATACAGCTTGGCTTACGAAGCATGAAATTCGAGCTACCAGATGATGAAGAAGGGGTAAGTAGGAAGTATGAGGAGCTTTTGCAAGGAATGTCAGACAAATTTGCCAGCTTAGCTGATAAGTAGACGAAGTAAGTAAGCGGCGATTTGCAGGCGCTGTGTAGATGATAGCAGAAATGTAGGGGGGCATGAGCAATAACCAACAGAACATCATATCGCATATAGCAGAATTGAAATCTTCCTTACCGATGGATCCGCGTGAGATGACCCGGTAGGCATCGGCGTCACGAGTAGCAGTTTCATTTTCCATCCAACGATCGGCACTACTACTGAGCTTACTGCTACGTTTAAAGCTTTGAATGTAGTATGCTGGTGCCTCATGGACGCCCGGACATATTGCAATCGCCAGTACGCTCATCACCTGCTGACTTGTTGAAATAAACCAGTTGATGGTTATGCCATCTGTTGAGCCGTATTGTCCAGACATCACGAAGCCTGGCGTTTCTTTTTTTGACCACCTTGAACGCCTTCTTTCGACTATAGTTCATTCGCCTCAAATATCGCTCAACGGTTGACGTACTGACGATGGATTTCGAGGTCGTCAAAAAGCCACCTGGCTAGCTCGACAATATACGCTATTGGAAACTCATCGAGAAAGTCACGGAGGGCTCGTTTATGTATGGCATTGAGCTTCCTATGCAGATGAGCTGCTACGACAACTTTAGCGGCGGTGATCTCACCGTGGGCCTCCTAATTCTTTCTCATCCATCGTACCAGACGGTCGCTAACATTCGTATAATCTAGGACCCAGTCATTGCTCCTGCCAGTCCAAGTAGTGCTTGATAGATATTGCTGTGACCAAAGTCACTGAGCGGCCGAGCCATAGTCCTTGGCGACGGTCGTATAAAATTTCTCTTCCTCCTTTTACCTTCCTTCCTCTTTGTGATTCAACGCTTCCTTCGAGGTTTTGTACCACGGGGGTCGCTGGATAGGGGAGGTAAAATTGGAGGCGGGCGTGTGGCGGCGGCGGCGAGTGCAGAGGAGGTTTCCGGCGGAGGGATAAGAGGTCAAAACACCATATAATTTCAGACAATGGATGTACATAATCTCCAGTAAAATAAGGGTTCGCCAGCGGTTATCGCATTACAGAAATTCATTTGTGAGTGAAGGATTTTCAATTCGCTGCCTACGATTCAATATCAGACTCAGTGTTGATTGCATAGCAAATGCTATGGCTTTAAAGGACGAATCCACGCCCTTGCTTTCCCACCAAACCTCTCTAGCAGGTAACGACGCGGACTCAGAATCGTTGCAGGCTCAAACAAGTATCATCCATAGTGGTCATTCCAATCTGCCACTTGAACGGCAGCCTAGCTCACCGTTACCGTCAAATCTTGCTCTGGAAGCCTCATTCTACCCCTACGTTCCAATTTTGTGCGGCTTGTCATGTGTGGTCGTTGATATATATATATATATACATATATAGGTCTAAGGGCCGCTTCGGAAGTTCGTCTCTTTGAGGTCGCTATTTGCCGGGAGTATTACAAGTTGCATGATCCGAGCAAAATCGGCTCACCTCCACTCTCATACGTCTATGAAAGAGATTGCAAACTTGACAGTATTCAAACGGACTTGGCGTACCTTCGTGTATGGAAGGACATATCTGTCATGATTCCTGGTGAGGATCCGCTTGCCTCAGAGATTTGAGACGCCTTCAAATGTCTTACACATGAGGCTGATACAAGTTTGTTTTCTCCTCTCAGGTCTGGTTCTCACTGTCCCTTTTGGATGGCTAGCAGATAAGTGGGGGAGAAAACCTTTCTTGGTCCTGGGCTTGCTCGGCCAAGTGCTAGCTTATCTATGGGTCCTCCTTGTTTGTGAGTAGTCTGAACTTCCAAGATATAGGTGAGACTTATACTGCTAGTACAGGCTATTTCCATCAAATTTCCCCCATCCAAGCAGTCTGGGCCTCCGCTGCATTTACAGCTGTGGGTGGGGCTACTCATATCCTTACTACGGTCGTAAGGTACTGTGATCATCGATGTCTGCCTCCAAAACAAACGGTAAGTTACAATCATGATCTATTTGGTACAGCCCTATGAAGAATGAAGATTTTGACGCCTTCCAATCAGGAGCACTACATTTTACCGTCTTGGGGCTGCCGGCCTCTCAGCAGAGTTGGTGACAATTTCCGCTGGATCGTGGCTTCTTTCCAAACACCTTCGGGCTCCGCATCTTATTGCAAATATATATCTATATATATATCTCCTGTTGTGCTCTCCGGATCTCTCTTCCTCTTTTTCTTCCCCGAGACTCTTCCAAAATCAAAGGCCGAGCCTACTTCAGACGCAGCTGCTGTAAATACATGGCATCCACCACACTCATTTTACTTCTGTACTGACATAGATTGATCAGATTCCTTGCACATTCAACGGCCTCAAATCGCTCAGCCAGCGTTTGAAGACATATGTATGGAATAGCTTTCAGAACCGAAACTTTCTCGTCTGTCTTCTTCTTCCCTTTTAGAATAAGCTTACAATTGATTCCCCCCTAAAAATCTTCTTACAGTTCGCCTCACGGCGACTGAACTGTTCGCTTGTGCAGGCTGGATATCTTCTCTCCGTCAATGTACGTAATTCATACCCAGAATTATCATGTTCCTTGGAGCCATAGCTTTACAGTATTGACTTTTAGAAGGGCTTCATTTCTCTGATAACCCTCTACTCTCTACCAGCTATCACTCGCTTTCTGGAAGCCAAATTTGCCCGAAACTTTCTCAATATCGATATTTTGATCATCAGATGCAGCCTCGCGCTTCTGGCATCTGGGAACTGTGTAATCGGATTCAGTCAACAGAGCATATTTCTCATTCTAGGTACGTGATCTCACTAAAGTGTCCTTACCGTCATGTTATTCTCCCACTAAAGTCTCCTTATCTTACGTAGGATTGACCGTCTAAGCTCCTAGTAGAAGCATCCCCCAGGCCTTGCAAGCCGTCATTGCCTCCTCCAATAGCCTATAAAACTTGGGTGCTGCTTATTCCGCATTTGCTTTGCTAGAAATTGCAGGAGGAATTGTGGGGGGCTTAGCGTCGGCGGGATTGTTCAAGCTTGGGTTACACATAGGTGGTGAGGCGGCTTGGGGCTTGGGCCTTCGATCTAATCATTGTAATCCATATTCCTATCCTCCCGCCGCCGTCATACACGCTTGGACCCACCAGCATCGTTCATACGGTCTCAGGAGTGATGTGGATGTGGATGTAGATGTGGGTTTAGGACAGGTTTGGGGTGGCAGAGATTCAGGCTATTTCTCGAGGGTGCGATCGTAGATTTGGAGATTTGGATAGGTGTGTGTGGGTGAACGAGAAGGTGGAGAGATTCTACTTGAGGGGCAGGGAGATGGGATTGGTGAGGGTGAAACGAGTACGGCGTTGGTGATGTTTCCAGAAGCCTCCAAGCTCCATGTGTTACATGTTAGTTTTCCATACCGAACTGACAGACCCTAGCCTTTGCTTCAGCGGTCCTAAGACAAAGGTGCGTGGTAATACTCTCAAACTTCGACCAGATCACCAATGCATCCTCCCGATCTATCCTCCAGATCTATCCTCCCTCTAATCATCCTGCAGCGAATTGCCTGCACCTGAATCCATGCTCGTAATCCATCCTCCCATCCTCATGCAGCCGATTACCTATCTAGGACGTCAAAGCAAGGTGTATGGAGACTCGGTCGTAAGGTTACGTACGGTGTGTGGGTTTTGAATTGGCGGAGAGACTCGGGCTGTCGCTCCATCGGGCGAATGAAGACTTGGAAAGTCGGCGGGTGGTGGAGGTGAGATGGTCACTCTGCTGCGTCGTCGAAGGTTTGGGAACGTTCTGCTGCTCAGGGAGGTAAGGCTGGTTTAGAAGGCGGGGTATGCTGATATAGAGGAGGTATGGCGGTGGCTCTAATACGTGATTTCAAGATCTGAGATATGCTGCTGGTGAGAAAGTGAGGCTGGTCAATAAGAGGGGCATGCTAATGATAAGGGAGCTGATGCTGGTGTAGTGATCAAGAAGCGGCCATGCAATTCAAAGGGGAGAGGACTAGTGTAATTAATATAGAGGGGGAAAGCTGTTGAGGATGGATATTAGGGATCGCTCTGGTGCGTTGTTGAAGAGCTGGAGACGTTCTGTGGGTGAGGCAGGTGAGGCTAATGTCCTCATCCGAGGAAGGGGTGAGACGGCGACCGAATCCAAACCCAGACCATCATCCTTCCGTCCTAGTCTTTTGCTCACCATCTACCTCGCAATCCGCTCTGATGATGAAGCGCTGTATTTGCTATTGGATTTGGTAGACCAGACTGTCGAAGTATCAGGTCAAAGAAGGGAAAGAAAGTGTTTTGGTGAAGTGCTTGAAGTGGCGTTCTGTGTAGGGGATGCCGATGAGTAGGAAGATGGGGGCTGGAGGCCCCGTAGACAGGGAAGAATGTTGGGAGTTGGAGAAAAGGTGGAATGTTTTTTTCGTCTTGTGATATTATCTTGCTAGTATGGCGGTTGCTGAATAGCAGAACAAATGGGGCATTGGCCTCCCTACATACATCCTTTCAACGCTAGTCCAAGTACCACTCATGAATTGCTGTCCTATCACCAAGGAAGAATCGTGATTGATGGGATACTGAGATTGCACCATCATTGGTTGAATTGTTTGTGAATATAGACCGCTTTGCAAGGTCTTGGCAGCATTGGATTCCTTGGAATAAGACGTATTTTCTCCCTTTGAGACCAATATCACATATCACGTGGTGTTTGTTGACCGAGGATGATGTCAAATATGTGTTCCCTCCTCTATTCGGCGATCATGTTGCAAGGTACGCTAGATTCGTGAGTCCTGATTCCTAAGCCAAAGCGTAAATAGTGGTCTTTATGCGTGACAGCCGTTTATAGGCTTGAAACAGGTCAACTTATTGTAGAGACGCTGCTACAGTTGTCTCATAGACCTTTCATAGGTGATTCAGAGATTCTAGAGACTAGCTCCAAGCTCGTCCTGTAGACTTGAGATATAATCTTTGAGAGACTCGTGCTCGGCAATCAGCCGGCGGATATCGTCTTGCTCCTTAGCCAAAATGGCCTCGCGTTTCCCATGCTCTTCCGCGCATAGACTTAATGCTCTCTTCCAACTCTCCTTGGCTCTCCGAAGCTCGGCAGGTTCCTTCTCGGCAGTGGCGCGCTGCTTGTGGTACTTTGCCAAGATAGCTTGAGTGTGGGCTAGATGCTCCTTGTCCTCATGCTTCAATTCGAACGTGCCGAATGCATTGGCCATGGCTTCGTAAGCTACGGTGGCCTTTTCAAGGTCATGAAGCTTTTCGACCGACTTGTCGTACATGACGGTCTTCCGCTCTAGGAAGTCCTTCAGCACACCAATGATATCTTTAGATAAGGATGGACTGAGTTCGGCGTCGTGTAAGCGCTTCAGCGAGACATCCGTGTCTCCGCGTAATAGATGCTTCGAGGCGTGAAAACATGATTTATTTCCCAGCTCTGGTCGTTCGTCGATTGGTGTTCGTGTGTCAAAGTCTATACAACCTTCATTCCAGTGCACGGGGCCACCAAGGAGAGAACATATCATGGGGCGGCAAAAGTAGGGATCCAGCGACTTGGGCAGAGTTTGGTCGAGGATTCGGAAGAAGGCAAACATGATGGTGTAGATACCACAGTCGTTGTCGTTGGTTTGAGCTGGGCAGCTCTTTGCACTGAACGCCCAGTCGATGTTTGCGGCCTCAGCAGAAGGCTTGCGAGCTTCGAGGTTCAAAGATGATTCGAGATTTTGTACCGCTTTACGCGCTTCTGCTTCATGCTCCAGGCTCGGCCGTGAATCCCAGAAGTCAACGCTATGTGAGATGACATCGATCGTTATCAACGTCCAATGATTGTTCTGGAGAAGCAGCGGAATGACCCAGAGACGCTCGCGACCAATACCTCGGCTTAGGTATATCGGAGTGGTTGCGGACAAAAAGGAAGGATCAAAGATCCGGACGTTATCAGCACCACAATATTCGAGTGCTAGCTGAATAGCTATAGCAGACAGCCATTGACCAGGGTACAGGCTACTTATAGCGCCCGAAGGGTCGTTGATAGGTATCTGACGAGGCTGAGTGTCCTCCTCGGGATTCACAGGGAACAACTCGAACAGTCCTTGAGTTGATGGAGTAGAGGCGTTCGAAGAATTTAGAAGCTTATTGCATTTACTTCCCTGGCCATCAATGCTCCTATCACCAAGTTTACCATCTGCAATGTTCTCTATCGTGATAGACTTGATAATTTCCACATCAGTATTATTAGGGACATTGAAGCCACTTGACCCACTGGCGTTCCTGATAGTAGGACCAAAAGCAGCATCTCTACCAACGTCTCGCCCTGAAGGTGTTATGGAGGGTTCTGCGTTCAGGATCCTTGTTTCCGACAAGAAGCTAGACAGTCTCATGGAGGAGTCGTAGTCTGCGAGCGTCGTTTCTTCGTCCTGACGAGGCCGCTCTGGTGCCATATCATGATGAGGCTTTCTGTCTGTCGTGGTTGCATGCTGCGATTTTGGTCTTTTCGGTCGCTGTGAAATGACAGCGTCCCTGGCCAAATATCTTCTCCAGGCCAGGCTGGATCCACTGCCGCCTTCTCCTCGGTGACCTCAGTCACAGTCGGCCGTCTGTATCGCAGACTCTTTCTAGGGTTGACGTAAGCTAAAGGTTGGGCTTTAGCCATCTTGAGAGCATGTAATACTTCGCCCTCCTCCATCGATGCAGGGCTAGCATTGAGGGCGGAGTCCGCCTGAACAATGTTAGAGTGAGAGGCGGGTGAGTGTTGTCCAAACCCTCTCCGAGTGACATTCGATTTGCCGGTCCGTGAAGGAGACCGCAGCTCGTGTGGAGCAGATGAGGGAGCGGTACTATGACGGTTGAAAGGCGAAGAGCAGGTATGAGCTGGGCTATCAGGACTAAAATTGCCGCTGGAATCGGGAGGTCGGGTTTTCTCTTGTTCCTCGACAGGCTCTGCGTTCCCTCGGTTGGCTCCGTTCTGGTCAGCTTGTCTTAGGAGCTGTGACGAGGGGTCTGGCTCCGAGGACATTGAGACGGATTGGGCGGACTCGATGCCAGCGCCGGTATCTCCTGCCAGATCTTTGCGTTTCCTTTTCTTGGACGGAGAAGGCTTTGGGACGGGGTCAAGCTGAAGGACTTCGCCTCGAGTCAGAGCGACAACAGAATGCACATCTCTCGGCTGAAGAAAGGGGCTGTTGGAGAGACCCGGAGTCCTCGTCGTCCTTCGTTTGATGATTTGCGCCTTGAGCCTATCGCTTGCAACCTCTCTTGAGATACCGAGCCGACACAATTTGGCTAATTCCGTAACTAATCTCGCGGAGGCCTGCTGACCGGTTTCACATATGTCCGACCCTCCCCACCGTGCCTTCAATAGGTCTTCAGCGTTCTTTTCAACACGGAGACGCTGTGTCTGTGCCCTTTTAACACAAGCCTGCACGTCATTCTCTGAACCCGTAACAACTTGGTCAGCGATCCCAAGCTGTACAGCCCTAGTGAGGGCACAGAGGACGAGAACATCGTTTCTGGATGTTGGGTCTTTGTATTCTTTGATGATTTCGATAAGCACGTCCTTTGGCGAACTCTGGCCCCGCTTGAGACGATTCTCAATTTGAGCGTTCGCATCGGGCTGGCTAGTATAGAAATACTTTCCCTCATCGACTAACAATCGAGACCAATCGTACAATTTCTCTCCAGATACTTCTACTGCCACCAAAAGCTCTCCACTGACCTGCTTGCCAATTAGTTATACCGCCCGTTGCATTCATATATGCGTCTATACTGCCTAGTTTATTGCCCTAAATGGACTCAAGCTTTTGCTTCGACGCCACCACGATGTTTAGCCATAAAATGTGTGAGACGTTGTCGCAAATTGAAGGGTAGCAATTCACATATACATTCACTGTTACTTTTTAGATTGAATTCTCATTACGCATGGCGCCGGCTTCAGCAAGCATCGTTGGCGCAATTGCGTCGTGTTAATTCACAAATCACCGAGGCAACGAATTCGCAAAGTTGAGGGGGCCTTGGCAGACTTAGGGTTAGGGTATTCAACACTCTTGATACTGTTAGAAATAGGCATCTAGCCCCATACATGCTAGCGTCTTGGCATGGTCCAAGTTTTCAACTCCTTGTTCTTACCTCCTTAGAGTACTATTCATATAGCCATAATCACGTTGCCAACACGTTGTTTAACAGATACAATAACCAAATATTGATGGATTATAGGTGGGAATCAGACGATAAGGTATGACGTGAGAGGGAAGACCAAGTGCCTGAAGGTTAAGTGTAGAGTAGCTCAAACCACCACTTATTATAAGGCTTCTTGGTTTGATTAAGACGTTGACGGCGGATGGCCAAGGATAGAAAACTGGTCTACTGGAGATATCAACACGGAAAACACAGATCAGCATAGTAGTGGTGAAATGTAGGAGAAGGGCAACGGGGACAGCATTCATTACGGCGGGTACGGATTTGGTTGCGCATATCAAGGCGAAGTTCTTGGGTATCAATCTAAAGATCGATGCAGCCCTAGCAGAGCTGAAGTCATGGAGCATCTATGTAACCCAGCGTCATCGGCGTGGTATAATAGGAGATAAGAAGTCCAATGAGCCGAACATATCAAATCGTCTTGTTTGTTAATTCCCATCATTCATCAGAGATGGGAAAGCTATGCTGTAGATGATATGCACAGGCTTCGCGGCGACTGAATGCTCAAAGGTGTCTGTTGTGTAGCTACGCGCGCACACGATGCAATGAGAATGTACCCCACATCGGATCTGACTTCCGGCTGGTGCATGCTTTGCTTGCTGAATGATGAATTCCCCAATATCTGGGGGACACCAATGATCATGCCATGACCTCTCGACGTCGTCGGCGTACTTGACGCGAATGTTCGTAAAGACCTATGAAGCCATTTGTTAGCTAGATCTTTCTTCCCTGAGATGCTTCTACCCCAGCAGACCCTAGCTCACCCTGCACCACATGTCCCCAAACCCAAAGACCCTCCCCTCTCATCTTCTCCTCGTACCACCGGACTAACTCCACCAACTCGTCTAGAATATTATCTCCCTTGAGACTAAGATACAGCTTCAGAAAACGTAGGCTGAGTTGGTGCGTCGGGCACTCGTGGATGATGCATCCATTCCATACCCGGAGAGATACGGGCGGAAGTCTGTCGATCGTGCAAAGAGGTGAAGTCTCCTTTACCCTTGCAATGCCGCTCGAACCAGCGTGGACTACAGCTTCTCGCCTAGCCAGACTTAATACAGATCCCCCGTATTTTTCCTGAACGAGGCTTCCCTGTAGTGTAATCGTCGATAGTGGACGTCTTTAAGGCATACCGAGTTTGCGTATGGGTTGTCCTCCATAGAGTGAAAGTCCCCACTCGCGATTTTTTTTGATACCCGCTTGGGACTTGTCTTCGTCGTCCAATGCCCGAGTTATACCATTTCCAAGCTCTTGTTTCATTTGAGTATGAGGCCTGTCTATCGCCGCCGAATCTGAAAGCTGAGCTGCTCCGCGATAAGACGCTGTGGGAGGCTCAGCTGCACCATGATCAAACGTTGGAGTCCTCAACTGCGCCGTGAATAGACGTTGAGGACACCGAATGTGGCAGGAGGAAAGAAGACGACGCAGACACGTCGCTCCTAGGTGAGGATTGCGTTGGCTGGTCGTTGACTTCGGCAACTGAGACGGCAGCCTCAAACCGGAAAGAGAGGCTACTGCTCAAAGTCTATGATATTGTTGTGGATGGGTAGCTGGATAACACGCGGCTTGCCTGTTGCTACCTTCGATGCTCTGGCTTCTGTAGATGAAAGTCTCCAATCGTGAGGTGGAATAGTACCCAAGTATGCCAAGGAAGCCTAGAAGAATTCACTCCCTTCTGGTCCAAACTTACTCGTACTGACCACAAGTAAGTCCGGTCGCTTAGTAGCGGCGGGAGAAGCCACTAATCAACTAATCCTGATCTATTCCTCTTGGAGGAGAGCCAAGACACTAAACCTTAGCCTCAGGACGTACTTGTAGTTAGTACGAGTACTTCTAGTCCAACTCTAAGTGGCTAGAGGCCCGGAGCTTTCGAGACTCCGGAGTCCCTAGCCTAGCTCCAGGGTACCTAATATTTCGTTATAAGGTTTTCTATAATATTTATAGCGAAAATAAGTTGAAATAGTCGGCCGTTATAATATAAGAGGGCGTGGACTAGAAGTAAGTTTAAACTAGAAGGGGGTGAATTCTTCTACGTTACGACGCGCGTACCACGCGGAGAGCTTTAGAACGCCGTTTATAAAGGTTAATAAGGAAGAGGTAATAGAGGTTATAATAGTCTAGGGGTAGATTAGGTATAAGAGTAGAGTCGAGAGTTATAAGATCTTACTTTAAACTTAGCTATTCTATTATTTAAGACTAGCGTTAATAGTAGTAAGTTATAGTATAACTAGAGGGTCGCTATCTTAGTACAAGATTAGTAATTAAGTTAGAGACTCTTTAGAAACCTAACTACTCTAGAGGCTAAGCTCCTTAAAAACCCGCTAAGATTTATAATTCTAGGGGTACTATTAGTAATACTATACCTTATATTATACCTATATTATACCTATATTATAACTATATTATAACTATATTATAGCTATATTATAACTAATACTATAGCTATATTATAACTAATACTATACTTATAATATAAGGAATACTATAACTAATATTATAACTACTACTATAACTTATATTATACTTATACTATACCTTATACTATACCTATTACTAGATCTTATACTATAACTTATACTAGACCTTATATTATAACTTATATTATACCGAATACTATAACTTATATTATACCTAATACTATCCTAATACTATCCCTTATACTATCCCTTATATTATCCCTTATACTATCCCTTATATTATAAAGACTATTATAAGGACTAGTACTTATACTATATTTATATTATACTTATATTATAGCTAATACTATACTTATAATATAGCTATATTATAAGAAATACTATAGCTAATATTATAGGAAATATTATAGGGAATACTATACCTATATTATAACTAATATTATAGCTACTACTATAACTTATACTATACTTATATTATAACTAATACTATCCTAATACTATCTCCTATACTATCCCTTATATTATAAGGACTATTATAAGGACTAGTACTTATACTATACTTATATTATACCTAATACTATAGCTACTACTATAACTTATACTATACTTATACTATAACTAATACTATCCTAATACTATCCCTTATACTATCTCCTATACTATCCCTTATACTATCTCCTATACTATCCTATATACTATCCCTTATACTATCCTTTATACTATCCCTTATACTATAAGGACTAGTACTTATACTATACCTATATTATACCTATATTATAACTAATACTATACCTATAATATAGCTATATTATAAGGAATATTATAGTTAATATTATAACTACTATTATAACTTATACTATACTTATACTATAACTAATACTATCCTAATACTATCCCTTATACTATCCCTTATACTATCCCTTATATTATAAGGAATACTATAGCTAATACTATAACTACTACTATAACCTATATTATACTTATATTATAAGGACTATTATACCTATATTATACTTATATTATAAGGACTATTATACTTATACTATATTTATACTATACCTTATATTATAAAGACTATTATACTTATACTATAACTATATTATAAGGACTACTATAACTAATACTATCTCTATATTATAGTTATATTATAGGGACTATTATACCCTATATTATAAGGATAGTTATAAGTTATATTATACCTATACTATACCTATACTATACCTTATATTATAAGGACTATTATAGCTATACTATACCTATATTATAAGGACTACTATAGCTATACTCTAGGTAATACTATAGTTATACTATTAGCTAATACTATAGCTATATTATAAGGACTATTATAAGTTATATTATACTTATACTATAGCTAATACTATAACTAATACTATCCTTATATATTATAGTCCTACTACTTTACTACTTATAGAAGCCTTCTACGGCCTAGTTATACTAGGCCTAGTACTTTAACTTATAAGTAGGATTCCTATACTTAGAGAATATATCTTTCTACTATATCTTAATACTATTATAATAAAATAGTAGTAATACCTTTCTAGCCTCTACTATATACTATTAATTATATAGTAAGCTAAGATTATATATTAGCTTTATAAGTACTAGTTCTTTAAAGTACTATTAGCTATCCTTAGTACTAGTTATTTAAGTCTTCTACTCTATTAAAATCCTAGGCCTTTAACTTTATACTAGATCTTTACTAATAAAGCCTTCTATAACCTTAGATATATATAAAGGTCCCCTTTAAAGATTTACTATTAATAAAAGCCTTCTTTATTACTTATTACTACTATCTAATAGTATTAGGATTTCCTTAGAATTATTAAGATTCCTTGATATTTTATTAAGAAAACCTGATATTTCCCCGTACCTTCCTAATTCTAATTTACTACTTATTTTAGTACTCTAGCTACTTTAGTATTATAAGAGACTATAGTACTTACCTTTTAACTATCTAATTTTATTAATATTAGGTATAAATACGCTAATACTATTAATAATATTAGCTACTTCTTAATTTCACTTATTATTAAAGCTAATCTTAGGCCTTTAAGGATTAATTAAGTATTATCTTCTACTTCTTTATTATTATTATAAGATTAATACTACTATACCTAGTTAATATCTCTTAAACTAGTTACCTTTCTTAATATTAATAAACTACCCTAGCCTCCTAACTAGGCTATTAACTAGTATCTAGTATATACTATAAATTATTATTTTAGATAAGCTACCTTATCCTTATAATAGTACTTATAATAACCTCTATCTAGTTTAAACTCCCTAATAAGGTCCTTATTATATAGCCTTAAATCTACCTTACTAAGTAGTATAAAGTTAATCCCTACTAGTACGCGAGTAATATTAGTAGAAAAGGCGATTTATAATTAACTAATAGGACTAGAACTACCTAATTAGCTACTAGAAGCTTTAGATATAATAGATAATAGATAGGCCGGTAATAATAATACTAGGAATAGGGCTACTAGGCCTACTAGAAGCTTCTTAGCTAAATAATTAAATATAATAGTAACCCTTATCTAAATTATAATAGCTAGTAATAGGGCTAGTAATAGGGCTAGTAATAGAGCTAATAGATATTTAGTTACTCTATCTACTATAATAGTACCCCTTATAAATAGTTAGTTTTACTTATATAAAATTAGATATTTTAATTTAAACCCTAATATACTACTAGTTAAAGTTAAGGATATATATAATATCTATTATAATATCTTTAACTTTACTAATAGGCTTTAAGTAAAGGCTACTATTATAGATAAGGCCCTCTTTTAATAGAATATAGATTCTTATCTACTTAGTAAGACGGATAATTAGTTTACTAACTAGCTAAGCTAACTTAATTAAGTTAGGTTATATAATAACTCTACTAGTATTACTAAGTTATATAATACTTTATAAGTACGCTTTTATAATTCGCTTAATAAATCTCTTAGCCTTCTAAAGAATATCTATTATATAGTTAAAGATACTTATAATTAATAAGACTTTATAGATTATATATCTAGTATTATCTTAAATATAAAGAATACTAGTATTATAACTACTAAGTAAGTATAAGTACTCTTAGCTTATAAGTATCTTAATAGTAACTTATAATATAACCTACTAAGACTAACTACCTTATTAAATATACTAGATCTTCTAGAAGAGCTCTACTTTACTAAAGATAACTAGTTTAATATCTATAGAAATAAGGGCCTTTATTAGGATAAGGGATATAAAATAAAGTTAGACTTAAGAAATTATAATAATTACTATAATTAAGACCCTTAATTAGGTTAGTATACCTCTAATCTATTTTATAATTTTAGCGGTAGTCTAAGGCTATATTATAGTAGTATAAACCCTTATACTTAACTATTTATTTTATATTAAAATTTCTAGGATAATATTAATAATAATCTTTAATAGATATAGACTTAACTTATTAGCTAGCTCTAGATTACTAGGCGCTAACCCTTATAAATAACTAGTAGAAATATAAATAGGTCTCTTAAGTAAGTCTAGTTAATTAATTAATTAATTATTTATACTCCTATACTAGCTAAAGCTAATAAGGGTAGACTTTTTAGGAGGTACGCCTAGCGTACCTATCGTTCGGGGAGAAACCTAGCTAAGGGATAAAAACTCTACCTACTATCTGCAGGCTATACTATTATTCGGCTCCTTCCCTCCCCCCCCTAATAGGCCTGCTATTAGGGCGGTATATTAAGGGGTCGGGTCTACCGTTTATAATACTAAGGTTTCGTCGACTATATTCTCTTCTCTTTAGTTAGGGTGGAGCCCTTCCTCTCTATTAGTTCTTACTAATATCTCTTTTACTAGTATAAACTAGTAGAGGGCGCCTGACCTAGTTAACTACCTCGCCGCCGCCCTTATCCCTATTAGTAATAAGAGAATAGTACTATAGTCTTCTAACCTAGCCTCTAGTAATATCTAACTCCTACTAGTATAATAGTCGGGATAGAATAGTAGGATATATTTACCGGTCTACCTTACCGCCCCGTACGGGTAGCTAGGACTTAGGATCCTAGGAACCTTCCTAATAAATAAGAAGTAGTTAAACCTAATCTTATCCGTACGTAACTAGACTATTATAGAGCTCTCCGGCTTCTTTAGGCCCTTATAAAGGTCCTATCTCCCTCCTACTAGGTTACCCTTCTATGCTAGGGTCGTGTTTCGGCCCTCTAATCCCTGCTAGTAGTAGCGCTACCGGCCCTACTACCGGCCTTCCTACTAGGTTAGTATCCTTTTCTATAGCGTCGGGCTATTAAGTACCCCGTTTAGCGACCGCTTCGCCTAAGACTCCTTCTTAGCTGACGGGGGTAGTGGAGGGCGTAGCCTCCTACCCCTTTTTAGTTATAACCGAGACTTAATCTTCGCGTTCCCTTTCAGGACTATCTTATATATCCCTTAGAGGATCTTACTCCGTAGTAGGGCCTTATTAAGGAAGTCTCTTACTGACGGGATTCCCGCCTCTACTTTAAGGACCGGAATTAGGGTAGCCTTATACGCCCCTAGTACTTTACGTAGTCCTTTATTCTAGATCGTCGTCAGGGTCTTTACGTGCTTCCCTACTACCCTGGGGGTATTCTTAGGGCTATACTATATTAGCGCCGTAAACGTTATCGTAGGCCTTACTACTACCGCGTATATAAGCCTACTAACCGGTAGAACCGCGCCTTATATTAAGCCGGCGACGTAGTAGAGCGCTTAAATCTAGTTATCTATCTTAGCTTATACCTTCCTTAGGTATATATTCTAATTTAGCTTACTATTAAATATAAGTCTTAGGACTTTAATTAACGTCTTTAGTTTAACTTTAATTCCTTTAAGCTTAACTATTACGTCTATCTTTATACCCTTCGTTCTACGGGTTATATAAACGAGCTCGTACTTCTTTAATATAAATAAGGCTTTATAAGTCTTCGCCTACTATAAGTATACCTCGTAGGCTTTATCTAGAACCTCGTAGTTCCGTTTAGTACTCCTATTATAGGCTAGTAGATAGATATTATCTATAAATCCGCCGACTTAAATTAGTAGCTTTAGCTTTTTATACTCCTTAATTAGGGGAGTATTAAAAAATAGAAATAATATCGGAGAGATAGGTGAACCCTAGGGGATCCCTATCTCTACTAACTCTATCTAACTCGTCCTCCTACCGAGGGTAATTAAAGTCGCCCTCTCTATAAGGAAGCTTGCCGTCTAGCGTACTATCCTCTTTAAGACCCTCTTTATCTTTATCGTATAGAGTAGCCTGGAGTAGGAGACGTAATTAAAGGCTCCGGCGATATCTAGGGAGAGGAGGCTTATTATATTCCTCTTCCCTATTCCTTATACCGTGTAAACTATATTAGTAATCGTTTCTAGCGCGGTTTCTACTAATCTTCCTTGCCTTATACCTATCTATTCCTCCGGAAGGAGGTTGTTAGCCTCCGCGTAATCTCTAAGCCTAGCCGCTATTACTATCTTAAATATCTTTCCTAAGGTATCTAAGAGGGCGATCGGCCTATAAGACTTAGGGTTAACGTAGTTCTCCTTCTACGGTTTCTTTAAGATTACTATATTAGCCTCCTTAAATTTCCGGGGGTAGTATCTAATCTCGAAGCACCCCTAGAAGAGATAGCGGATCTCCTCCTCCAGTTTACTATATACGGCCCGTAGGAACCTATTTAGAATCCTATTTATCCCGGGAGCCTTATCCTACGACGGTCTCCTTATAAAGCTATAGACTTCCGCCTCTATTAGATCCCCTCCCCCTAGCATCAGGCTTAGGTATTCTACCTCGGTAATATCTTCTAAATCTGCCCCTAAAGGGGCTGGGAAATAGGTTTCCTAAAGGCGTTCTACCTTCTCCTTAAAGGTAGCCGCCAGCGTCCCGTCTTATCTACTTAGGGAGGGGAACTTAGGTAGGGCTCTTAGCGATATACTCTTATTCTTCCCCCACCGGGCTAGTACTTATACCCCCCGAGGATCTTCTAAGGCCTAGTATATAGCCGCCCGGAAGTAGAGGGTTTTCTCTCTTTAGATCGTGGCTACCTTCGCCCTTTCCGCTTCTCTTAGAGTCTCTCTCGTC